>Ga0197142_1005344_pt1 | contig 10081 bp, 7 predicted proteins | sample GBS60_MetaG_FD_148614 | JGI IMG/M metagenome (GOLD analysis project Ga0197142, IMG submission 148614) | Sediment microbial communities from Great Boiling Springs, Gerlach, Nevada, United States - GBS 60_MetaG | ecosystem: Environmental > Aquatic > Thermal springs > Hot (42-90C) > Sediment...
GCAACGTAGCGCAGGATTTATCCTGCAGGACAGGATGAATCCTGTTCTACAGGTTCGGGTAGCACAGGATGTATCCTGCAAGTAGCGCAGGGTTTATCCTGCAAGTAGCGCAGGATTTATCCTGCAAGTAGCGCAGGATTTATCCTGCAAAATAGCGCGGGATTTGTCCTGCAGGACAGGATGAATCCTGTGCTACTTTCGCGTTTACGCTCCCAGGAAGCGGCGACGTTGCGCGGGGGTGAGCAGGGCCAGCAGGCGAGGAATCTCCGGCCGTTTCTCCGCCGGGACCCCTTCCAGAAAGGCGCGGATCGCCTGTGCAGCCGGAGCCGTCTCCGGCTGGGAATCCAGATGGGCCAGTAACTGGTCCACCTGTCCCACCGTCAGAGAGCCGATCAGCGCATCGGGGGAAACACCGATGGAGGTCAGGGTCTGGAACAGATTGCGCAGGCCAGCGACAGAGACCCCCCGCTTCTCCAGTTCGGGGGCGACGTAGTCGTTGAAGAAGCGAGCATCCAGAATGGACTTACGCCCCGCCTCCACCTCCCGCATCTCCTTCCAGAGGTTCCGCCCCTTGATGAGCCCCTCAATGATGTTGTGGACCAGTTCGGTCCCGCCCCAGCCGATGATCCCCGCCGTCAGGAGCCAGTCAACCAGCGTGCCGACGGTGAAGTGGTCAAAGATACCGCCGACGTCGGAGGTGAACAGGAGCATGTTGGAGAAGAGGACGTCAAACCCCAACAGCCGGAAGAGGCGGACGTTGGTCATGCCGATGACGATGGCGGCGATGAAGGTCCCCAGCCACTGGGACCACAGCCGTTTGGAGATGACGTATGAGGGAAGAGAGGGGTCGGGCACGCCGTTCCGGTTGGGCCAGAGGCCAGGGGATTCCCATCGGTCCCAGAAAATCTCCAGGACCCGCTCTACGAAGGTGGCGATGGCGATAAGGGGGGCCAGGGTGATCCAGAGCACGTCTGCGGTGGCCTCCCCACCCTCCTGCCCGATGGGGGCCGCCCGAGCGACGGCGGGGATAGATACCAGGAGAAATGCCCAGATAGCGGTTCGCAGCCACAGTGATGGGCGCATGGGTCTCCTTAAGTTATGTTGGACAGGATAAATCCTGTGCTACGATGCGGGACAGGATAAATCCTGTGCTACGGGTCAACGGGTGCGTCGGCGCCACTCGTCCCGCAATTCCAGGGCGTCCACCCCGCTCCCCAAGGCCAGGAATTGCCGCAGCAGGCGGGTAAATCGGGGGGCTTCGTCCAGCATTGGGAAATGGAACGAGTCTTCTAATGAGACTACGTAGATGTTCTCCTCCCATTGGCCTACCCAGCGGTCATCGGGAGGGCGAATCAGGGGGTCGTTTTTCCCATACACCAGGAGCACCGGGAAGGTGAAGGACTCCAGGTCGGGGCGCAGGTCTTCTGTACAGACCGTCTGAACGCTATGGACGATAGCCGTCAGGTCTGTCTTATTCGCTTCCATCTGGACCTCCGGGTAGGCGGAGGCCTGACGGCGGCCCAGGATGCGGCTGAGCCATTCACCATTATGGTGGTTGGAAAAAGTTGCCAGCGGGGGCGCAATGGCCGTCCCCACCAGGGGAGTGCTCACCGCAACTAACCGGTCCACCCGCTCCGGCGCCCGGGCAGCCAGGCGGATGGCTACCACACCACCCAACCCGTGCCCTACCAGGACAGCCCGGGAGACGCCCATCTCTTCCATAAACTGTTCCACCAGGTCCACATACGCGCTCAGCGAGTATGCATCCTGTCGGCGGTCGGTATCCCCGAACCCCCAGAGGTCCAGCGCGTAGGCCCGGTAGCGCTCGGAGAGGTCGTCCATCGCCGACATCCAGTAGCGCCAGGAGCCGAGCCAGCCGTGAATGAAGACGATCGGCCGGCCCCGTCCAATGGCCTCGTAGTGGACCAGTTTGCCCTCAATAATGACCGCGCTCATGTCGCGTAGCGCTTATCGCGTATCGCTTATCGCTTATCGCGTATCGCTTATCGCTTATCGCGTATCGCTTATCGCGTATCGCTTATCGCTTATCGCGTATCGCCTTTTCTTTTCACGTTTCACGTTTCACGTCTCACGTTTCACGTTTCACGTTTCACTCGTTACGTGCGGCGGCTCAGGATGCCCCGCACCTGCTGGATCAACTCGTCGGGGGCAAAGGGTTTCAGGATGTATTCTTCGGCCCCCGATTCCAGCCCCTGCTGGATTTCCGAATCCTGCCCTTTGGCGGAAAGAAAGACGACGGGCAGGGATGCTGTCTGCGGGTTTTCTTTCAGCCGACGGCACGCTTCGTACCCGCTCATCTTAGGCATCCGTACATCCAGGATGACCAGGTCGGGCCGTTCTGCCTCCGCGATTTCCACAGCCTCTGCTCCGTTGGTGGCCAGAAGAACATCAAATCCGGCAAAGCGAAGGGTGAAGGCGATGAGTTCCCGAATGTCTTTCTCGTCCTCAGCAACCAGAATGCGAGGCATGGTCCTCCTTACGTGAAAAGGATGCAACTACCTGCCTTCATAGACTGGCATTGAAGTGGGCCAATGTGGCACAGGCTGTTCGCCTGCAGTAGTCTGCTGGTGTCCACAGGCCTGGCGGCCTGCGCTACGTTTGGCGGCCTGCACTACACGGCACAGCAGATAGTTGAATGACAGGATGAATCCTGTGCTACGAACCTCCATCAGCCATCACGGGCTGGACCAGGCTGGAAATCTCCCGGACGAACTCGTCAATGGCGAAGGGTTTGGTCAGAAACCGCACGGCGCCCAGGGCGAGGGCCCGTTGTTCCTTTAATTCTTCATCGGTCAAACTCCCGCTCATAATCACCACCGGGATGTCCCGGGTGCGCGGGTCGGATTTCAGATTCCGCAGGACCTGATAGCCGTCCACGTCCCGCAGTTTCAGGTCCAGCAGGATCAGCGCTGGATGAACTTCGCGCGCGATCTGAAGGGCCCGCTTCCCCTGACCGGTGGTCTGGACACTGAAGCCGTGGCGGCGCAGCGCCTCCCGCATCAAGGAGAGGTTGTCCCGATCATCGTCCACCACCAGGATGAGCCCCCGCCGATGGAGCAGCCGCCGGACCAGTTCCAGCAACTGTTCCTCGTCAATGGGCTTGCTCAAATAATCTACCGCCCCCAGTTGAAGCCCTTTCTCCCGGTCCGGAACGATGGAGACCACGATGACCGGGATGTCGGCCGTCTGCGGGTCCCGCTTCAGATGTTCCAGGACGGCAAATCCATCCATATCGGGCAGACGAATGTCCAGGGTGATCAGGCCCGGCTGGATTTCCCGGGCCATCCGCAGGGCCTCGTCGCCTCGCCCGGCAATCCAAACCGGATACCCCTCGCGCTCCAGGTGAATCCGGATGAGGTTGGCGATGTCCGTTTCGTCCTCCACCACCAGCACTGGGGCGCCCTGAGGAAGTACAGGGGGAGACGGAGGAACGGCCCGGGTGACCGCCAGCGGAAGGGTGAAGGTGAACGTGCTCCCCTCGCCCAGTTCGCTCTCCACCCAGATTTGCCCCCCGTGCATCTGAACCAGGGACGCGGTGATGGGCAGTCCCAGACCGGTGCCGGGCGTCTCCTGGACCAGAGGGTCATCGGCGCGGAAGAAGCGGTCAAAGATTTTCCGCTGGTCCTCTTTGGAAATGCCGATGCCGGTATCGGCGACGGAGACTTCCAGCATATCCCCGTTGGGGTGGGCAGAAACGGTCACCCGACCACCCGGCGGGGTGTACTGAATGGCGTTGCTGATCAAATTGGTGAGAATCTGGGCCACCCGATTGCTATCCCCCCATACAGGCGGAAGATGTTCGGAGACGTCCACCTGAAGGACGATATGTTTATTCTGCGCCCGCCCCTGAAGGGTGCTGACCACCTGTCCCACCACCTCGTGGATGTGGACGGCCCGCAGGTCCAACTGTACCCGCCCGGATTCAATCCGGGAAATATCCAGCAGGTCATTGACCAGAGCCACCATCCGCTCGGCATTGTTGCGGATAATGCCGATGAAATGTTTCTGCTGGTCGCTCAGAGGGCCCGCCATCCCCAGCATCAGCAGGTCGGCGTACCCCTTGATGGAGGTCATCGGCGTCCGCAACTCGTGGGAGACGGTGGAGATGAACTCGCTCTTAGCCCGGTCGGCCTCCACCTCGGCGGTGATGTCCCGGAACACGGAGACCGTCCCCAGGTACTCCGTCCCCCGGATGACGGGCGAGGCGTGAACACTGACGACCCGGTCCCCCAGTTGGAGCCGTTCGGCGATGAAGTCCTCCGGGGTACGGTCGGCGGGATGGGCGGCCCAGTCCTCCAGCGCGGCCAGCCATTTGCGGCCCTCCACTCCGTAGAGGCCCAGCATCTCCCGGATGCTCCGCCCGACCGCCTGCTGGCGGGGAATCTCCAGGATGCGCTCCGCCGCGGGGTTGAAGAGGATGATCCGGCCCGAGGCGTCGGCGAAGAGGACCCCGTCGGCGACGCCGTCCAGAATGGCCTGGCTCTTGGCCGCCTCCACCTGTTGCTGCTTGAGCATTGCCCCCAGGTCTTCGGCCTGCTGGCGGACCAGGTCGTAGAGGGCGGCGTTGTTGACCGCATTGGCGATCTGGGCGGCGGCGGCCTCCACCAGCCGCAGGTGGTCTTCGGTGAAGTGGTCGGGGAGGGTGGAGAAGAGAATCAGGACGCCCAGAGTCTCCCCGGCCACGCCGATGGGGACCGCCAGAGCGGATTTCTGTTCCCGGCTCTCCGGTCCGGGCACCCAGCGGGGGTCGGCGGAGAGGTCCGGGATGAGAGCGGGCCGGTTATGGGTCAACACCCAGCCGGCCAATCCCTCCCTGCGCCGGAAGCGGGTGGGCAGGCCGGTGATCGGGAGGTGGACCGGCACGCCGAAGGCCGCCCGGCGCACCAGCGTGTCCGTCTGGGAGTCTATGAGCAGGATAAAGCCCTGCTCGGCCCCGGTCACCTGCGAGACAATTTCCAGGGTCCGGTGGAGGACCTGCCCCACGTCCAGACTGGAGGCCACCTGGCTGGCGATGCGGTACAGGGCATCCAGCCGGTCCCGCTCCGCCGTCAGGTCCTCCAGGGCCTGGGCCAGTTCCCGGGTGCGCTCCTCCACCCGATGCTCCAGTTCCTCGGTGAAGCGGCGGATTTGCTCATAGAGGCGGGCGTTCTGGATCGCTGTGGCCGCCTGATTGGCCAGCGCCTGGGCCAGACGGACTTCGTTGGGGGTGAACGGGCGGGCTTCCTTCCGTTCCAGCTCCACCAATCCAACCGTTTGCCCCCGAGAGACCATCGGTACCAGCAGCAGGACCTGGGCAGACCGCTCCTGGAGGAGAATCTGCGCCTCCGGGGCCTCTGCCGTCAGGATGGCCGGCTCCTGGGTCAGGAAAACCTCCTGCACCAGAGGGCGCTCGGCGGCCCGGTACATCTGGCAGGCCAGCGGCACCATCTCCTTCCGGGCCTCCCAGGTGACGGTGACCTGGTCCGTATCCCGGTCCCATTCGGAGATGACGCAACCATCAGCGCCGGTGAGGTCCAGAAGCCGCTCGCCCAGGGCGTAGAGCACCCAGTCCAGGTCCAGGGTGAAGGAAAGGGCACTGGCGGCCTCCAGCAGGGTGGAGAGTTCCTGAGTGCGGCCCACCGCTTCCTCAAAGAGGCGGGCGTTCTGGACCGCCACGGCCACCTGGTCGGCCAGGGCGGTGAGGACGGCCAGGTCGGTGGGGGTGAAGGTCTGGCGGGCCGGTCGGTCGGCGGCCAGGACACCGACGACTTCGTCGCCGATGGCCAGCGGGGCCAATGCCACGGCGCCCTCGGGGATATAGCAGGCGTCTCCCACTGTCGCAGCGTCGGCCACCGACAGGGGCATTCGGCTCTGAGCCACCCGCCCCACCATCCCCTCGCCAGGAGCAAAGGTGCGCTCCCGGAGGGAGGAGAGACTGTGGCCGTGGACGGCGCGCGCCTCGTACCGCCCGGACTCCGGATTTCGCAGAAAGACAACGCTGCCCTGGCATTGCAGGAGGCGGGGAATGGCGTCCGCAACGGTCTGGAGGACACTGCGCAGGTCCAGACGGGCCGTGACGGCCCGATTGAGGTCGTTGAACGTGGCCAGGATGTCCAGCCGCCGCTGGAGGTCTTCCAGCAGGCGGGCGTTTTCTATGGCAACCGCCGCCTGGGCAGCGAAAACCTCCAATGCCTCTATGGTGGGGTAATCGGGGACGCGGCCATTGCGGGGCTCGTCCACCGAGAGCGTTCCCTGAATCTGTCCACCGGGTCCGATGAGAGGCACCACCAACAGGTCCTGCGGATGCCACTGGCCGGGCTGACGGGGCGCCATTTCCAGCCGTTCCTCGTACACGTCCAGCCGCCCCCGCCAGCGGGATTGCTCCTCGGCGGGGATGTAGTAACTCCGGCCAATGCGGAAGCGGTCATCCAGGACGGCCTGCACCGTCTTCCAGGGCTGAGGGGTTTTCTTCAGTTGCTCCAGAGCGGAGAGAGGGATGCCGGCCCCGGCGACGCGCCGCAGGACCGGAGGGTCGCCCTCCAGGACGTTGATGAGGACCAGGTTGAAGCCGACGCTCTCCTGGATGGCGTAGGCAATCTCTTCCAGGACTTCTTCCAGGGGACGGTCGGAGCGGAAGGCCCGGCTGACCTCCAGCACCCGGCTCAATTGATCCGTCCGCCGATGGAGGAAAGAGGCGCGCTCCTGCTGTTCCCGGTGCCAGCGGGCATTGGCAATGGCGATGGAGGCCTGGGCGGCGACCGTTTCAATGAACTGGCGCACCTCGGCATCAAAGGCATCGGCCCGGGGGCTGAGCAGGGCGATGGCACCGGCGAGACTTTCCCCGAACCGGATCGGTACCACCAGCGCGGAACGGGTATCGGTCCGGCCCAGAACCGGATGGCCAGTCCCGTCGGTCCAGTAGATGGTCTGGTTGGAACGCTCCATCACGGAGAGGACGTTCTCCGGGGAGAGGTCCTGCAGTTCCTGCCGGAGGGCGGCCTGCTCCTCCTCCAGATAGCCCGCGCAGAGAGCCAGTCCCCAGTTTCCCGATTCGTCCCGCAGCAGGATGGCCCCACAGGGAGCATCGGCGATGCGCAGGGATTCTTCCAGGACCAGGCGGAGAATCTGCTCCTGATCAAAGGTGAGGCTCAATTCTCGCGCGACCCGCTGCAGGCTGGAGAGGGCGCTCCGTTGCTTCCGGAGATGCTGGTCCGTTCGGGCGTACAGGCGGGCGTTCTCTATGGCGATGGCCGCCTGGTCGGCAAAGGTGGAGAGCAACTCCCGCTCCCCTTCTGTGAAGTGGTGTGGTTGGGCGTAGAAGGCCGCCAGCATCCCGATGACCCGGTCGCCCACCCGCAGCGGGAGGTCCGCGAAGGCCAGGAATCCCTCCTCCTGGGCCAGTGGGGCAATCCGGCGGAGCGTCGGGTCAGCGGTCAGGTCCTCCACAATGACCGGCCAGCCAATGGCCGCGGCGTGCCCTCGTCCCCCCACCTCAATGGGCAATACCTGAGAGCGGCGGACGTATTCGGGGCTCAGCCCGTGGGTTGCGGCCAGCCGGAGCACCGGTTCCCGCTCGTCCCGCACGAAAATCGCCGACGCGTCACAACCGGTCACCTCCAGCACAGAAGTCGCAATGGTCTGAAGGACCTGCTCCAGGTTTAATGTGGACGTGATGGTGGTCGCTACCCGGGAGAGGGAGGCCAACTCCAGGGCCCGTCGCCGGGCCTCTTCGTACAGGCGAGCGTGTTCTATCGCGTTGACGGCGTATTGACCGATCCGTTGCAGAAGAAGCAAGTCCCGTTCGGAGAAGGCCTCCGGACGGAAACTGATCAGTTCCAGCGTCCCGACAAAGTTCCCTGCGTCGCCCAACGGAATACCCAGATAAGAGCGAAAAGGAAAATCCGGCCGGTCCAGTTTGGGCCGGACGTCGTGGCGGGCGGAGATGTCGGGGATCAGGAGGGGCTGACGGTGACGGGCCAGCCATCCGGAGTACCCTTCCCCCAGCCGATACGTGGTCCCTGCCTCCGCGTGGTAGGTCTCCGCGTCCAGGGACCCCCGGCTCACCAGGAGGCGACGGGCGGGGTCCCAGAGGGTGATTTCCGCCATATCAAAGCGGATCAGCCGCCGGGTGGAGATCAGGATGGCCCGCAGCGTGGTGCCCATATCCAGGCTGGCGCCGACAGTCCGGGCAATTTCTTCCAGAGTAACCAGTTCCTCAAGGGTCAGCGCGAAGGCAGAGGCGGAGGTCTCCCGGACGGTCAACGGCCCGTTCCGGTGGCGGTCTCCGTCACGGCTCAGCGTTTTCAACCACTGACGAATGCGGGTAAAAGGCACCATCGGCAAGCACACCGGTGACTATAAGTTCATAAACTCATCTACCGAAACCCCGATCTCCCGAATGATGGCTCTCACCGTGCCTTTCCGAATTTTCTTTCCCCTATATCGGGGCACAGGGACCACCCGGCCATCCGCATCACGCACCCATAATTCGTGAGAGCCCTTACCCTTCCGGTAGAAACGGAAGCCCAGCCGTTGCAGTCGTTTCACGACTTCGTGATAGGACATCTCACGAAGTGTTCCCATTATCCAATCCCCACCGGAAGCGCTACGGTCATCCGTGTTCCCGGGGTGAGATCAACTTCATTAAAGCCCAGGCTTTCCCCTCGCTCGGCGCGGTAGGCAATGATCATCTTAATCACATCTATGCAGTTGAAAATTGCCTCCTCAATGGTATCTCCCTCAGCAAAAGCGCCCTGAATTCCCGGGCAACGCGCCAGATAGCCGTCATCATTCGCTTCTATTACCAGAGACAGGAAAATGGCCTTCGTGTCTTGCATCATATCCTCCCCATTCAGCCATCCTTCACCCGTGCATCGGATGCGGAGCCAGGCATAACCCAGAACGCGAGAAGAGCACGGTTACGGCAGTCGTCGCTCCCGGCGCGCTGCTGCTGCCGCCTCGGTGATCTCCCGGATGTCGGTGAAGGGGCCATCGTCGCTGGTAATGGCCCCAATGACCAGTTCCATCAGCCCTACCCGCTGCTCGTTCCCCTGGTCATCCCGGATCACCAGGTACCCCTGCTGACGGGTCCTGAAATCATAATGGGTGACGATGCCCTCAGAGAACCGACGGGTCATATCCTGCACCATCGGGCGAATCAGTTCCTTCCGGGTGATCACCAGGAAGTCGTCCCCGCCAATGTGCCCGATGAAGTCCTCAGGGGTCCCGATGCGGTCAGCGGTCTCGCCGAGGACCATCGCGGTGTACCGGAGCACCTCATCGGCAGCCACAAAGCCGTAGACGTCTTTGAACGGCTCCAGGCGGTCTATGCCGATATAGATGATCCCCCAGTTATCCCGACGGAGCAGTCGGCGCAACTGGTCCTCAATGAGGCGGGCGCTGGGGAGACCGGTGGTGGGGTTGGTCAAACTCTCGTAGGTGGCGCGGGCGATGGCGTTCTTCACCCGCAGCCGGAGTTCCTCCACGTCAAAGGGCTTGGTGATGTAGTCGTCCGCCCCCAGTTCCAGCCCCTGGATTTTATCCGACCGCTCGTCCTTCTGGGTCAGAAAGATGATGGGGATGTGGCTGGTCCGCAGGTTGCTCCGCAGTTGCCGGCAGACCTCGTAGCCATCTATGTCGGGCAGCATAATGTCCAGAACAACGATGTTCGGCAACTGCTGGCGACACATCTCCAGCGCGTCCCCGCCCCGCGGCGCCACGGCGACTTCGTAGCCCTGGCTCTGGAAGTAGATGCGGAGCATGTTGGAGATGTCAAAATCGTCTTCCACGACCAGAATTCTCGGTTTGCTCATTTCGGCCTCCCCTGTTCACGGGTGGACGGTTGGACACATTTTGCAAGCAACCGCTGGGACGGGCAACCGCAAGGGTTGCCCCTACGGGCCCCTGCCCCAGGGTAACCGCAAGGGTTGCCCCTACATCCGTTGTCGGTACGCTGCCACGGCGCGAATCCGTTCGGGTGGGAGCGGGCGGTCCAGGCAGTGCAGCGGGGCCAGGCGGAAGCCGTGCCGGGCCGCCATCTCCTGGATTTCCCGCACCCGCCCGATATCCAGTTCTTTTCCGA
>Ga0197142_1005345_pt1 | contig 10081 bp, 6 predicted proteins | sample GBS60_MetaG_FD_148614 | JGI IMG/M metagenome (GOLD analysis project Ga0197142, IMG submission 148614) | Sediment microbial communities from Great Boiling Springs, Gerlach, Nevada, United States - GBS 60_MetaG | ecosystem: Environmental > Aquatic > Thermal springs > Hot (42-90C) > Sediment...
AAGCCCCGGCTCCGGTCGGGGTGGAGCCGCCAGTGAAATACCACCCTTCTGATGTATGCGGCCTAACCCTGAATCTCAGGGGACAGTGCCTGGTGGGTAGTTTGACTGGGGTGGTCGCCTCCAAAAAAGTATCGGAGGCTCCCAAAGGTACCCTCAGCACGCTTGGCAACCGTGCGTGGAGTGCAATGGCACAAGGGTGCTTGACTGCGAGACCGACGGGTCGAGCAGAGGCGAAAGCCGGGCATAGTGATCCGGTGGTTCCTCAAGGGAGGGCCATCGCTCAAAGGATAAAAGGTACTCCGGGGATAACAGGCTGATCTCCCCCGAGAGCCCCCATCGACGGGGAGGTTTGGCACCTCGATGTCGGCTCGTCACATCCTGGGGCTGCAGGCGGTCCCAAGGGTTGGGCTGTTCGCCCATTAAAGTGGCACGTGAGCTGGGTTCAGAACGTCGCAAGACAGTTCGGTCTCTATCTGTCGCGGGCGCAGGACGCTTGAGGGGACCCGCCCTTAGTACGAGAGGACCGGGGTGGACGCACCGCTGGCGTACCAGCTGTCTCGCCAGAGGCACCGCTGGGTAGCTATGTGCGGACGAGATAAGCGCTGAAAGCATCTAAGCGCGAAGCTCACCCCAAGATCAGGCGTCCCTTAAGGGCCGTGGGAGACTACCACGTCGATAGGCGGCAGGTGTAAGCAGGGTAACCTGTTGAGCCGAGCCGTACTAATTGCCCGTGCCGTAATCCGCATATCCCCTGCTGTTGAAGATAGCTTTGAGGCGGGCGTAAGCTCCCTCAAAGCACAAAGGGTCCCTAACGAAGGCGTGAACCACCTCTTCCCATCCCGAACAGAGAAGTGAAAGCGCCTTCTACCGAGGGTACTGCCTTCACCGGCGGGAGAGTAGGTGGGGCCCGGGTTTTCTTAAGATGCACCCATGGACACTCTATACCAAGTTTTGGACGCCGCCAGAAACACTATTCTTACAGATAAGCATCTCTTATACTATGAGTCTGCGGTAAGGCAGAGAATAATCGACCCTATCTTAGAAGCGCTGGGTTGGAATAGTTCCAACTTAGACTTAGTGAGAGAGCAAAAGGTGAAAGTCTGCGCTGATAAAGAGATTTCTAAGGAACAACTTGACAATGACACTGACATAGAAAAAGTATCGCTTCTCAATCTTTTTTCAGAAGAGGAGAGCTTTGAGACTGACCCAGCTGAGGAGGAGGAATCCGGGGGGCGTAAGCCTAAGGGCGGAGCGAGGAGGCCACCTCTCCTAGATTACGTTTTATTTGAGAGGCTTCCATGGGGGCGCATTCCAAGAGTCTACATAGAGGTAAAAAGTTTAGCACCTGAAATAAATTATGGATTGATAAATCCACTACATAATCATCTTGAATCCAGTGATAAGAATGAGAAAGCATCGTTAATAGAAGCCATTAAAGACAAACCTTGGCCATACGTTTCGTCCCTTCTTAATTTGCTCGATAATAAGCCACCTTGTGGGGGTATAGAATCTATTGACTTGGGAAGAGCTTTTTGGCCATCGATCATTGTACTTACTAACGGAGACTCTTGGTTTATCTCTCACTTTGATCAGGATAGTAAAGATTACTTTATAGAGCATGTTTTTAGTTTTACTTCAGACACACTACATGAAATCGCTCATAGGCTACTTTCTACCATATCACCACAGGCTGTAAAGGGTATTTACGATGTGCCTCTCACTATTGATAGGGATATTTACTATTCTGTTAGAGCCTCTCTTCGTGAGTTTAGTTCTTCAAAACGTGGTAGGGGGTCAACAGTAAAGGCCATAATATGGCCTTCCCCGCAAATGCTTCATGGGCGTCATTTGATAAAATTTTTGATTCGTATCGGGACGTGGGCTGACATAGCGGATAAGATTTCATCGGTAATACAGGCAATGTATCGAGGAGTTTATTTTATTCCTCCTATTAGTAAATCCCGTCTCCCTTCATCTGGAATTCATAGTATAAACAATCTATACGACTACTTAGTCAAGATATGGACTTGTTATCCTGAAATAGGCATAAATCCGGATACTGTTCTATTAAGTTGGGTGAAATAGCAATGCAGAGTACTAACTTAGTATAACTAACTGTCCTATAAGTAAAAAGCTTCATAAAGAAGTATTTGAAGAACATTGAGAGCTATACCGGATGCGTGAAGCTACCAATTGTCGTCGCATGCTATTCCCATTGTATCACCAATTTACTGAGATTCCCTGACGGTGCAAATACATGTTCTGTATTCTATTGCTTCCAATAAAATTTCATACCTTGTGCATCTTTTATTAGAGTTTTTTACTAATACTAAGGGAACCAGAATGATTTCTTAATCGTCGGAAAGCTCGTAGCTTCATTTTCAGAGACCTCCTCGCTTTTATCCTCCCTTCCTTGAAGGAGAGGGGCAGCGGGTGAGGTTGAGATAGAGCGCATCAAGAAGCAATATACCCGAATTTAGTGTTACCTTCGTCCCCATCGCTTCGGATGCGGCGTGAGCCTGCCCGGAGCACCGTGATACGCAGAGGGAAAAAGGGAGTAGAGCATGGCTCCTCCCGCATCTGGAAAGTAAGCATGGTAATGGGGCTTTTGCTGTCAGGCCTTTTCTGGGGCTGTCAAAAGTCTAAGGACGTACCTCCTTCCGCCAGAAACCCCGAGCCGTGGTACGAGCAGAATGCCATTCGCCGCTCTCCCTCGCAAGACTGGTATCAGACCGCCCTGTGGCTTGCCGAAAACCTTCCTCTGCACCCGAACCAGTACTTAGAACTCACTCTGGAGGAAAGGCAGGGTGCCCCCGCCATCGTAGAGGTGAAGGTTTTGGATGGGAACAGCGAGCTATCCAGCGACGAGTCCGCTCAGCGTGGATGCCCGGTGGTGATTTGCTATAACGAAAACGGAAAAGTAAAGTGGCAGAAAACATGCTGCTCGGAGGATGCATGTAGTAAGCGGCATAAGGAACGCTATGAAGGGAATAGCTGTGGCTCCGCTACGATAAGGTTTGGCGGTAAGGTGGCAGTTTATCCTTCCCACTATTCTGTCATAAGTTCGGAGGAAGCGTTTTTTGAGCGATTATTTGGTGTTCTGCAGCAGCTCCATTACGATGTGCGGCGAAGTGAGGCTGCAGAAGTGACGTTGAGTGTCTCATCTGAGGATGGACTTCCTCGGTTATTCCGGCTCACGGTGGAGGCAAGCCCGCAGATCGTGGACTTTAGGTCGAGTGAGAACCCTCTAAAGAAGCCGATTGCCGTTCCTACTTTCTGGGAATGTGATGAGGAGGAGGTGTATGGAGGGTGGAAGGGGGGACCTTTATTTGGTAGTGGGGACGAAGATGTGGAGAGAGAAGATTGTGGGGCCTTATCCTGCGCCGAAGTTTTCAGGAGGGCAAAAGGGTGTGCGTCTAAGGGCAAAGTGGGTCTCACCTACTACCCGGCAGGCTATCGCTCAAGCTGTGAAATATGTCCGCCTGACTATCCGTTTCCCCCTGCTTCTTCACGCGAGTAAGAAGCTTTACAGCTCCGGGCGTGGCGTGAGCCCGCCCGGAGCACAAAGGGTCCCTGACGAAGGCGTGAACCACCTCTTCCCATCCCGAACAGAGCAGTGAAAGCGCCTTCTACCGAGGGTACTGCCTTCACCGGCGGGAGAGTAGGTGGGGCCCGGGTTTTGCTTAAGCCTCCACTCTCTAACTCTCAGAGGGGATACAACGGACCCAGATACTTTAGACAGGTGGATGATGTTACCCAAGGAGCGTCATAAACGCAGAAAATGAGTACTTTTGTTGCCATGGGGAATGAGCCTTTATGGGGTCCAGACAATCCTCATCCCCTTTCTAAAATAAAGACCGAACTGGTGTGGGAGGGCAAGTACGACGAATACGGCAACCGCCGCCCTGTGAAACTGCCCACCACGCCCTTACCGCTACAACGCATCGAGACCATCGATGTGCCTCTGGACGCCCGCAAAGCCGAAGCGAACCAGCAAGGCTCGCTCTTCGACGAAACCGAGTTCCGCCAAAAGCACCACCGCGACGACTTCCGCAACATGCTCATCTGGGGCGACAACAAACTCGTGATGGCGTCCCTGCTCCAAGGGTTCCGCGGCAAGATCGACCTCATCTACATCGACCCGCCCTTCGATGTCGGCGCGGACTTCACCATGAAAAATCCAAATCGGCGACGACAGCGACAAAGTGTTGAAAGAGCAGTCCATCCTGGAAGCCGTCGCCTACCGCGACACCTGGGGCAAGGGCGTCGACTCCTACCTGCACATGATGTACGAACGCCTAACGCTGATGCGCGACCTGCTCAGCGAACGCGGGAGTATTTATGTGCATTGCGATTGGAGGGTAAATTCGCTCCTACGCCTTTTGCTAGACAGGATATTCGGTAGGGAGGGCTTCAAAAACGAAATCGTCTGGCACTATCCTGGTCAGTCATCGGCAAAGAGTTTCTTTCCCAGAAAGCACGACACAATATTATGGTATTCTAGGAGTATGGAATGGGTGTTCAATCCTGACGATGTTAGAGTGCCTTATAAAGAGAGCAGCGTAAAGCGGTCGCAATATGGCGGCGGACCTGGAGTTGGGTATCGCAAAGAAGGACTACAACCTGGATGGCTTTCAAGCGATGGCAAAATATCTGACACAGTCTGGGAAATTGTGGATATTCGCTTGAAGCAGTTTGCTACTGAGAAGCCGGAAGCCTTGCTAGAGCGCATCATCAAAGCCTCTTCCAACGAGGGTGATTTAGTGGCGGACTTTTTCTGTGTGCGCAAGGGGACGCGGGTGTGGAAGGTGGAAGCCCCCCCTGTAGTCCCCCCGCACGTGGGGGGACAAGTAGGCTCCCTCTCCGCATGCGGGGAGGGTCGGGGTGGGGGCTCCTCTGCCGCGTGCGAAGAGAGCTGGGGTGGGGGCTACATCCCCATCGAGTGTATTCAGCCTGGCGACTGGGTACTTGCGCACGATGGTCGCCCTCATCGAGTGCTGCGCACCTTCCGCCGAATGTATCGGGGCGTGATGGTTGGCATCCAGCATGCGAAAAGCCCTGCGACGCTTTGGCTCACAGCCGACCATCGTGTGCTGGCGAAGCTGCGCCCGCGCTCGCTTGGAGGGTGCGCGGACTGGTCAGCGGTTCCGCTGTCGCATCTGGAACGGCGCAAACAACTGCGACGCGAAATGACGCCTCCCGAACGCAAGCTTTGGAAGGTGCTACGCGGCGAGCAACTGGGCGTCAAGTTCCGTCGTCAACACCCGATAGGACCGTACATTGCGGACTTCTACAGCCGTGAGGCTCGGCTCGTGGTCGAGGTGGACGGTGTTGCTACCCATAGCGGCGAAGAGGCTTTCGCATACGACCGCGCACGCGACGCCTACATAGAGTCGTTGGGGCTGCATGTGATGCGCATTCCAGCGTCCGAAGTGGAGCATAACTTGGAAGGCGTCCGTGAGGCAATCAAGCACGCTTGCGAGGTTCAAGACCATCTCGACGGCGCGCAGTGGGTGCGAGCATCGGAGCTGCGCCCAGGCGATACGGTGTTCGTAGGTTCAGAGCGTGTCGGCGTGCGCATTGAGCGTGTCCAGAGAGTGTTCAGCGAGGAAGAAGTCTACGACCTTGAGGTAGAAGGCGCGCACTCCTACCTTACGGAGGTCTGCGTGGTGCATAACTGCGGCTCGGGTACGACGCTGGCAGTCGCCGAAAAGCTGGGCAGGCGGTGGATTGGGGTCGATCTCGGGCGCTACGCCATCCATGTCTCGCGCAAGCGGCTGATCCAAGTGCAGCGCGAACTCCACCAGCAGGGCAAGCCCTACCGCTCGTTCGATGTCTACAACCTCGGTCGCTATGAGCGGCAGTGGTGGCAGCAGGAGCGACTGCGCGGGGCAGACACGGAACATCGGCGGATTGTGTTGCAGTTCTACAAAGCTGCCCCGCTGGACAACCCGCCTAATCCCCTCCTGCACGGCAAAAAAGGCGGCGCGTATGTGCATGTCGACCAGATCGACTCCCTGTTTACGGAGAGCGAACTGCGCGAGGTTGCCCAAGCCGCCGCCAACGCAGGCGCACGCGAGCTACACTGCCTCGCATGGGAGTTCGAGATGGAGCTTGCCGCCAAAAAACAAGCTGTAGAGGCGACCACAGGCTTGGACATCAAGCTGAAATACATCCCGCGCGAGATTATGGAAGCCAACCGTACCGAAGTGCAGTTCTTCGAGGCGGGCTACTTGGAGGCGACCCCCATCGTGCAGAACGGCGCCGTGGATGTGGAGCTGGTACGATTCATGCCTGCCCTTGCCGAAGTGCCCGAAAAGGAGTTGCAGGAATTGCGTAGGCGCGCGGTCAAGTCGCCGTTCGACTTCATCGACTTCTGGGCGGTGGATTTTGAGTGGCGCGAAGGCAAGCCATTCGAACATCACTGGCAGGATTTTCGCACACGCAAAGACCGCTCGTTGAAGACCCGAACCGACATCGGCTGGCAGTATGCCACGAAAGGGACACATTATGTCGGCATCAAGGTCATCGATGTGTTCGGTGTAGATACGACGACTGTAATCCAAGTGAGGGTATAGGGCATGGCGATAGAGATTACCGAGAAGAATCTGGACGCGCTCAAGCCGTTGTTTAAGCCGTGGGAGGAGCCGACCAGTCATCGCGCGCCGGGTTCGAGTGGCACGGCGCGGATTGTACCCGGGCGTCGTCCGAGCAAGTGCCCGTTGGTGCGCGCCATTCGTGCAGAGGTGGACGCTTGGCGGCGCGGCGGCTACAGCGGCGTGAGCAACACCTCGCGCACCTTGCTGCACCACTGGTTCCACACGGAGCATACGGTGCGCGACGAGGCGGGCAACGCCATCCCCTTCCGCTACCACTGGGCGCAGCGCGAAGCCATCGAGACTATCATCTACTTATATGAGTTGCGCGGCATCCGCAATGTCGCGTCGTTGCTGACCGAGTTCGGCGGCGAGGACTTGTATGACCTTGCGCTGGGCATTCGCCCCGACGACGACCGCTGGGCGCGGTACTGCTGCAAGATGGCGACAGGTTCGGGCAAGACCAAAGTGATGAGCCTCGCCATCGTGTGGAGCTACTTCCACAGCCTCTACGAGCCAGGCTCGGATTTAGCGCGCCACTTTGTGCTGATTGCGCCGAACCTCACGGTGTACGAGCGGCTCAAGGACGACTTCGAGAACGGCGCAATCTTTTTCAACGACCCGCTAATCCCCGACGAGTGGCGGGGCGACTTCCAGATGCAAATCATCCTGCAGGACGAGCCTGGCGGCGCGGTGACGCAAGGCGCGCTCTACTTGACCAATATTCACCGCTTATACGAAACGCGCGCAAGGCGCAAAGCAGAACCGCAGGCGACGGACAGCTTGTTGGGACCGCCTGTGCAACGGGCGCGTGCGCTGGCGACGGACGAAGCGCTCCGCGCACGCATCACCGCGCACGACCGCATCATGATACTCAACGACGAGGCGCACCACCTGCACGACCCTGACCTCGCGTGGAACCGCGCCATCGACGCGCTGCACGAACAAAGCCTCGCACGCGGCAAGCACGGCATCTGTCTGCAACTGGACTTCACCGCCACCCCCAAACACAACGACGGCGAACTCTTTCGGCACATCATCTGCGACTTCCCGCTGGGCGAGGCGGTAGACGCAGGGATTGTGAAAGTGCCCGTGCTGGGCGAATCGGAAGAACTGACGGTTCAAGGCGACGCCAAAACGCCCGCAGATATCCGCTATCGGAACCACTTGCGCATCGGCTATGAACGCTATCGCGTAAGCTATGAGGAGCTGGAAAAAACGCGCAAGCCTATCCTGTTCGTGATGACCGAAGACGCCCAGTCTGCCAACGAGATTGCCAGCTACTTGGATAGCGATGAATTCCCGTTGCTCAAGGGGCGCGTGCTAAACATTCACACGCGACTCAAGGGCAAAATCAAAACCGTCAAGCGCGGCGGGCGCGAGGTCAAAGAGTTTGTCGAGAGCGAAACCGAGATGTCGCCTGAAGACCTACGCCTGCTACGCGAGATGTCGCGCGACCTCGACAAGCCCAATAGCCCCTACCGCTGCGTCGTCTCGGTGATGATGCTGCGCGAGGGGTGGGATGTGCGGAATGTAACCGTCATCGTGCCGCTGCGCCCCTACTCCGCGAAATCGGGGATACTGCCAGAGCAGACGCTGGGACGCGGACTGCGCCGCATGTTCCCCAGTGAGGAAGTGCCTGAAATCGTCACGGTGGTGGAACATCCCGCCTTCCGCAGACTCTACGAGGATGAACTGGCACAGGAGGGACTGGACATCGCTGTGCTGCCCGTCCGCGAGGCGTTCAAACAGACCGTCTCCATCTTCGTGGACGACAACAAGCCCATCGCTGACTTGGACATCGAGATACCTATTCTTTCGGATGCCGTCGTCACCACTACCGAACTGACAGGATTGACTTTCGAAGAGGTGAAAACCTACTTCCAGCAGCGGTTCAAGCCGTTGCCTATCGGTCAAAAGCGCGAGGAGCCTATTCAGTACGCGGAGCGACACCTGTTCACGGACGAGGTAATCGCCCAGATGCAGTTGGATGCAGGGCTTCTGGGACAAGCGTGGTCGGCGCCGAGCTACTTTGCGCAAATGCTGGGACGCGCGTGCCATATCAGCAACCCCCATCAGACGCTCGCGCCGCTGATTGAGCGGTTCCTCGCGGAGGTGCTGTTCGAGCAACCCGTTAATCTCTACGCAGGCAAAGTTGACCGTCGCATGCGCGACGCCGATGTGCAGGAGCATGTCCGCGCGACCTTTACACCGCTAATCCTGAGTAAGGTGCATCGGGTGCAAGCGCGTCAGCGAGTGCAACAAGGGGTGCGCCTCTCAAGCTGGAAGCCCTATCAGGCAACCAGCACGCTCGATCGCCCTGCCATGCCAGCAACGCGCACACTGTTCAACCTCGTGCCTTGCGACAACGACTGCGAGCGCGCCTTTGTGGACTTCTGCGACTATGCAACTGATGTGGCGGCGTTCGCAAAGAACGCAGGACCGCAGAAACTGATGATCGACTACCTGCGTCCCGACGGGTACCGCGCGTTGTATGTGCCCGACTTCTTTGTGCGCCTCACAGATGGCAGACATCTGCTGTGCGAACTCAAAGGCAGGGTGGACACGCTCGTACCGTTCAAGGCGCGGGCTGCCGTGGAATGGTGCCACGCCGCATCGAAGAGTGGCACTCAGTGGCAGTACCTGTATATCCCGTGCGAGTTGCTGCAGAGTATCCAAGAAGACACGGTGGACATGCTCGTGCGCGCGTGTGAACCCGCGTTGCGTGCGCTGCTTCAGGAGGCGCGCACGGGGCAGGGGACGCTCCCGTTGGACGAGGAGACCGCCCGCGACCAGTTGGAGTCGCTGTGCCAGCGAGTTTTTCAGGAAGCGGGCATTCCAGAGCCTGCCGCGCCCGTCGCTGAGGTGATGCGCCAATCGATCCTACTCCTCAACCACGCCATCCAGACGCGGATGCCCAACTTCGCGCACGCCTTCCAGCCGCTCCTGCATCCCCTCGATGTCTACTCATCTATCCTCTTAGAGCGGCACTTGCGCCCGCGCATGCCTAACGACTCCCATCAGTGGGAGCGCTACTTCCTTGTGTCCCAATCGCCTGCGCTGCAGCGCAACGGGCGCTACCTGCAGGATAACCTCGCGTTCGGGCGTCCGATGATGCGACTGGGTGTGCTACTGTTCTGCTTGCGCTATGCAGCGCAGCCTTCGCCGCCAGCAGCTGGAGTCTGGCAGGATGTTGCGCAAGTCTTTTCCACGCCTGAGATGCAGGAATTGTATACACTGCTTGACCCTGTCAATCATTTCCGCAACACACGGGTCGCGCATGTGGAGCAGCCACTGAGCGACCCCGCCGAAGCGTGGGACGCGATGAAGCAGTGGCTCCGATGCCTGAACAAAATGGCGGAGATGATATCGGCGCTTTGAGCGCCTACGCGATAGGTTTTCAAAACATGACGAGCGACCACGCACCAAACCTTTCCTATCAATCGTGAGTGCCTTTGCAATAAGATTAAACAAAGCCCCCACCC
>Ga0197142_1005347_pt1 | contig 10076 bp, 17 predicted proteins | sample GBS60_MetaG_FD_148614 | JGI IMG/M metagenome (GOLD analysis project Ga0197142, IMG submission 148614) | Sediment microbial communities from Great Boiling Springs, Gerlach, Nevada, United States - GBS 60_MetaG | ecosystem: Environmental > Aquatic > Thermal springs > Hot (42-90C) > Sediment...
CCCAGGGCCTCGGCCCGCTCAAAGAGCATCTTCTCGTCGGGGCGGATGCGGTCGTAAAGGATGGCCAGCATGGCGGTCTAAGGGTAGGGCCGGAACGGGTCCGGCCCAGGCTCTCCTAGCCTCACTCCCCCCAGTCCTCGGCCTCCTCGGGGGCGGGCTCCAGGCGCAGGGGGTCCAGGGAGACCACCTCCAGCTCCGCCCCACACTCCTCGCAGACCACAAGCTCGCCCAGCTCCGGGTTCTCCAGCCTCAGCTCCGCACCGCACTCAGGGCAAGTGGTTACCATTCTTCGTCCTCCTCTACCTCGCTCCAGTCAGGCACAAAACGAAAGCCACACTCGGGGCACTCCACCTCCTGCCCCGCCTCCTCCTCGGAAACCTCCAGGGTGTAGCCGCACCGGGGGCAGTCCACGAAGAACCCCTCCAGGCCCCCTTCCGCCACCTCCAGCTCCAGAGGGTCCAAGGAGACCACCTCCAGGAAGGCCCCGCAGGCCTCGCACTCCAGCACGTCCCCCTCCTCGAGGGTCTCCAGGTCCTCGGCCAGCACCACGCTGACCTCGCCGCACACCGGGCAGGTGATCTCCAGGTCCTCCATGCCTCAAGTCTACTCCCCCGGGAAGCGCCCGTGCTTCTTGTAGTAGTCCAGAAGGGAACCCTCCTTCAGGGCCTCCAGAAGAAAGGGGGGCGGGGGCTTGAGCTGGAAGGCCCTTTCGCCCTTGACCAAAACCCCCCGTTCCAGGTCCAGTTCCACCTCGTCCCCGTCCTCTAGCGCATCCACCACCTCCTCCGACTCAAAGGGCACGATGCCCAGGTTCACCAGGTTGCGGAAGAAGATGCGGGCGTAGCTCTTGGCGATGACCGCCCGGATCCCCAGGCGCTTCAGGGCCTCGGGGGCGTACTCCCGGCTAGAGCCAAGCCCGGCGTTCCGCCCGAAGACCAGGATGTCCCCGGGGCGCACCTCCTGGGCGAAGCCAGGCCTAAAGTGGGCGAAGGCGTAGAGGTGGAACCGGTCCTCCCCCACCATGAAGGGGGCGTACTTGCCGGGCAGGATGTCGTCGGTGTTCACCTGGTCGCCGAACTTGAAGACCCTAGGCATGGACTTCCTCCAGCTCCTCTGGCGTGGTGAGGTACCCGGCCACGGCGCTGGCCGCGGCCACCCTGGGGCTTGCCAGGTAGATCTCCGCGTCCGGGGCCCCCATGCGCCCGCGGAAGTTGCGGTTGGAGGTGGAAACGCACACCTCCCCCGGGGCCAGGACCCCCATGTGCCGCCCCATGCAGGGGCCGCACCCCGGGGTGCCGAGGGTGGCCCCGGCCTCGAGGAGGGTGAGCAGGGTGCCGTCCCTAGCGGCCTCCTCCAGGACCTGGGAGCTTGCGGGCACGATGAGAAGCCGCACCCCCGGGGCCACCTTCCTTCCCCTAAGCACCTCGGCGGCGGCCCTCAGGTCCTCAATGCGCCCGTTGGTGCAGGTGCCGATGAAGACCTGGTCCACCCGCTTCCCCTTGACCTCGGCCACCTGGTGCACGTTGTCCACGAAGAAGGGCACGGAGACCCTGGGGGTGAGGGAGGAGAGGTCTATCTCCACCACATCCCGGTAGCGGGCCTCGGGGTCGGGGTAGAGCCAGTCGGGGACCTGGTACATCTCCAGGATCTCCCCGCTGGGCACCACCAACCCCGCCTTGGCCCCCGCCTCCACGGTGAGGTTGGCCAGGGTCATCCGCTCGCCCCGGCTTAGGGCCTCGGCCCCGTCCAGGAGGTGGATCTCCACCGCCATGTAGGTGGCCCCTTCCGCCGTGAGGCGGCGCACCATCTCCAGGGCGGCGTCCTTGGCCGTGACCCCTTTGGGGAGGCTTCCCCGGAAGACCACCTTCACGCTCTCGGGAACCCTCAGCCAGGTGCGGCCCGAAGCGGCGGCCAGGGCGATGTCCGTGGCCCCCATCCCCGTGCCGAAGGCCCCCACCGCCCCGTAGGTGGTGGAGTGGCTGTCCGAGCCCACCACGATCCAGCCCGGCCTGGCCAGGCCTTCCTCCACCAGGACCTGGTGGCACACCCCCCGGCCCACGTCAAAGACCCGGATGCCGTGCCTCTTTCCCCACTCCCGGATCTCCTTCTGGGCCTTGGCCACCTCCAGGTTGGCGGCGGGGGCCACGTGGTCTATGACGATGGAAACCCGCTCCGGGTAGCGGGGGGTGGCCCCCAGGTACTCCAGGCGCTTGAAAAAGCTCCCGGCGATGGAGTCCACCACCATCACCTGGTCCACCTCCACCACCAGAAGCTCTCCCGCCTCCACCGGCCTCCCCGCCTTGTGGGAGAGGATCTTTTCCGCTAAGGTCTGGCCCATGCCCTACCTCCTATACTGAACCTATGGGACGCTACTGGGTCCGGGTCTACCCCGACCCCCAGGAGCCCGGGGTGTGGCTGGCTGAGGTGCCCGCCGTGCCCGGGGTGCGCTCGGACGGCGACACCCGGGAGGAAGCCATAAAGAACGTGCAGGAGGCTCTCGAGGCCATGCTGGAAGCCCTCAGGACCAAAGGACTCCCCATCCCCGAACCCGATGAGGAGTGGGTGGAGGTGCGGGTGGATGCCGCCTAGGCCAGAAGAGGTGGTGCGTAAGCTGAAGCGGCCTGGCTTTGAAGAGGTAAGCGGCAAGGGGAGCCATCGGGTCTTCTTCCACCCAGACGGCAGGCGCACCCTGGTGCCCTTCCACCGCAAAGAGCTTAAGAGGGGAACATTCCTGGGGATTTTAAAGGGCATCGGCCTCACCGAGGAAGAGTTCCGCCAAATCTAGCCTCATGCCGTGATCCACTCCCTTAGGATGCGGTCCAGCTCCTCGAGGGTGAGCTGGCCCTGGTCCGCCAGGGCCTTGATGTGCTGGGTGATCCGGTGGAGCTCCTCCTCCCCGTAGTGGAGGCCCAGCTCCTTTGCCCTGGCCTTGATGGCGTGGCGGCCCGTGAGCTTGGAGGCGATGATGAGCTTCCGCTTGACCCCGAACACCTCGGGAGGGTAAGGCTCGTAGGACTCGGGGTTCAGGTAGATGGCCTTGAGGTGCATCCCCGCCTTGTGGCTGAAGGCCGTCTCCCCGGTGATGTAGTTGTTGAAGGGGATCTCCACCCCCACCATCCTGGCGATCATCCGGTCCAGCTCGGGGAGCATCTCCAGCTTGTACTTCCGGCGCACGTACTCGGGCTGGAGGGTGTACATGCGGGCCAGGAAGCCCCCTAAGGGGGTGATGCCGTTCCGCTCCCCAATCCCCAGGATGCTGGTGTCCACGTGGGTGGCCCCGGCCTCAATGGCCTCAAAGGCGTTGGCGATGGCGCACCCGGTGTCGTTGTGGCCGTGGAACTCAATGTCCACCTCGGGCCCCACCACCCGCCGCACCTCCCGCACCAGGGCGTAGACCTGCCGGGGGGTGGCGATACCCACGGTGTCCGCCAGGCCCACCCGGTCCACGTAAGGGGCGATGGCCTGGTAAATGGCGAGAAGGTCGTGCTCGTCGGAGCGGAAGGTGTCCTCGGCGGAGAAGCGCACCTCCACGTGGGGGGCCTTCTCGCGGATGAACTGGATCACCTCCCGGGCCTCCGCAATGATCCGGGGGATGTCCCGGCCATGGGCCGCCCGCAGGTACTTGCTGGTGCCGAAGAGGAGGTCTATCCCCTGGACCCCGGTCTCCACCGCCACCTGGGCGGCGTCCATCCGGGTCTGGATGTGGGTCACCACCTTGGCCCTGAGGCCCAAGAAGGCCAGGACCTCGGCGTCCTTGCGGGACTGAGGCGAGGCCATGGGGGTGGTGACCTCAATGTACTCAATCCCGAACTCGTCCAGGGCCTTGGCGATCTCTATCTTGTCCTGGGTGGAAAAGTTGGCCCTTTCAAACTGCTCGCCCTCCCTCAAGGTGGAGTCTATGATCTTCCACTCCCGCATGCGCCCCTCCCCAAAAGAAAACCGGCCCGAGTTCGGGCCGGGGGATGAGGAACCCTTAGAGGGCTATCCTACCCCCCGGCGGCCGAGTTTTTTCTCGCGGGCCAGCATCTTGGGGGTAAGGATATACGAACCCCTCCCTTTTGTCAACGCCCAAACCGCCTTTCGCGGGCCTGGTAGCTCCTCAGGGCGCGGAGGAAGTCTATCTTGCGGAACTCGGGCCACAGCACGTCGGCGAAGTAAAACTCGGAGTAGGCGGACTGCCAGAGGAGGAAGCCCGAGAGCCTGATCTCCCCCGAGGTGCGGATGATGAAGTCGGGGTCCGGAAGGCCCGCGGTGTAGAGCCTCTTGCCGATCTCCTCCGCGGTGAGGGCCTCGGCCACCTCCTTGGGGGAAAGGCCCTTTTCCTCCGCCTCCAGGAGAAGCCTCTTCACCGCGTCCACGATCTCCTCCCGGCCCCCGTAGCCCATGGCGATGTTGAGGACCATGCCCCGGTGGTGCCGGGTCCGGGCCTCGAGGCGCTCCATGGCCGCTTGCACCTCCGGAGAAAACCCCTCCCGCCTGCCGATGAAGCGCACCTGGACCTGGTGCTCCAGGATGCGGTGGTCCTCCGCCATCCTCTCCGCCTCGCGCACGAAGAGGCGCATCAGGGCCTCCACCTCCTCGGGGGAGCGCCGGAAGTTCTCCGTGGAGAAGACCCAGACGGTGACCGTTCTGATCCCCAGCTCCAGGCACCACTCCAGGACCTCGTAGGCCTTCTGTACCCCGAACTCGTGCCCCTGGGTGGGGGAAAGCCCCAGGGCCCGGGCAAAGCGGCGGTTTCCGTCCAGGATGAGGCCCAGGTGCCGGGGCATGGGGCCTCCCTTCACCTCCTTTAGGAGGCGCTTCTCGTAAAACCAGTAGAGGGGGCGGGAGAGGCCTAGGAGGCGGCGGAGCATACCCTTTCCACCCTAACCCCGGGAAAGGGGAAAGGGAAGGGGCTAACGGTAAAGCTCCCGGGCGATGACGAGGCGCTGGATCTCCGAGGTCCCCTCGTAGATCTCCGTGACCTTGGCGTCCCGGTAGTAGCGCTCCACCCGGTAGTCCCGGTGGTAGCCGTAGCCGCCCAGGACCTGGACCGCCTCCCGGGTCACCTCCACGGCCACCCGGCTGGCGAAGAGCTTGGCGGCGCTGGCCTCGAGGGTGAACCGCTCCCCCCGGTCCTTCTTCTCCGCCGCCCTCAAGGTGAGGGCCCGGGCTGCCTCAATGTTCACGTGCATGTCGGCGATCTTGAAGGCGATGGCCTGGTGCTCCCTCAGCTTTTTCCCAAACTGCTCCCGCTGGTCGGCGTAGGCCCTGGCGATCTCGTAGGCCCCCCGGGCGATGCCCACCGCCTGGGCGGCCACGCCCACGCGCCCCGAGTCCAGGCCCGCCAGGGCGTAGGCGAGCCCCCGCCCCTCCTCGCCGAGAAGGTTCTCCTCGGGCACGAAGACCTCCTCCAGGCGCACCTCGGCGGTGTGGGCCGCATGGAGCCCCATCTTCTCCTCAGGGGGGCCAAAGGAAAGCCCCGGGGTCCCCTTCTCCACCAAAAAGGCGCTGATGCCCCTCTCGGTGCGGGCCATGACCACGTAGAGCTGGGCCTGGCCGGCGGAGGTGATCCAGCTCTTCACCCCATTCAGCACAAACCCCCCGGGGACCCTCCGGGCCTCGGTGCGGAGGCTTTTGGCGTCGGAGCCCGCATGGGGCTCCGTGAGGCAGAAGGCCCCGATCCACTCCCCCCTGGCCAGGGGCACCAGGTAGCGCCTTTTTTGCTCCTCGGTGCCGAAGCGGAGGAGCATGTACTGGGGAAGGCCCGAGGTGACGGAGAGGATCACCGCCACGCTGGGGTCATGGGCGGCGATCTCCTCCAGGGCCAAAACCCAGGTCACGGAGTCCAGGCCCGCGCCGCCCCAGGCCTCGGGCGTGGTCATGCCCAAAAACCCCAGCTCCCCTAGGGCCTTGAGCTGGGGCCAGGGGTACTCCCCCGTGCGGTCGTACTCCGGGGCCAGGGGGTAGAGGATCTCCTTGGCCACCTGGCGCACCGTGTCCAGGACCATCTTCTGCTCTTGCGTGAGCGTCATCACCCCATCGTACTATTGCAAGGCGGCGAAAAAGCGTCACGGCACCCTAAAGGCTCGCGGGGCCGCCTTACCCCCCTGGGGGCGCCTCCCCCTCGCCCCAGCGGGGAGCCCTCCTGCCGGGAAGGCCCAGGTGGTCCAGGATCCGCTGGGTGAGGAAGCCCAGAAGGTCGGCGATCTCCTTGGGGCGGTGGTAGAAGCCGGGGCTTGCGGGCAGGATCAGGGCCCCCGCCTCCGCCGCTTGCACCATGGCCCTCAGAGTGGGGAGGGGCAGGGGCGTCTCCCGGGGCACCAGGATGAGGGGCCTTTTCTCCTTCAGGTGGACGTAGGCGGCCCGGGTGAGGAGGGTGTCCGCCAGGCCGTGGGCCACCTTGGCCAGGGTGGTGGCGGAGCAGGGGACCACCACCATCCCCCGGGTGGGGAAGGAACCGGAGGCGATGGGGGCCCCCAGGTCGCTGTCCTTGTAAACCCGGGCCGCCAGGGGGTAGAGGTCCTTGGGGCTTAGGCCCATCTCCTCCCAGAGGACCCGCTTGGCCCCCTGGGAGAGGACCAGGTGCACCTCGGCCAGGCCCGAAAGGGCTTCCAGAAGGTCCAGGGCGTAGGGCATGCCGCTGGCCCCGGAAAGCCCCACCACCACGCGGGGAAGCTCCATGCCCCCACTATAGGAAAACCCCGGGGCCATAGGCCCCGGGGGGCACCCCGTGGTGCGGCGTTACTTCAGCTCCACCACCGCGCCCACGGCCTCCAGCTTCTTCTTGATCTCCTCGGCCTCGGCCTTGGGGATGCCCTCCTTGATGGGGCCGCCCTTCTCGGCCAGGTCCTTGGCCTCCTTGAGGCCGAGGCCGGTGATGGCCCGAAGCTCCTTGATGACCTCCAGCTTCTTGGCCCCGGCCTCCTTGAGGATCACGTCAAACTCGGTCTTCTCCTCCACGGGGGCCGCCTGGGCCTGGGCGGGCGCGGCGGCCACGGCCACGGGGGCCGCGGCGGTCACGCCCCACGTCTCCTTGAGGACGTCAATGAGCTGCTTGAGTTCCAAAACCGTCGCCTGGGAAAGCTCTTCCTTGATGCGTTCAATGTCCAAAGCCATCTCCTACCTCCTATGCCGCCTTCTTCTCCGCGTACGCCTCGAGGACGCCCACCAGCTCGCGGGCCACGCCACCCAAAACGCCCACAAGCTCCGCCATGGGGGCCTGGAGCACGCCCACCAGCTCCGCCCGGAGCTCGTCCATGGTGGGGAGCTCCGCCAGGGCCAAGAGGTCCTTGGCCGAGAGCACCTGGCCCTGCAAAAGCCCGCCCTTGGCCTGGGGAATCCCCTTGGGGTTCTTCTTGGCGAACTCCTGCAGGGCCTTGGCCGCGGCCACCGGGTCCTCATAAAAGACCACGGCGCTGGGCCCGGCGAGGCCATCCAGCTCCGGCAGGCCCAGCTCCTTGAGGGCGATGCGGATCAGGGTGTTCTTGGCCACGAAGAGCCTGGCCCCCTTCTCCTTCAGGGCCTGGCGCAGGGCGTGGGTCTCCTTGGCGGAAAGCCCCTGGTAGTCCACCAGGAAGAAGGAGCCATGGGCCCGCTCAAGGTCCTCCTTGAGGGTGGCGAGAAGGGCGATGTTGCGCTTGTTTGGCACGCCTTCCTCCCTTTTGGGGCAGGGGAACCCCGACCGATTTCCTTGGGATTTTCGCGAAACGCTCCCCCTCAAGCGCCTCGGCGGGATGTTTAAGGCCTAAGCCCCCCGCTGTCTTTGGCCTGGGCGCTCACGCGCCCGGGGTGCCATAGAGGAGTGTACAAAGGAAAAGGCCCGGGGTCAAGAAGACCCCAGGCCCCAAGACCTTAGCCTCAGGAATGGGGGTTGATGCGGATGCTGGGCCCCATGGTGCTGGTCACGTAGACCGAGCGCAGGAAGGTGCCCTTGGCCGCCTCGGGTTTGCTGGCCTCGAGGGCCTTGATGAAGGCCCGGATGTTGTCGGCGAGCTTTTCCGGAGGGAAGCTCGCCTTGCCCACGGGGGCGTGGATGGCCCCGGTCTTGTCGTTGCGGAACTCAATCCGCCCCGCCTTGATCTCCTTGATGATCTCCCCGATGTTGAAGCCCACGGTCCCCGCCTTGGGGTTGGGGAGAAGGCCCCGGGGACCCAGGATCCGGCCCAGTTTGGAGCCCACGGCCCCCATCACGTCGGGGGTGGCCACCACGGCGTCAAAGTCCATCCAGCCGTCCAGGATCTTCTGGATGATCTCCTCGCCCCCCACGTAGTCGGCCCCGGCCTCCTCCGCCTCCTTGATCTTCTCCCCCTTGGCGATGGCCAAAACCCGCACCTGCTTGCCCAGGCCGTGGGGCAAGGAGACGGTGCCGCGCACGTTCTGGTCGGACTTCCTTGGGTCAATGCCCAGCTTGGCGTGGACCTCCACCGTCTCGTCAAACTTGGCGGTGGCCAGCTCCTTCACCAGGGCCGCGGCCTCGTCAATGGTGTAGACCCGGTTGGGGTCCACCTTCTCCAGAAGGGCCCGGTAGCGCTTGCCCTGCTTAGGCATCCTTCACCTCCGGCATCCCCACCACCTCCACCCCCATGGAGCGGGCCGAACCGGCGATCATCCGGGCGGCGGCCTCGAGGTCGGTGGTGTTCATGTCGGGGAGCTTCTGCTTGGCGATCTCCAGGACCTGCTGCCAGGTGATCCTCCCCACCTTCTCCCGGCCGGGTTTGTGGGCCCCCTTCTCCAACCCCGCCGCCTTGCGGATGAGGTAGCTGGCGGGCGGCGTCTTGGTGATGAAGGTGAAGGAGCGGTCGGCGTAGATGGTGATCTCCACGGGGACGATGGCGTCCCCCATGTTGGCCGTGGCGGCGTTGAAGGCCTTGACGAACTCCATGATGTTGGCCCCGTGCTGGCCCAAGGCGGGCCCCACCGGGGGCGCAGGCGTGGCCTTGCCCGCAGGAAGCTGCAGCTTGACTACGGCAACGACTTTCTTCATTTTTCCCTCCTAGGCTCCCCCCAAGTTGGGGGTGCAAACGCCTTTAGGCCTTAACCACCTGGGAGAAGTCCAGCTCCACAGGGGTCTCGCGCCCAAAGATGGTGACCATGACCTTGACCTTGCCCTTCTCGGGGTTGATCTCGGTCACGGTGCCGGTGAAATCGGCGAAGGGGCCAGAGACGACCCGCACCTGGTCCCCCTCCCGGAAGGCCACCTGGGCCTTGGGGGCCTCCTTCTTGCCCAGGAGGCCGGAGACCTCGAGGATGTGCCGCACCTCGTCCGGGGAGAGGGGCACCGGGCGGTGGCCCGCCCCCACGAAGCCCGTGATGCCGGGGGTCCCCCGCACCACCTCCCAGGCCTCGTTGGGCTCCTCCTCGTCCCCCAGGTCCATCTGGACGAAGAGGTAGCCGGGGAAGAGCTTTTTCTTGACGACCTCCTTCTTCCCCCCTTCGCGCACCTCCACCACCTCCTCCGTGGGGATGAGGACCTGGTAGATCTTGTCCTCCATGCCGAAGGCCTTCACCCGCTTCTCCAGGTTGGCCTTGGCCTTCTCCTCCTGCCCCACGTAGGTGTGGACCGCGTACCATTCAATGCTCATCGCAAAAGCCCTATGAGGAAGCGAAAGACCAGGTCATAAAAGCCCAGGATGACCATGGCCGCCAGGGTGAAAATCAGGATGGCCTGGGTCCCCTCAATGACCTGCTCCCGCGTGGGCCAGGTGACCCGGGCGAGCTCGGCCCGGGCCTCCTGAAAGTAGCGGACGATCCGGGCCAACATCAGACCTTCACTTCCCGGTGCACCGTGTGCTTATCGCACCAAGGGCAGTACTTCTTGAGCTCCAGCTTGGAGGTGGTGTTGCGCTTGTTCTTCTCGGTGGCGTAGTTGCGGCGCTTGCACTCCGTGCACTCCAAGAGGATCTTGATGCGGACCTCGCTGGCCATGCCTCACCTCGCTTTTTGGGGGGAGGAACCCCTCCCCCCGGGGCTCACTCCAGGATCTTGGTGACCACGCCGGCGCCCACGGTCCGCCCACCCTCCCGGATGGCAAACCGCAATCCCTCCTCCAAAGCCACCGGCTTGATCAGCTCCACCGTAAAGGTCACATTGTCCCC
>Ga0197142_1005348_pt1 | contig 10076 bp, 9 predicted proteins | sample GBS60_MetaG_FD_148614 | JGI IMG/M metagenome (GOLD analysis project Ga0197142, IMG submission 148614) | Sediment microbial communities from Great Boiling Springs, Gerlach, Nevada, United States - GBS 60_MetaG | ecosystem: Environmental > Aquatic > Thermal springs > Hot (42-90C) > Sediment...
AGACGCTGTTTTCTCCAGACATGTACACCATAATGTACCACTTCTGCACCATTCCCGGCAAGTTCTTCGTTCATACACGAAAGAGGCGCACGAACAGGGCGCCTCTCTAAGTGTCACTTCTTTGCTCGGATCAGTACGATCCGCCGGGCACAAACTCATTCGTAAACGCCTTCTGCACATCAACCGGTGCCGACAGGAGACCCGCAGCGCGCATAAATTCTTCGGTGCGCGCCCAAAGTTGCCCATCGGTGTAGCCTAAGCCATATTGGGATGTCATTTCATTCTGCCAGAACGGTAGACTCTCGATCAGCACCTTGCGTTGGAGGTCGGGATTGCCAAGCTGTGCTTCAGGAACGAACTGTAGACTCAGTTCAAAGGCTTCATCAGGATTTGCTAGGGTATCGGCTAATCCGCGCAGACTGGCCCGCACGAAGCCGCGCACAAGTTCGGGTTCTTGCTGAATCAATGCCTCGCTGACGGCAATACCGTTGGCGGCCAGATTAAAGACATCGGCGGCCAGTAAGACGTTTACGGCTATGCCCTGCTCGCGCAATTGTACCGGCTCGTTCATCGCATAGCCGGTCGCTATCGGCACTTTATCTTCCATGACCGCAGCCGTCTGCGTAAAACCGATCTCTTGCACTACCACGTCTGCCTCTGTCATCTTCCCGGCGTATAGTGCGGCAAGCAAGGCGTAGAAGCTTTCGCCAAACCGACCCGGAATACCAATGGTCTGACCTCGCAGATCGTTGACGCTCTGCAAAGGCACGTTGGCTTTGGCAAAGAAGGCAATCGGAAACCGCTGGTAGAGGGTCATCACTGTTTTAATCGGCAATCCCTGCTGGCGCGCCAGTAAGACAGAAGTGCCGCTGGTGGTGGCAAATTCAACCCCACTCGCCGGCCAGGTCGCTGCCCGCTGCGATACATCGTTCTCGAAGTTATAGTCGAATATGACCTCAATGCCTTCTGCAGCGTAGTACCCTTTGGCGGCCGCCACATAGTAAGGTGCGAATTGCACATTGGGAATGTACGACATCGCCAGTGTGACCCGACGCAGCGTTGGTTGTGCCTGTGGTGCAGATGCCGCAGTCGGAGCTGTCGTTGGCGCTGTTGTCGGAGTGGATGTTCCGCAAGAGCTTAACATCACTGCGAGTATGACGAGGAACAAAAAGAACTGCCTTTTCATGAAAACATTCCTCCCTAAAAACAGCCTCAAAAAGAGATCGATATCTATGCTTCCCAACGAACCAATACTCGTTCTAGTAAACCCGCCAGGACATATAGTGTCAATGTGATCAGAGCTAGCGTGATCAGTGCTACAAAAATCAGTGGTGTATCAAACAGACCACGGGCAATATTGATCAACGCCCCCAGACCGACCCGTCCGGCGACGAATTCCCCAACGACAGCGCCGGTGGTTGCCAGCGACAGACCGGTGCGTATACCGCCGAAGAGTACGGGGAGCGCCAGTGGCACTTCGACGTAGCGTAGTAATTGCCAGCGATTCGCGCCGCTGATGTAGGCCATTTCAATCAGTTCGCGTGGAATACTGCGGATCGCCACAATAGTACCGATCAGGATTGGCAGGAAGGTGATCAGAGCAGCGACCAATATTTTAGAGGTCAGGCCGGTGCCGAACCAGAGGATGATCAGCGGTGCCACCGCCACCACCGGAATTGCCTGACTGGCGGCCAATACCGGTGCCAGCGCCTGTTCGAGCCAGCGTATATGCGCCAGTGTGTAGCCGAGTACGACGGCGATGATGAGTGCCAGCGCGAACCCGCTAAGGGCAGCACTCAGGGTCGCCGAGGTATGTTGCCAGAGTATCCCACTGCTCAGCGCCTGCCAGAAGCGTCCGGCAACCAGGGCCGGGGAAGGGAGAATAAAGGCCGGATAGCCACTAAACGTTACGCCGGCTTGCCAGAGTAGCAGCAGAATCACGAGTGTTACCGGCAGGCCAAGAGCAGGCCGCTCGAAGTGCCGAAATATCTTCGCCCGCGGCGATACGGTTGGCATTGGTAGTGTTTGTTGCATCTCAACAACTCCTTTCGCGGCGGGCAATGAAAAACCCCGCCGAGCGAACGCTCTTCGGGGTACAGATACGGAACCGCGACAGATGGTTGTGCTGCCGCTGACGCAGACAAGGCCAAGGCGTACCGCACGCCATTGCCCTGATTCACCATATCTGGATCTTCTTTACATCCGGACTGTAACCGTCGGCCCCGGAGTTTCACCGGATCATGCGTGCCTCTCAACACGCTCGTGGGCTATACCACCGATCGGGAATTTCACCCTGCCCCGAAGATCGTTTTTCATTTGTGATGATAGCATTATAGATAGTGTAGTGTCAAGTAGTGATGAGGGAAGGATAGGGGTTTTTAGAATTCTCTGCTTTGGCCGACGCGACACCAATGAACGTCCTGCCTAAGCGAATAACCATTCTCGACCCATACAGGTGTGCTGGGTGCGGGGCCTCCGGCCCGCGTGGTGCGGTGGCCGCGGTAAAACCTATGCCCGTCGTCAGCGCTCACAATGCGGACGGGTTGAGAACCCGCCCCCACCAACGCGGAGACGGGCATTATCGACGTGCAAAGGCGAGGACGCTGCGCGCTGCTGCACGTGCTGCGGACAGGTTTGTGCCCACCTTTCTGTTCAGTCTTTCTTCACTTCACCATTGTCAGGCAGGGTGAAGACGTTGAAAACTCCTACCAGATCACCCCCTTCTCGCAAGCTTTATTCCTTCGAGTATAATTGCTGGTATGAAGACATCGATGGTATTTGCAGATGATCGATTAGCTGCTCAGCGCCGCACCTTGCGGATTGCCTGGCTTACCCTTTTCGTCTTTTTTGGTTTGTTTCTGGCTCTCAGTACCTGGGTGATTTTCAGCGTCTGGCAGTGGTATTTGACAGCGACTGATACGCAGACTGCAACGCTGGTGGTGCGCAGCGTGAGCGAGAGCATTGTCTGGCAACCTGCCGGCCGTACCATTTTTCAGGGTGTGCGTGATCAACAACCGTTGAGTGAAGGTGACACAGTGCGCACGCTGCCCAATGCTGGTTATGGTCAGGTGGCTTCGTTACGGCTGTTTGAGGGGAGTCAGCTCGATCTCTGGGCAGGAACAGAGGTGCGTCTGACATCACTCCGCACGACGCGCTGGCATAGTAGTACGCTGGAAGTTGCTATCGAGCAGCTCAACGGTTATGTGCGCTACGATGTGCGTGCAGATCAGTCCTTTCACAATGTGGATATCAGGGTTACGATTGGCGATGCTCAGGTTGTACTGTTGCCCGGCGGCAGCTATAGTATCGGATTGTATCCACCAGAGCGACGTGTGATGCGTAGTGATGGTCGTCCTGCTCTAGTCGCCGATGTGGCGGTACGCAGTGGTCAGGCTATCGTGACAGGTATGGTTGGTCAACCAATCCACCTGATGGCTGGTCAGCGGGTTGAAGTTGATCCGGCAGGAATGCCCGGCTTGCCGGTACCGGCGCGCTGGGAATTGATCCGTGACGGTGGTTTTTCGCGCTTTTCCGAAATTGAGTACAATAACACTACTCGCACCGATGATCCGACTCTCCCGCGCTCGACAACATGGCAGGTTTCTGGTACACCAAATTTGCCGCTCCCCGAACGTGGCTTCTTTCGGTTGGCGCAGATTTGTCGTCCACCGAATAGTACGCTCGTTTGCCCGATTGAAGATTTTCGTACTGCGGCCTGGTTTTACCGTATGGGTGGTCAGACCAACGGGTTTGTAACGAGCATTCGTCAAGCGTTGGGGGTGCATGGCGCTGGGATTGATGTATCCGAGTTTCGCTCTCTCGTCTTCTCTCTATGGGCACGGGTGGACTATCAATCGTTACCAGCAGCCGGTGATCGAGGAACCGAGTGTCCAATTATGATCCGTATTGTTGCCCGGCGTAGCAGTCCGACCGATCCTGATGAGGAACGGGTGGTGTGCATATACACCGCTACTAGTGATGATGCGCTACGGGTACGAGCTGACGGGGTCTTTTACCAGCGAGTAGAACCATCGACCTGGAGCCGATTTCAAGTGAATTTACGTGATGAAAATTGGTTACCCGATTATCGCTATCTGCGTAGTGTAGAGATCTATGCCAACGGTCACGATTATGATTCGCGGGTGGCTGAAGTTTCGCTGATAGGAACGCAATAGGTTGGTGTATGCTGTATCACGGGGTCGATCTGGTAGAGGTAGCGCGCATTCGTCGGGTGGTGATGCGCTACGGTCGACGATTTTTGCTCAGAGTGTATACGTCGATTGAACAGGCTGATTGTACCGCAGCAGCAGAAGGAATCCGTTATGAAGCATTAGCAGCGCGCTGGGCAGCCAAAGAGGCCTGCGCCAAAGCGTTAGGGATCGGTTTGCGCGGTCTGGGGGCGTTGGCCGTTACCGATCAACCACGTGCAGGGTTTCAGGAAATCGAAGTGATACGTGATGCTACCGGTCGCCCTCTGCTGCGGCTGTCGGGGGTGGCCGCTGAAACTGCTTCCGCGTTGGGTATTCGAGCGTTGGTCGTAAGCTTGTCGCATACGCATGAACTGGCCGTAGCTAGTGTGGTCGGTTGGGCAGGTTGAGGCTATGAGTGAAGTGACGTTGCCATTTGTCGTAACTGCCGGTCAGATGCGGGCTGCAGAAGAGGCTGCTGTTGCTCAGGGGACGACGTGGGCTGCGTTGATGGAACAGGCTGGCGCCGGTGTCGCTCTGGCAGTGCGTCAACATGTTGCTTTGCCGGCCGATCGACACGTATTAGTCTTTGTCGGTCCTGGCAATAACGGTGGAGATGCGTTAGTGGCGGCTCGTCATCTGGCTGATGTAGGGGCAAAGGTTATCCTATATATCTGGCGCAGAACTGGTGCAGATGATAATCTCCTGGCCTGTCGTGCCCGCAATATTCCTGAGCTGTATTCGACGTCCGATTCTGACGGTTCCCAGCTCGCTTCGGCGCTGGCGACGGCAGCCGTTGTGATTGATGGTCTATTAGGAACTGGCGGGCGACCACCGACGAATGATCTGGCAACGATTATTAAGGCAGTGAATGCCGCACGTGCCCGTCGCCCTGAGCTACGTGTGGTGGCTATCGATCTGCCGAGTGGGGTAGCCGCCGATGATGGGCAGATATCTACAGTGGCCATTCGGGCCGATCTGACTGTGGCTACTGGCTTAATCAAGCGGGGATTATTACTCTGGCCCGGTCGCGGGTATGCGGGCAAGATTGTTGTAGCACCTATCGGGTTATCTGAATTAGATAGAGCACTGACCATGAGTGAACTGTTGACCGCAGCGCAAGCACGAACATTGCTGCCGCCTCGTCCGGCTGATGCCCATAAAGGTGTGTTCGGGAAGGTATTGGTGTTGGCCGGTTCCATTAATTATCCCGGGGCAGCGGTTTTGGCATGCGTAGCCGCCCAACGCGCTGGCGCCGGTTTGGTGACGCTGGCTACCGGTCGCACGGTGCTGTCGTTGGCAACCTTACCTCCAGAAATCACACTCTTACCGGTCGCCGAAGGTGATTGGGGAGCTATTGGCCCAGCTGCAATCGACGATCTAGCCGAACATTTGTCCCGTTACCAGGCATTGCTGATCGGTCCGGGATTAGGACAGGCTGAAGTCACCCGCAAGTTGGTATTACGTTTGTTTGGACTTGATCAGGCCCGCAGCCGAACACGAGTCGGCTTTGTCGCCATTGGTGAAACGACCTCGGAATCGGCGCCGCAGACGGTTGAATTGCCGCACACTGTGATCGACGCCGATGGCTTGAATATTCTTGCCGGTGCGCCGAAATGGTTTGAACGCTTACCGCCCGAACGTTGTGTGCTTACTCCGCATCCCGGTGAGATGCGTCGTCTGTTGGGTGTCGCTGAGCTACCTGTTGATCTGGTACAGACGGCAGCAGAAGCGGCGCAGCACTGGCGGCAAACAGTTGTGCTAAAAGGAGCGACTACGGTGATTGCGTCACCTGATGGTCGAACAGTGATTCACGATGGGGCGAATCCGGCATTGGCAACCGCTGGATCGGGTGATGTATTGGCTGGGGTGATTGCCGGTTTGATCGCACAAGGTTGTCCACCATTCGCGGCTGCAACGTTGGGTGTCTATCTGCACGGTGCGGCTGGCGCACGAGCACGCGCCACTTTTGGCGATGCCGGCGTGATTGCCGGTGATTTGTTACCGCTCTTACCGCTGGTGATGCAAGAGTTACGCTCCGGTTAACAAACCGGGCCAGGATGCAGAAAGGAAGAGTAGTCATGCGAATGGTGGAAATAATTGCGGCTAAGCGCGATGGCCGCCCTTTGACCACCGCTGAAATCGAGTGGGTGGTCAAACATTACACGGCCGGCGATATTCCCGATTACCAGATGGCTGCGCTTGCAATGGCTATTGTGCTGCGGGGAATGGATGACCGCGAGACAGCCGACTTGACTATCGCGATGGCCCGTAGTGGCGATATGCTCGATCTGCATGATATTGCCCCATTGACTGTTGATAAACATTCAACGGGTGGGGTTGGTGATAAAACAACACTGGTTGTAGCGCCTTTGGTAGCCGCGGTTGGCTTACCGGTGGCAAAGATGAGTGGTCGTGGTCTCGGTTTTAGTGGTGGCACGATTGACAAACTTGAGAGTATTCCTGGCTTTCGTACCAGTCTTAGTACGGAAGAGTTTCGGCGTGCCGTCCATGAACTGGGATTGGTGGTGGCTGCGCAGAGCGGTGATTTGGCGCCAGCCGATAAGAAACTTTACGCTTTACGCGATGTGACCGCAACGGTTGAGTCGATTCCACTGATTGCCGCCAGCGTGATGAGCAAAAAACTGGCTTCCGGTGCGGATTGTATTGTACTTGACGTAAAATATGGGCGCGGAGCATTCATGCAGACGCTTGATGATGCCCGTCAATTGGCACGAACCATGGTTGCGATTGGGCATCATGCCGGACGGAAAGTGACCGCCGTGCTCAGCAGTATGCAGCAGCCACTCGGTTTTGCGATAGGGAATGCACTGGAGGTGCGGGAAGCCATTGCTGCACTGCGTGGTTCTGGCCCGCCCGACCTGGTCGAGCTATCACTGGTGTTGGGAAGTGAGTTAGTGCGCATGGCCGGTTTGCGGGATAGTGTTGATGCTGCTCGCCTGTTGCTGAGAGAAGCATTACAAAGTGGTGCAGCCTGGGAGAAGTTTCGTGCGATGGTTGTCAACCAGGGTGGTGATCCAACGGTGATCGATGAACCCGAACGTCTGCCTACTGCACCAGTACAGGTTGCGTTTCCGGCTCCACGCAGCGGTTTTGTCACTGCGATTGATGGGCAGGCCTTGGGCATGGTCGTGAATGCGTTGGGCGGTGGGCGGTCACGTAAAGAAGATACCATCGATCATGCGGTAGGGTTGGTGTTACACGCCAAGGTGGGCGATCACGTTACTGCTGGTGAGCCATTACTGACCGTTCATGCGGCACGCCAGGCCGATGTCGATCAGATTGCTGAACGTATCCGTCTTGCCTATACTATTCATGATGAACCACCGCCATTGTTGCCGCTCGTTGAGGATATTATTCGTGAAATCTGATAGAGGGTTGCCATGCCGATTTATGAATACTTTTGCCCTGCTTGTAACGGTCAGTTCCAAAAACTGGTACGTGGGTTTAGCGATCCACCGGGCTTAGCTTGCCCGCGCTGCGGGAATACCGAGGTGCGACGTGCAATCTCACGTTTCGCTACTCTCAAGTCGGAAGATGACCGCCTCGAATCACTGGCCGACCCGTCAAACTTTATGGGGTTGGATGAGAGCGATCCGCGCTCGATTGCCCGTTGGGCCAAGCGTCTGGGCAAAGAGCTAGGTGAAGACGCTGGTGAAGATTGGGATGAGATGGTTGATCAGATGCTGGAAGAAGAGCTGAGCGGAAAGAAGGATGAAGATGATGCGCGGCGATCGGGCGATAAGCCTGATGATCTCGGATGGGCCTGATCACCATTTGCATAAAAGACAATATAACGCTATTATAAAGCAAAGTTGCCTAGAATGAACGGTCGAGTATGCGAATCCTCTTCTACACCGGCAAGGGCGGCGTTGGTAAAACCAGTGTCGCAGCGGCAAGCGCACTCCGCTGCGCCCAACTGGGGTATCGAACAATTGTACTTTCGACTGATGCAGCTCACTCGTTAGGCGACTCGCTCGGTGTCGATCTGCGAGCAGAGCCGCTTCAGGTAGCACCTAATTTGTGGGCGCAAGAGATCAATGCCCTTCATGAGCTTGAATCAAGCTGGGGGACCGTATCACGCTATTTGGCCGATCTGCTGGCGTGGCAGGGAGTCGAGACGATTGCCCAGGGGGAGTTGTCGGTTATTCCCGGTACTGAAGAACTCTTTAGCTTACTCCAGATCAAGCGCCATTACGACGAAGGGAAATACGATGTCATCGTCGTTGATGCAGCGCCAACCGGTGAAACACTGCGCTTGTTGTCGCTCCCTGATGTGATGCGCTGGTGGATCGCCCGTCTCTTCCCGATCGCCCGTGCGCTGCTCCGTGTGGTGCGACCTGTTGCACGACGAGTCACCGACATGCCAATTGCCGACGACGACGTGCTGGCCTCGGCCCAACAGGCTATTGATGCCCTGATCGATGTTCGTCAGTTGTTGACGAATCACCAGGTTTGCACGGCCCGCATTGTTATGAATCTGGAAAAAATGGTGATTCGCGAGGCCCAGCGCTCACTGACTTACCTCAGTTTGTTTGGCTATGCAGTTGATGCAATTATTGTCAATCGGATTTTACCTCCCGACGTTGATGCCCATTTTGCGCAATGGCGTGCGATGCAGCAGCAATATGCGCCCCTCGTTGAAGAGATGTTCGAGCCGTTACCCATCTTGCGGGCTCCCCATTTTTCTCAAGAGATCGTCGGTACCGAACTCCTCAATGAATTAGCCGACCATCTCTTCGCTGATCGCGATCCGACCACTTTTCTCTACCAAGGACCGACGCAACGGGTCGAGAAGACCGCCTATGGCTACGATCTGATCGTCCCGCTGCCGTTTGCCTCTGAGGATCAGGTGCATTTAGCGCAGAGTGATGATGAATTGCTTATCTCGGTGGGCTGGCATCGCCACCGAATTGTGTTGCCACAATCGCTGGCCCGTCTACGGGCGCAAGATGCCTTTTTTGAAGACTCTTCATTGCGCGTCATCTTCCGTCGTGATGTGGCTGCCTGATAGGGAGGCTACTACTGGAATATGAAAAGGTAGGGAGGCAGGTGTCGGAACGTGTCTGAAACATACTCTGCTTGTATAGATACAGGCAAAAATCGTCTGTACCATATGTCTACGAGATTCGGACCCGGCATCTATTGTTCTGGCTTATCACGGCGTTCCTGCTTTTCAAGCCATGAGTTGATAATGAGATCATAGGCGTCAATCACCAATATATTATCATCTGTCCAATTAAAAAGTTGTGAGCTGTCTTCTAACCTTGTTCGTTCTGTTATGTGATCTTGTGCAGTGAGCGAATGGGTTTTTTGGGTAAAAAAGGGCGGATCTATGTACACAAGATCGACGCTTGTGTCATCCAGTTTCTTCAATATTTCTCTACAATCTCCACAAAGTATTGTCATTTCTGTTATCAGTTTTCCTCTGCTATCCGAAGGAGAATATTCTTCAGATCAATGCTCGTCTGGGATCTTACGTATTCCTACGCATCATCTCCTGTGTAATATTCTCCCCCTACACCCTGATATACGGCTTTGATGGTTTCTTGTATTCTTATTGCCTGGTTTCGATTAGGGTAGTAAAACATGATCCTGATTGGTTTGAAGCCGTGACCTCAATAACTTGTATTCTTGTATGCTCTTTTGTGATATGATCCCCATCTGTTGTTGCATCGCGCCACTTGATTTCAATTGCATTTTGACCTATGACACAATCTATCTCAAATTGCCGTGGTCGTCTGCCAAGTGTGTTCACTATCTGAATACGTTTCACCTCAGGGTATCTTTCCCTGAAGCAAAGGAATGTCGCTTATTCTAGGAGATCACCTGCATAAGTATAAAGAAAATGACCTTTATTTTGATATA
>Ga0197142_1005349_pt1 | contig 10074 bp, 14 predicted proteins | sample GBS60_MetaG_FD_148614 | JGI IMG/M metagenome (GOLD analysis project Ga0197142, IMG submission 148614) | Sediment microbial communities from Great Boiling Springs, Gerlach, Nevada, United States - GBS 60_MetaG | ecosystem: Environmental > Aquatic > Thermal springs > Hot (42-90C) > Sediment...
CTTTGCATAGTGTTCTACTTCTGGGGACATGAATGGACCTCACTGGCAGACTGCTGGTTCGGCGTCCGGTATGACAACGAGTTGGAACTTCAGGCCATCGGCGAGACATATCGTGACCAGACCTGGCACATTTCGCATATATGCGAGTTGCCCGGTGAGGCCCTCGCGCTACTGGATATTCTCACCGCTGTCAAAAGAATCCTCGGCTGGGAGGAGTAGGGAATGGACCTAAATGTAAAAGCATTCGTGGAAATGGCTACACGAGCGTCCACACCCAGGTGGCCTGCAGTTCGCCAACCATTGGTCAAAACCAGAAACATCGCCGTTGCCGGCAAGCAGATTTTCTGGCCTTGCCGTGACCGCCTGCTGCCGGAATGCCTGGGATACGTAAGCCAGGGGGACACAACCACCATGCACATCAGACACCCTGCTGTTGTTGAGCAGATAGACCCAGAGGCGGCAATTAGGGCGGAAATGGAATGCCGCGACTTCATTGAACAGGTTGAGAGAGAACTGGCACTGGTAAAAGAGATAGACCCGAACTACACCGCACTTAAAGAGGAAACAGATGCGATGCTTCTTGCCGGGGTCATATCAGCGGAAACTGCAAGCATGCTCGGTGACAGGCTACCGCTGGCCCCGTGCGTGTTCCTGGTAGAACGGCTAACGGACAAGGTATGGCCCGGCAGACAGGTCCGCCATCTGGTAGATGAGTTGATGAGTGGGCGCGTCATGACTTCTATCACCATAGAAATTGACATGTCCTATGGGGGGCTTCCATCAGCAGTTACAATTAATATGTTCGGCGAGTTGCGGCTTTTCTTCAGGCTCTGGGAGCACGGCTGGGGAGGAAATGCTCCTGCTCTACTGGTTGTTGAGGACGAGCAGATTCTGGGATGGGATAGTATATCCCGTGCCATTGCCGCGTTCTGTCCTTCCCCGTCTGATGCTGTAGCCCTCAAGCATGCCGTCTTAGCCATTCTGGAAATTCTGGAGGAACAGCCATGAAGTCCATTCTGGAAACTGTCGCCGTGAAACACTTTCCAAAACTGCCTCCGGAAACCTGGGCGGAACTCCGGTCAGAATTGGGCCAGGAACTACTCCGGTTTGAGCAGTGGACATGGCCAGCGCCTGGAGACTGGCCGGAGGCCCTCCGCTTCGCCAGGTCCGGTAACCATGACATCCCCATAGACCAACTGGACTTGCCGAAATTCGCGGCAGAAATGGCCCGGATTCAGCGGTGGTGCACAGAAGTCCTCATCCCGCGCGTCCGGGACGAGTCCATGAAAATTGAGCACGAACAAAGTCGCTACCGCGCAGCCATAGAAGAGGAGGCACAAGCGATACTACTGGCCGGCATTGCCAGGACCTCGCGAAACGAACTCCTTGCATGGCTTCCCCTTGCTGCAAGAATGATGGCTCTCTGCCAGACCGTCTGCACCTCGCCGCTCATACTGTCCCCGTACCTCGTCACACTGCCAGAAGGCGACTACCTCGCCTACGCTGACATCACCATCCAGGACCAACTATGCCTGCTGGCACAGATACCCCGCGAATTTCCGGACATGGCCTGCCCTCGTTATTACGTGAGAGGCAGGTTCGCCGAGCACCACCCTGTATCAATCACCGGTGTGGCATACTGGCTGGAGGACACAATGCCTGTCAACGACTACGCCGGCATTATCCGCGCAATGGAGCGAATTGACGAAATCCTTCTGGTAGGAGGAGACGAATGATGAGAGAGCACGAGATTACCATCCGAATAGTCGTCCGCTCTGAGCATTCTCCAGTCGGATAGGAGGGGACAAAGATGAGTAGGACAGAAGCAATCAGGGCGTTTGAGGAAGCCGTGAAAAACCTGCGGGCACCCTGGCCGTATGCCTCACTGCCGGTAAACCCGGCAGAAATCCGGTTCGTAATTGGCGATGGTATCACCTGGCCGGGAACCGGCGAAAAGCGGCGCTATATCACGCCGCAGCACTGCTTCTATTATGCAGACCTGCCAAACGGCAGTCGCGTCAGGGTCGGCCAAGGGTACTGGAAAACTCTGGCGATAAGAGCAAAGATGAACAGCGCCGAAGCCGCCCGGGCAACGATGTTCATCACCGGGCTTCAGGAATATCTGAACAGGATGTCAGCCTTCGTGCTGGACCTTCCCTGGCAGAAAAATGCAGTTGAGGAAATCAAAGCACGGGTCACAGCGCTGGAACTCGTGGGGACGTTTAAGGCCGCAATGAAACCACCGGAACTGTACTTCGCAGTCTTGCTATGGTACCTGCAGTATGCGGCACAGGTGCTGGTGATGAACTTCGTCAGGAGCGGGGATAGGGTTCGTTTGTGGCCTGGCGCAGAAATCGCCTTCGCAGAGGGACAATGGCCTCAACTGCGGCTCTACTATCCCAGGTGCTACCCACCCACAGCCTGGGTGTCGGTGTCACTGGCTGTTGAGTCGCAGGCCGGCATAGAGGCCCTGGCCGGTCACCATTACCTGTGGGCACCGGTAGGGCTGGCAAGGGCCATAAGAGTTTGCGAGGAGATTATTGGGAAGTACCCATAAGACTCAGAGCGCGACAAATGCCGGATTGCCCCGGCGTCAGGCAGGGAGTATAATGACAATAACAGGAGGGCATCATGAAAATGAAAATCGGCGAGATACTTTCTAAAGACCTGTTGGAGATTATCGCAGACACGGACCAGGCGAGGCGGGCTGCAGACGATTTGGCCGTCAGAATCTACGAAGACGGCCAGAGCCTCGGCATCTTTGTTATTGAGGTAGGCGTAAAAAGACCTTCAAAAAGCGGGATGTGGAAGAAATGCTGGCCCCTCCCCGCGACAGAAGGTCACTGGACAAAGGTGCCTCCGAACAGCAAATTATTCCGGAGGTGGGTGCGCTATGCCAGAGAGAAAGGACTGTGGCTTGCCTGGGTGCAGGCCATTGTCCCAGAAAGCCAGAGCAACTGGCTGGCGCCAGCAAAGAGGAAAAAAAAGAGGGACGCCCGGCAAACGCCGGGCGCCCCTCATCCCACAGGAGGTGCAAGATGACCCAGACTCCCCGCACTGGTGACGTTGTTAGGTAATAACCGCAACAAATCTCTCGGTGTATTACCTGTTAAGCACCACCGCGGACCGCCCTGTCTGCTGGCCGTATTCTACCATAAACGGCCCAAACAGACAATACTACCAATGGAGTATTGACAAACGACATGTGTTACAAGAACAGAAAGTTCTGCCATTATCCACTACCTACCCAAAAGTGGTATTGACAAACTACCCAAAGGTAGTATACCCAACTCTTGACAATAGGCCATAAAATTGGTACTATCCTAACGCTATTCATTCCTAAAAAATTATAGGGGGGGTGTGGGGGGGAATCCCCAAAAAATTGGGCAAAAAAACTATTAAGAAGGACTTGACAAAACCGAAACGTTGTGGTATAATAAATGCGAAACAATGGTTATGAAAAACCCAAAAAATTCCCGCAGGAGGTGACCTATGTACACGATTGCCTTCAATGCTCAGGAGGCAAAGGCGGTTGAGCACATTATGAGCCGCCTGGCCCAATCACAGTATTTCATCTCGCCCGTTCAGGGGCTCGTATTCAGCGAGGACCCCGGCGTCATCTTCGCCATTGCCTCCACGTTGAACAATCACAACATCCCGTATGCAGCCTCTCCGTTGCCGCTTGGCCCCTGGCGAAAACGATTGGTGTGGCGCCTGACCGATGGCTACAACACGACCTACTCATGCTGGATGTGCGGGAAGGTTTCGGTAACCGAAGCCTTCTGCAAGCACTGCACGAGTATTTCCCTTGTTGAAAACCCGATTGGCAGCGAAATACAGGTGTCTGCGTCGGCCGGGCTCCTGGAAATCTGGTGGATGACCAGATTCCGCTCAGGGAATTTCTTCCCCGGCGCCAATGTGGAACTCACGCTTAAGACCCCAGCCGAAACCACAGTATCCCTCCCACCTGGTATTATAACTGTGGCAAAGGCCATCACCGGGACCTGGTTGGCTTACAACATTGCTCTCAGAATCCTTGATGGATACTATGCCTTCGGGACAGATTGGAAAACACCTCGCGCCGACCACAACCTTATGCTCCTCCATGAACGCTTCCCTTCCTACAACGTCCCGCCAGAAATTTCAATTCTCAGAGCGGCAGCGAACTACCCAGCCCTTCTGAGCGAAGTGGGAGAATATGGATGGAGCATAATCATGGACAACCACAAAGAACTGCTGGAGAAAGAGTCGCTGTCGTCCCATTAGGGACGACAGTTGTTGAGATTGTCATACCACAGGCAGTGGGGCCGTGCCCAAACTGCAACGGATGGGGAACCATGTTCCTCGTGGACGAGCAACGTGGCATGATTGCTACACCCTGCCCTGTGTGCAACAATCTCTCACCAGCACAATCACAGTTGGTCAGGAAATTCAAGTGCGATGGATGTCGTTGAACTCGCAAACCAGGCATTCGCCGACTCGGAGTGGGACCCGGAGCGACTCCACCGAGTCCTCCGGGTCCCCCGCTACCATATCTATTTCGTTGCTCCAGAATTATCGTTTTTAACAACAAAATTTTGGGAAATCTGGAGGCCGTTTCGTTTCGCAAAAGGATGGGCCTCCAGGTTTATCGCCATTAACAGGGCAAAAGATGCAGGCCTGCTGAGCGATTACGGCCTGGTTTTTGCCAAAGGTTGGGTTCTCGCCAGACCGCGAGACCCACGATTGCCACCGATTGCATTTAGCCAGCAGGAACTGTCCGTCAGTGACTCCGGACTTGAGATTGTCACGGTTACCCAGCCATACGTTAGCGTCCAGTTGCCACCGCCGGGCGTACCGGTGGAGCAACTGGTGGAGCGACTCATCATTTTCCAGCGCATCGTCCGTCTCGCGGGTAAACCGCTGCAGGTTGCAATGGCCCGAGTGGACATCGCCACAGGGAAGTTCGTTTCACCGTCGGCGACTGACATTGACCTGGGTGAGCGTGCACGACTGGCCTTTGCAATCTCCGCAGGTTTGCCGGTGAGCGCGAACTGGAAAATTATTGGAGCGAAAGCCCCGGAGAAACTTGCCAGGCTAATTGCCAGCCAGCACCCTGAGGACTTGGGAGTTCCAGGGCCATGGACAAAAGAGTCGCTGGCTGCATTCATGGTAGTTACCGGCATCGCTCACCCACAACTTGCTTCTACAATTGCCGAGAAGGTGCTGGGATGAAAGGGCTGTCTGTCAAGCAACTGGTTCGGGCATACGACAGTTTGCCGGAGGACTTTGAGGCGCATGTCATTAGCGCTGTAGAGCGCCTCCGCGATGCACAGGTGGAACTAATGCGTCTGGCGTTGCAGGCCGCCGAGTGCGGCCAGACAGACTACTTCGCCTCTCTTGTGGGAATAAGTCGTTCCACCGCTATAAACTGGGCGGTGGTTTACAAAACCTTTGGCGATGAAATTTCGCCGGACATCCCTATCTATGCGTACGTCAACGCCGCCCTTGCCAGTGGCGGCGATAGGGAAAAAGCCGAAGTCCTACTTCAGCAAATTTCCGAACAGGGAGTCACTGCCTGGCTTGAGTCACGCGGTATACCACCATCATTCAGGGGGTCAGGCGTGCTGATTGTCGGAGAATCATTCTTCGGAGTAAAAGCAACGCCACAGCCCTGGATGATGGATGGGATGCCAGTGTCATTCTCGGTAAGGAAGGTAGAAACCAATGAGGAAGACACCGGTGGTTGAGTTCACCGTGCCCGGCAGGCCAATACCGATGCCGAGGCCGAGGCTGTCCGGTTCACGAGTATTCATTCCGCCGTCCGTCACTGCCTACAAGGATTCCATTGCTCTTATTGCAAAAGGGACAGCCTGGCTTGACGGCGATGTCGGAGTCCGTATTACTTTCCGGATGGCCGGGCCCAGGAAATCCGACATAGACAATCTTATCAAAAGCGTGTTGGACGCGCTGAACGGGATTGTCTACAAAGATGACAGGCAGGTGGTTTGGCTGGAAGCATCTCTCTTCCAGGACGCAGAAGAATCCACAACCATCACCCTTTACAGGATTGAGCAATGAACGCCATGATGAGCGCAATAGAAAAAGAGTTTGATGCTAACAGGCCGGTGGTCATCATACTACCTGGCCATACGGTACCACAGCCATTTCGCCCAGCGCCGGTCTGTTTCATCCAGGGTACCTATTCCCCGCAGGCCGGCGTGGAGGCAATAGAGGTCAAACCTGCCGTAAAATCGGCGCACGCCGCACTCAGTACATGCCCGAACATAAGCAAATTGTTGGCTATGGCCTCAGCTATTGGTGATGGCTTGATAACGTCAGTCCCTCTCACTGTCGTCGGTTTGCGAACCATTGTTGTCAGCGGGACGTCTGTTGCCCCGCTTTGCCCAGATTGCCAAGAAAAGGAGTGCAGGTATGCGAAGGTCATTAAACCCGGTAAGACCTCCACTGGAGGAAACGTTCGCAGACTTTCCTCCATCCTACACCCCGAAACGACCGGAGGTCGTCAGCGCGGTGCTAAAGCACAGGTGCTTCGCTAAAGCAGCAGAGGAGCTATCTCTAACCCGGCAGCGGGTGCACCAAATATACTGGCGCGAATGGAGGCGTGCAAGATGGCTGGCAAGACTGTCGGAGAAAGAGCAATCGCCAAACTCGGCTGGCGACCCAGACCCGGTCAGGCAGAAGCAGTATCAGAGTTGATTAACGCGATGAACAGAAAAGGTATCATCGCGTTCTTGGCACCGACAGGCGCCGGAAAGTCCGGGATGTCGCTCGCCGCCGCGAGATACCTGAGCCTCACTACAGTTATCGCAGTTCCTACCATACAACTGGCCGAGCAGTGGAAAAAGATGCTCGGCGTAAGACAGAGCATTTACGGGAGGCAGAACTACCCATGCGAACTGGGCGGCACGGCTGCCGATGCGCCTTGCATCGGCGGCATCCCTTGCTTATTCAAACAATCGTGTACCTACTTGAAAGCACGCCATGAATGCTCAAAGAGTATTGAATTCGTGACCACGCACGCGTTCCTGCTTGCTGCAACTCTGGCCCATGACCCAATTGTTCAGGGAAGGCTCACAATTATTGATGAATCCCACTTATGGGAGAAAACCGTTGAAGAGTCGCTTACACCATCAGACCAAGAGCGTTCGCTGCTCGCTCTTTATCCTACATCGGGCCAGATAAAGAGCGCAATCAAAGAGGCAGCAGAAGCGGGCGACAGGGCAAGAATCATGGCACTGGCAAGGATGCTGAAAATCGCTCTTGCCTATGAGCAGGGCGTCCTGAAAGATGGCATTGTTAACCATGAGGCGTTGTTGAGACAGTACCGCAAGGCGCTTCTGATGTCGGCCACTGTTCCGGATTGGCAGGTTGCACTGGCAGACAGGACTGTAAGAATGGGCATGGAAATCCCGGAAAAACAGAGGCCAATCTTCGTTCAGCCTGTGGGGGCACTAACCGGTGACAATTGCGTTGCTTACGCAGAAGTCATTGCGACAGCCGTTGAGAGGATTGCAGAAAGACACAGGGGCACAGGAATTGTGCACACAGGGAACACCAGGCTGGCCGAAGCGGTAGCAAATGAACTGAGGAAACGACTGAACGGGAGGGTAATTACTGCATTTGGGAAAGGAAGAACGGAGGCAATAGAAACGGCCCGGCTGGGCGGCGATAAAATTATCGTGTCTCCTTCCATGACAATGGGAGTTGACTTCGCCGCTGCCAAATGGCAGGTAGTGGCGAAAGTCCCTTTCCCGAAAAAGGGGAATGGCTCACTTGAAGACGCCGTGACAAATTTTGTTCAGGCATACGGGAGACTCGTGCGGTCTCCCGAAGCAACAGGCGTTACATACGTACTGGATGCTAACTTTCGTTTGTTAGAGGACCACCTGCCCGAGCATGTAAGGCGGGCAGTGTTCTGGATGAAGTAACAATTCTTACAAAAGGAGGTCCAACATGCCAGTAAACCTCGCTGTAATCAAATCAACACAGGTAATCGGGAGAATGGTAGAACTTGCCGAAACCACGCAGACCTTCCAGGATGGAAGGACCAGGCAGGTCATCAGTCTTGTCGTACACTGCGTGGACGGTCGGGTACTCAGGGATACTATCGGCACTGCCCTGCAGTCGCCAAAGTACCGAGAGTTCCGGGCCGCGGCAGCGTCCATAGCCGAGGAGCACGGCGAGGACGCGCTCCTCGGGCTGCTCCTTTGGGAAAACCGATACAAGGAAGGCTCCGAGCCACGCTTCTCGTACTCGGTATGGGTCCCTGTCGGAGTCGCCGAGGTGACTCCTGATGAGGAGGACCTGAATATGGCACTTGACCTCATGCAGTTCGGCCAGCCATCCAGCGATTCTCCCATACCTATTCCCAGCGTGATGGAGGAGGCATTCGCGACAACAGAAGAACGCACCAGTCGCCTCAAGAAGTATGGAGGCATCATCGGCTGGTGTGTCCGGCTGTCGGCCATGGGGCTGATTGATGGCATCGTCCAGGACGATGCTTTCCACATCACCGCTTTCAACTTCTCCGCTTAGAACAGGAGGTGCAAGATGGCCGGGACTTCGCCTGCAAAAAGGAAGAAGAGCGCTGTTGATTCTCTGGGTGAAAACTACCCGATGGAGCAATTCGCTTCCCTGGTCCCAGATGGGAGCACGTACTGCGTCCTTATAAAGCCGGACGGAAAGCAGGCGTTCTTTGCCAACATTGAGGAGGCGCGGGCAGCTGCCCGCGCCTCCGGTGGCACGATTGTCGTCCGTCCGACCCGTGCCGGACTCCGAGCAATCGGAGCGGCCATCGGTGTGGGCAGTGAACCGCTGGGCAATACCAACGTCACTGTTACGCCAGTCGGCAATGTCTGTGCAGTCACTATATCAAACGCTCACATGTCGTTGACGCTGTTTACATCCCCGGAAGGTCAAATAAACAGCGCTATTGCAGCCGTTGCTCTCAGGGCGGGCGACCGAGTTGTGCCCTCGGTCGGTGTCGCGATGCGAGAGGAGCATGAGGGCAAGCCGGCACCTCAGCACCATGTTCCGATGAAAGCGCTGACGCGGGCCATAAACCGTGCTCTTGAGGACCTTACCGGGGCAATTAACGTCGCCGCAGAGCGTGTTGAGAAACAGCCAGCTCCTTCCGTCGTCCTGCTCAACCTCGCCAGGTCCCGTGGGCTTACTCCAGCACAGGCCAGTGCAATGCTCAAAAGCGCACTGGGGGTAACCATTACGGAGGTGACCTATGAGCAACTTGAGGCAGCGATTTCAATCCTTGAAAGCGCTGAACCAGGCGGAAGCGGAGCGGACAGCGGCAATTGAGCAGGCCCGCCAGGTGCTAACTGATGTTACGTCTGCAAAACCTCTGGGAGCCGAATGGGACCCATACTGGAACATGGTCATCTTCGTTGCTGAGGATAGCAACGTGTACTCGGTCAATCTGAACGATAATGCGGTAGGAATACTGTGCCAGTGTAAATCGTGCCGTTCTTACTTCTGGTTAAGAACAACACCGATGAACCTGTTCTACATGCAGCGAGGTTATGTGCCCCCTAACACGCATAGGTGTGGTCAGCACTTAATGGCACTCCCTCCGCACGTCCGGGACGTCATCAAGCGGCTGGACGTGCCCAATCTTGGCGGCTGAAGTCATGAGGTGATGACAATGAAGAAATACATACCATCACGGGAAGAACTCCTGGAACGATATTCTCGCCTGCATTCGGTGAGAAAGGTAGCACAGGAGTTCAATCTGGGGCATTCTACAGTCTGGAGGAAAATCGGCCCGGTCCTGCCGGTAAAGGCCCAGCTGAGGCGCTCACTGGCTTTCAAGCCGGTGGGTGTGTCAGTGAGAGAGTGGGCGAGCATGCACAATGTATCACCGGCAACCTACTATTACTGGATGAGAAAAGTCGCCGCCGGGCAGGGAACAGACAGCCACTCACAAGCAGAAGAACCGGAGTGAAAATGGTGCTGGAACTCAACGTCATCAGGCGGAAACAGTCAACCATAGTCACGCTGAATGGCGTCAGGATTGCGTCGGTAACCAGGTCTGGCTTGGTCCGTCGCTATCAGCAGGTA
>Ga0197142_1005350_pt1 | contig 10074 bp, 11 predicted proteins | sample GBS60_MetaG_FD_148614 | JGI IMG/M metagenome (GOLD analysis project Ga0197142, IMG submission 148614) | Sediment microbial communities from Great Boiling Springs, Gerlach, Nevada, United States - GBS 60_MetaG | ecosystem: Environmental > Aquatic > Thermal springs > Hot (42-90C) > Sediment...
TATAAAGGTTTTGTTTTTATCTTTCTTTTTATTTTATTTTATTTAAATATTTTTTAATTTTAGAAAGAAACCTTTTTTTAAAGGTAATAGTAAAAAAATGTAAAATATTATTAATAGGTATAAAAAGTTATTAAAAAATAATATTTTTAAAAGAGGTGGATAAAAATGCTAAGTTTAACAGAAAAAGCTTTAAATAAAGCAAAGGAATTAATAGCAAACGAAAATGAACCTAATTTAGCTTTAAGAGTGTTTGTAATACCTAGTGGGTGTTGTGGTATGGATTTCGGTTTGGAAATTACAAATGAATTTGATAGCTCTGATAATTTTATAGATATTAATGGTTTAAAAGTAGTGGTGGATGATTTTAGTTATCCTTTTGTAGAAAATGCCGAAATAGATTTTGTTGAAAGGGAAGGGGGAGGGTATTTTATTATTAATTCTAACATAAATAAGAGTTGTGGTTGTGGGAATGGGCAATGTTGTTGTAGTAATGAAGAGGAAAAATACGGATACGAGAGTGAAGAAGAATGTAGTTGTGGAAATGTAAAAGAATGCAATTGTGGGGGATTCTGTGATTGTAATAATTAAAAAAACTAGTAAAAAATACTAAAAATCAGGAGGAAAAATGTTTTTAGCAGCTGAAGGAAGCTCCCCATTCTTAAAATACCTTATATTCCCTAACTTTGAAATTCACCTTAATACTATAGTCAGTACTTACATTGTCATGCTTATCATTTTTGTATTTGGGTTACTTTATAGGAATTCTGTGTATTCTACTCTTAATAAACTGAAGTTTTATCCATTAAATACTCAATCCCTTGTTCCTAAGTCTTTAAGTATTCAAAATATATTTGAATTAATGATTGAAGTTGTTAATAATATAAATGAGTCAATATTAGGTAAAAGATTAGCCAATAGGTACATGCCTTTACTTGTTTCATTTTTTATTTTTATATTATTTTCTAATTTATTGGGATATATACCACCTATTTGGAAAGTATCTGGATATAGTATGATAACTCCGCCTACAAGTGATTTAAGTACTACTTTAGCTCTAACTTTAATATCCATAATAGCATATAATGTATTAGCAATAAAAGAAACCGGATTAAAAAATTGGTTAGAACATTTCATTTTTCCTATTCCAACAATCTTATCTAATAAAACTGTTTTTACTATTATACTTGCTTTTATTTTGTTTCCTTTATTTTTATTACTAAATGTATTTGACATTTTTGCTAGAACTTTATCTTTATCTGTAAGATTATTTGCTAATATATTTTCTGAACATACAATGGTTGAAAAATTAGCTCATATGGTTGCTTCTGGTGAAACTAACATATTTTTAAAAATACCCCTTTTATTGTTAAATTTATTTATAATGTTAATAGGAGTTTTAGCGGTTTTTGTTCAAGCAATTATATTTGAGATATTAAGTGCAGTTTATTTGGGATTATATCTACATGGGTATGAGTCAGAAGAACACTAAGATAAAATTAAATTAAAATTAAATTAATAAAAAATAGAAAAATAAACTAAAGGAGGGAGCAATAATGAATAAAAATCTTAAAAATCTATTTTCTGTAATTTACATATCATTTATAATTAGTTTATTAATTGTTTTATTTAGTTTAAAAGCTTTTGGAGTAGAAGGTAATGAGCAAAGTTTGTCTAATTGGATTGGGAATATAAATATAAGCCAAAAAGCATTAGGTACTCTGGGATTAGGTTTTGCTGCAGGCTTAGGTGCTTTGGGTATAGGATTGTTAGGTAAATCTCTTTTAGAAGGTATATATAGGAATCCCCAGACTACTGGTTCAATGTTGGTTTGGTTTTTTGTAGGTTTTGCTTTAATTGAAGCACAAGTACTTTATGTTCTATTCATCGTTTTAGCTATATTAAAATAAAATTAAATCTGTTTTTATTATTTACTAAAAGTTATTTTAGGGGGTTAAAATGGGTGAGCTTTTAAATATTCCTACTTTAGTTCTTCAAATCGTTAATTTTATTATATTTGTTATTATTGCATATTATTTATTTTATAAGCCATTTAAAGATATAACTCAAGCAAGACAAAATGTTATAAAAGAAAATTTATCAAAAGCTGAAGAAATACGAAAAGAAGTAGAACAAATAAGATTAGATTTAGAAGCAAAATTAAATAAAATAAATGAGGAAAGAGAAAAAATATTATCAGAAGCTGTAAAAGAAGCTGAAAATATTAAAAACTATATAATCGAAGAAGCTCAAAATAAAGCTAATGAACTAAAAAATAAAGCTATAAAAGAAATAGAATACGCTAAAAAACAAGCTGTAAATGAAATTAAAGATACCTATATTAATGTGGTAACTGAATTAGCTAAAGGAGTATTAAAAGATGTAGTAGATGAAGACGTAAATGCTAAAATAATCAAAACCGCTTCCGAAAAACTTAAAAATATAAATTAAAAAATAAAAGTTAAAAAATAAAAAAAACTAAAAATATAAATAAGTATTTTTATTATCTTGTTAGAAACAAATGTAAGATTTTTATTATTATGTTGTTTCCTTATTTTTTAGTTTTTTTTTAAGGAGGTGTGCAAGAATATATGAATTTACTGAATGAAGATAATTCCCTTAAGACTGAAATAAAATTTGGTACTGACGGTTGGAGAGCTGTTATATCTAAGGATTTTAATTTTAATAATTTAACTAAGGTTGCTTGTGCTGTTGCATTGTTTATAAAAAGTCATGAAAGAAAAAATATGGAGATCTATAATATTGATTATAATAATTATTCTGATGCTTCTTATAAAGTTAATTATAGGGATTATAGCTATGGGGTAGCAGTAGGATATGATTTTAGGTTTATGTCAGAGTTATATGCTAAGCATGTAGCAGAAGTTTTGTCAGCTTTTGAGATACCTATATATTTAAGTTCTTATAATTGTTCTACCCCTGCTTTATCTTTAGCTACTTATAAGAACTATTGCGCGGGAATTATGATAACAGCTTCTCATAATCCTTATTATTATAACGGACTAAAGTATAAAGCAGAATATGGTGGCAGTTCTACTCCTGAAATGACTAAACTTATTGAATCCTACCTGAGTAATTTGATTATAAACAATGACCTAAAACCTAATTACCACTTAATTAAAGAAATTGATTTTAATAGTATTTATCTAAATGAATTGTTAAAATTTATAGATATAGAAAGAATAAGAAACTATATAGTAAAAAATAATATCTTAATAGTAATAGATTATATGTATGGAGTTTTAGCTAATTCCTTTAAAGGAATTATTAATTTGGAATCTAATATAGTAGAGATTAATAATTATAGGAACCCATATTTTGGGGGTAAGTCTCCTGAACCTATACCATCTAATTTAAAAGAATTAGAGAATTTAGTAAATATGATAGGAGATAATGCTATAGGTTTTGCGTTTGATGGTGATGGAGATAGAATTTTTGCTAAAACTAAGGATTACTGGATAACCCCTCATGAAATATTACCAATTTTAGCTTTACATCTTATAAAAAATAAGAAATGGAGTGGAAAATTAGTAAGAACAATGCCAACTTCTACTAAACTAAAAAGAATAGGAGATTACTTCAATATTGAGACAGTAGAAGTACCAGTCGGTTTTAAGTATATAGCTGATTTATTTATCAGGGAAAATGTATTAATAGGTGGAGAGGAAAGCGGCGGTATAGGATTTAAAAATCATATACCTGAACGAGATAGCTTGCTTAATTCATTGTTAATTTTAGAATTCCTTTCTTATGAAAATATTAAACCTAATGGATTAATAAATTATTTACATAATTTTACAAAAGAATCATATTGCTATAGATATGATTATCATTTTGAAAGTATTGAACAACAACAAGAATATTTTAATAAATTGAAAAATAATACTGATTTATTAAAAACTATTTTAGAAGGTGAAATAGAGATAAAAGATTATATAAGAGTAAAAAAAGATGATTACAATTGGTTAATGTTAAGACCTTCAGGAACTGAACCATTAATAAGAATCTATTCTGAAGCTAATACATTTAATAAAGCTAAAGATATAATTGATTCTCTTTTAAATAAAATAAAATAAAAAATTAATGTTTATCTTTATAACAAAAGCTTATAACCCCAAAATAAAGAATACTAAAGAATTAAACGATGAAATTAAAGAACTAAAAGTAAATAAAGATTTAAAAATCTATTTTCTTAAAGTTAATAAAATTGTTCCTTTAAAAAAAAATATTTTAAAAGCAATTCATTTAATACGAAATAATAAAGATATAACTCATTTAGTTTTTACTAGCCAAAATGGAAGTATTTTATTTTTTGATTTTGTATACAAAAATAAACTAAATGATATAATAGATATTTTAAAGAATAAAGAATTTTTAGCAGTAGGAAATAAAACGGCGCAATCAATTAAAAAAAAGGGATTTGATAATATAATTTATCCTTCTAAATTTTTAACATCTGACTTAGCTGACTTAATAATAAATATAAATAAAAATTCAAACAAAAAACTTTACTTTTTAATACTAAGATCTAAAATTTCTACTCCAGAATTAATTAGTAAATTAAAAAAAGCTAAAGTTAAATTTAAAGAAATTCATATTTACTCATTAAAAAATAATAGTCTTTTTAAAAAAAATAAAGAATATAAAACTTTAAAGATATTACTTAAACAATATTTAAATGATTTTGATATTATAAAAAAAAATATTAATAAAGAAGACAAGATTTGTTTAATATTTACAAGTTCTTCAAATGTTAGAGCATTCTTTAGATATTTTAAAATAGAAAAATTAGTAACTAATCAAAATGTGAAATTTTTACCAATAGGCCCGATAACAAATAAAGAAATACAAAATTACATTAAAAAATATTGTCAAAATAAAGATGTTAAAAATGTTAATAATCAAAATATTATAGAATTTCCTGAAAATTATACTCTAAAAGATTGTATTTTAAAAATTTTAGAGTATTATAAGAAATAAATATTATAAGTATTATTAGAGGTATTAAAGGGAAAATAAAAAAGAAAGGGGAGCTATCAATAGCCCCCCTACTTAAAATTCACTACTTTAATTTAGTTTGGAATTATGAAATTTGAACTTTATGAGACTTAGAAGTAGAGCTTATAGGAGTTAAGGTAACTCTTAATACACCATTTTCGAATTTAGCGCTAACTTTTTCAGGGTTGACGCTAAATGGTAAAGTCATTTGTCTGTAAAATTCTCCATAAGGGAATTCATATCTGTATACGGTTGGGGTGTTATTTCCCCAAGGAGTTGGGCATTTACCGCTTAGTGTTAAGGTATCTTCAGTTACATTTAATTCTATAGAATCTTTTGGAACACCAGGTAAGAAGAATTCAACTATTAATTCATTACCACTTTGCCACATATTAACATAAGGTAACCATGTAGGGGTTTGAGTTGAGGTAGCAGTTGTTGTTAGAGAAGGGGTCATCCAGCTACCAAAAACTTCTCCCATTAATTCATCAACTAAGTTATGAATTCTTTCAAATTCACTCATTAATCCGCTTCTTCTTAATGGTCTTCTTTCTCTAGTAACTAACATCATAATTTTCTCACCTCCGTTATTTTTGGTTTAATCTTTTTTATTTATAATTTACTTACTTTTTTATATACCCCTAACCCCTTCCATATATATTTATACCCAATTAAAAATTTTTTATACACTTTTTTTTATTTTTTTGATTTATATTTTAGCCACATAGAAATATTTAAATTTTGCATTAAATAACTATTTCCCATTCTAAAGAATAATTCCTACATTTTTAAGAATTTCGAAACACCTATTACAAACTTTATAGTTTTCTATTTGTTTTAATTCTTTATAATAATTCCAACATCTATCACATTTTAAATAATTTGATTTTTCAAAATCTATAAATAAATTCATATTGTTATTATTAAAACTAAAGCTAATTTCTTTATTTCCTGAATTATATATTGTATTAATGAATTCAATATCAGCTGTTCTAAATATTTCTTTAATTAATTTAAAATTACTTTGTAAATAATTTAGTAATGAACTATGTTGGGAGTATATTTTCAAGATCGTTTCATTTATTGTTTTAAATTTACCTTGATTTTTCAATTCTTCAAAAATAGGTAAAGAAGATTTGTATAAATTAATTATGTTTTCAACTATACTTATTTCGTCTAAATTAAAGTTAAAATCACTAAAATTGGGATAGTTTTCTAAATAACAGCTGATAAAATTCGTATGTTTTAAATGTTTATAAGCTTGCTCACAGGTAAATGATAATATAGGAAATAATATTATTAATAAAGCTTTTAGGATGTTATATAATACAAATTGGCAAACCCTTCTTTCAAATGAGTTTTTAGCATAGGTGTATAATATATCTTTTCTAATGTCTAAGTATAATGAACTTAATTCATGAACAATAAAATCATATATAGAATTAACGTATCTATGAAATTCAAATTTCTCTATAAATAATTCTATTTCATTTAAAAGTTCTTTAAATTTATGTATAATATATTTTTCTAATAGAGGTAAATCGTTTATTTTTATTTGAAATTCATTAATATCAAAATCATTTAAATTTCCTAATATAAATCTAAGAGTATTCCTTATTTTTTTGTATATTTCTGAAGTACTATTTAAAGCTTTTTTAGAAATTTTAATATCGTTAGTATATTCAGTAGTAGCAAAAAATAATCTTAGGATATCGGCACCATACTCTTCTACTATTTCCATAGGATCTATAACATTACCTAAGGATTTATGCATGGCTCTTCCTAATTCATCTAATACCCATCCATGAGTTAGTACCGCTTTATAAGGAGCTTTATTTAGGGTTCCTATACTTGTAATAAGAGAAACTTGAAACCATCCTCTATATTGATCTGCACCTTCTAAATACAAATCTGCTGGATGAAGTTTTAAATCATTATATAAAACTTTAATATGACTAACAGCAGATTCATACCATACATCAAATATATCTTCTTCTTTTGTGAATTCTGTATTTTTACAATAAATACATTTATAGCCTTCAGGTTTAAAATGTTTAGAATCGTTTTTAAACCAAGAATCACTACCTTCTTTAGATATTATATCTGCAATATGATAAACTAATTCTTTATTAACATTTGGTTTTTTACAATTATTACAATATAAAACAGGAATTGGGACTCCCCAAACTCTTTGTCTTGATAAACACCAATCAGGTCTGTTTTCTAACATATTTAACATCCTTATTAATCCCCATTCTGGATACCAATTAACTTTATTAACTTCGTTAACTAATTTATCTTTCATTTTTTGGATATTTAAGAACCATTGATAAGTAGCTCTAAAAATAACCGGATTTTTACACCTCCAACAATGAGGATAACTATGCTCATAATTCCCCTTATTTAATAGTAATCCGTTTTCTTCTATTACTTTGATTATTATATCATTAGCTTGATTAATGTGAATGGATTTAAGGAATTCTATTTCATCCGTAAATTTACCTTCTGAATCAATAGGGGATATAATTTCAAGATTAAATTTTTTACCAGTTAAATAATCCTCTAAACCATGCCCAGGTGCTGTATGGACAATACCTGTACCATCTGAAATGTCTACATATTCAGCAGGCAATAATATGGACTCCCTTGCTAAAAATGGATGTTTAGCTTTTAAGTTATTTAATTCATCTGAATTAAATTCAATTATTATTTTATATTCACTTTTTCTTATAAATTCTAATTGCCAGGAATTAAATAAAGCTTCCTTAGATAATATATAGTTTCTATTGTTATAATTAATAATAATGTAATGTGAATTAGGTTTAAAAGCTAAGGCTACATTAGCAGGTAACGTCCATGGTGTAGTAGTCCATATTAATATATAAGCATCACTTAGATTATATTTATTAATAAATTCTTGATCTAATAGTTTAAAAGCGACAATAATGGATGGGGATATTTTATTTTTGTATTCTATTTCAGCTTCTGCTAATGAGGTCTCACAATCATAACACCAGTAAACAGGTTTTAAATCTCTATAAATATACCCATTCTCATATAGATCTCCGAAAGATTTTATAATAGTTGCCTCGTAGGATGGATTTAAAGTTAAATATGGATTATCCCAATCTGCAAAAACCCCTAATCTTATAAATTGTTCTTTTTGAATTTCTGAGTAATTTATAGCTATTTCTTTAGATTTTTCTCTTATATAGTTAGGATGCACTTTTTTCCTATCTATCTTAAAAGTGTCTATGGCTGCTTTTTCATTAGGTAGCCCATGAGTATCCCATCCAGGTATAAACGGACAATAGTACCCTTTTAAAGTTTTATATTTTACTATTATGTCTTTCAATATTTTATTTAAAGCGTGGCCTAAGTGAATCTTACCATTAGAATATGGGGGGCCATCATGTAATAAAAAAACCTTATTATTAGATTTATTCTTACTTAATGCTTTATAATATATTCTATTTTCTTTCCAAAATTCAATAATGTTAGGTTCATTGAGAGGTAAATTCGCTTTCATTTCAAATTCAGTATATGGTAAATTAACAGTTTTTGATAAATCCATAAAATTATGCCTCCTCTTATTAATTCCCAAAAAATTAACCCTTTTATAAAAAAAATAAATTTCTTCTAAATTATTTTAATTTTATAAATTATATTATTTTTGTTTTCTTTCAATGTTTTTTCTTTGTTGAGCTATATTTTGAGCACTATCTCTCAAAAATTTCTTTAATTTTTTTTCAAATTCCTTATCTTTATCATTTTTTTCCTCTGAATTATTACCTTTTTTTATATTTAATTTTTTATTATCTTTTTTAGCCATATAATTTCCCTCCTTTGCTACTTCTAAATAAATATTAATTACAAAAACACAAAAAACTTAATACATTTTTATAACTACTATAAAATCCTTATTATTCATAAGATAATTTTTTAATAATATTTTTTTTAGGTATTCTGGATCTTTATATAAACTAATTTGAACTAAAATCAAATTTAAATCAGCTTTTTTAATTTCTATTTCTTTTTTTATATTAATTATTTTTTGGTTTAAAATTTTAGTCTTTTGAATTTCTTTATATATTAAAATTAAAGTTAATAAAAGGAAAATAAAATTACCTATAACTAGTAATTTAGATTTCATATTTATTTATTGTTATTCGAAGTATATTCTTCTTTTAATAAGCTATAAATAAGCAAATCAAGGTATTCATTATTTTTAAAGATATTTTTTCTTAATACTCCTTCTTTTTTGAAATTAAATTTTTCAAAAAGTTTGATAGAAGGATAATTATCTTGTGCTATTTTGGCATATAGTTTAAATAAATTAAGTTCATTAAAAGAGTAATTTATGATAACTCTAAGTGTATCGCTTCCAAATCCTTTATTCCTTAAGTTTTCATAGGCAATAAATATCCCTATTTCTGCATTTCTATTTTTCCAGTCTATATTATTAAGTTCAACTAAACCTATAGGTGTTTTATGTTCTATATTTCTTATGACAAATACCCTAATTTTGGGATTATATATAAGTGAATTGTACCAATTTTCAAGTTCGTCTAAATTGAAGGCAAATAAAGAAGAAGGAGAAATAAGAGAAAAATCTAAATCTTTTTTGATCCATTCATTTAAAGTAATTATATCATGACGCTCTATAGGTAGCAAAAATATTTTTTGACCTTTAAGCAAAATTTACCACTCACTTTTAGTTTTAATAAATTTTTTAGATCTTTTAGTAAGGTTAAGGAGATGGGCAGGAGTGGATTTGAACCACTGAAGGGCTCTCGCCCGTGGGATTTACAGTCCCATGCCTTTGACCGCTCGGCCACCTGCCCTCCATCACTTATTTATATACTACCTTTTTATTATTTTCTATGTTTCCTGTTTTTTTCCTCCTATTTTTACCTAAAATATATTCAATATTTTTTTTAATCTATATTAATACTAATATTAAGTAATAAATATGTATAACTTAAGAAGTACAGGAATGTGATATCTTATAATAATTATTTAAGAAAATTAGTTCTTGAAAAGATAATTTTTTAGTAC
>Ga0197142_1005351_pt1 | contig 10068 bp, 12 predicted proteins | sample GBS60_MetaG_FD_148614 | JGI IMG/M metagenome (GOLD analysis project Ga0197142, IMG submission 148614) | Sediment microbial communities from Great Boiling Springs, Gerlach, Nevada, United States - GBS 60_MetaG | ecosystem: Environmental > Aquatic > Thermal springs > Hot (42-90C) > Sediment...
AAAATTTAGTAAAATTCTCAATCCATTTTCAGCTAAAGATTGAGCAGAAACTGCCAAACCAAAAGCTTCTCCGTATTTTCCTTCTTCAAAAGCTTTTTTGGCTTTCTCTAAATGTTCTTTGGCTTGAGTCAATAGCGTTTCAGGAGAATAACCTACTCTATAACTAGGAGCTGGAATTAGTATACCCGCTGGTTTTGGTGATGTTGATGTTGCTTGTTTGCCCGATGATTCCGTTATAACAGATTCGCCTAGAATAGATTCAGATGGAGTTGGTGTTCTTAGTCTCTGCCTAGGATATTGATTCAAGGGATTGCTATATCTTCTATTTAAAAATTCCTCAAGTTGATTTATCGCTTCTTCTGCTTTTTTAATTTGTTCTTGTGCTTTTTGTTTAATATCTTCTTTAGAGGAAATTTCTTCAATTAAAGCTTCTTTTGCTGATGATATTAATTCTGGTTTGACAGTTACCATTCCTCGCCTTATATCTTTTTTCTCTATACCTCTTAAAGCAACATCTTGTTCTAATTCTTCTAAAATAATTAAGTGTTTTACGGGATCTCCTGGAAGAGTTTTGATTTTTGAAATTATTTCAGGCTCAACCTCACTACCGGCCCGTTCGCCTATTTTTTCAATCTCATTACTTAACTTTTCAAAATATTCCTCTCTTACTTTAATTAATTGACTTGCTATCTCTGGCTCTAAATTTTCAGACAATCTATCAATAATTTCAATTGCTCGAAAATTTTTCAATTCTCTTTCTGGTAATTTTTCAATGGCAGATTTTATTCTTTGGGCAAATTTTTCAGGACTATCTTTAGAACCAACAATTCTTGTACCAAATGAAGCACTTCCTCTTATTACGGGGACATTAGTCCCATCGTATTTTTTTCTTGTTTGAGTTATATTATCAAAAACATCAATATTTCTTACTTCTTGTTCAACAATTTTATCTAATAATTTATCAACATTTGGATTTTGGGAGATTTCTTTTAATGATTCCAATCTTTTAGCTAATCTTTCTTTTGATTTTTGATAATTATTAAGGGCCTTCTCTAAAGCTTTTTCATTTTGCGGTTCTTTTTCTAATAAAACTTCAAATTCTTTAATTTTTTCATCTAAAATTTGAGTTTCAAGCTCAATCTTTTTTATAGGATTAAAAGTAAAAAATAGCTTAATTCCTCTTGTCCATTCTTTCAAAAAGTAAAAATTACTGGTCGGCAAAATACCAACCCTATCATTTCCTTGAGCAAAAACCGAATTTTTCAAAAATGAAAAAGTCAAGAGTAAAATTAACAAACTTAACAGTAAAATTCGTTTTTTCATATTATTTTTAATTAATTTTAATTTCGATTTATTATACAATTATAACATCAAAAGATAATTTAAAATTTAGGTTATTTAATTTTAGATACTATTTTATCTCATAAGTTATATTTACTTGAATTTTGATTTCTTGAGAACCTGGTTCAATTTGAGGAACTGAAGGCGTGATTGATTCACCTCCAATACCATTAGTTTCTCTTAACATCACAGGATAAAATTCGTAAAAATTTGACTCAAATATACTCACAATTTTACCCAATCTAAATCCAGTTAGTTTAGCAATCTTTTCTGCTTTTTCTTTTGCATTTTTAATTGCTTTTTCCCTTGCTTTTTCTAAATAAACTTCTTTATCGTCAATAGTAAAGTTTGGACCAGAAACGCTATTAGCTCCATAATTTACTATTTCAGATAAAATTTCTCCAATTTTATCCAAATCTCTAATTTTAACTTTTAAATTTTGATTAATTGCATAGCCAACAATTTTATAAGGAGGTTTTGAATAATCATATTTTGGATCTATGGAGTAATTTTCTGTTTGAATATCTTTTTCTTCAATTCCTTTTTCTTTCAAAAAATTTATTATTTTATTAATTTTTTCAGTGTTTTCTTTTTGTAAAATTTTTAAATCTTTTCCTTCTGTAATAACTCCAATTCTAATTTCAGCAATATTAGGAATGACGATTTCTTTTCCCTCTCCACTAACTGTAAAAGTTCTTAATTGTGGTTTTGATTTGCTATATTCATAAACGTACCATAAAGCAGAAAAAGAAAGAATTAAAATTCCTACAATAATTGATGTTTTTAAATTTTTATCCATTTTTTAAAATTATATTTAAATAAATTTATTTATAAAAACTAAATTTCAATAAATATTCCTTGATTTTGGCCATTTTTTACTGAATAAATTTTCCATTTTTCCAATTTCAAACCTGGCATTCCTGGTGATCCTGAGGGCATACCTGGTAAAGCAATACCATTAATTTCTGGTTTTTCAGTTAAAAGTTTTTCAACTGCGGAAATTGGTATATGTCCTTCAATAAAATAATTTCCTAAAAGAGTAGTATGGCAAGACCAAAGATTTTGTGGTATTTCTAAACTTCTTTTTAAATTTTCAATCTCTTCGTCACTCACTTCTTTTTTCTCTACTTTAAAACCATTTGCTTTTAAATAAGAAATATAATTTTCGCAACAATCACATTGAGGAGTCTTATAAACAATCGCAGATAACCCGGAAAATTTTGTTTGCTGAGGAGTGAAATTAGAAAAATAATAAACCCCAACAATTAAAATTCCTATAAAAATCCCAAAAATTAAGTACTTATTTTTCATTTTATAATCCACAACCAGCTCCTTGTTTAATTTGCGGTAAATTTAATGTAGCGACCTTTCTACTTACATTTTGAATCCATCCTGAAATTGATGAATATTCTCTTGACATCACCAATTTTGGATCAACATCTTGCCAATCTTTATTTTCAAAAACTTTAAAATAAATTGCTGTTTCAACATAATTTTGAGGAAACCAGAAAGAATTAAGTTGAAGAGCTAATTTATAAAGTTCATCTTCAGAATATCCTTGGCTGACTGCAAGCTCTAAAGCACCCAAAAGAGCTGAACCATGATTACAATCTTGAGCAAAAGTTGAATTATCACAGCAAGGACGGAAAGTATTTTGAGCAACCTTATAAACTAAAGTTTCTTCTTCAGGAGTTAATTTAATTATTTCACATTTATTAAAATAAACTGCGCCATTATTTTCTTTTCCCAACCACCAACCACCAGTTGAAGCTAAATAAGGAAGCTCTTTTTCGCTAAAAGGAATGTTTTTATTAAATTCAGTTTTATTTGAAAGTCCTAAGGGCCAAAAAAGATTAAGTAAATAATTAGCTGTTTCTTGATTGATAACTATAGGTTCATAATTTCCATTAATTGCTCTTTTAATATATTCAGGAATGTTGTCCTTATATAATTTTTTCGTTTTTTCTAAATCGATAACTCCACAATCAACCATTTTTTTAACTGCATCACCAAAAACAAGCCTTGTTTGAAAACCTTCAGAAGGTAAAACCTGGTTAATTATTTGATTAACTAAATCCTCATTTGACTGATTTTCTTTAGATAATTTTTTAGATAATGATTGGACGTTCAGATTTGCTAAAATAAAAATAGCCAACCCTCCAATCAAAATACCAATTAAAATTTGTTTTAACGACGTAAATTTTTCTTCCATTAAAATTTATTCTTTTTTAATTTCCAACTTCAATTTTTTTATTAAATATATTATTCCTAAAATAAGTAAAATTAAAACTAAAATAGGAAAGGATAAAATAACTAAGAGCCATAAAAAGCCAATAATGCCAATAATTGGAGCTAAAAAGTCCCAACCTCGCCAATTCCAGAAACCCCAATATCCCATCATTGGCATTCCACCTCCCATCATCGGCATCATTGGCATCATCCCCCAAAATCCTCTTTGGCTCCCATTACAACCTAAAAATCTTTTTCCCATATTAATGTGCATTAAGTTTTCACCCTCTTCTCCATGCATTTGTCTTATCATTTCATTCATTTTTAAATGATCACTTCCTCCAACCATTTGCTCCATCGCATATTCTCCCACAGAATGAAAATCTTCATCAGTTAAATCTTGGCATTTTATTTTTCCTTGATAAAATCTTTCTACAATTTCTTTTCCTCTTTGAATTTCTTGATTTAATTCTAAATCTTCAGAATGAGCAAAAACAAAAGAAAAAATAAATGTCAAAATTAAAAGATTCAAAAGTATTAATAATATTTTAGTTTGCTCTTCATTTCTATTGTTATTTATGTATAATTGTTGTTTTTTCATTTTTTTAATTTATAAATTTTCATTAATTCTTCGATTGCCTTTTTTTCTTTTTTATTTTTAATCTGCTCAATAACATGTGTTTTTAAATGATTTCTCAAAACCTCTCTTTCAATTGAAGAAATGGCATTTTTTATAGCAGATGCTTGAATTAAAATATCCAAACAATATTTCTCATTTTCTATCATTTTCCCCAAACCTTCCACCTGTCCTTTAATTATATTCAATCTTTTTAAAATTTTCTTCTTTATTTTTTTATCCATTTTATAGTTTTACTCCTCTTAATCTTAAAGCATTAAGAGCAACAATAATTGTTGAAAGAGACATTAAAATTGCTGCTAAAGCTGGTGGAAGTAAAATTCCTTTAAAGGCTAAAATACCTGCAGCTAAAGGAAGAGTAATAACATTATAACCAGTTGCCCAAAATAAATTCTCTACCATCTTCCTGTAAGTTGCCTTTGAAAGCTTAATCAAACTCACAATATCTCTAGGATCATTTCTTATTAAAATAATTCCTGCAGATTCTATAGCCACATTTGTTCCAGCACCAATAGCAACTCCTACATCTGCTTGCATAAGTGCTGGAGCATCATTAATACCATCACCCACCATCATTACTTTCAAATTTCTTTTCTGAAGCTCTTTTACTTTTTCAACTTTTTCTTGAGGTAAAACTTCAGCAAAATATTCATCAACGCCAAGTTCCTGAGCAACTTTTTCAGCTACTTCTTTTTTATCACCAGTAATCATTGCTGTTTTAACTCCCAATTGATGAAGTTCTTTTATAGCTTCATATGATTCCTCTCTAATTTCATCTTCTAAAATTATTGCTCCTAAAATATTTTTATTTTCATCAATTAAATATGAAGTTGTTCCTATAGTTTCAATTTGTAGCGGTGCTAATCCTAAACTTTTTAAAAGATTTTCCCCACCAAGATAATAAACTTTACCATCGATTTTACCCTTAACTCCCTTTCCTGGCAAATTTTCAAATTCTTCAACTTTTAAAATCTCAATTTTTTCTTCTTTTGCTTTTTCTAAAATCCCTTGAGCAATAAAATGTTGTGAAAATTGATTTAAAGAAGCAGAAAGTTGTAAAATCTTATTTCGTTCCAAGTTTGAATAAGTCTGTATATCACTTACCTTAAATTTCCCGCTTGTTAGTGTTCCTGTTTTATCAAATAAAACAATATCTATTTTTCTTGCAAGTTCAAGATGAAGTCTATTTCTAATTAAAAATCCATGATGTACTGCTAAACTTGTTGAAATAGCAACTACAAGAGGAACAGCAAGTCCTAAAGCATGAGGACAAGCAACAACTAAAACTGTCACTAATCTTTCCAAGGCAAAAGCAATATCTTTTTGTAAAGTTAACCAAAAAATAAAACCTAAAGAACCAACGCCAATTGCTATAAAAGTTAAATATTTAGCAAAAACATCAGCTAAAACTTGAAGTCTTGATTTTGATTGTTGAGCTTCCAAAATTAACCTTTTTATTCCTGCTAAAAAAGTATTTTCACCAATTTTTGTTACTTTTATTTTTAAAATCCCATCACCATTAATTGTTCCAGCAATCACTTCAGAACCAATTTCTTTTAAAACTGGCTTACTTTCACCAGTAATCATACTTTCATTAACTTCTGATTTTCCTTCAATAACAATTCCATCAGCAGGAATTTTTCCTCCTGGACGAACTAAAACAATATCGTTAATTTTAAGCTCGTTAAGTGATATTATTTTCCCATTTTCTAATTCTGCTTTATCAGGTAATAATTTTTCAATTTCTTTTAAAGCTCTTTGAGCTGAAGAGACCGACTTCATCTCAAAATAATGTCCTAAAAGCATAATAGTAATTAAACTTGTAAGTTCCCAGAAAAATTCCTGTCCAAATTTAAAAAGAGAAGCTAAAATACTATAAACATAAGCTGAAGAAATAGCCAGAGCAATCAAAGTCATCATTCCTGGATTTTTTACTTTGATCTCTCTATAAGCTCCAATAATAAAAACAGAGCCACCATAAAAGAAAACAATCGAAGCTAAGAGTAAAATAAAAAATGAAAGACCAGGAAAGATAGGTAAACTTATTCCCAAAATTTTTTGAAAAATATCAGAATAAAGAATTACAGGAATAGTTAGAATCAAAGAAAGCCAAAATTTTTTTAAAAAATCCTCAGCTCTATGCCCAACGTGTTTATTATGATCTTCGTGTTTATGCTTTTTATGCTTTTCTTCTTTTTCTTCAACTTCAACAAGTTTCATTCCACATTCAGGACAATTTCCTGACTGATCTTGAGGCTCAATACCTACCTTGTCGGCAGACAGGCATCCCATAGGACAAATATACTTTTTCATCACTACAATATTATACCCCTATGGGGTATTTATTGTCAAGTTTTATATTTCTTTGTAGTTTCCCTTTAGAAATTTTCTATACCAATTTTCAAATTGTGATTTTGAAGCAAAATGAATTTCAAATGGATGATAGACATCAAAATTTTCTAAAATTTTAATCAAAATTTTACTTTTTTCTCTTTGATCGATTTCATTCTCAGTAACAATTAAAATATCTATATCACTATTGGGACCAAAATTTCCAGTAAGATAAGACCCAAATAAATAGATTTTTGGAGTCTCGCCTAAAGTTTCTTTAGTTCTTTTTTTAATCAAATCTAAATAATAACCAATATTTTTTAAAAATTGTTCTCTTTTTTCTTTCCTTTCTAAAAGAAGCTCAAAATATTTACCCATTTTCCAAAATATCTAATAATTCTTCCACAAATTTAAACATTGAATCTATTTGTTCTTTAAAAAATTGTGCTGGTAAATATCTACTTTCAATATAAGCAATTTCTAAATCATTAATAGTTTGTTTATAATTTTCTTTTAATTCATCGATTTCTTTAGTTTTACCAGAAGCTTTTTGATAATGCTCTAAAAGCTCGCTAATCTTATGGGTTTTTTCAAAATCTCCTAATATTTTCCAAATTTCATATTTCAAAAATAATTGCACTGCTTGCTCAATATTAAAAGCACATAAATCATAATATTCTTTTTTATACAAATCTTTTGCTGTTTCTAAGAATCTTTGTGCTCTTATTTTTAAAATCTCGCCCTCTTTCATTTTTTATTCCCTGCAGCAATCAATTAATTTTTCAATTAGTTTTTTAAGAGAAAAACCTGATTTTTGTTCTTCAACAATATTTTTAAACTGAGACGATTCTTCTTTCATCTCTTCTAAATTAATAATATTAAGTTTTACTCCCCAGAAAATATTAAAAAGATCATAGGCTAAATCAAAAACCTCTTTTGCTTCTTCCTTTTTATTTTGACCTTGAAGTTTTGTTCCAACTTCTATAAGCCTCATCGTCGCTGAAAGAGTGTGCTTAATAAAACACCAAAGTTCTCCTTCTGGTTTTCCAATTAATTTTTCCATCATTTTCTTTCTTATTTCTCTTACTTGATTAAGTAAATCAAAATATTCGCTTTTACCTGTTTTCTCAGCGGTAAAATAAAGATGCTCTTCCATACTAATTAAATTCATAACACCGAGAACTAAATCTTCATCAGCAGAAAGATCAATAACTTTTTCTTTAAATTCATTAACTTTCTTGAGTAATTCTTCAGATGTTTTTATTTCCATTAATTTAATTTTAAAAAATGAATTGTAAAATTATTCCAAAAATAATAAGTAAAATTAATGTAATAATTATTCTTTGAAATAAAATTGTTTTGCCTCTTTTTTGAGTGATCCATTTACTGATATAAGGAGCAAATAAGACTAAAATACCACCCAAAATTCCTGTAAGTAAAGATTTATCTATCATAATAGCCGTGCCATATTTAGAAATTGGAAGATAAAAGGAAAAATAATCAGAGATTAAAAATTTAATCGGCAAGTAAATAGAAAGAAAACTTAAAATAATAATTGAAATTTCTTGTCCTTTAAAAAATTTCTTTTTTATCAATCTATTTAACCATTCACCAAAAGCAACCGCCAAACCTCCTACAAAAAGCCCTACTACAATTTTCTTAACTCCAAGTTCATAGCCGGCAATAACTAAAACCCCCGTACCAGCTATACACAAAGGACAATGAGCTAAAGAAATGAACGGTATCAAAAATAAAATTAATAAAAATTCAATCATTTTTGGACCCGAGGGGATTCGAACCCCTGACCTCTGCCATGCCATAGCAGCGCTCTAACCAAACTGAGCTACGGGCCCTTATTAAATTTTATGCTCCTCCCACAGTTTCACAAGCTCCTTAATATGATTCTGTTTATCTTGAGTTAATTTTCTGAAAAAATCTTGACAACGTTTGCAACCTTTAGCATTCTTTAAATAATACTTCTGAATTCTCCAAAGTGATCGATGCTCAGTAACCAATTGACTTAAAAGATTATAATGATGATCTTTAAGCATTTTTAGTAATTTTAAAATTTTTAATTTACGACCCTAAATTAATTATAGCATTAAATTTTATTGAGTTAAAGCATTATAAATATTTACTAAACCTGAACCATAAAGATTGTCTTTCCCAGCATCTCCTAAATCAAGAGCTGTATTTTCTAATCTTTGCTGAACCTCAGAAGGACTGCAAACATTATCTAAATTGAGATCACATTTTTTGGTGTCAATTATTAAAGCTGCAGCACCAGCAACATGAGGAGCAGCCATTGAAGTTCCACTTAAAGTAGTATAGCTTTGTCTTTTATAAGTTGAATAAATATTAACTCCAGGAGCTGCTAAATCTACTTCTGACCCACGGGAAGACCAAGAAGCAATTTGATTATTTTCATCGGTTGCAGAAACAGCAATGACTTCAGGATAGGCAGCTGGATAAACTACTGAAGAGCCTGTATTTCCTGCAGCAGCAACAATAGTTACCCCTGAATTATAAACAGCAACAATGGCATCGCGGAAAGATTGAACATCTTCTGATGTTCCTAAACTCATATTAACAACTTGCATTCCATTGTTTACTGCCCACTGAAGTCCTTCAATCACATCAGAAAGGTATCCAGAACCATTTGCATTTAAAACTTTAATAGCATAAAGATCAATATTAGGACCAACACCTACTACTCCGATATCATTATTTATAGCAGCGATAATTCCAGCAACATGAGTTCCATGACCGTTATCATCGTTTGGTGATTTTGAAGGATTAATGGCATTATGACCACCCTTAATGTTTGCTTGAAGATCAGGATGCTTTAAATCAATACCAGTATCAATAACACCAACTTTTACTGGATCGCCAGTAGAAATTGACCAAGAAAGCTCAGCATCAACTCTATCAATATTCCAAGTTAAAGTTTGTAATGGTTGTGACTTAGCTCTTTTAATTTGGATATATCCTGGCCTGAAATTTCTTTCAAAACTTTCTAAAGCATAAACCTCGACATCAGGATCAACTCTTAATACTTTGCCACTTCTTAAAAGATTAATTTCTCCTTTTTGAGTAAGCCAAACAGCCTTTCCTCTTATTAATCTTAAATCTTTAATCTTTTCAGCACCAGCTTGACCTAAAAGAAGTTCTTTTGTTTGTTCATCAACACCATCTTTAAAAACAACAATTTTTCTTTCTTTAAAATTTTGTGCCTGAGCTGATAAAAATAGATTAAAAATTAATAAGGTGACCAAAACAAAAATTGTAAAACCTATAAATTTTTTCATTATATTTTTGAACCTAATTAATTGCGGCAATATTAATTATAAAGCCTTATTTAATTTTTTTAAAATTTTCAACTTTTAAATAATAAGCAATAATGCCAAAAGCAACCGCAACATTTAATGATTCTTTTCTACCAAACATAGGAATTTCTAAAATATAATCACATTTTTCCAAAATTTTCTTATTCAAACCTCTAACTTCATTTCCCAAAATTAAAACTATAT
>Ga0197142_1005352_pt1 | contig 10068 bp, 7 predicted proteins | sample GBS60_MetaG_FD_148614 | JGI IMG/M metagenome (GOLD analysis project Ga0197142, IMG submission 148614) | Sediment microbial communities from Great Boiling Springs, Gerlach, Nevada, United States - GBS 60_MetaG | ecosystem: Environmental > Aquatic > Thermal springs > Hot (42-90C) > Sediment...
CTCGAGACTTACAAGCTTATGCATCCCTCGGGGCCAAAAGCGGACTATCTGTGGCGACTTCATGCTCCGACTCGCGCGATGCAAGCAGGAATTGACGATGTGGGAATAGGTGCTCTGTTTGGACTGACAGACTTCAAGTTCGAGGTGATGGCAGTCCTTATGCACGCTCAATATCTCGATGAGAGGTTTGGTGTAGGCCCCCACACAATCTCCGTGCCGCGCCTGGAACCTGCTCTTAACGCTCCCGTGGCTAATAATCCGCCTTATGCAGTAAGCGATGACGATATGCGCCGAATAGTTTCTTGCTTCAGATTGGCAATCCCTTATACTGGCATCATACTAAGCACGCGAGAACGCCCTGAGTTCCGTGCTGAGTTGATGGCACTGGGTGTCTCACAAATCAGCGCAGGATCTCGTACTTCGCCCGGTGGATACTACGACTCGGTAGCACATAAGCCCGATACCGAACAATTTTCAATTGGTGACGACCGAAGTCTGGCAGAGGTGATATGTCAGCTTTGTAGGGATGGTTATATTCCAAGCTTTTGTACGGCTTGCTATCGCTCGGGAAGAACAGGAGAGCGATTTATGGGTCTTGCAAAGCATGGCGAGATACATAAGATGTGCGAGCCGAACGCTCTCCTTTCGTTTAAGGAATACCTAATCGACTACGCTGAAGGCGAAACTAAAAAAGAAGGTGAGCGCATTCTCGCCGAGAGCCTTGAAAATTTGCCAGCACCGATTCGGAATAAAACCATAGAGCTTCTTGCGAGAATCGAGAAAGGCGAAAGGGACGTTTATATATAATATAATAAGCCAGAAACTCCGAGTGTATAACGACTTAATACCTTCGGAGTCTGGCCTTTAGTCTATTGCGATATGATTTTAAAATTATCGCCGCGCTCTAAATGAGATAATTGTTTGAGATATGATCCTAAACTTAGACTCGCTAATACACAAGTGTATAGAATCCGGCAATTTGTCTAGGGATGAAATCATTTTTCTGTTGAAGCTGGATAACCCTGACGATATCAGGCGTTTAATAGCTGCGGGAGATGCTGTACGACGCGCTTTTGTGGGCGATGAAGTTCACATCCGCGCACTAGTTGAATTTTCTAACGTATGTAACCGCCGGTGCAACTACTGCGGGCTTCGCGCTCCTAATACAAAAATAAAGCGTTACAGGATGACGCCCGATGAGATTGTTGCTATTGCAAAGGACTTAGACGCGAAGGGGCTCAAGACTATTGTGCTGCAATCCGGCGAAGACCCGTTTTACACAGGTGAGATAATCGCCAATATTGTGTCGCGCATCAAATCATCAACTAATATGGCAGTGACTTTATGTGTTGGCGAACGATCTTATGAAGACTACAAGCTATGGAAAGAAGCTGGAGCAGACAGGTATCTTTTGCGCCACGAAACAGCAAATCGCGAGCTTTATAAACTTCTACATCCTGACTCTGACTTCGACAATCGAATGCGATGCTTGCAGTGGCTGAGAGAGCTTGGCTATCAGGTTGGGGCCGGTTGCATGGTAGGACTGCCTAATCAAACCGTTGAGCACTTGGCGGACGATATTGAGTTTCTTCGAGATTTCCAACCTGACATGGCGGGAATAGGTCCTTATATCCCACATCCCGACACGCCGCTTTCCGGCTCACCTGCAGGCACGGTCGAGATGACGCTTAAGATGGTCGCTCTTGCTCGTATAGTCACAAGAGACGCCCTCATTCCAGCAACAACTGCTATAGGATCCATCGACGAATTGGGCCGTGAAAAGGCTTTAGAGGCCGGTGCAGATGTGGTAATGCCCAACTATACACCGCTTAAGTATCGTGTATACTACGAAATATATCCCAACAAGCGCTGCATATCTGAGGACCCAGACCAGTGCCACGGGTGCATGCGGTTACGTATTAAATCCGTGGGTAGAACAATATCTACAGATCAAGGCCACTCACGTAAAAGATTGAATGCTACGACTAATTGACACTTCAGGTTTGTGCGTGCTAGACTACGGGGAAACTCCTCCTGGACAAGGGCGGAGAATGTTGTGTTGGCTGTGCTTGCAAAACTGAGACAAATGAACCGAGAAGATCTGCCCAGGGTGATGGAGGTCGAACGCGAATGCTTTCCAACTCCCTGGCAGGAAAGCGCCTACATAACTGAGCTATCGAATCGATCAGCCTACTATATAGTGGCTACAGTTGATGATCTCATTGTAGGATTCGCGGGTATGTGGGTTATTGCCGATGAGGCACATATTACGACTCTTGGTGTAGCTCGTGACTGGCGCGGAAAAAGAATAGGTGAGCAACTCCTGATCGGACTTTTGGACGAAGCCATTAGCCGAGGCGCACGACGCGCCACACTGGAAGTTAGAGAAAGCAACAAGGTCGCACAGAATCTGTATAATAAGTATGGATTTAGACCTGCAGCGATTCGCAAAGGCTACTATACCGACAATCACGAAAATGCAATTGTTATGTGGGTAGACGATCTTCACAGTACTACTTTCTGGGTTAAATATCGCACTATCAAAGACCAAGTTAAGCGCGAGTTCGCACAAGTATCCAATCATAGTTCGAGCGAAGCATCTGCAGAGGGTATGAAGTGAAAATCCTTGGTATCGAAACAAGCTGCGATGAAACTAGTGCTGCGGTGGTCGAGGCGATTCAAACGGACGAACGAAGTCCTAACCCTACTCTTAAGTATTTATCGAACGTTGTAGCATCGCAGACCGATCTACATCGTCAATTTGGAGGTGTCGTACCTGAGGTAGCATCGCGACGACATGTGGAGTTAATTTTGCCTACTATTAGACGGGCTCTAGATGATGCGAAGTGCACGCTCGAGGAAATTGACTGCATTGGGGTTATCAATCGTCCGGGGCTGATCGGAGCGCTAATAGTTGGCGTGGCTGCCGCAAAAAGCATAGCTTATGCATCAGGTATTCCACTGGTGGGCGTACATCACCTGGAAGCACACATCTACGCAAATTGGTTAACTGGTGTGGAAATCGAATTCCCCGTCGTGTGTTTGGTCGTATCCGGAGGTCACTCCGATTTGTTCTATATGTCGGACCACGGTAAATATGAAATATTAGCACGCACACGCGACGACGCTGCTGGAGAGGCATTCGACAAGTGCGCGAGAGCAATGGGACTTGGCTATCCCGGCGGACCTATAATTGACAAGCTTGCCAAAGAAGGCAATCCCCATTACGTTCAATTTCCGCGAGCTAAGGTTGATGAGACTCTCGATTTTAGCTTCAGTGGTCTGAAGACTGCAGTAATTCGTTATCTGGATGGGCTGTCTGTGGAACCACATATACCGAACATAGCAGCGAGCTTTCAAGAAGCAATAGTCGATGTTCTGGTAGACCACACTTTTCGCGCTGCGCAAGATAAGGGTGTGAAGCAGGTACTGGTCGCCGGAGGCGTGGCAGCAAACAGCAGATTGCAATCTGCAATGAAGTCAAAGGGCGAGGAATTGGGAATCAAAGTGATCGCTCCACCACCCGTTTTGTGCACGGATAACGCCGCAATGGCTGCCGCCGCAGCTTACTTCCGTTACGAAGCTGGCGACATCGCTGGTCTTGACCTAGATTGCCATGCATCACAACCTCTGGGCAGTCGAGTAAGTTAAGAAGGCTCGACGAGTGGGAAGCCGCCCTGGATCAAATCCTATTCTATGTTGATCTCTTCTCCCGGTGAAGGAATAACAATGCGGTGCCTATCGCCGATTTCGCGATCGAATATATCGGCACATATAGTGTGAACAGGAATTACAATTTTAGGATTTACGTCGGTGATAAAGTCCAACAAGTCGCTTCCATTAGCGTGCCCAGAGACGTGGTAGTGCGAAATATGATCACCGGCATTTTTCAGGCCAAAGTATTCTAGCCAGTTACTCAGACGGCGCTCATCGAACTCCATTTCATCGCAAAAAGGCTCGGTAGACGCGCTTATGTAGATGCTTCCTTGAGGCGGGGAAACATCGAAGAGCTCGTTCATATCGTAGTAACCGGCGTGCAGAATGTATTTTCCGGGATTCAACGCTATTTCGTAGGCTCTAACTCCGTTAAGGTAGTGGCATAATCTAGGAGCTATATAGATTCCTTCTTGATCCTCGCGTTTTGCTTTGATTTTTCTGCCTAATTCATCATCGTAATAGATCTTATACTCATCTGCAACTTTGTCAAAATCTCCATCTTTTAAAAGGGCTTTTAAATGCTTCTTCATCTCCGAATTGCGGTCTCCCCAATCAACATCAAGACCTGCAACATATTTATTGCCTTCTGTATAATCGGCGATAGAGTATGTCATTGAATGGGTTCGCTCTAAGTACACTTTTATATTCTCACTTTGATATATGTCGGGGAAGTTCTCGGGATCAACTTCGCGTAACTTTGCCCATAAATAGGCAACTTTTGGATTAACGGCAAGCACTCGGTTGGTTGCTTTGGCTACGTTCAAAACAGTCTGGAAGCGCGTAGTATCTTTCCAGCCGAAATCCACCACCGCTAGACCGGAACACGCTCCGACGGCCTCTTTAAGTTTAATCTCTACATCCTGCTCATTATCGCCCTCGGATGTGACTTTACCTTCGCTGGCTAACCGAGTGCCCTCGCTGATTAGAACATCCGGGCAAAGATTCTTTGTACGCTCTCTCAAGCGTGATGTAATGCAATTGCAGCCTATGCTAAATCTGCCATGAAACCGCAAATCGCCGGTATAGAAGACTATCTTACCTGACGGTGACTTGATAATGTAGGCATAAGCTCCAGGAACACTGTGATCTACTGGTACGGGTTCGACAATAAACCCACCAACTGAGAATTCCTCAAACGGTAGCACAGACCGGATATCTCGAATGCATTTGTTTTCTTTGCTGTCGATTGTGAGTGCCCTAGGAAACGTGCTTTTGTCCGAGCATTTAACCACAGATTTTAGCGAACAAGAACAAACTTGTGATTCCCATCCACCACGGCCTACGTCTTCAACTGCTCTAAGTATTGCTTTTGTCGCCGGAGAACAGAATATCGGAATAGACGGATCTACGAAGCATAAGTGCTGGCAATGATCTGTATGTCCATGACTCAGTAGAATGCCGTCAATTCGTGGTTTGCCGCAGCGCTTTACATAATCTTCGCAGCTTTCAATATCGTATTCAAAAAGTATTCTGGCCGATTCCGGAAGCCCGCAGTCTACAATTAAGTTCCAGACTCCAGCATGGGTCAAGAGGTCTTTGCGATAAATGCCCGGAATCGGAGGTAATACCCCTAGCCTCAGCAGATCTCTCAAACACGAGTTTGTGCGCGGTTGAAGGAACTCATCGAAGTACTTCCCCATAGTGCCAAAGCTTTTGCCGAAGTCGAGCATTATTGCCGAACCGTTGTCTTCTAACATTATCTTGTTCCCGCCGATCTCATTGACGCCGCCGAAGCACGTTATTTTGAGCATTAACTAACCTCCAATAAAGCTGTCTGCTGGGCTAAACGGCTAAACCAGCCCGACATTCACTTTCTACACTGTGGCAGGCAGATATGTCAACTTATCTAATCCAATCGACAGGCTTTGTTTTGTCAGCGGGATCTAATTATTTAACTTTACCGTTAGTAAATTCCTTCGATAATGCGTGGTCTGCTTGTCGATTCCGGACGTCCTTAGAACTACAACGTGACTACCTGTCCTATTTCGTGAGACTTCCTGAAAGCTTCGAAGAGAATGACGATCTTTCGGCCCTCCTAGCCGGTCATTTGCAGCTCACGGTCATCCTTAATTGCTCGAACTATTTCTTCCGCACTCGAATGAACATAGATTATTCGCTGCTTCTTATTGGCATAGTAACCACCAGAACGCAAGGAGCCAGTTCCTGCCCGCCGCTGCCAACAAGATGGTCAATTAGATCAACACATATAACGCAAGCAAGCATAAATCTCTTCTCATAACTTCTCTCCTTTCCTGCGCATGAAACCGTTTCCACAACTCTGTAAAAGTGCAGTAAGATTTTCCTACGATTGGGGAGTGTTCTACACGCATTCTGTTATCATCTTAGCGTTTTAGCAAGGCGCTTTCGCTTAAAAGTCACTCGGAAGGACAATGTGCTATTCATGCATAACTAGTAGCTGATACCGAGGCTATACAATCCAAAAGCTTTGTGACCCGTTCTACAAGTGCTACGTTTGTTTTTGACGATACCGTGAGAAGAACCAACTCTAAACGAAAAGGACCATAGACGATGAGTTGTCTCTACTACATCCAAAACAAAGTCGTTCGATATGCATTCACAGTAAGTATGCTCATTTGCCTATGTGCGCTGCCTGCCTTAGCAGCCGGCAAGGTTCCAAACAGCGAGGCTGAATTCGGCAAGGTTCTATTGGCTTTGATCATAATATTAATTGCTGCCAAACTTGGAGGAGATGTCTTTGTTCGCCTAGGACAACCGGCAGTACTTGGCGAGCTAGTCTTTGGAATTATTATCGGCAATGTTTATCTGCTCCGTTTCCACGGCTTTGATTTCATCAAGCACGACGAAAGCGTCCGCATTCTATCGGAAATCGGAGTTACACTGCTTCTTTTCCAAGTGGGCTTGGAATCGGACCTGAAGAAGATGATGAAGGTGGGGACTTCGTCGCTTGCTGTTGCCACGATCGGAATAATTGCACCGTTTGTCCTTGGCTGGTTAGTCACCGCGTTATTTCTACCCGAATCCAGCGTTTATGTGCGTGCTTTCGTTGGTGCAACATTGTGCGCAACAAGCGTGGGTATCACGGCACGGGTTCTGTTGGATTTGGGCTGGATTCAGAGTACTGAAGCTCGAATTATTCTGGGAGCCGCGGTGATAGACGACGTAGAAGGTCTCATAATTCTTGCAATCGTCAGTGGAATTATAGCGGCAGCATCCGGAGGGACTACATTGTCCGCTGCTGCAATTGCACTTATTGTCATCAAGGCAATAGTGTTTCTCGCTAGCGCACTCATTATAGGTCGCTGGATATCTCCATGGATATTTCAAGTTGTCTCCCGTCTAAAGGTTGCCGATTTGCTGCTTACCACAGCACTTGGCTTATGCTTTGGCTTTGCATACCTCGCTACTATAATCGGCTTGGCACCTATTGTTGGAGCTTTTGCCGCCGGAATAATGTTAGAAGAAATACATTGGAGACGATTTACCGAAAGAGGGGAACACTCAATACTTGAGCTCGTCAAACCGCTGGTAGGTTTCCTCGCGCCTGTATTCTTTGTTTTAATGGGAGCCTCCGTCGATCTTGCCACATTCGCCAACGTTAGTGTTCTTGGCTTCGCCGCAGCACTCACTGCCGCCGCTATTGCAGGCAAGCAAGCATGCGGACTCGGCGTTTTACAGAAGGGGCTGAATAGACTTTCAGTCGGAATTGGTATGATACCTAGAGGTGAAGTCGGTCTAATCTTCGCGGCCATCGGAAGCCGACTTAAGATCGATGGGCATCCTGTGATCGAACCAGGGACCTTCTCCGCAGTGGTGATTATGGTTGTGTTTACAACCATGATTACTCCGCCCGCTCTCAAATGGAGTGTAGTACGCAGCTTAAGATCGGGAAGTGGCCAATCACATCGCGTCGAGCAAAGCAACGAACCTGCTTATCCAACAGATAGAGAAGGATAAACCACGCTGATCCTAGGAACTCGTACCCAGGTATTTGCCATACAGTGGACAATGTTTGGTGTCCTGCCGGCTTGGAGCGGTACAACAAACAATCCCAAGTAGATATCAAATATGTGCAAGCTCCGCCATCTAGTTGCGACATCGTCGTCTATAAAGATATACGGTATGCCGGCGGCCTCAGATTAATTGGCAACCTACCAACCAATCGACTGATTGCCGACGATAATTTGCAAATTACTGTCTAATAACACAAAATAAGCGTTACTCACAGTATAAACTGTGCTAATAGCCTAGCAGATAACCAATGATGTGAAGCAGAAGATCATTTAAGCAAGTTGCATTAGCTATAAGAGGTTCTACCACCAGGGAACGCGTAAAGCGATGCATCAATTTCAAAGGGAATCAAAGTCCTTCAACTTAACTAACCGATTCTTTCGTGACTCGACTTTCTAGCGGAAACCTGTCGTGGCAAAACTGCGATATGGTCACCGGTGGATATCCAACGCGATCTTCCTACAAGCAATGAGACCTATATTCGTGAGCGAGCACGCGAATTGATCGACAAGCTAGGATCTCATGAGGGAGGCTTCATTTGCGGCTACTACGGCGTACGGCGACGTGAAATCGCTGGAGATCCAGCCCGAGTGGCAGATGTGGGCTGCGGACTATTTCGCGAAATATGCTCATCAAAAGGGCGAGTTGGAGTGGCATCCACCTTACGAATAAACAGCCAAAACAGCAAAACACTAATCCCGGAAGCGTATGCAAACCAATCTCCAAACCTTGTATAAAGCGTTAGATTTCGATGCCGAGCTATGCGGTCTGCTATGATCCCCTGCTTGTAGATTCCTAGTTCTTTGATTGTCCTGCCATATGGATCGATGATTGCGGATATGCCGGTTGCCGCGGCTCGGACCACCCACCGACGGTTTTCTACCGCCCTCAGCTTTGACATCATCATATGTTGTCTGGCAGCCTGCGTGCGTTCAAACCAGGAATCATTAGTGATGACGACGAGCAATTCAGCGCCGCGCTTTGTCTCAAGTCTCGATATCTGCGGAAAGAGCGATTCGAAGCAAATGCTCACCCCCACCCTGCCGATATCAGTCTTTACGAGCTTGTGCGATTTGCCGGGCAGAACATCCTCATCACGAATCCCGTAACGCTCCAACCACGACAACCGATTCCGTAGAGGAACGAACTCTCCATATGGCACCAAGTGTACCTTTCGATAAACTCCTAATTTACGACCGGTCCGATCGTAAAAGTGCGCCCCGTTGTAGCTTTGCGAAACGGATATATCCTCCGAAGGATCGTAACCGCCAACAATAAGGTTCGCACCCACTGTCTTCGCAAGCATTGAAATTGCATAGCCCCATCTGTCCTCAGTGATATCATCAGCAAGCGCCGACTCCGGCCAGACTATCAAGTCAGGATGGTCTTTAGCCGCCATAAGGCTCATCCGAGCATAAGTGTTGAAGCTTCGAGCAGGATTGCGTGCAGTATCACGCATCCCGCGCTCCAGATTTCCCTGGATAACTGCAGCTTTGAAGTTAGCATCCTCTTTCGTTTTAGGCACTGTAATCCAACCCGTGACCCAGACCGCCGCGGGTAAAATTACCGATACTGCAATGTTCGCGATTCGCCAATGACCAGACCCGCACACCAAGGCTTCCGCGACAGCCAAGTTCACAAGACATATCAGAAACTCAATTCCCCACGGCCCCAAAACGGAAGCAATTTGAATAACCGCCACGTTGTTTGCCTGAGTATGAGCAAAACCACCCCAGTTGAATGCATACGCACCAAGACATCTCGTCCATTGCATAGCGGTCCAAGTCGCCGGTACAGCAAGAAAGATCAACCATCCGGGATTTGCCAAAAACATCCTGTTCGCAATAATCGCAAACACAGCTATGAATGCAGCCTCAATGAGAACTACTAATGCCCATGGAAGATAGCCGAATATCGATAACCAATAGAGGATGATTCCGTAGTACACTGCACCTGCTATCATACCGTATGCTGCCGCTTGTAGTGCTCGCGTTTTTCGCAGCGATATAAGCAACGGTACCAACCCCACCCAAGCCAAAGCCGAAATCCCTGGTTTCGGCATAGATAAAGCCAGCATTAAGCCAGAAAGCGTTGCAAGTAGCGGTTTACGCAATTCTATAGATTGCGATAAAATAGACCGTACGCTCATGTTCAAATATCGTTTAACATCTATAGCATGCATCGCTATCCTGACTACGCTCTGCGGATGTTCTAGGTTTCCGAGCACACCTCCTACCTTCGGGAAGCAGCTCGTTTTGACACTCAGAGTGCAAGGGCGGATATCACCTATCGACGAACAAGACCCTTCTATTCGCCGATACTACTTCATCGCCATAGACAACGACAATGACCCGAACACCG
>Ga0197142_1005354_pt1 | contig 10065 bp, 6 predicted proteins | sample GBS60_MetaG_FD_148614 | JGI IMG/M metagenome (GOLD analysis project Ga0197142, IMG submission 148614) | Sediment microbial communities from Great Boiling Springs, Gerlach, Nevada, United States - GBS 60_MetaG | ecosystem: Environmental > Aquatic > Thermal springs > Hot (42-90C) > Sediment...
AACCCCTCTCTCAGATTAGCTCCTCTCCCATCGTCAGCCTGGCCAATGCCATCGTACCCTACAACACCGCCATCAACATCCCTAACCTGAGCGTTAGCAAATGTCAGGATACTCTCACCTACACCGTCAGTATCACCAATCTGGGCGTCGGTTCCACAACAACCTTTGATAGCGTTCGGGTAACTTTTCCCCTGGGGGTTAGCTACCTTCCTAACAGCACTAATGCCATCCAGAACTTTACGACTCATGAGCCCCAGGTGAGTACCATCGGTTCTAGTGTCGTTCTGCAATGGGGATTACAGGGAGGCCATGGGGTGGGCACTCTCATACAATATAGCTTTCAGGTAGTAGTGGGACCGTCCCTTCCTACGGGAACCTATCCCGTAGCTGTCCAGACCCTTATCAATGCAACACAGACCTGTGGCTCAACCAGCTGTAATAGCTTTTTCTCCACGGGTACAGCCTTAGCGAATATTACCATCCATCGTCCGGCTGGATTGTGGACAGGTAATGTGAGTACCGACTGGTATGAGCCTTTCAACTGGGGGGACTGTCAGATACCCACCTGTGCTCAGGATGTAGTGATTCCTACAAGTCCCCAGGGAGGACGCTTCCCGGTGATCAATAACTCCCATGTCGCAGGTGCAGCCGAATGCCATGACATTACCGTTGAAAGTAGTGCCAGTCTCAGTCTGACGAGCACAGGACAGTTAGACATTTGCCGGCATACGACCTTCCAGTCCGGGAGCACACTGAATGCCGACCCGGGCTCGAAAGTGCGTTTCGTGGGTACCACCAATCAACTCTACACTTTCAGGGGCGTCGGCCAGTGGCACGATGTGGAAATGGCTCAGAACGCTACCGGGCGGCGCTTGATCCTGCTGGATCACCTGGAGCTTAGAGGCACCCTGACGCTGAATACGGGTGTTATCGACGGCTTTACCAATAACAAGGAGACAGTGGTGCTTCAACCCGCCGCCAGTGCCGTTACGATTGGAAACCTGAATAGTTACGTTTCGGGCGTACTCCGCCGCAAGATCAATACCACAGCGATAGATGGCTGGTATTATCTGCCGGTGGGGGATTTCCCCAGCGGACGCGGCTACGAACTGGCGCAGCTGCAGTTTGATAACATACCTGCGACGCAGGAGATTACGGCTGCGTTCTATCTGTGGCCGGGCGCTCCTCCATCCTGCGCGGTACAGACCGACTGTGGTGCGCCTTTCGGTTTCTTTCCGAATCTGGATCATGGCTACTGGGTCATCAATCGCACTCAGGGGAGTGCCACACCCTACCACCTGAGGGTCTTCTCTCGAAGTTATACAAACGCTATGGGGGTTTCTTATGCGATTGTCAAGCGTCCCACGGGTTCGGGCGCTACCTTTGGATTTGAGGGAGATTGCGAGGGTAGCCCATACGATCAGGCAAACCAGACGGGTCGTCTGCATGTGCCGGACTTTTCGGAGTTTGCAGTAGCGCAGTCTGACCGTCCGCTTCCTGCCCAGAGACTTATCCTGCGGGCCGATGTTCAGGCTCAAAATATCCTGCTACACTTCACAGCTGAGCTGGTGGACTCTTCTGAAGTGAGCTTCTATGAAGTTCGTCGTCGCGAGGTAGGAGGTGCCTGGCAAACCCTGGTAAGACTGTCCCCTCATGCCGCCCATCTAAGCAATGCCTCCTCGGCATCCTATCGGTGGAATGACCTTACCGCCTTACCGAATATTCCGTACATCTATCAGGTTATTGCGATCAGTCCAGGGGGTGAGCAAAAACTCTACTCGAATGCGGTAGAGGCCATGATTTCAAGCGAGGCACAGCCCGTCTTCTGGCTTCAGCCAAATCCCTCTTACGGAAGTACCTGGCTAATGTCTTCGCACTCTGACCTTTCTGTTGAGATTGTGGATGTGCGGGGTCAGGTATTATGGCAGGGACGCACCACTACCCCGGCTCTTGAGCTGCCAGCCCATCTCGCCGCCGGAGTATACATCGTGAAAGTAGCAGATGCTCGCCTCCGCTGGGTGAAACTCCAGTGAGGCAGAACAGCCTCAGGCCGCCCGGACACTTGCGCTGAGGCGCGCGCTGCTTACTTCTGGGCCCCTCTTCCTCCTCAGCAGGAAGAAGGGCCCAGAGGTCTTAATACCAATCTGATACCAAATTCGGGTATATCGTCTCTTATACCAATCTGGGTCAAAAACGCTCTCAATGCCGGCTAAGTATCTCAATAAGGCTCAGACCTGCCAGAAGGCCAGTGGCCCCACCGAAAAGGAATTGGAGGCCGTTGATTGGCGTTATAAAAACCTCCTTCCCAAACCCTTCCCCCTCACGAGGGGGAAGGGCTGGGGTTGGGGGTTAAGACAGCGTTATTATAACTCAGATTGGTATTAGCCTCGCAGCCTGGGATCTGCCCAGTAGCTTAGAAGCTCCGAAAGTGCATTTAGCAAAACAAACAAAAGCACCGACAGAAGGGCTATCCCGCTCAAAAGAGGATAATCCGAAGTGCTAAATGCAAAAAACAGGAGCTTCCCCACGCCTGGCCAATCGTAAAGCTCCTCAATAAATAGACTCCCCATAAATAGACCGGCCAGCCACTGCCCTGATACGGTAGCCAGACCGGGTAAAAGATTTCGTAAAACATCGCTTTTCAGGATGGCCTGTATAGACTTTCCCCGGGCCAGAGCCGCCCGAATGTAATCAGACCTGAGAATTTCCCGGGCCTGAGTGTAAGTGAGCTGGAAAAAGTAAGCAGCGGGTCGGAGAGCCAGGGCTACGGAAGGCAGGAGAAGGGCTTCAGGCCGGAAGACAAGGGTGCCTTTTTCTGGTGCATAGACCCATACATAGCCGCCCAGGGGCAATCCCGTCCACGGCCCCAAAACCACCGCAAAAACCCACAAGAGCAGGATTCCCCCCACATATCCTGGCAGGCTCAGAAGGAGCAGGCTCAGAAAATGCAGGAGTCTGGTGGGGCGATAGGCCTGATAGAGTCCCAGAGCAACCCCCGCGGTTAGCGCTATGAGTGCTGCGGCCCCCGCCAGAAGGGCCGTCGCCGATAGCCGCTCCATATACAGATCCCATACGGGGCGCCCGTACTGATACGAGTAGCCCAGTGTGGGCCATTGCCAGCGCCCCTCCCGATAGGGCAGCCACTCCGCCCAGCTGTAAAGATATTGCTTCCAGAGCGGCTCATCTAAATGCAGCTGGGCCCGAATCGCCTCCAGAGACGACTTATCCGAACGCTGCCCTAAAAGTAGCTGCGCCGGATCACTCAGCCCCCGTAAAAGCAAAAACAACAGCGTATGACCCAGAAAAAATATCAGGGCCGCTTCTCCCAGGGTCCGAAAAAGAAAACGACTCATAAAGCCTGAGCGAGACGGGGCGAAAGCCGACGCCACGGCCACTTTCGCACGATCACCCCATCCCGTAGATATAAAACACCCAGGTCCGCTCGCAGCATGGCCTTAATCACTGTCTGGTCCTGCGGCGCAAAACACACCTCTATCCCGTGGTCAATAGGCCACTTTTTGCGCACCTCTGAAGGAGACGCCGTAACCCCCACTATCCGAAAGCGCTCCGCCGGAAGGGCTTTCACAAACGCCTTCAGATTCTCAACTGCCTCTGCCGGTAACACCTCCAGCTGCCGGGCTACAATCAGGATCACCTCCCCACTTAGCTCATCGACCTGACAGTCCGAATACTTTAGAGGTACATAGTCAGTAATCTCAGGAATCCCCTGAGCATCCGGCTCCAGCGCTTTCCGAAAGTTACGTCCTTCATAATAGGGCAAAAAGTCTATTGCCGGTAAATACAGATAAAAATAGCCTGTCAGTGCCGCTACCAGAGCGGTAAGCCCCCACGCCACATACGCCTGAATCGGCCGACGCAAAAGCGGCCCGATCTCCTCCCGTTTCAAAAAAATATAGCCAATGAAGACCAGTAAAATCACATCTTTGCCAAAAGACTGCCAGGGCGTGAACTTAATCGCATCCCCAAAGCACCCACAATCTGAAACGGCCTTTGTGATGGCAGAATAGGCCGTTAGAAAAGTAAAGAACACAATCATAAGCAGCAACGCCCAGGCCGTAAATCGCCTGGCATACCCTAAAATCAGAAAAATTGCAAGTGCCGTTTCCAGAATAGCTATAAACCCCGCCAGCGTTATGCTCCACGGCCCAAATACCTCATGAAACGGTAATCCGCTATGTTTTTGAAACACTTCAAAGTACTCTTCCAGTTTATATCCGAAGCCCCGAATGTCATTTACCTTGATGAGGCCCGATATCGTGAAAAGAATCCCCACAAAATACCGCGAAAAGATGAGAAACCAGTCTCGTTTAGCGGGCATAGACTTCTGCGCGTTTTTCTCTGATGACGGTTACCTTAATTTGACCGGGATATTGCAGGGAGGTTTCAATAGTTTTAGCGACCTCCTGGGCAATCTCGAAGGTGGCTTCGTCGGTAACGCGATCACTATCCACGATGATCCGAAGTTCTCGTCCGGCCTGGAGCGCATACGCCTGCCGAACTCCCGGGTACTTTTTAGGAATATTTTCCAGCTCCTGAATGCGCTGAATGTACTTTTCTATCGTTTCGCGGCGAGCACCCGGGCGAGCCCCACTAATTGCATCTGCGAGCTGCACAATAGGAGAAATGATAGAAGTCATCTCTATCTCGTCGTGATGGGCGCCGACGGCGTTGAGAACCTCCGGATGTTCGCCGCACCGGCGCAGAATCTCCATTCCCAGAAGGGCATGGGGCAGCTCGGGGTTTTCATCGGAGACCTTGCCAATATCATGGAAGAGACCCGCTCGTTTCGCCAGTCGTATTTTTTCCTTGGGGAGGCGCAGCTCAGCGGCAATAAGCGCTGCCAGACGGGCCACCTCTCGAGAATGATGCAGGAGATTCTGCCCGAAAGAGAAACGGAAGCGCATTTTCCCAATCAGGTCCCGAATGGTAGGGTCCACATTCCGAATGTCCAGATCCATCAGGGTGCGATGGCCAATCTGACGGATCTCCTTGTCTAATTCCTGACGGACTTTTTCGACGACCTCCTCAATCCGGGCCGGATGCACGCGACCATCGGCTAAAAGCCTTTGAAGCGTGCGAGAAGCTATCTCCCGACGAATCGGATCAGGTGAAGAAAGTAAAATAGCATTGGGTGTATCATCCACCACTACTTCCACACCTGTGAGGGACTCCAGCGTACGAATATTTCGCCCTTCCCGGCCAATGATTCGTCCCTTGTGCTCATCACTTTCCAGCGGAAAAACCGTGATAGAAGCTTCTATACTCTGCTCTACCCCCACCCGGCTCATTACGGTGGCAATGATGCGCTGGGACTCTTCTACGGCTTTTATCTGGGCTTCCTCCAGAATGCGCTGTACCATACTGTGGGCCTTGCGTTCTGCTTCAGCCCGGAGATTGTCCATCAGCCGCTCCATAGCCTCCTCTCTCGTAAGGCCTGCTATCGCCTGCAGCTGCCTTTCAATCGATTTCTCCTTTTCTAATACGGCCTCCTCTCGTTCAATCAGGGCCTTAAGGCGGGCTTCCTGGGCTTCCCGCTGAGCCTCAAGCTTCTCTAAATCCCGCTGAAAAGCAGCCAGCTGCTTTTGAAACTCCTCCTGCCGGCGGGCCAGATCTTTTTCCATGGAGAGGATTTCCTCCTGGCGAGCTAAGGCCTTCTTGTGAAGGGTCTCTGCCTCAGAAAGTAAGCTAACCCGGGTCCGCTCGGCCTCCTTTACCATTTCATCCAGGGACCGGCGACGCTCCTCAATGTTTTTTTCCAGATTCCTGATTTTACGCTGAAGGTCCTCTAACCGCTGACGATGATGATGGCTCTCCTTTTTGAGCTGCTCTCGAGATTGCGCAAGAGCGGCTTTCTGAGCCTCTATATCAGCTTCCTGCTGAGCTAATGCCTGCGCCTTTCTGCGTAAAAAAGCCTTTCCAACCACATAGCCCACTCCAGCCCCCACCCCAAGGCCTACTAACGCCCCCGCTATGATAACTATCGTACTCATACCTGGCTGAGTTTTTCTTCTAATGGGGGTAGCCAGGTTTCTATCGCCTGACAGAAGGCCTCATATTCCGCGAGGTATCCCGTAAGCTCCTCCAGGACCGCTATAAAGCCCATAAGGAGCAGGGTAAGCTCATCTTTATGAGGGTGAACGCGTCGCAGCCCCTCCACCTTCTCAGTCAGGCGGTGAAGGGCTCCTTCGACGCGTGCTATAGTTTCAGGATCGCCCTGAACGCTTATGGTGCGGCCCAGGACGACCCACTCGTGTGGCCTCTCCATCATACGATAGAACCTGGTCTGTAAGGGCCCGGAGCGCTACCACCTCCTCCTTCACCTGCGCCCACCGCTCCTGCCAGGTCAAAAGTAATACTTTTTTCTCATGCGCTAATCGCTCTGCCCGATCATATAAAAGTTTCACCCGCGCCAGAAGCTCATTTAGGCGCTGACGAAGCTGCTCCCGAGACTGTATAGACATGATTGCGCGGATTACTATCCAATGAAAGATTCCACGGGTCCAATACAACTTCCTTGACCGGCACCGCCGTGTAAAAAACCTTTACCACTTCGGTCGGACTTTTCGCCCAGATCTCCGCCGGAAACCGCCACAAAAACATCGCCCCATCCTGCGTTACCACCTTCACCCATACCGGCCATACCATACCCCCCCGATTACGCAGATAAACTCGAGTCTCATATATCTCTTTCGTGTCTTTTCTCGCAGACGCTTCAAGATAAGCCTGTAATCGCTTTTCGGCCTGCACAGCTTCCTCCTCATAGCGCTTGAGATATTCAGCATAAGCAGAGCGATTCCGGCGAACATAACTATCTTCTATTTCCGGCCGCTTATCTACAAAGAAACTCTTTGCCTTTGCCTGATTTTTGAGATAAGTTACATACGCCATGCCTGCTTCCCGGGCTTCGGCTAAAAGCGTCTGCGCCACCTGCGGAGAAACCGAAATAGCTCGTGCCACCACCGTGTCTATGGCTATGTCTATGGGTTTATTGCCTAAGAACCAGCCCTTCCAGAACCAGCCCAGTTCCTGGGTTACACTATTAGAGATAGCCCGGAAAAAGTCCCAGGGCTCCGGCCGCCTGAAGGCCCAGCTCTCCGCATAACGCCGAAAGGCCGTATCCATTCGCTCCGGATCCAGAATATATTCCCGCAAAGCCTCCAATCCCATCGCCACCTTTAGATAGGCGTTGGAACCCATTTGACGGATCGTATATGGATGGGACAGGATGGACTGGCTATTACCCGAAGCTAAATATTCCCGAACATTATCGCGCTCCCGAACGGCTTCCCTTTCCCTTATCATGGGCTCAAAGGTGGCTTTGGTAAGGTTTTCCAGATAGGTATTGAGGCCTTCATCCAGCCACATCCAGCGTCGCTCGTCGGAATTCACCACCATAGGGAAGAAGTTATGCCCCACTTCGTGAATAACCAGCGAAATAAACCCATGGCGGGCGCTCTCTGAGTAACGGTCTTTTCTGACCTCCTGTCGGCCGCAGAAGACAATCATCGGATACTCCATGCCATAGACGGCGCCATAGGTTACATTCATGGTGGGATAGGGGAAGGGGAAAGTGTATCGGCTATAAGATTGAAGAGTATGTTCGGCGGCGGCAATGGCCAGGTGTTTCCAGAGGGGTGCCACCTCAGCAGTATAAAAGGCCTGAACGCGCACGGGAGTCTGGCGGCCCGGAATCGAAGCCAGCCGCGCCTCCCAGAGATAATGAGGCGCAGCTGCCCAGGCAAAATCCCTCACCCGCTGCGCCCGAAAAACCCAGGTGACGGTATCCTTACCCACCGCCTCCCGCCTGTCCTCCGACGCAATGATAAATGTGCTCCTGTCCGCCGAGACGCTCTGATAGCGTTTGAGCTGCTCGGGAGAAAGAACCCGTTCGGGATTTTGAAGCTCGCCCGTAGCCGCCACGACATAGCCCCGGGGAACCCGAATTGCCACCTCATAGTCGCCAAACTCCACCGCAAACTCACTGGGCCCATAATAAGGCATCTTTTCCCAGCCCCGCACATCCGTAAAAGCCACCGGCCGGGGATAATACTGCGCCACCTGATAAATAGGGCCTTCGTCAGTAATCATGTAGCCGGCCCGACCCTCCACCATGCCATCATTAAGGGTGAAACTCCAGCGCAGGTGTAAAACCACCTTTTCACCCGTCGCCAGACACCTGGGGAGAGCTACTTCCATCAGCGTTTCCTCTATGCGATAGGTTAGAGGCCTGACGGTGTTTCCCTCCACGAGCTCTATCGCTTCCAGCTGGAAGTTGGTGCGGAGGTAGTTTTCTATCTGGCGGGCATAGAGTTCGGCGAAGCTACTTTCCCGACGCTTGGCATCGCGGCGAAAGTCCTCCCAGAGGAAGTTTCGGCTGAGGTGGCCGTAGCTTTTGAGGCTGAAGTAGTTAGGCTCCAGGGCGAGCCAGAGGTAGCAGAGCGGAATAGGGGCATTATGGGTGTAGGTGAGGCGCGCTTCGCCGGTGAGGCGATGGGTGGAGGGGTCCAGCGTGATTTGCATGGCGTAATCAGCCTGTTGCTGCCAGTAGGCGGGCGACGGAATCCCCAGTCGCGTGCGCTCCGGCGTGGGCGGCGGCGCATAATCTTCTAAGGGCTGAAAGGGATCTCCCTGAAAAGCCGTCTGCGCCCAGAGGATCCCCAGCCCCAAAGCCGACCACACCCCTCTCAGGGCAGCCATGCGCGAAATTCGTTTGCCTTCTGGGTTAGTCCCGCTTCAATCTCCTCGGGGGAGAGCGCCGCCGCCCCTGCCTGTATCTGGTGAGAAATCGCCATGGAGCAGAACTTGGGGCCGCACATGGAGCAGAACTGTGCAACCTTGGCCCCTTCGGCAGGAAGGGTCTCATCGTGATAGGCCTGCGCCGTCTCCGGATCCAGCGCGAGGTTAAACTGATCTTTCCAGCGAAATGCAAAGCGCGCCCGACTCAGGAGATAGTCCCGCCACTGGGCTGCCGGGTGTCCCTTGGCAATATCGGCCGCATGTGCCGCTATTTTGTAAGCGATGATGCCCTGCCGAACGTCTTCTTTATTGGGAAGGCCCAGGTGCTCCTTGGGCGTTACATAACACAGCATGGCCGTACCAAACCAGCCTATCATCGCCGCCCCTATCGCCGAGGTAATATGATCATAGCCCGGCGCAATATCCGTCACTAAAGGCCCCAGCGTATAAAAAGGCCGTTCATAAGCATCTTTCAGCTCTTTCTGCATGTTTTCCCAGACCAGCTGCATGGGAATGTGTCCGGGGCCTTCTATCATCACCTGAACATCGTACTCGTGAGCTATCTTAGCCAGCTCCCCTAAGGTCCTGAGCTCGGCATATTGCGCTTCGTCGCTGGCATCCGCAATGCTCCCCGGCCGGAGCCCATCTCCAAGCGAAATAGAGACATCATACTGCCGAAGAATCTCGCAAATCTCTTCGAAGTGCGTGTAGAGAAAATTCTCCTTGTGGTGGGCGAGGCACCAGCGAGCCATGATGGAGCCGCCCCGAGACACAATACCGGTTACGCGGTCTACCGTTTTCGGAATGTACGCCAGGCGTACGCCCGCATGAATGGTGAAATAATCCACCCCCTGCTCGGCCTGCTCTATGAGGGTTTCCCTGAAGATTTCCCAGGTAAGCTCTTCGGGTTTGCCGCCAACTTTTTCCAGGGCTTGATAGATAGGCACCGTGCCGATCGGGACGGGACTGTTTCGGAGGATCCACTCACGGGTCTCGTGAATGTGTCGGCCCGTGGAAAGGTCCATGATGGTGTCTGCTCCCCAGTAAGCGGCCCAGACGGCCTTCTCAACTTCCTCAGCGATAGAAGAGGTTACAATGGAGTTGCCGATGTTGGCATTGATTTTGACCTTGAAGGCGCGGCCGATGATCATGGGTTCGGTTTCGGGATGATTGATGTTGGCGGGGATGATGGCGCGGCCGGCCGCTACTTCTTGCCGCACGAACTCGGGGGTAATCTCGTCTGGCAGCGGAAAACCCCAGTGCTGCCCTTTATGGAAGCGGGGGAGGCGGCCATTACGGCGATACGCT
>Ga0197142_1005355_pt1 | contig 10064 bp, 8 predicted proteins | sample GBS60_MetaG_FD_148614 | JGI IMG/M metagenome (GOLD analysis project Ga0197142, IMG submission 148614) | Sediment microbial communities from Great Boiling Springs, Gerlach, Nevada, United States - GBS 60_MetaG | ecosystem: Environmental > Aquatic > Thermal springs > Hot (42-90C) > Sediment...
CCATCCCAAACCCTTCCCCCTCATGAGGGGGAAGGGCTGGGGTTAGGGGTTAAGATAGCTTATAACTCAGTTTGGTATTAGTTGAATGAATGTCGGTGCGGCCATGCTGCAAATATACTGCAAAGACACTTATTAAGTTTATAAGAATTGGTGAGGTGCCGCAGGCATTAAGCTCCTGCCGCCCCAAGTAGAGCGAGATAAAGGGCTTCCCATGAGGAATGCGGGGGGCCGACCTGAAGGGGCAGATCTCGCCAGAAGCGAGCCAGAGTAGGTTCGGATTATCTATCCGCCCCTATCCGAATCCCTTTAGAGAGGTAGCAGGCTATTAGCCTGCCCTACACAAAGCCCGCCCCGCAAGGGGCACGCCCAGAGATATTCAAGCCCTCTATTGACGCCCTCCTCGGAAACACCTCAAACCCCACGCTCCCGGGCTTTATTTGCCTTTACCTGAGTTTCAGGTAAAAACACCCCCGCACATAAATAAAGCTGTAACCACTCTATCTCAAGCTTGAACCGAATATTTAGCACATGAATCAAAGAGTAAAATAATGTGTAGTACATTAAAACTATCCCTATCCCTACAACAATATCCTGCCGATGGCCCCAAATCCGATAAGCCCCCCAGATCGTGAGCACCAGTAATAAGCCCACAGGAAGCAGACGAACGAAAACGAACTTTAGACTATAATTCCCGTGATAACGAGGAGGAATGGTCCAGTATATAAGGGCATGAACGAGAGTTCGCTCAATATACAGCCCGGGTCGCTCTAAGATCGTTTGAATAGCCAGTTGCCGCAAGATCGGAAGAGACTCGCTTTCAGGTCTGCGAAAGAGGGAGTCAACCATTCTATCATAGGCTGGTGAGATGGTATAACGGTGAGATATGCTGAACTCTTGGGTCCAGGACTGGCACAGGCTGATAAAGGCCGCGTAGTTTTTGGTCGGGCTGACTTCGCCCAGCACAAGCCACCCCCTTATGCTCCAGAGAAGGGGGACGATCAGCCACCCCGAAAAATACCGAGCCATTCCATAAAAGCTCCGATGCATCCGATATAGGGCCACCGCCATCATCAGGAGGCCCATAGCCGGCTTTTCTACGAACATAGAGCCACTTACGACCCCCAGTATAATAGTTTCTTTCCATGTGTAAGCAGATTTTCGAAAGAGTACGATACTCCATCCAATGGCTACAGCTGTGGCCCATAAAGTATTCTCAATCACGCCGGCCGAATACACATAAGAGGGGTGAAGCGCAAAAAGAATAGCTGCTCCTTTGGCCAGCGTCTCGTCGTCATACAGGACCCTGCCCATGTAATACAGAAGCCCTATGTGAAAGCTACACAGAGCCTGTTGTAGGAGTACCACTGGCAAAAGGCCCTGAGGATCTCCAAACAACCACAGAAAAAAAGCCAGAAGCGTCGGGTAAAAGGGCCCCTTTACAGAAGTAGGCCCCCTATCGTAGATGGAGAACCCTTCACCTCTAACCAGATGCTGGGCAATATCATAATCTTCGGCTGTATTGGGTGGAGGAGCGATAAAAAGATGATACGCCACCCCGATCACGAAATGGACCGCTATGAGGTATCTGAGGTGTTTCTCAGAGAAGGCGGAGAGGAGGCGGTGCATGCAGACAAACTTATACCATTTGGAGCCATATTATACCAATCTGAGTTATACGCTATCTAACCCCCACCCCTGGCCCTTTTCCCTCCTGAGGGGGGGAGTGTTAACTTAGCATCGCTCTTGAGCTACGAAAAGCTCCGTGGAAGGGATTTTAGAGGAGGGCATCTATCGCAAATTAGCACTCCCAGTTAGCAATCCCACCCTCAGTCATAATGTAGCGACGGGGGCTGCCCCTGCCAGAGTCAGTTAGAAATAGGTTAGCCGCAGCGGGCGGCCTGAAGAACTTTACAGCCCACCCCATGCCTTCAGCGCGCTTTTTTTCGGGTGAGCGCATACCATTCCTTCCCCCGCCGTTCTCCGCCGGCAGGTCCAGGGCATAGAAGCATGAAAGGCCTTCGAGGCGCCCGGCTCTGCCCTTGGGAAGGGATTATATTAGCGTATCATAACCCTTCTCCCGCTTATGGGGGTAGTCCAGAATGTAGTGGAGACCGCGACTTTCCTTGCGGATGAGAGCACTTTTGACGACGGCGTAAGCGACGGCGATGAGGTTCCGCAGCTCAAAGAGCTCTCGAGAAGGATAGGTGTATCGATAGAAAGCTTCGGTCTCGTCGTACAGGAGCTCCAGGCGACGCTTAGCCCGCTCCAAGCGAAACACGGTTCGGACGATGCCCACATACTGGGACATAAGGCCGCGTACTTCGGCGAGGTTGTGGCTAATCAGCACGCGCTCCTCGGGATGTTTAGTGCCGCTGGGGTCCCAATCAGGGACGGCTTCTTCATAGGTACGGTGGGGGAGGATGGCGGCGGCGTCGCTGGCGGCCCGCTTGGCCATGACGAGGGCTTCCAGGAGGGAGTTGGAAGCGAGGCGATTGGCGCCGTGGAGACCCGTGTAGCTCACTTCGCCCAGGGCATAGAGGTACTTGATGGAGGAGCGGCCCCAGATATCTGTATCGATGCCTCCCACCATGTAGTGGGCGGCCGGGGCGACAGGCAAAAGGTCGTGTGCTGGGTCCAGACCTATGCGCTTGCAGTAGTCGTATATGGTGGGGAAGCGCTCGGGGAAGTTTTCCACAGCGCGGGCGTCCAGGTAGACGTAGGGGTGGCCGGCGATTTTAGCTTCGGTGTCAATAGCGCGGGCCACGTGATCACGGGGTGCCAGGTCTTTTAGGGGGTGATACTTATGCATGAAGGGCTGATGGTGTAAAGGGTCTACCAGGACAGCCCCGGCGCCCCGCAAAGCTTCGGTCAGGAGGAAGGCCGGTCGCTTACCGGGTTCATACAGTGCTGTGGGGTGAAACTGGTAAAACTCCATGTTGGCCAGGCGGGCTTTGGCTCGCAGGGCCATGCCAATACCATCGCCCGTGGCGACGGGAGGATTGGTGGTGACTTCATATACGTGGCCGGCACCACCAGTGGCGAGGACCGTCACCTTCGCCAAAATAGTGTGAATCGCTTGCGTTCGGAGATCCAGGGCATAAACGCCGTAGCATTCGATACCTGGGTAGCCTCGGTTGACGTAGATGCCCAGGTGATGCTGAGTAATGAGGTCCAGAGCGAAGACATGATCCCATACTTTTATGCGTGGGTGACGGCGCACGGCTTCCAGAAGAACACGGCTGATTTCAGCGCCGGTGGCATCACGACTGTGCAAGATACGCGGATGCGAATGGCCGCCTTCTCGTGCCAGGAGGAACTGCCCACTCTCATCCCGATCAAACCGCGCCCCGTACTCTTCAATAAGACTCTGGATGACGGCTGGAGCCTCGGAGATGATGGTTCGCACCACGCCTTCCCGACACAGGCCATCCCCCGCTGTCAGGGTGTCCTGTACGTGGGATTCAATGCTGTCCTCCGAGGAGAAAACGCCAGCGATCCCCCCCTGCGCATAGGTGGTGTTGCTTTCTTCGGGGCGGTCTTTAGTCATCAAAAGCACATCACCCTGCGCAGCTGCTCGGAGGGCAAAAAATAACCCTGCTACCCCACTCCCAACAACCAAGAAATCTACCCGGTGGCGCATACGCAAAGAAACAAAACCTCTCCTACCTTTGCCGCATGTGGGTAATGAAAGTAGGAGGGGGCTGTCTGCGAGATGCGGCAGGGCTACGGCAACTGCCCGAGGTCTTAGCCCAGGCAGGTGTGGAAGCCCCTTACCTGCTTGTCGTCTCAGCGTTTGAGAAGACCACGGATCGGCTCTTTCGGTTAGCGGAAGCGGCTCTGCGGACTGATGCCTCGGCTATGGAGGCTATTTATGCGGAGGTCGTGGCCTTCCATCGCCACCTCATAGCGGAGGCATTTCCACCGGAGGTAGCCACTCGTCTCGAAGCTACTTTGGAAGAACGCTACTGGCAGCCCCTTCACAAGCGTGCCGAGGCTTTGATGACTCTTTCGGAAGCCCATACCCAGAGCGTGGATGGGGTGCTGGTCTTTGGGGAGCTGGTGAGCAGTACCATCGTACATGCGTACCTCACCCATCATGGTTATGATGCCGACTGGGTGGATGCCCGACGGTTCCTCATTACGGATGGAAGTTATCCTGAGCCAGCCATCCTGGAAGGGCCGACGCAGGCGAGTATTGATGTGGAGCTTTTGCCACGGTTTCGGCGGTATCCCCTGGTAGTGACGCAGGGCTACATTGCATCGGATCTGCGGCGGCATAGCGTCACCCTGGGGCGGGAGGGTTCAGACTATTCGGCGGCGCTCTTTTCTGCATACCTCAAAGCCCGGGGGATGATTGCCTGGAAGGATGTTGGGCGCATTTACTCGGCCGACCCGAAGAAGTACCCGGAGGCTGTGCCCCTTACCCGTCTCAGCTACGCCCAGGCCGCTGAGATGACCTTTTACGGCGCTAAAATCCTCCATCCCCGTACTTTGCGGCCCCTTCACCTGGCGAATATCCCCCTTTACATTCGTCCCTACTTTGCTCCGCACGAGGAGGGTACCCTCATCACGAACCAGGATTATGTGCCGCTTCCTCCCATCCGCCTGGAACGGCATGCTCTCGCCTTGATTGAGGTAGAGAGCTTAGACCTTTCGCCGCTCTCGACAGGCAGCCTTGTGCAAGACCTGGAAGATGAGGGGATAGAGGTGTACTTTACGCAGGCAGGTGTGCGTCAGGCGGCCTTTGCGGTGCACAGTCCCGAGGAGACCCTTCAGCGCTGGCAAAGTGCGCTCCCTGCGTATCTTAGAGCGCGTGTGCATCACCCCATTACCCTCTATACGACCCTATACCCGGATGAGACGACACGCCTCCCCGATGGCGAGGCCCTTTACTTTCAGCGGCTGCCTAATCGGCTCCATTGGCTGGCCTATGCGTAGGGTGCTCTACCTGTCGCTTTTTCTGACATTGGGGCTGGCGCAGGCGCTGCCGCCCTTTCCGGCGCCCGGCGTGCGCTGGATTACGCTTGAGACCTTCCTGCAGCGCACCGCTGAGGCCTCCCTCCAGGTTATTGCCGCCTCGGTAAATTTCCGTTCCGCAGACTGGGACTACTACCAGGCCCAGGCCAACTTCCTCCCCAGCCTTCAAGCTAACTTCAACGTTAGCCAGAACTACGGTACAACCTTCGACCCCTTTGCCTTTAGTCGGGTACAACAAACCACCACCTTTGGCAGCGCAAGCCTATCCGCCAGCTTAACCCTTTTCAATGGTTTTGCCAACCACTACCTCCTCCGCCAGGCTAAATACGCGCGCCTTCTGACACATGCCACCTATCGTCGCGTTCAGACAGAAGTACTGGCGCAGGCCCTCACACAGTTTTTCCAAACTATTGGCGACTCCATCGCTATAGAGCTGCAGCGCCAGCGAATAGAGCGTCTCTCGGCCCAGATACAGCGCATTCAGGCCCAGGTAGCGGTGGGCCAGGCCCTTTCTCTGGACCTTCTCTCCCTTGAGGCCCAAAAGGCCCGTGAAGAAGCCCAATACATCGCCCTCTACAACCGCCACCGGGAAAACAAACTCAACCTCCTCCTGCTCATGCGCTGGGAGGGTCTTTCGCCTGATTCGGTGGAATTTACCCTTGGCCTGCCTGTGCCCGAAAAGACCTTCATCCACGATGAAGTCGTGGAGGCAGCATTCCGATATGCACCTGAGCTGGAAGAGGCCCGTTTTCGCACGCTGGTTCAGACCTATGCGCTCAAAGCCGCTCGTAGCGGCTACGCGCCCACCCTCTCTCTATCCGCCTCGATGCAAACTAACTACTCTTCTAATGCGGGGGATGTGCGATTTGACCCGCAGACCTTTCAGCTCATCCGCCAGCCTTATCCCTTTGAGAGGCAGGTGCGGGAAAACTTCAACCAGGCCGTCTCTGTGAGTCTATTCGTGCCCATTTTCCAGAACTTTCGTCGGCGGGCGCAGGTGGTGCGTGCCGAAGCGAATCTCACCTCGGCGCAGCTTAATGAGCTCCAGCAGCGGCAGGCGGTTTTGCGTCGGATTGAGAGTGCTTATCTGGCCTGGGAAAATGCCCGAGCAAGTTATGCGGCGGCGCAGCACAGCCTGGAAGCCGCCGAAAGGGCCTACCTCCAAGCCAAAGCCCAGTATGAAGCTGGCCGCCTCTCTTACTGGGCCTTCCGGGAAGCTTTCCTCACCTACGCTCAGGGCCAGATAGACCTTGCCCAGGCCGGCTTAGACCTAAAACTCCGCACCCTCCTCCTCCTCGCTTATACTGGATACTACCAGAACCTATGAGATACGTGCCTCTCCTTGCCTTTGCGATGGTGGGGGCATTGAGCCTCTGGATACCGCCGGCCTGCTCTTCTGGCCGGGGTCCCCAGGTAGAGGTAGACACCGTCAAGCGCTGCACTATTCGACCCTATATCACGGAGACGGCCACTATCCGGCCAGTGCTGGAAGTACCTATCAGTCCTGACGTTTCCGGCGAAGTGATTCAGATATCCGTTAAGGAAGGGGATACGGTGCGCCCGGGGCAGGTGCTCATGACAATTCGGCCGGACAACTACCAGGTGGCCCTGATGCAGGCACAGGCCGCCGTCGAAGCCGCTCGAGCCGACTATCTCACTGCCCAGGCTAATGCCGCTGCCCAGGAAGCTACCTTTCTCCAGGACTCGCTCAACTTTATCCGAGCACAGCAGCTCTACGAGAGAAAAGCCATCAGTGAAGCTGAGTGGGATGCGGCGCGAATTCGTTATCTGATTGCACAGTCCCAGAGCAAAAGCACCCGTAGTGCTGTCCAGGCGGCTTATTATCGGCTTCGTTCTGCAGAAGCCAATCTCCAACAGGCCCACCTCAACTACCAGCGCACGTCTGTTTATGCTTCCACTAATGGTGTCATTACGCGCCTTCTCGTGAAGCCAGGCCAGCGCGTCGTGGGCGTGGGCCAGATGGCCGGCACCGAAAGCATCCGCATTGCGGACCTCTCTGCCTTTCTCGCCGAGCTCCAGGTCTCTGAAGCCGATGTTGTGCACCTCTCCCCTGGCAATCCCGCCGAAATAGAACTCCAAGCTTATCCCAACCTCCGCCTTAAGGGCTACGTCCAGGAAGTCGGTTACAGCAGCGGCACCACCAAACTCGAGGGCCAGACCGCCCTCGTGGGCGAACAGGTCGCGACCTACCTCGTGCGCGTGCGTATCGACACTGCCAGCTACGATCGCCCAAAATACCGCCTTCGCCCTGACATGAGCGCTGTCGTGCGTATTTACTACGACCACCGGGAAAATGTCCGCTGTGCCCCTCTGGAAGCTGTGACGTTGCGTGATAGTCAGGAAGTCGTCTTTGTCTATCAGAACGGCAAAGCTTTGGAAAAACCGGTACGCACGGGCCTCAGCGATGACAAACACATTGAGCTTTTAGAGGGCCCGGCCGAAGGTACCCTTCTTATCGTACGTCCGTACGAAACGCTCCAGACCCTGCGCGATAGCGCCTCCGTCCAGCTCAAATCTCGATGAATGTAGCACTACTGGGTGGCGGTTCGTGGGGCATCGCTCTCGCCACGCTCCTCACCGAAAATCAACACACCCTCCACTGGTGGGTGCACAGTCCCGAGATTGCTCAGAACCTTCAAATGACGGGACGCCACCCTACTATTTTCCCCGATTATGTTATTCCCACCGGCCAAATAGCGTATGTGGGCCGCGAGCTATCTCGGATATTGAGCGAGGCTGAAGTAATCGTGGGCGCGCTCCCGGCGGCTTATTTGTCAGAAGTTCTGCAGCAGCCCCTACCACCAGTGCCGTATATCTCAGCTACCAAGGGGCTTATTCCAACGGAGGGCCTTCTCGTGAGCCAGTATCTGGAAAGATTAGGGCGGAGAGGTCCTTATGCCGTTCTAAGCGGACCCAGTCACGCCGAAGAGGTAGCACAGAAGCACCCTACCTGGGTAGCCTTCGCCTGCGAAGAGCCGGAGCTCTTCCAGATGGGGCGTCGTCTCTTTGAGAGGCCTTATTTCAGTCTTATTCAGACGTCATATCTTCAATCGCTGGAATGGAGCGGTGTGCTAAAAAATGTCTATGCCATTGGGATGGGGGCTATTTCGCTCTGGGGAGATAATGCTCGGGCCGCCTTGGCTGCTGCCATCCAGCGAGAGCTATATGACGTGCTATCAGCCTTAGCGCCGGTGCCGCTCACCGTCTATCTATCGCCGGGGTGGGTGGGGGACTTCCTCGTGACGGCTTTTAGCCTGCATAGCCGGAATCAGCGTTTCGGTAGCTATTTGGCGCAAGGCTATTCCCCTCAGGCAGCCTTCCAGCGGCTGAGTGGCATGGTCGCTGAGGGCTATTTCACTGCCCACCACCTGAAAAGCCTGCCCGGCCTCGCCCGCTTTCCCATCCTCCAGACTATCGTTTCGGTCTGTACAGGCAGTGCCATGCCCCAGACCCTTTTAGAGCAGCTAAGCGCTGCACTGAGTACATAAAATCATTGTACCTTTGGCACCATATGCGATCCCTCTGGTTTGGCTTGCTGAGCCTGATACTGGTATGGGCAGGACATGCCCCCGCTACGACGATGGCGACCGCTTCCGGAGAGTGCCCACCTGTTACAGCGCCTGCCCCACAAAAGCAGACCTTCTGGAAGCGTTTGAAAGCGTATACGCTGAAACCCCTTTCTCGTGTTACGGCGTTTGTCGGGCGCCTTGTCCAGTCAGATACCGAGCTCATTCGATTGCTGATTATCATTTTGATTGTTGCCCTGATAGTTTCGCTGGTGGTCTGGCTTTTGCCCTGGCCGCTGGATGTAATTATCATGGTGCTGGCGCTGGTGGTGGCGCTTGTTTTCCTTTTGCGGTATTTGAGTTGAAACAAAATACGCAATAAGGGGGGGGCTGCGATACGTGGCACTTCCCCTCATCACCAAAGGAAAAATCTGTATCTTTGCGGCCCGCGCCCGTAGCTCAATTGGATAGAGCACCAGACTTCGGATCTGGCGGTTAGGGGTTCGAGTCCTCTCGGGCGCGCTATGCAAACCATTACCATAGAAGGATTGCCCCGGCAGGAGCAGGGTAGTCGGGCAGCCCGTCGGCTTCGTCGGGAGGGGTGGGTTCCTGCCGCGCTCTACGGGCGGAGTGGCCCCCTCTTATTCAAAGTCAAAAGCACCATTGCTGAAAAGCTCGTCTTCACACCACAGGCTTATCTGGTAGAACTTCACATTGGAGATGTTCGTCAGATAGCTCTTTTGCGGGAATACCAGCTCCATCCGGTGTATGATTACATCATGCACATAGACTTTTGGGGCGTAGCACCCGAAGATGAAGTCACGGTTTCGCTTCCGGTTCGGCTGGTTGGGACGGCGGAGGGCGTCCAAATGGGCGGCAAACTTGTGCCACTTATGCGTCGGCTCAAGGTGCGCGGTCGCGTTCAGGACCTCCCCGATGCCATTGAGATAGACATCACACCGCTCAAGCTTGGCAAGTCTCTAATTGCCGGTAAAGTTTCGGTCCCCAACCTCACCATCATTACCCCTGCCGACGCCGCTATTGCCCGTATAGAAATCCCTCGTGCCTTGCGCACACAGCAAGGCTAATGGGTAGGATCTACCTTGCGCTGATTGCCCTCCTGTCAGGCACCCTGACAGGAGGGCTCATTTTTTATTTTCTTTTTAAGAAACCCCAAAGCACGTCCCAGGAATCCTCTTCCCACTCCTTCACCCTTGAAAAGCTACACACCATTGGCCGGCTAGAACTGCTACACTATACCATCCGGGATGTGGCCACCTATCGGTGGACCTATTCTATTCCCTTTACCGAATCCCGGCTCCTCCTCCTCCTCCACGGCGAAGCCACCATATGCATGGACTTTTCGCAGATACAGGTAGTGCACAAGGACCCCGATAAACGCATCCTTACCTTAAAACTTCCTCCACCAGAAATCTGTTATGTCAAAGTCGATCCGCAGAAGTCACAGGTATATGATGCAAATTTTTCTATCGTAGAGTGGTGGCAGAATACTGAAGCACACCGAGTGCGAGAGGCCCTCTCCCAAGCCCAGGACAGCCT
>Ga0197142_1005356_pt1 | contig 10061 bp, 5 predicted proteins | sample GBS60_MetaG_FD_148614 | JGI IMG/M metagenome (GOLD analysis project Ga0197142, IMG submission 148614) | Sediment microbial communities from Great Boiling Springs, Gerlach, Nevada, United States - GBS 60_MetaG | ecosystem: Environmental > Aquatic > Thermal springs > Hot (42-90C) > Sediment...
GAGAATCCGGAGATTTTCGAACGCCAGCTCTGGCCACAGTAAGACCATCCTCGAAGCCGCACCAGAACGTGAGGCCTGAAGTCCGCCCGGCAAGAGGCCACTCGCGATCGGTGCGGGAATGGCTGTTCCCGACCTCGCGGGGCGAACCCGGAGGCAGTTCCCAGTCGGCGAGAACTGTCGGTTTCCGCAGTTCGAGCGGCGAGCGCGCTTCTCGACCTCGTACGACTCCCTTGGTCGAGGTGAACCACACCCGCTATACTGTTGCGCGGTCGTTGCCGATCGTCGAGAGTGAGCGCGACAGTGGTGCGCCGCCTGGACGACTGCGAGGAGGAACGCATGCAGCGCGTGTGGCTGATCGACCCGTTGCCCATGGGCACCCCGCTCAGCGAGCGGTGCCCGTTCTCCTCCAGCTTCCGTCGCGGCGCAAGTCGCCCCTCCGGTTCCAGTCGATGCCCGGAGGTTCCGAGCCGTTCGGTGAGGTGCCTACTGGACTGGAGGGAACGACATGCAGAAGCTGACGATCCGCGTCGCGCTCGATCTTGACGGTGTCCTGACCGAGCACCCGGCCCCGCTGGCTCAAGCGGCGAACCGGGTGCTGGGGATGCAGCTGCCTGACCACGCGTTCGTCGACTCTGCAGGGTGCAACGTCCCCACCGCCGTGCGCGAGTGGGTCTACGGGCCAGGTGGGCCCGCCAGCCTGCTCGAAGCCGCTCCGGGGGCGCAGGAGGCCCTGTCGCGTTTGCTCGAGGCGCTCGGCCCCGAGAACGTCTGCATCATCACCGCCCGCCCTGCACGCTCGCGGTCGGTGGCCGAGGAGTGGCTTCGCCGTCACCGTTTCCCCGCATGTCGCATCGAGTTCGCCGACGACAAGGTCGCGGTCGCTCACGTGCTCGGCATCACGCACGCGATCGAGGACAGCCAACGCCACGCGACGAGCTACGCCCGCGCTGGTCTGACCTGCTTCCTGCTCACGTGCACTCCCGCTCCGGTCGACGAGTCGCCGCTCGTAGTCCGGGTGCCGACTCTCGCTGACGCCGTGGAGCAGATCCTCGGTCTGGCCGGAGAGCAAGCGGACGGGAGGCTCAGCTCTGCCCAGCCGCACGACCACTGGCGGGAGGGAGAGACGAGCGAGCTGCCTACTCTGCGTCGCAAACGGATTGTCGTCAGCGACGTGATCGACGAGCAGGCGCGTCAGCGGCTCGCTGCTGAAGCCGAGATCATCGATGTGGACGGGCGAGACCAAGCCGCATTGCTCGCCGCCCTTGCGGACGCCGACGCGTTGATCGTGCGCAGCGAGACGCAGGTGACGCGAGAGGTGCTCGGGGCAGCGCCGAAGCTGCGGGTGGTGGCGCGCGCAGGTACCGGAGTCGACAACATCGACCTGGAGGCGGCAACCGCGGCAGGCATCCTGGTGTTGAACGCCCCCGGCGCGAACGCCGTCTCGGCGGGGGAGCACACGATCGCGCTGATGCTGGCCATCGCCCGCTGCCTGCCGCAGGCGAACGCCAGCACCCACGCGGGCCAGTGGGAGCGCAAGCGCTTTAGGCCGTTCGATCTCCGGGGGAAGACGGTCGGGATTGTCGGGCTAGGCCGGGTGGGGTCGGTCGTCGCGCAGCGGCTGCGGGCCTTCGAGGTGCGGCTGCTCGGCTACGACCCGTACATTACGCGCGAGCGGTTCGTCCAGCTCGGTGTGGAGGCGGTCGATTACGAGACGCTGCTCGCAAACGTGGACATCCTCACCTTCCACGTACCAGCCACGCCGGAGACGTACCACATGCTTGACGCCGAGTCGATCGCTCGGATGAAGCCGGGCGCGATCGTGATCAACTGCGCCCGCGGCGACGTCGTCGATTGCGAGGCTCTGGCGGACGCGCTCAAGCGGGGGCACATCGCGGCAGCCGGCATCGATGTGTTTCCTGAGGAACCGGCCACCGCCAGTCCGCTGTTTGGATTGCCGAACGCCGTCCTGACCCCGCATATCGGTGGCTCCAGCAAGGAGGCGCTCGAGGCGGTGGGAGAGATCATCAGCGCCACCACACTGGCCGCCCTGCGCGGCGAGATCGTCCCGAACGCGGTCAACCTGCCCCCGGCCTCGCTGCACGCCCCTGAGCTGCAGCGCCTGACGCACGTGGCCGACGCTGCCGGCCACCTGATCGCCGTGCTCCAACCGGCGCGACCAAGCAGCTTCACGGTGTCGGTGCGCGGCCAGGTACCGCCTGATATCGCCGAGCACGTCACCGCAGCAGCACTCGCCTCGGCCCTGCGCCGCTGGTCGGATCGGCGGGTGACGCCGGTGAACGCGCGGCTGGTAGCGGCTGAGCTGAGCCTCCTGGTCAGCGTCCGCCTCGATCCGACCAGCACCACGATCCCGGAGTTCAGCTTCGAGGTCGACGGCGAGCCTCCACACCACGTAACCGTGCGTTGGGACCGCAAGGACGCCGGGATCATGGAGGTCGATCGCTTCTCGCTGGAGCGGCCACTGGCCGGGCATATGCTGATCACCCACCACCAGGACCGCCCAGGGATCGTCGGACGGATCGGGACGATCCTCGGCCGCTACGAGGTGAACATCGCTGGCATGCAGGTGGGACGGCACCGGCGAGGCGGAGAGGCAATCATGGTACTGAACGTGGACGACCCGATCCCGGAAGAGGCCTTGGCTGAGATCCTGACCATCCCCCATATCTCGACAGCCTACGTAGTGTCCCTCCCGGAGCCGGCACCGCAGATGACAAAAGCCCCGGTCAGGGCAGCGCTCAACCAGACGGCCGACTGAGGGTTACGCCGCTCCAGCGAACGTCCGACCGCCGGTTCGGGTGCGCCCGGGTAACCGCTCAGCCGGATGGGCGACGCACACTCGCTGTGACGTTGCGATACAGCTCCAGCGTCTGTCGCGCGATGGCCGCCCAGCTGAAGTGTTCCTCCACGCGCCGGCGACCGGCCTGGCCCATCCGCCTTCGCAACTCGGGATCGCGAGCGATCCGGTTGATCGCGTCAGCCAGAGCGCGCGAGAACCCTTCGGGGTCGACGGGCTCGAAGGTGCCGGGGTTTAACTCCAGGTCGACGAGGAAGCCGGTCTCACCGTCCACGACGACCTCCGGGATCCCACCGACATTGGAGGCGACGACCGGGATCTCGCAGGCCATCGCCTCCAGGTTGATGATGCCGAAGGGCTCGTACACTGACGGGCAACAGAAGACGGCCGCGTGGGAGTAGAGCTGGATCACTTCCGCCCGTGGCAGCATCTCACGGATCCAGACGACGCCGGGGCGTGCAGCGCTGACCGTGGCCACACGCTCCGTCATCTCGCGGGCGATCTCCTCGGTGTCGGGCTCGCCGGCGCAGAGCACCACCTGCAGCGTGGGATCAAGAAATGGGATCGCGTTCACCAGATGGATAATCCCCTTCTGCCGGGTGACACGGCCGACGAACAGGACGTACGGCTGTTCCGGGTCGACTCCATGGCGCAGGAGTGCGTCAACCGCCTCGATCTTCCGGTACTGCTCCGGATCGATGCCGTTGTGGATGACGTGCACACGCTCGGGGGGCACGGCGTAGCAGCGCAGTACGTCGTCCCGGGTGGCGTGAGAGACAGCAATGACGGCATCGGCGTGCTCGATGCCAGTACGCTCCATCCAGCGACTCAGGCGATAGCCGGCGCCGAGTTGCTCCGCCTTCCAGGGCCGCAGCGGCTCGAGGGAGTGAACCGTAATGACCAGGGGGAGATCCCATAGGAGCCTTGCCCAGAAGCCGGCCAGGTCGGTATACCAGGTGTGACAGTGGATGAGGTCGGCCTCGATGGTGTCTTTTGCCATCGCCAGACTCCGCGACAGGGCGTCGAGCGCGCCGGCGAAGCGGGGATCGGTGCCCCGGGTGGCTTCCGGCCAGCCCGTGTAGCCCCGAACGCGGACGTTCTCATCTTGGACATCCTGGTCCCCGAAGCAGCGGATTTCGACCTCGACGAGCTGAGCGAGCGCTCGGCTCAGGTATTCCACGTGAACCCCGGCACCGCCGTAGACGTATGGCGGGTACTCGTTGGTGAACAACACGACTTTGCGGACGTCGTGCACCACCGGCCTCCTGCCTCATCCGATGCTACCACGACCGACAGGCCGGTGTGAGGTCACGTCCGCGGGTCGGCGACCGCTCAGCGTGCTGGAGCGAGTGGCACGCGCCGCTGCGTCCGAGTAGCCCGAGCGGGGTGTCGGTATCGGAAGCCGAGGAGACGCAGCCCGTTGAGGACGACGACGATCGTGCTCCCCTCGTGACCGATGACCGCCAGTGGGAGCGGGATTCCGCTCATCAGTACGCTGCTGACCAGCACGACGATCACCCCCAGCGCGAAGGCGAGATTTTGCACGATTACCCGACGTGCCCGGCGGGACAGTTCGAGAGCATAGGGGATCTTCTCCAAATCATCAGCCATCAGCACCACGTCAGCGGTCTCGAGCGCCACGTCGGTACCCGCTGCCCCCATCGCGATTCCGACGTCGGCCAGCGCGAGCGCCGGAGCGTCGTTCACGCCGTCGCCCACCATGACGACGCGCAAGCCCGCCTGCTTCAGCTCGCGGATCACCTCGACCTTCTCCTGCGGCAAGAGCCCTGCCCGCCATTCCTCGATCCCCACCTGCTGCGCGATCGCACGGGCCGCGCGCTCGTTGTCGCCAGTCAGCATCAGGATCCGGCGCACGCCGAGCCGGCGCAGCGAGTCGATGACGGCCGGCGCGACCGGCCTGACCACGTCGGCGATCCCGACGATCCCGAGCACCCGCCCATCGACCGCGACGTAGACGACCGTGCGGGCACGCTCCCGCAGTTCCTCGGCTGCCCGTAAGACTTCTCTCGGTAAGGAGACACCCGAGCTGCTGAACAGCAGCTCGTTTCCGATCAGCACCGACGAGCCGTCCAGCTTCGCTCGCACCCCCTGCCCCGGGAGGGACTCCAGCTCACTGACCCGATCAGCGGCAGCGGCGTCGAACCACTCGTGCTCGGCGGCGTAGGCGACGATCGCCAGGCCAAGCGGGTGCCCCGATCGGTACTCGACTGGGGCAGCGGTACGCACTACCTCCTCCGGGCTCGACGACTCGGACGCGATGATCTCGGTGACGAATGGCTGGCCACGGGTCAACGTCCCGGTCTTGTCGAAGACGAAGGCATCGACGACCCCGAGGGCCTCAAGCTGGAGGGCTCCCTTGAAGAGCACCCCGCGACGAGCAGCGTTCGCTAAAGCCGAGAGGATCGAGGCCGGGGTCGAGATCACCAGCGCGCAGGGGGACGCAGCGACCAGCAAGGTCATGGCCCGGTAGAACGCTTCCCCGAACGGCTCGCCCGCGACGACGATCGGGACCACGGTCGCGACGGCGGCACCAGTGAGGACGGCCACCGCGTACCTACCTTGGAACGCATCGGCAAACCGCTGGGCGCGCGACTTCTGCTCTCTCGCCTCCTCGACAATCTGGACGATTCGGGCCAGTGTGCTCTCCTGGACTACGCGGTCGACCCGGATGCGGAGCAACCCGCTCGTGTTGAGGGTGCCGCTGAAGACCGGGTCACCGCTCCGCTTGTGGACGGGCAGCGACTCGCCAGTGATGGCCGCCTGGTCTACACTCGACTCGCCGAGCAGCACCGTGCCGTCGACCGGAATGCGTTCACCAGGCGTGACGATCACCTCGTCACCGACCACCAGATCCTCAACCGGGATGATGCGCTCCAGACCGTCGCGGACGACCAGCGCCGAATCGGGTCGCATCGTCAGGAGCGACCGAACTGCGCGGTGCGTGCGACCGAGAGCGTAGTGCTCCAGGGCGTTCCCCAGCGAGAAGAGGAAGAGCAAGACACCACCCTCAGCCCAGGCATCGATTACCGCTGCTCCAGCCGCAGCCACGATCATTAGGACATCGATGTCGACGGTACGCTCGAACAGCGCCAACGCCGCCCGGTAGGTGGCATAGCTTCCGCCAGCGACATAGGCGAGGGCATACGGGAGAAGAGGGAGCCACGAGGGCGTGACCGCTGCACGATCGAGAACCCAGGCCACCACCAGGAAGACACCGGTCACCGCGGTCGCCAGGAGAAGGCCGTGTTCCCTCCACCACAGCTCTCGCTCCTCGCTTCGCTGCCAGGCGAGCAAGCGAGTGACCTCCGGAAGTCGCATCTGCCGGGGCGCTTTCACAGGACCGTCGGTCAGGCCATCGCCTCGCGCACGCACAGCGTGCGCTCCGAGGGGCGATCCGGCGCAGCTGTGTGGGGATAACGGGCCGACACATCGGGCCGAGTCGGGACCATCGCTGCTGACCAGCGCTCGATCCACGTGGTCCGCCCAAGCCGGCGTGGGATCCGGGCGTCGACGATCGGCCTCCACTGCGCCCTCCTGGTTCTCGTCACTGACCCGGTGAGTGCTCAAAGGCATCCGTTTTTGAGAATAAGTTCTATTCTCGATTTGACCTCGCACAGTATACCACAGCGCCTCCCAAATGGGGTGCCGACCGCTGCGGACCCCTCGACATCGGTACCACTGGGGGTGCAGACGGTGCCTTTCCGGCAAACAGCTGTCGGACTCGCCCGGCAAACGTCTGGCGTTGTGGATACGTTCGATTCGCTTGTGGATAACTCGACGCCATTCTCCACAGGACCGGCGCACACGCGAGCTCTGACGTCGGGACAAGTGTCCTCAGACAACGACCGGCATGTGGAAACGTCGCTCGGCGACAGCCAGGCACAGTCCCGGCACCGGCTGCCGTCCGGAGAGCCGTCGGCATCATCCACATTGAGGAGGCGCGTCTTTCGCGAATCACATGCGAGACCTGATCGTCATCCACACTGTACCCGGCCCCGACTACTGACTACGGCCCTCCTTCAACAAGGAGCAATCGTCTGTGTCATCCCCCCGGGCAGTCTCGGACGCTATCCCTGGGATCATCCCCACAGATGAGATTGAGAGTCGTTGCCGACGAAACAGACAGTCGGGCACTTCCAGCTCATTCGCCACTTTGCGATCATCCTGGGAAGGGCACTGCGAGTTGGCCGAGCCGGCCAGTCAGGCATCGGGATGGGAAGAGCCAGAGCGAGACCGAGGAGGCTAGTATGGGACGATGGGACGCGATCGTGATCGGGCTGGGAGGTATGGGGAGTGCGGCGACTGCGATGCTGGCGCGTCGGGGGGCGACGGTTCTCGGGCTCGAGGCCTTCGAACCGCTCCATTCGAGAGGCTCGTCGCATGGGCGGAGCCGGATCATCCGGGAGGCCTACTTCGAATCGCCCGACTACGTGCCGCTTGTACGCCGTGCGTATGCCCTTTGGCACGAGCTGGAGGAGATGACAGGGAGACGGGTGCTGCAGATCACTGGTGGGCTTAACATCGGGAGGCCGGAGAGCGGCTTCATCCGCGGCGCGCTAGAGAGCGCCCGGAGGTACGGCATACCCCATGAGGTGCTGGATGCGGGTGCGGTTGGACGGCGGTTTCCCCCTTTGCAGCTGCCGGGCGATGTCGTCGCCGTCTACGAGGGAAATGCCGGGATTCTCGACCCGGAGGCCTGCGTGGACGCGTTTCACAGAGTAGCTACGAACGCAGGTGCCACCCTGCGGTTCTGCGAGCGGGTGCTCGCCTGGCACGTGGACGGGGAGAGCGTGCTCGTTGAGACGGAACGCGGTCGCGAGCATGCCGAGCGGCTGGTGGTCACTCCTGGGCCGTGGGCGCCGGTGGTCCTCGCTGGGCTGGCATTGCCTCTCACCGTATGGCGTGTCGTGAACATCCATGTCGAGCCTGACGAATCGGTTCGCGCTGCGGCGGCGCAGCTGCCTGTCTACGTGATGAACGTGGAGGAGGGGGACTACTACGGTTTCCCCTGGTTGCCTGGGCAGGGGATCAAGTTCGGGCGGCATGACGAGGGGGAGCGTTGCTCTGCCGACACGGTGCGGAGGGAGGTGTCGGCGGACGAGGTCGCTGCTCTGCAGCGCGTTTTGGAGCGCTACCTGCCGGGGGCCGCGCGAGTGGTGCGTAGCACGGTTACCTGCCTCTACACGATGACGCCTGATGGCCACTTCGTGGTGGATCGGCATCCGGACTGGCCGCAGGTGGTGATCGGCTGCGGGTTTTCGGGGCACGGGTTCAAGTTCGCGAGCGTCATTGGCGAGGTCCTTGCGGAGCTCGCGCTTGACGGACGGACGCGGCACGCGATCGGTTTCCTCTCCTTGTCCCGGTTTGGCGGGCGCCAGGGATCGCCTGACTCGGGTCAGTAGAAGACGGTGCGCGTCCGGTGGTACGGTGGTGCGTGTGGTGGGAGTGTCTGGCCGAGGTTCCAGAGCGACCAATCGATCAGCCAGGGTGGTGTTGACCGACCGGCTGAGGTGAGGCGAGAGGCAAGGTCCTGGACGGCCCACACCGTCGCGGCCCTGATTTCGACCTCCTGGGGACTGGCTGCTGGGAGTTCGTCCCGACGGTCGATGTGAGCGGCGAGTTGTGGCTCGTAGATCAGCGCACCGTACCAGCGGAGCACCTGTGGAAGCTTGTAGTCGGCGAAGGCGGTCAGCTGGTCGAGGTCGTGAAACTTGCCGAGGTCGCGTCCGGCGAACGCCCCAGCGAGATCGGTTGCCAGAAGCTGCGCGCGCTTGTAGAAGTGGACAGGCTGGCCGTCGTAGGTGGCGACGTCGTTGAACGAGGGGAAGTGTGCGACGAGGAGTCGGACGAGCTCGGTCGCGCTGCCGGCTGCATGCTCGATCGCTGCGCTGAAGCGGCCGTCGAAGTGCGCGAGGAGACCTTGGCCCACCTCGCGGAGGTGCGCGGCCCGCTCCTCCAGCAGGGGGACAATCCCCTCCCCTGCTAGGATAGTGCCGAGCTCAGCTGCCGTGATGTTGGCGAGGTAGGATGCCTCACAGACCGGGTAGCCGTGCTCGATCGCACGACGCAGCGCCGCGGCGAGTGCCCAGTAGCCATCGTAGACTCGCTGGTTGTACTCCACGCGCCAGCGCGGCTCGGGCCAGAAGCAGAAGTTGAGGGCATCGAGGACGAGGAGGTAGTTCGCCGTCTGCTCCCGGTCGCCTCGCCAATGGAGGGGGTGTTCCCAGGTCGGCATCGCGTCGGGACGCTGGAGGAGCGTCGCGGCGAGGCGCTCGAGTCCCGCTGGGTCGAGGTGCACCCAGCGCGCTTGCTGGACCACTGCACGCGTGGTGTTCAGCACGCCGAGGGGGTCTGGTCGGGTCATACGGGCCTCCTGGCGGTGGGACGGTGAGGTAGCCGGGTGTGAATGTCGCAACTATACCAGTGGTGATGGCGGTGAATGCGTGTTTGGGAGGATTCGGCTACGATCCGTTGGGAGCAGGTTGGGTATACTGTCGCTAGCGTCATGTCCGAGCTCAATGATGTCGAGGCTTGCGTCGAGGACGGACTGCGGGCGAGGACGGAGGGTGGAGGATGAGTACCCTCCCGGTGACAGCGGTTATCGAGCAGGCAGAGAGAGCGGTGCGCGAGGGCCGCTATGCCGAGGCGGTGCGCGTGTGCGAGGGGGTCGTACGTAAGTTTCCGACGTACCTCACGGCACAGCGGTTACTTGGGCGGGCGGCGCTGCTAGCTGGGGAACTGGCGCGAGCGGAAGAGGCGTACCAGGCTGTGCGCAGGCTCGATCCCGAAGATCGGGAGGCGGCGGTTTCCTTGAGCCAGATCGCTGAGCGACGTGGGGAGCTAGAGACAGCGCTGGCCTTCGCGCAGGCGGCCTGGGAGGGTTCGCCGTGGGATCGGGAGCTGCGAGAGCGAGTAGGCCGGCTGGCCGAGGCGTGTTATGGTCGAGGTCAGCTTTTCCTGACCGGTGCGGCGTTGGCGACCCAGTACAGTCGTGGCGGGTACTGGACACGGGCAGCGAGCGAGTGCCGGGCGGTGCTGCAGCGGGGTCTTGCCCGCCCAGACGTGCAGCAGCGGTTGGCGCTGGCCCTGTGGCGGGGTGGTGACCTGGATGGGGCAGCCCGGTGCTGCGAGGCGCTGTTGCAGGAGCTGCCTGAAGCGGTGGTGCCGCTCTTGATCCGAGCCGCGGTGGCCGAGGAACAGGGAGAGGTGGGCGAGGCGTCTGCAC
>Ga0197142_1005358_pt1 | contig 10059 bp, 11 predicted proteins | sample GBS60_MetaG_FD_148614 | JGI IMG/M metagenome (GOLD analysis project Ga0197142, IMG submission 148614) | Sediment microbial communities from Great Boiling Springs, Gerlach, Nevada, United States - GBS 60_MetaG | ecosystem: Environmental > Aquatic > Thermal springs > Hot (42-90C) > Sediment...
CTTGGATGTCTTCTGGTTCGATTGGTTTTTCTGGGCCTAAAAAAGCTACTCCTTTTGCTGCTTCAAAAGTAGCTGAAGCTATTGCTCAGAAAATTCAGCGTTCTGGGCCAGTTAATGTTGAGGTTTTTGTTAGAGGTTTGGGTAGTGGTCGGGATGCCGCCATTAGATCCCTGGCAGCTAAAGGTTTAAATATTGTTTCTCTTAAAGATATTACCCCTATTCCTCACAACGGTCCTCGACCACCAAAAGAAAGGAGAGTTTAATTATTTTTGTTATTATGGCTAGACTTATCAAAGCTATAGAAAAAAAGGAAAGAGCGTTAGGAACTAAGCTTTTTTTGAAAGCAGAACGTTGCAATTCTCCGAAATGTGTTACAGTACGTCGTCCTTATCGGCCAGGTGTTCATGGCCAAAAAAGACATATTGTTACAGAATATGGTAAGCAATTAAACGAAAAACAGAAAATTCAACTTTTTTACGGCCTTAGCAATACTCAGATGAGGAATTTATTTAAAAATAATCAAGATCCTAACAAGATAATTAAAATTCTAGAAAGCCGTCTTGATAGAGTGGTTTATCTTTTAGGTTTAGCTGCTTCTCCGCGAATTGCCCGCCAACTTGTTTCGCATGGTCATATTACCGTTAATGGTCGGAAGGTGACAATTCCTTCTTATCATGTTAGAATAGGAGATATTATTGGTATTCGTTCTCAATCGCGTCAGTTGAAGATTTTCGAAGATTTATCATTGCGTTTGAAACAATACGAACCTCCTTCTTGGCTTGAGTTAGATAAAGAAAAATTTGAAGGTCGATGTATAAAAGAACCAGGCGGAGAAGGATTTGTTTTTCCTTTTGATATAAATTTGGTCGTTCAATTTTATTCTCGATAAAAATAAAATTATGAAATATACACATCTTAGTGAAACAGTTACTGTTAAGAAAATTTCAGAAAAAGATAATATCGGTATTTTTCATATAGAGGGTCTTTATACTGGTTATGGTTTAACAGTTGGCAATGCTTTAAGAAGAGCATTACTGTCTTCGTTGCCGGGAGCGGCAATTACACAAATAAAAATCAAAAATATTGATCATGAGTTTTCAACTCTTCCTGGGATGTTAGAAGATGTTGTTCAATTAACTCTTAATCTTAAAAAAGTAAGATTTCGTTTTTTTGCTGATGAACCGCAAGTTTTGATTCTTAAAGTTAAAGGCGAAAAAGAAGTAACAGCTGGTGATATTAAAGAAACAGCAATGGTGAAGATAGTTAATCGGGATCTTTATCTTGCAACTCTTACTTCAAAGAATGCAGAATTAGATATGGAATTGACAGTTGAAAAAGGATTAGGCTATGTGCCGGCTGAGAAAAGACGAATTGAGCGTCTTCAAATAGGAACAATTGTTCTTGATGCGATTTTTTCGCCAATAGTGAGAGTTGATTTTGAAGTGGAAAATATGCGAGTAGGCGATCGGACTGATTACAATCGTGTCAAAATAGAAATTGAAACTGATGGCTCTATTACTCCTTCAGAGGCACTTCATAAAACAAGCAATATTTTAAAAGATCACTTTGAAAGAGTTTCAAAAATTGTTGAATCTAGTTTACTTGAGACAAAATCATCAGAAAAATCAGAAAAAGAAACTGAGGTTGATAAAAAAAATAAAAAATCTAAATAATTAAAAATTTTTATGAAACATCTTAAAAAGGGAAGAAAATTCGGTAGAAAAAGGGGTCAACGAAAAGCTTTTTTGAAATCTTTAGCCAATAGTTTAATAAGCCATGGTAAAATTTTGACAACGGAAGCGAGAGCAAAAGAGTTGAGATCTTTTGTTGAGCGTTTGGTAACTTATGCTAAGAAACAGAATTTAACGGGGTTGCGTTTAATTCTTAAGAAGTTACCAAAAGCTTCGGCTTATAAATTGTATCACGAGATCGCTCCTCGCTATCTTGATAGAACTGGTGGTTATACCCGAATTATAAAAGTAACAAAACGTCGTCAAGGCGATGGAGCTAAAATGGCTTATATAGAATTTGTTTGATATTTATTATGGATTATATAATTGATGCTAAAAATAAAAGATTAGGTCGTCTAGCTTCTGAAATTGCTGTTATTCTTCAGGGTAAAAAAAGCCCTTCTTATGAACCACGACTTGAAGGTGAAGATAGGGTGATTGTTAAAAACGTTGATAAAATAGTTTTAACTGGCAGAAAAACTAAACAAAAAAAATATTACCGTCATAGCGGGCCTTTAGGTCATTTAAAGATTAGAAAATATGAAGATGTTTTTAAGAAGAATCCGGCTTGGGTTTTACGTCATGCAGTGAGATTAATGCTTCCTAAGAATCGTTTACAAGCAAAGAGAATGAAGAGATTGATTATTGAGTGATTATTTTTTTTAAAAAATATTGAAGAAAATGGTTAAAAAATCAAAAAAATTGGAAAAAAATTCTTTAACCGAAGATTCTAAAAAAGAACGTTATATTGAAGCTGTTGGTCGGAGAAAAACAGCAGTGGCTAGAGTGAGGTTGTATCCTGATTATTTAAAGTCAAAAGAAGTTTTTGTTAATGATAAAAATATTAGCGAATATTTTCCTTTAAAACGTTATGAAGAAACAGCTCTTGCTGCTTTTCGGGCTGTAAACACTGAATATAAAACCACTGTTAAGGTAAAAGGAGGTGGTCTAAGCGCTCAAGCAGAAGCCATTCGTCTTGGTATTGCCAGAGCGCTTGTTCTGATTAATGAAGATTTTAAGAATCCGCTTAAGCAGTTAGGTTATCTTAAAAGAGATCCTCGGATGGTGGAAAGGAAACATCCTGGTTTACGGAAAGCCAGAAGAGCTCAACAGTGGCGGAAACGTTAGTAATTCACCATTCTCTTTAAGAACATATAAATTTTTATTTTGGATTTGGTATTTTTTTACTGACTTGACAATTAGATACCAATTAGTGGGGTAGCCACTTTGAATTTCGCTTAAAATCAGATTGTTTCCAATAAGAGTGAGCATGTAGTTTGATAGATAGGGAAGCGGTGTAATTTTTTTAATTTCAGAGGGTGGTAAAGATAATTTCCAGAATTTATTTTTTGTCAAAGAAAATATTTTAACTTTTTCATTTTCATCGAGAATGATTATATATTGACCATCAGGAGTGAAAATAAAAGATTTTACTTTTTTAAAAGGTGTTTCAATAATTTCATTTTTAGAGCGGTTGTATATTAGAAAGTCACCTTTTTCGGTAAGAAGACCAATACTATTGTTATTAGCTTCAATTTTTAAGATATTAGCATCAAGTTCAGTTGGATGTATTGTTCTGTTTCTGAAAAGAAAGTTATAAAAAATTAAATTTCCTTTTGTATCAGCAAAAATAATTTCATTTTGATTAAGAAAATCAGCGGTGATTTTGTTTTCAAAAAAAAGGAGAAGTTGAAGTTTGATTTTTTTAGTATCTAATTCATAAAGAGCAGCATCGGTTGCTAAAATAATTTTGCTTGGATTAAAAGGATGAAGCCATATTTTTTTGATAGTCACTCTGCCTAAAAGATTTAGTTGGCTTTGTTTAAGAGAGTTAAAAAGTTCGTTTAAGTTTAGAGCTGATTTTAAGTTGTTTAATTGATTAAGAAAATATATATCTTTTTTATCCGAAGTTATGATAATTGATGATCGAGGATCTACTGTGATAATTTTCTCGCCTTTTAAAATATTCTCATTGTAAAATAACTTATTAGCTTTTTTATAGATAATTCCTTTTTCACTGATAGCAAAATCATCTATATTTTTTAAGTTATTTATTGGAGTTGTTTTAATTTCTGTAGGAATAAGATTGATTTTTTGAAATTCTTTTACTAAACCTGGTTCAACGATGACTTTTTTTTGCCATTGTCTGAAATTTTCTTTTGAAAGAGTTATTTCGTAGTAATTAGGAAGAAGACGATCAATTAGAACATAGTTGTTGAAAATAGAAGGAGAGGCTTTTTGAATTTTACCATTTATCATTATTTTTGCATCCCGTGGTTCAAAAGAAAGAAAAATAGCGCCTGTTTTTAAAATTTGAAATTTTTCAACATCAAAAACAAAACCCTGACTTAAAAGAGTAAGATAACTACCTGCCAGAATAAAAACTAAAAAAAGAATTAAGAAAAGAATTTTACTGCTTTTCATTTTCATTTTTTTTGGAAGTGTTGTAATATAAAATTAAATCAATGAAGTTTTTGATTCAAGGTGGTCAGCCAGTAGAAGGAGAAATTATTCTTGCTGGTGCAAAAAACGCAGTAACCAAAATGATGATAGCTTCACTTCTGACTTCAGAAGAATGTGTTTTAGAGAACATCCCCCTTATTGGTGATCTTAATATTACTATAGAGCTTTGCGAGTTAATAGGCAGTCAAATAGAAATTACTGACCATGTTTTAAAGATTAAAACACCCCAGATAAAAACTACTGAGGTTTTATCTTTAAGTAGAAGAAATAGAATTCCAATTTTGACTTTAGGCCCTCTTTTAGCCAGAAAAGGAAAAGCTAAAGTTCCGATTCTTGGAGGGGATAAATTAGGACCTCGACCGGTTGATATTCATCTTGAATCTTTAAAAAAACTAGGAGCTGAGATTTTAGAAGGAGATGGTTTTTATGAAGCTAAAGCTGAAAATGGTCTTTATGGAGCTTATATTAAGTTTCCCTATCCAAGCGTAGGCGCTACTGAAAATACTATATTAGCAGCTGTTTTAGCCAAAGGAAAAACAGTTATTGAAGGAGCAGCAATTGAGCCAGAGATAATTGAGCTTATAAAAATGCTTCAAAAAATGGGGGCGATTATTGAACTTGGCGCGGACAGAAGAATTTATATTGATGGTGTTTTAAAGCTTAAGGGCGTAAAACATCGATTATTACCTGATAGAAATGAAGCTGTTTCTTTTGCTTGTTTAGCTATTGCGACTGGGGGAATGATTCTTGTTAAAGGTGCTATTCAAGAACATTTAATTACTTTTCTTAATACAATTCGTCGTCTAGGAGCTGATTATGAAGTAGTTGAAGAAGGAATTAAATTTTGGCGAATTAGTGATTTAAAGGCTATTCAAGTAGAAACTGATACCCATCCTGGTTTTATGACAGATTGGCAGCAACCTTTAGCAGTTTTACTTACTCAAGCTTATGGTAAATCAATTATCCACGAGACAGTTTATGAAGATCGTTTCACTTATACTAAAGATTTGAATTCAATGGGAGCTAATATTGAAGTTTCAGAAGAATGTCTTGGAGAGTTACCTTGTCGTTTTAAAGGAAAAGGTTACAAACATAGTGCTTTAATTTATGGTCCAACAAAACTTAAAGCCAGCAAGCTCTTAGTTCCTGATTTAAGAGCAGGGATGGCTCATATAATTGCTGCTTGTATTGCTGAAGGCGAATCAGAAATAGAAAATATCGAAGAAATAGATAGGGGTTATGAAAGAATTGATGAGCGGTTAAAAGAAATAGGAATAAAGATTACAAGAATTTGATTAATTATTAATATTTGTATTATTATATTTGTATTATTATATTTTTAATCAAAGATATGTTTATAAGAAAAATAGGCATAGATTTAGGTACTACTAATACGCTTGTCTTTTTACCGGATAAAGGTATTGTTATTAATGAACCAACGGCAGTAGCTTTAAGAAAACCTGATAATACTGTTTTAGCTGTTGGAGCAGAAGCTAAGGAAATGGTTGGCAGAACACCGGATGATATCATTACTTATAAACCCCTTAAAGAAGGTGTAATTGCCGAGTATTATATTACTCAGGCAATGTTGAAATATTTTATCTCTAAAGCTATTGGTCGTTTTAATATTTTTAAACCAGATGTAGTAGTGTCTGTGCCGGCTGGTATTACTTCAACTGAATACCGAGCAGTAGTTAATGCTGCCAAAGAAGCTGGCGCTAAAGAAGTTTATCCTGTTAAAGAACCAATTTTAGCTTCTCTTGGGGCCGGCATTCCTATCAATTCATCGGAAGGGAATATGATTGTTAATCTTGGTGGCGGGACTACCGAGGTAGCAGTGATATCTTTAGGTGGAATTGTTGCTTGGGAAAGTTTGAGAGTAGCTGGTAATCGTTTTGATCAGTCTATTATTGATTACGTTAAGAAAAAATATTCGCTAGCTATTGGTGAAGCAACAGCAGAAAATATTAAAATTTCTATAGGAAGCGCTCTTTCCAACAGAAATAAACTTGAAATGAAAATCCGCGGTCGGGATCTTATTTCCGGTTTACCACGTGATTTAGTGATTAATTCTAATGAGGTAGCTGAAGCAATAAATCCTCATTTGGTAGATATTGTAAATTCTATTCAAAAAGTTTTTAATGTAACTCCTCCAGAATTAGCAGCTGATATTATGGAAAAAGGTATTATTTTATCCGGCGGGACGGCCCAGTTAAGAGATATTGATGAATTTTTTCGTCGTTCTCTTGGGGTAAATGCTTATGTTGCAGAAGATCCTATTCTTTGTGTGACTAAAGGAACTTCAATTGTTTTAGGCCATCTAGAAGTTTATAAACGAACTCTTTTGAGTAAAACTTAGTTTTTATTTATGTTAGAGATTTTTTGTTAACAGGTTAATTTTATCAGTAAATTTAAAAAAGTCGGTAAAATAATATAAATAGTGTAAGTTTTTTACGAAAATGAAAGGGATAAATTTTCCAATTTTTAAAACAAAAATAGAAGGAATTAATCAAAATTTTAATTTAAACGACATAGAAGATAGAAAACGTTATTTTGAATTGAAAGCAGGTTTAGAAATTAATTGGTTAAAAAATTATTTTGCTAATGGTGGTACTTTTATTGCTTATCTTGTCGGTGTTAAAAATTCTGGCAAGGGCACTTATTCTAAACTTTTTATGGAAGCAGTTGGTAGCGATTATGTTTATCATCTTTCAATTGGCGATTTAGTGCGTGATGTACATAATCAGTTAGAAAAGGAAAATAGTGAAGAAATTTTAGAGTTTTTTAAAAAAAATTATCGAGGCCCTTATCCTTTAAGCGAGCTTAAAGATTTAATTTTGGGTAGAAGTACTACTAAACTTATTCCTTCAGAATTGATTTTAACTTTGATTAAATTTGAAATTAGTCGTCATCCTAAAAAAATTCTTTTTATTGACGGTTTTCCGAGAGCTCAGGATCAAATAACTTATTCTCTTTTTCTGAAAGAATTAGTTGGCTATCGAGATGATCCTGATTTTATTATTTTAATTGATGTAGCAGAATCTATTATTGATGAAAGAATTAAGTATCGAGTAATTTGTCCTAAATGCCAAACACCTCGTAATTTAAAATTATTGCCAACAAAATTTGTTGGTTACGATGAAGAAAAGAAAGAGTTTTACTTAAAATGTGATAATCCGACTTGCGAAAAAGCAAGAATGATTCAAAAAGAAGGAGATTATTTAGGAATAGAGCCGCTCAGATCTCGGTTAGAAACTGATCAAGAGATATTTAAACAATTACTAAACTTGACTGGAATTCCCAAAATTTATTTGAGAAATACGGTGCCAGTTGATAAAGTTGATGAATATGTTGATTCTTATGAAATCACGCCAGCTTATTTTTATCAAATAGATAAAAATAGTGGTGAAATAAAAATTATTGAAAAACCATGGATTGTAACTGATGATAATGGTGTTGATTGTTATAGTCTTTTGCCAGCCGCTGTCGAAATTTCTTTAATTAAACAGCTTTATAAGTTATTGAATGAAAGGTAATATTTTATTATCTTTGTCAATTAAGTTATACACAGTTTAAGGATTTTAAAAATTATTGAATACTTGTATAATAAATTATGTCCCGCTTTTAAGATCCTGGGTCAAGTGATCTTTAAAGGGATCCCAATAGCGCTTCAGCCCGTGGGCTGAAGTTGAGGGAACCCACCTGGTTTCTAGCCAGGGAGATCTTAAAGCGGGATTTTTATTTTTTAACCTCTATTGATAAGAAATATCAGATAAACGATATAGATTAAAATAAAAATAAATCCTTGCCATCTTTCAAGAATATATTTTTGTTTACCTACAAACATTGAAATAAATAAAAGAAGAGTAGAAAAAAGAGTAATTAAAATATCAATAAATAAATCAGTTGAAAATGAAATTGGTTTTATAAAAGAAGCAAAACCTAAAATCATTAAAAAGTCAAAAATATTTGAACCAATTATATTGCCTAAAGCAAGTCCAGGGCGTTTTTTGTAAGCAGCTACTAAACTAACAGCTAGTTCTGGCAAAGAAGTGCCAATACTGACAACAGTTAAACTAATTAAAGCATCACTGATTTTTAGTCTTTGAGCTATTACGGAAGCGCCATCAACTATCCAATTACCACCAACAATAACACCTACTAAACCGCTTAAAATCATAAATACAGAGAGGGGAATAGTTACTATTTTCCATTCTTTTTGTTCTTCTGTCTCGTTAGTTTCTTTTTTAATTACAAAGTAAAGCCAGATTGAAAAAATAGTTAACATTAGTAAACCTTCAATTCTCGAAATTCGGTAATTATTTATAGTGACAAGCAAGACAACAGTAAAAACAGCTATTATATTCCAAACAAGGTCTCTATGGACCCAAATTTTTTTAATTGTTAATGGAAAAAAAAGAGCGCTGACTCCTAAGATAAATAAAATATTGAAGGTGTTAGAGCCGATTATTGTTCCTAAGCTGATGTCACTTTTATTAGTGAGATTACCAATGAAAGTAATAGCAAATTCAGGAATAGAGGTACCAATTCCGGTAATAACAAGACCAATTACAATAGATGAAATATTGAGTTTACGAGCAAGAGAAGAAGAGCCATCTACTAAAAAATTAGCTCCTTTAATAAGAATATAAAAACCTATAAAAAAAAGAACAATTTCTAAATTTATATTCATAGGACTACTATTTTTTATTATTTTTTTGAAATTTATTTGTCGGAGCGCCGGGAATCGAACCCGGGCTACAAGCACCCCATGCTTGCGTACTACCATTATACTACGCTCCGGAGAGATCTATCCTATTTGGATTTCTTTATAATTTTTATTGTCAAAATCAAATTCGTAAAATTTGGGATCATCACCGGGTCCAATTTGGATAATTATTTTATCTTTTTTAATAAAATTTTGAAAAATAATTTCACCTTCGATTAAATTTTTAGGTGGCATTGAATTAAAGAAACCTTTTATTTTTGTGGGTAGTTTAAACTCGTTGTTTTCAACATCGACTAAAGCGAAGTAATTTTTTAGGTCTAAAGAACTGTAAGTTTCTGCCTTTTCGGTGGAAACTTTAACTTCTAAGGTAATTATTCCGTTCTCAGATTGATTTATTTTTTCTACAAAGATTTCAAGAGGAGATTGAGGGTTAAAAGTAATACTTGATAAGGTTGTAAAGCTTATATTTGTATCAATAGTGAGCATTTCTTTTCCTTCTGTTATTATATTATTATTAGATACTTGATTATTTGGTGGTATTGTTGATGGTAAGTTATTTTTTATTATTCCTTTTTCTAGTTTATTTATTTTTATAATGATAAAGGCAATAAGAATAAAAGCAATAACTGTGAAGACAGCAATTATTTTTATTAATTTTTCTTGTTTCATGTTAGAATTATTATAACATATTTTATTATTATGGAGTTTTTATTATTTCAACTTTTAGTTTTGTTATTTTCGGTAGTTATTCATGAAGTTGCTCATGGGTTAGTTGCTGAAAAACTTGGTGACCCAACAGCAAGACTTGCTGGCCGTCTTACTTTAAACCCTTTAAAACATCTTGATTTTTTTGGTTCATTCTTTTTACCGCTTATACTTTTTACTCTTCAATCGTCAATTATTTTTGGTTGGGCAAAACCAGTTCCTTATAACCCCTTGCTTTTAGTAAAAGATCTTCGTTATGGCCCTTTAAAAGTTGCTTTAGCTGGTCCTATTTCAAATATCTTTCTTGCTATTTTTTTTGGTCTTTTTTTAAGACTCAGTCAATCGATTATTTCTGAAACAATGGCTAGTCTTTTTAGTTTTATTGTTTTTATAAATATTTTTCTTGCTGTTTTTAATCTATTGCCATTACCG
>Ga0197142_1005359_pt1 | contig 10054 bp, 7 predicted proteins | sample GBS60_MetaG_FD_148614 | JGI IMG/M metagenome (GOLD analysis project Ga0197142, IMG submission 148614) | Sediment microbial communities from Great Boiling Springs, Gerlach, Nevada, United States - GBS 60_MetaG | ecosystem: Environmental > Aquatic > Thermal springs > Hot (42-90C) > Sediment...
CGGCGTTTGGCGACTACGCGACGGTGGTGCAGCAGGCGGCGGAAGCCGAAGCACGAGCACGAGCAGCAGCGGAACAAGCACAGCGCGAAGCCGAAGCACGGGCGGAAGCCGAGGCGCGAGCGCGAGCAGCAGCGGAACAAGCACAGCGCGAAGCCGAAGCACGGGCGGAAGCCGAGGCGCGAGCGCGAGCGGCGGAAGCACAAGCGCAGCGCGAAGCCGCAGCTCGTGCTGCCACAGAAGCCCGTCTACGCGAGCTAGAGGCCGAGTTACGACGGTTGCAGGGATTATCGGAATGGTGAACGGATAGGATCGTTGCTACTAGCGTTAGCAGGATGATACATGACTCATCTTGACAGAATGGTATGAGGTCAGAAATACCGAAAGACCTATCGATTATTGATCGAAGAGCTGCTCACGCTCACCAACTAGTGCCTGCCAGGCTGCTGGTGTATCAACATCGGTCACCACTGCCGGATCGTCCACGTCTAGCCAAACGATCTGATCGGCGTAGCGATCTAATACAATGCGGGCACCGTGGTCGCCACTCAACTGACACAGTTCGCAGAACAGAGGAGCAGCGATAATCACGGGGTTGCCACGCTGACCATGATAGCGTGGGATTACAGCGAGTACGTCAGGTCGAGATTGATAGGCGTTGATCAGTTGCCGTATTAGTCGGGCTGTAACCAGCGGTTGATCAACCAATAATATCAGGGCGGCATCGGCAGTAGCGGGTAATGAGCGGAGGCCTGTTGCTAATGAAGTGCTTAAGCCTGCCGCAAAGTCTGGATTAGGAACAATAGTGACGGGCAGATCGCGGAGGGCCGAACGAACGGCATCTTCGGCTGCCCCAACAACAACGACTAGTCCGGCAAGGGGAACGGTGAGCGCTTCTTTGGCGACGTGTGCCACGAGCGGCTGTCCACGCCAGGAGAGAAGTTGTTTTGGTTGCCCCATACGCGCCGATTGGCCAGCAGCCAGCAAGAGACCATAGATATTCATCGCCAGACCTCGCGTAACACCTTGATCAGCACCGCGTCCTCGGTAGGAAAGACACTGCGCAGATCACACAATACCTGTTCGTCAACAATCCTTGCTACAACCGGCGGATCGGCCATGCGTAGGCGGCGAGCCAGCGCAGTAGCATTTTCAGTTGCGGGCGTAAGCAAAACACCAGCACTTGGTTGGGTGACGCCCGGTAGCGAACCCCCTCCTACGGCACCGGCACAATCAGTAGCACGGGCCGGAATACCGACTGCGTTCAGCGCAGTAGCGATGGCCTGAGCCCGTGCTTGCAGATCGATCAAGGGCGTACTGATCAGCTTCCAGACCGGAATCTCTTGCAGGGCCGTCCCACGCAGATAACTATGCAGCGTCGCGGCAAGACCGGCAATGGTACTCTTATCAACTCTCAAGGCTCGGGCTAGTGGATGGCGACGTAATTGCCCAATGAGATCGCGGCGTCCGACAATGATCCCGGCTTGAGGCCCACCAAGCAGTTTGTCGCCAGAAAATGTCACTAGATCGGCGCCAGCAGCAACACTCTCTTGCACCATTGGTTCAGGTGGTAGCCCAAACTGGCGTGTATCAATAAGCGTTCCACTGCCTAAATCATCGAGCAATGGTAAACCATACTGATGAGCGACGGTAGCCAATTCTGCCAGGGGTGGTTCGTGAACAAAACCGATCAGGCGAAAATTGCTGGCATGAACTCGCAAGATCAGTGCGGTGCGTTCGCTGATCGCAGCCACATAATCACGAGTGTAAGTACGATTGGTGGTGCCAACCTCAACCAGCATTGCTCCACTGGCGCGCAAGACATCAGGAATACGGAACCCACCACCAATCTCTACCGCTTGCCCACGCGAGACGATAACTTCACGACCAGCAGCCAATGCAATGAGCACCAGGTACACAGCAGCAGCATTGTTGTTGACAACCAATGCCGACTCAGCTCCTGTCAACTGCGTTAGTAGCGACTCAAGATGAACGTGGCGCGAACCTCGTTCTCCCTGAGCAAGATCATACTCAAGATTACTATAACTGACGCCAATTGCCTGCATTGCCGCCCGTGCAGCTTCGCTCAGCGGGGCACGACCCAGGTTGGTTTGAATGATCACACCGGTAGCATTGATCAGTGGCCGCAAACTTGGGGTAAAACTGGTCTTTAAGTGCGTATGAACTGCCGCTATCAATGCCGATACTTCCGGTGGCGAATGACCAGCGCTGATCGCTGCACGCGCCTCGGCCAATACCACCCGCGCCGCATCGCGTATTAATTCGTGCGGTAGCTCCGGCCAATCGGGCTGTACAGCACGGATCAACGTATCGACACTTGGCAACGAGCGAAATGACATCGTTCTCACCCCAAACCATCGCGACTCGGCTGGGTTAGCTCGAATGCCTTGCGGAGCACTTGCTCATAGGCGGGTGTCAGTTCACGTTTGCGACGTGCCATGACGATTCGAGCCACACTGATCATTGTATCGATTCGATACTCGCGAAACACCTCACCACCCCAGGTAAAGTGAGGGACATTTTTGGGGGCACTGTGCATACCGAAGACATTAGAACCGGTACCGATCATCGTTCCACCGGTGAGATGGAGACCGATCCCTAATTTTACATGATCGGCTAGGAAGCAGCCCAACTTGAGAATACCGGTATCAATCTGCCCAATGCCCTCGAGCATTACTCGTACTGAACCGTAATTGTTTTTTAGATCGGAATTGGTTGTCATTGCACCAATATTTACCCATTCGCCGAGCCAACTATGACCGAGGAATCCATCGTGGTGTTTGTTTGAGTAGCCGTGAATAATCGACGCCTCGACCTCACCGCCGACCCGACAAACCGGCCCGATACAGCTTTCTGCACGAATGCGGGCACTGGCAATGATCGTGCCAGGACCGATATAGGCAGGCCCCTGGATGTAACTAAATGGTTCGATATGAGCCGCTTCAACAAAGATCGGCCCATCACGGCTATCAAACACTACTGGCCCAATCAGTTGCGCTGCCGGGTCAACGTAGACCCGCTTTCCATACGTGATGAGGTGAGGCGAGTCAGCGGAGAAGAGCGGGAGACGACGGGCCAGCAATGGTTCATCGCGAATTAACTGCTCGCCAGCCTCGGTAATAAGGTCCCATGGATATGTCAGGAGTGCTGCCGGGGGCCGTAGTTCAACTACACGAGCAAAACGTAGCAACTCATCGCGAGCAGCTTCAGCCTGCTGCTCGCGGAGATAATAGATGATTGCACTGGCAAGCGCCGGTGATACTCGTGCCCCAAGCAGTGTCTCTCCAGTGATATAAGCGGTGTTGATCGGTTCACAGGCAAGTGCAGTTAACCATTCAAGGTTGAGTGCCCGCCCGTTTACCAACAGAATGGGATCACTGCTCGCTAACAATGAGGCTAACCCGCCGGATGGCCCGAAGTACGCCATCAGATGGGGGCGCATCAATCCGTGGGCCGGTCGGCCAAGGATCGCCATGACACGCTCACGGGTCGAGAAAGCGCCACAACGTAGTTCAAAGACCGGACGAGCCTGAACTAATGTTGCAAAGTGGCGCCAGAGTTCATCTTCAAACAGGATGACGGTCATACTGTTTTGCGACTATTGCTCGTATGCAGGGTTGCTGTTCAATCAAAGCATAGCACAGATTACGCGCTTCGCAACTGGAGCTTACATGAGTTCGATGGGCCTAAGTTGTCATCAATTTGTAATCCACCGTATTCTAAAAGTTATCCACATTTTCGCATAAGTTATCCACATTACGACAATAGATCGTGGAGATGCTGGGGATAACTCATCGGCCCGCGAATGAAACACACCTTTACGTGAGTGCTACAATACCTCTCAAAGAGTCTACGTGCGAATGTTGATCGTCACTAATCCCCAAATGGATGCACACAGGGAGCTGACGATAATACGTTTGCAATCTGCACGCATGTTCAGCCACGCCCTGGCGACCACCAGCGGAGAAGTTTTATGACAACGACCCTTATTCGCGGCTGTTGCCCACACGATTGCCCCGACACCTGTGCCACCATCACCGAAGTACGCGATGGACGTGCGGTTGCGTTTTATGCCAACCCCGAACATCCGATTACGCAAGGATGGCTCTGCGCGAAAGTACGGCCATACCTCGAACGAGTGTATAGTCCAGACCGTTTGCTGTACCCGCTTCGCCGTACCGGCACTAAAGGTAGTGGCTCCTGGAAACGGATCGACTGGGACGAGGCAATCGCGACAATTACCGAACGATGGAAGGCCATCATCGCCGAATATGGAGCTGCGGCCATTCTCCCCTATTCGTACAGTGGTACACTGGGGTTACTGCAAACCACGATTGTTGATGCGCGACTTTGGAATCGGATGGGAGCCAGTGCTCTTGATCGCGCTATCTGCTGTGCTGCAGCGCATGCCGCCGTTTACGCTACGCTCGGTGCACGGTACAGCCCTGACTACGATGATCTTTTGCATAGCCGACTGATCATTCTTTGGGGACACAACCCGGCCAGCTCCGGCCCACATGCGATGCCGTTTATCCGCCAGGCGCAACGCGCCGGGGCTTATGTGGTTGTGATCGATCCACGACGAACTGCTACTGCCCGCTCGGCCGATTTGCACCTACAGATCAATCCGGCGACGGATGGCGCGTTAGCTCTTGGGATGATGCACGTTATTTTTGCCGAGCATTTGCACGATGAACCATGGCTTGAAGCACACACGGTAGGTTGGCGTGAACTACGAGCACGGGCGGCTGAGTATGATCCCGAACGAGTCGCAACCATTACTGGCTTGCCAGCGCAAACCATCATCGAGCTGGCTCGTCGCTACGCAACCACAAAACCGGCAATCATCAAAACGGCTGATGGTATTCAGCGCCATCAGAATGGTGGTCAAACCTTCCGTGCGCTGCTCTGTTTGCCGGCCATTGTCGGTCAATACGGTGTTCGTGGTGGCGGTCTGGCCTATTCGACAGGCAGTTATGCCGCATGGGATCGTGAAGCCATCGGGCATGCCTCAGAATGTCCACCTCCACCCCGTTCCATCAATATGAACCGTCTTGGTGCCGCGCTCACAGGCGAAGTGACCGATCCGCCGATCATGTCGCTCTTCGTGTACTGTGCGAACCCACTGGCTTCCTCGCCCAATGCACGTCTGATCGAACAGGGCTTGCGCAGAGAAGACCTGTTCACCGTCGTGCATGAACTCTTTATGACCGATACCGCTCGTTACGCCGATATTGTCTTGCCTGCAACCAGCCAGCTCGAACATCTCGACCTGCATCGCGCCTACGGACATCGCTACCTGACCCTCAATCAACCGGCAATTGCACCATTGGGCGAAGCAAAGAGTAATTGGGAGGTAAGCCGCTTGCTGGCGCGAGCGATGGGCTATACCGAACCGTGGTTGCACGAGAGCGCGGAAGAAGCAATTCGTGGAGTATTGGATGCTTCACGGGCACATAATCCATTTCTGGCCGACATTACCTTTGAACGTCTGCAACGCGAGGGAACGGTACGCCTGACCCTGTCACCGGAGGATGAAGTTCCCTTTGCCAACGGCCACTTCCCAACACCATCGGGCAAAGTGGAGCTGTGGAGTGCCACGTTGGCAGCTCAGGGTCTCGATCCACTACCACACTACGAGCCACCGACCGAATATGTGGCCCATCCACTCGCAGACGGGTGGCTGACCCTGATTTCTGCTGCGCCACATCATTTTGTATCATCGAGTATGGCGAACCAACCGAGTCTCCGTCGCAAAGAAGGAGAGCCACACATTGAGATCAACCCCGTCGATGCCGCTGCCCGTAATATTCGCGATGGCGATACGGTGATTGTGAGCAACGAACGCGGACAATGTTGCCTGCGTGCGGTTATCAGCACCAACGTACCGGTAGGCGTGGTCGCTGCCGCAAAAGGTCACTGGGCAAGCCTTTCACCTGACGGTCGAAACGTCAATTGGACAACTCCCGACGCACTGGCCGATTTGGGTGGTCAGAGCACATTTCATAGCAACCGAGTGCAGATTAGGGCGGCAAAGCCTTGAGAGCACCCTGACCTGCCCATCCGGATCGCTGCAACGAAAGGAGTACACTTCGTGAAGCGTCTCTCGTGGAGTGGCAATGGTCAGTCGATGACCGAAATCACTATTTTGCTTGGATTGGTGGCAGCGGTGGCGATAGCCGGGCTGACCCTTACCGGTGAGGGAACACGCGATGCACTCTGTCGGGCTGCAAGTGCTTTTGGCAGCAACTGTGGTGATTTGTTGCGTGATAGTTTCGCTCATCTCGATAATTGGACGATCCAGCATGGACGCTGGCAAATCCGTGATGGTCGTCTTTGCATCGAGGGCGCAGGCCGTATCTACCATCCCCTCGACCGGAGCGATTACATTATCGATGTACATTTGGCTCGCATGACCCAGGGGAATGGTTATGGTATCTTCTTCCGCGATTCAGGCGGGTCAGCATTCAACGGCTATACGTTTCAATACGACCCAGGGTACGGGCGAGGTGCGTTCATTTTTCGTAAATGGATCAATGGCAGAGAGCTGTCGGTACCGATTGCCCGTGTTGACGCACCAACCGGGTATGACTGGTATGGTAGCGACCGACAGGTGCGCGTAGAGGTACGTGGTGATACCTTCACAGCCTTCATTGACGGTCAGTTGGTTGTTCAGGCTCGTGATACTACGTTCACTCAGGGCGGGATTGGGTTGCGTAGTTGGGATGCAACGAGTGTCTGTTTCGACGATCTCAACGTGCGCAGGCCGTAAGCAGGGTGACATGTCATTTCACGTCTGAAACACATCTGCAATAAGCGCTGGTCGGCCCGACTGTACTTGTCGAATAGCTCCACAGTGCGACTAGCGTGCACCATTGTCGGGAGGGATAACAAGAGGCGCAGAAGGCGAAAGAGGGTAAGGAGGAAGCAATGAGTCCGGGTGAGCAATTCGATCCCGATTACTATGTGAAGTGGCGACCACCGCTTATTCCACCTGGACAGGGGCGACGAGTAATACGCATTGCGATCTTCATTCTCAGTGGGATGCTGATGGTCATGGCCGCAGTTATCCTCTGGCGAAGCAACCTGATCGCCTTGCCCGGTGGTCGTGGCGTGATTGTCGGACAGGTGATTGCACCGGGTGAAGGGGCGGTTGTGTTTACATTAGCGAACCCTACCGAAATTCCGGTTGCTGCCGATGGTCGTTTTACCATCCCTGATGTTCCTTCTGGAAGACAGATGCTCTACGTTGGTTTTTCTGGTACTGCCTGGGAAATAGCGGTTGATGTGCCCAATCAGGGGATGGTTGATGTGGGGATCATTTCCGTTGAGACAACTGCCGAGGCGATCAGAGAGAGGTAAGAAGTGGGAAGAGAGCAGCTAGTGTTTCCTGCCCGGCAGTGGTTTACGCCACATCCCTTTCCTCGCCCCCGGTGGGCGAGGAAGGAGTTGAGGAAAGGTGATGGTCATACACCGGCAATCGCATCTCGTACCTGCATAAGCATCGTGATGACGGCCATCGCCCGTTCGTATTCATCGCCAACCATCGTTTGACACAGATCGATGAGTTGATCAATTGCTTGGCGACGTGCAGGCAGTGGCAATGTCATCAAAGTCGCGATAACAGTCGGATCACCGCTCAACACATTGCGTAACCGTTCATCATCAACCGGCGCCGCTCCTAATACGCCGCCGCGTTCGCTCATCGCAGCACCGAGTTGCTCTACCGCAGCACTCATCGTACTCCGCGCATCAAAGCTGAGCTGAGGCGCATCGACAGTACTCAACGTACAGGTGTAGAAAAGATCGGCAGCGCGCACAATTTCACCCTCAATAGTGGTGATCGTTGGCGCAGCCGTTGCCATCGCTCCCTCACCCCCCAGAATTGCCGGTTCACCAACACCAACTAGCATCGCTCCAACTGCAAAATGGCCCGAATCGGTACCGTGCAAAACCAGTCGATAATCACCGACAGTCGGATAATCGATCACAACGAGATTAAGGGCCTTCCCTGCATGCCCATAATTCCGACCCTTTATTCGTCTTCGGCGTCGTGTAGTGCGTGCCACGCCAGCTCCCAATACTCCAGTCGGTGCTAGCGGCGCGCCGGCCGGAACTTCAACTTCCACCGCAATTGGTGATGCCGTCATAATCACCAGGCGTGGCGTAGGCGACGGAGGCGCAGCTTCTGGTATAGCGCCCAACACCGGCGGAGCTACGCCAACCTCTCTAAATACCAACGCCAGCGCCTGCGGACTATCGGGCAACGCACCGTGACTCACCGGAATTGATGGTAAATTGTTTGCCTGTGGTACAACCGCCATTCGCTGTAGAACAGTCCCGTCACCGTGGCTATCATACTGGCGCGTGAGCGGTACACCATCCGCATAACGGAGTGGATGATCGGTTGGTGGTGGTCCAACGAGTATGGTGCTCAGCGTATTAAAACCGACGCCGGTAATTGTTGTCACCGATACTCGTTGGGTCAACATCGCAACTGACTCCGGCCGATTAACCATCTCACCCCATAGATTCCGGTTTACCATACCGGTTACCGATTTTAAATGTGGAGGATTTCCGGTCATTAGATAATCATCAATCGGTAGCAGATCACGTACTCCAGGTACCTGAGTATGAATTGTCTTAACCGGATCAAGCTCAGTCTGAATCGGGTGAATATGACGCAAATACCACAAATAGACGGCGAAGACTGTACGTAGCGTCTCATCAGCGTGCGGTTCCGCACCGGCCCAGGCAGTATAGGCTTCCGCTGAACCACGATGCGGGGTGCCAAGTGTTATCAAGCAATCAACATCATTGCGATACGCAGACGACTGAATATAGCTGCGTGCAACCAGGCCACCCATACTGTGACCAATGAGGATCACCTTATCGGCCCCGGCAGCCTTCTTCGCTCGGTCGATCCAGGGAACAAGGTAGTTACGGGCACTTTCCTCGACCGGCTTCCGCCAGTCGTAAAACGCGACAAAGAGATCGCGATTGCGACGGTAGCCGGCTTGAGTGAACGTTTGCAACAGTGTTTTACCGTAATCGACAAATGGGGGAAAACTCCATCCATTCAATGTTGGACCGCGCCAATCGAGCAAGACTGGGAGATTGAACGAACCGGTGAAGCCGGGAATGAAGATCACGGGTAAACGAGACATAGGCGCTCCTTGCTGATGCTACAGTGCGCGGATGGTGTTGGATAATGGTAGCGCGATGAAAGCCCAAGTATGCAGGCAGTATACGTCAGCGTAAAGATCGCTGCAAGTGGTAGGGTATATCCATAGGACTTTTCACCCTGCCCGGCAGTGGTGATGCGAGGAGCATGGAGAAATGTATTCCTAACCCATCTCATACTCTCTTCTACAAAGGCAAAGGAAGAGAGTAGAGGGAAGATAAAGGGGCCGGGCGCACGCTACAGTACGAACTGTAGACTGCTAAAGTATGGCTTCAGCAGTCCATAATTAGGAATAAGCAAAGCTCGCCAATCAGACCTGGCATCGTACCGTTCAAGGCAACTTCCCAACTCATACTCCAGCACGAACGCTAGGCGTGTAAGGGCACACCGCTGTGTACGACTACACGGCAACGACGCAGGTCAGGGATCACCGTAGTATGTGCAGACGTTTATCGGCGAACACGACCGAAAATCGGAATCATTGAAAACCTCTACCGGCTATGAAGAGCTTGCCATCGCGCGTGCGATGATCATTGCTCTGTTCTGCTATCATTTCTGAATTCACTGCAAAAAGGTGATCTTCTCACCACAGAGACCACGGAGATCACAGAGACTAAAGATAATTTTATCTTTCATTGAACATAGGGTTGTGAAATTTTTTTCTTCCATGCACCCAATGGCCAAAAGTTATCCTTATTATTCATAAACCTTACACGCTCTGCGTGCTCTGTGTGCTCCGTGGTGAGTTTTTGCAGTGGACTCATTTCTGTATTTTCTGCTATAATGGCGCTCTATGAAACGAATAACTCATTGGCTTATCTTCGTTATTCTGCTGGTTAGTTGTCATTCGCC
>Ga0197142_1005362_pt1 | contig 10043 bp, 8 predicted proteins | sample GBS60_MetaG_FD_148614 | JGI IMG/M metagenome (GOLD analysis project Ga0197142, IMG submission 148614) | Sediment microbial communities from Great Boiling Springs, Gerlach, Nevada, United States - GBS 60_MetaG | ecosystem: Environmental > Aquatic > Thermal springs > Hot (42-90C) > Sediment...
TTGCCGTTTTGTCTATGATTGCCGCCTGGCGAAGCGTACGGGTCCGCGTCGAACCAACCGCGACGACGCTGGATCCACCCCCGGACAACGCGCCGGGTTGGGGTCTGAGAGTCCTGTGGATCGCGCTGGCTGCTTGCGCCTCCACCTTGTTGTTGGCCATCACGGCCTATCTGACGCAGGACGTGGCCGCCGTGCCGTTTCTCTGGGTGGCGCCCCTCAGCGTGTACCTGCTCAGTTTCATTCTGTGTTTCCAATCACCCGCGGTGTATGATCGCCGGCTGTGGCTGCCTCTGCTGGGCGCCGCGCTGGGATGGATGGCCTACCTGACCCGGCCGGAATCGCCTGACTACAAAGTGCCGACCATGGTGCTGGCCGCAGTCTCCGCGCTGTTCATCTGCGCCATGGTGTGCCACGGCGAGATCGTCCGCAGCAGACCCCATCCGCGTTATCTCACAGGTTTTTACCTGATGATCGCGCTGGGAGGGGTGCTGGGCGGAGTGTTCGTGAGCGTCGTTGCTCCCAACGTTTTCCCCGGTTTCTACGAGCTGCCGATTGCGCTGGCCGGTTGCGGTTTCCTGGCGCTGGCGGCCGTGGCGCGGGAAAAGCAGGCGTGGCAATCCCGGGGCGCCGTGTGGGGCGCATCGCTGGCCGTGACGGCAGCCTTGGGCGCCTACTCAGCCTGGCTGGCGCACACCTCGTTTGACGCCCTGGCCGACTCCAGGCTCGTGGTGCGGAACTTCTACGGACAGCTCCGCATCAAGGAAGTGGACGAGGGCGACGGCCTCGGACCCCGCCGCAAGCTGGTGCACGGCGTGATCAACCACGGCGAGCAGATCCTGCGCGAGGACTTTCGCCGGCGGCCCGTGACGTACTATTGCGCGCAGTCGGGCGTGGCGCGAGTACTGAACGCGACCAACGACGGCCCGCCGCGGCGCATTGGCGTGCTGGGGCTAGGTTGCGGCACGATGGCTGCTTTCGGGCGCCAGGGTGATGTGGTGCGGTTTTACGAAATCAACCCCCTGGTGCCGCAGCTCGCGCGCACTCAGTTCACCTACCTCAGCGACTCGCCGGCACGGACCGAGATCGTGCTGGGGGACGGTCGTCTCATGCTCGAGCGCGAACCGGACCAGAGCTTTGACTTGCTGGCCATGGATGCCTTCTCGGGCGATTCCGTGCCCGTGCACCTGATCACGCGCGAGGCCTTCCGCACCTACTTCCGCCACCTGAAGCCGGACGGCGTGTTGGCGGTGAACATTTCCAACAAGTATCTGGACCTGGCGCCTGTGGTGGAGCGAGGAGCGGCGGCATTCGGGAAGGTAGCGGCGCTCGTGGACTACCAGGCGGAGGCCGAGGACCCGGAGTGCTTCAGCTCTTCCTGGGCGCTGATCATGGATCGGCGAACCTGGGAGAAACTGCGACCCGCGCTGGGGGAGGACGCTCGGCTGATCGAGCCCCGCCCGCGCTTCCGTCCCTGGACGGACGACTACTCGAGCCTCTTTGCTGTACTGAAGTGAGCGCGCCGGGATTCACTCCCGCCCATACCATCCCCGATCCCACGGGTGAGCAAACGTGGGCAGGTTCTTGTAGCGCGTCATGCGGAACACGATGCGGCCGCCGCAGCCGGGCGCCAGGCGCACGGTGACCAGCGGTCCGCCGATGGCGACGCTGCGGCCTGCCAGCTCGGCGGAATCGAACTGGTGCTCGCCGTAGCCGCCCGCCTGCACGATGACCGAGCGCGGCTCGATCGGGTTGAGATTGACCAGCGTCAGCGTGGCCGAATCCGCCGCCAGTCTTTCCACCAACGCGCCCACGTCCGGCGGCAGCCCCGCACGGCGACGCTCGGGATCGAAGTAACGGAAGCGGCTGTGCAGGATCCAGATGCGCCCGGCGAAGAAGCCGCCCAGCGTCAACTTCACGAGCTCGTCGGTGCGCGCCGGGTTGAAGTCGAGCAGGTAGTCGGCCAATCGGGTATCGGGCGTGGTCGGGTCGTTCTCGATGGCTTGCACCTTGCGGCGGACGGCGTCGAGCTCCTCACGGAGCGCGCGCACGGGATAGTCGGGCTCCCGGCCTTCCAGAAAAGCGATCCAGCCGGTTTTCGGGATGCGCTCCAGATCCCGGCGATCCATCGAGCGCAGGTAAATCTCGATCAACCGGTCCACGAAGAGATTGTCGGTATAGTGATACCACTCGGGCTTGCCGTTGTAACGGTAGCCGCGCGGGTCGCCGTACATCTGGGGCAGCAGCACGCGCCCGTTTTCGACCTTTTTCTGCGCGTAAATCAGATCCATCTGGCGGCGCAACAGGTCGGTCCAGCCGGGATCGCCGCTGAGTAACAGGGCGTTGCCGAATCCGGGCCACGTGCCGGCGTGAAAGTAATTGCGGTGCGCGATGCGCTCAATTTCGCCGTCGTAAATGGTGAAATTCCAGCCGTAAGTTCCCTTCCACCACTGGCCGTTGTAAAGGCTGCCAGGTTTGCCATCGAGGCCGACGGTGCTGGGGATCATCCCGCCGCAGGCGATGGTGCGTTCCCGCCAGGCGCCGGCATACTCCAGCACCCAGTCGCGATACTTGCTTTCGCCCGTCAGCATGAAGGCGTTGAGCGCCAGTCCGGTCGCGGCCAGATTCAGGAAACTGTCTCCCACGCTATCCAGATACTCGTTGCAGTGGGCAAGCATCCTGGGGTAGTAAGTCATGAAATCGAGCATTTTGGTTCGGCCGGCGGGATTGTGCAGTAAGTGAAAGCTGCCCTGAACGGGATCGCCCACCCAGTCGTAGACGGTAGCCTTGCGCATCATGGGGCCTCGGGAGCCGTTCCAGATGCTGCGGATGATCTTGTGCACGGGATCGTAATTATGGGCCTCGGGGTCTTCGTTCATGTAGAAGCCGGCGAATCGCTTCATGCGTGCGCGGTAGAGGCCGTCGTTCGGATCGGAAAGCCCCTGAAGCAGGAAGGCGCGCATGCCTTCGCCCGTGTGAAACCAGTCGGATTGTGTGATGAACTCCTTGTAGTAAGCGCCGTTGGCGGCCAGCTCGGTCAGTTTGGTGCGCAGCTCGCCGTACTGTCGCAGGTGGCCTTCGTAGGCCTTCTTGAAGAGAGCGAGCACGGAATCCGAGCCGCCCAGGGCGTGGAGCAGGGTCCAGTTCCAGAAGGTCTCGATGGCGTCGTCCGGGCCGTCGAGCGTGCCCCAGCGGGGAACGTGCTTCAGATACCCGCGTTCGTCCAGATAGCGCTGGGCGAAGCGCTCGCAGGCCTCGGAGTTGTAGCGAAGCAGCTCGCGTTCGAGCAGGGCCCACTCGGGCGGGGCCACCGGGGTTCGGATGGTGAGAGCCACCTCGGGCGCGGCCCGGAACGCGAGCACCAGAGCGAGCAGGAGACGGTGCGTCATCACGGTCTCCCTCAGCGCGCTGCCAGGAGCGCATCCACGCCGGCCTTGGCGATCTGGCCATCCTGCTGCGCGGTGACGCCGCTGACGCCGATGGCGCCGATCACCTCGCCGTCCACCACGATGGGCAGGCCGCCCTCGAAGGGCATGGCGCCGGGCAGGGCCAGGATCGCTTGCCGGCCGCCGACCAGTTGATCCTCGAACGCCTTGGTGGGACGCCGGAACAGGGCGGCGCTGCGCGCCTTACCTTGCGCGATCTCGATGCTGGCGAGCTGGACGCCGTCCATGCGCTGGAGATAGACGAGGTAGCCGGCTTCGTCCACGATGGCGATGACCACGTTCCAGTTGTTCTTGCGCGCTTCGGCTTCCGCCGCGGCGGCGATCTTGCGGGCCGCTTCCAGGGTGAGGGTCTTGCGCTGGCCGAGCGGCGCCTGGGACCAGGCCGCCGTCGCCACAGCCAGCGCGGCCAAGGGCAACCACAGGGACACATTCTTTCTCATGGACGCCTCCTTGTTGTGTGGATGAAGTTCGATCATTGTGGATCGGGCGCCTCGCTGTCAAGCCGGCAAGCGAGCGAGCGGGCTGTGATATTCTTGTCACTGGCTGTTCCACAGACTGCCACGAGCTAAGGAGGAAAGCGGTGAAAGTTGGCGTTTTTACGGCCCTGCTGGCTGATCTGCCTCTCGAGCGAGTGCTTCAGAAACTCAAGTCCCTGGGCGTGGACACGGTGGAGCTGGGGACCGGCAATTATCCCGGAGATCCCCACTGCAAGCTCTCCATGCTCGACAACCCGGCCGAGCTGGAAGCCTTCCAGAAGCTGATCGCCGATTACGGCTTCACGATCAGCGCGCTGAGCTGCCACGGCGAGCCCCTGCACCCGGTGCGCGAGATCGCCGAGCGCAACCGCGAGGTGGCCCGCAAAACCGTCCTGCTGGCCGAGAAACTGGGCGTGCCCGTGGTGATTGACTTCTCGGGCTGCCCCGGCGACAGCGATGACGCCAAGTACCCCAACTGGGTCACGGCTGCCTGGCCGCCCCACTTCCAGGAGCTGCTGGCCTGGCAGTGGAAGGAGAAGGTCATTCCCTACTGGCGCGAGCACGTCAAATTCGCGGCGGACCACGGCGTCAAGATCGCCATCGAGATGCATCCCGGCTTCGTGGTGCACAGCCCGGAGACGCTGCTGCGCTTGCGGGAAGCTTGCGGCGAGAACCTGGGCGCCAATTACGATCCCAGCCACATGTTCTGGCAACAGATTGACCCCATCGCCGCCATCCGGATCCTGGGTGACGCCATCTTCCACGTGCACGCCAAGGACAATCAGATCTACACGTACAACCTGCCGCGCACCGGCGTGCTCGACACCAAGCGCTTCACCGACGAGCGCAACCGCGCCTGGATCTATCGCACCGTGGGCTACGGCCACGGCGCCGAGTTCTGGGGCGAATTTATCTCCACTCTGCGCATGTACGGCTACGACTACGTGCTCTCCATCGAGCACGAGGACAGCCTGATGTCGCCCGAGGAAGGGCTCACCAAAGCGGTCCAGTTCCTGAACAGTCTGATCATCCGCGAGAAGCCGGGCATCGCTTACTGGGCGTAAGCATGAGCGCTGCGGCCTGGTTGCGAGCGAGCTTCTTGTTGGTCCTCGCGGCGGGTTGCGCCGGCGCGGAATTGCGCGCCGGCGCGGCCCGCCGCACCATCACCCCCTCGCTCGATCGGGGCCCCGTGTGGCTGGCCGGCTTCGGACTCAACCGCGCGGCCACCGGGGTCCATGACGACTTGTGGGTTCGCTGTGCCGCGCTGAGCGACGGCTCGCGCCACGTAGCCCTTTGCAGCGCGGACCTGATCGGGCTGTTCTACGAAGACGTCGAGCAGATTCGCGCGGCGGTGCGCGCACGCTATCCCCGCCTCAACGTGGTCGTGGCGGCCACGCACGTGCACCAGGGGCCGGACACGATGGGCTTGTGGGGACCCAGACTCGGCGTGAGCGGTCGCAATGCCGACTACAACCGCCTGGTCATCGCGCGGACCGTCGAGGCCGCGCAAGAGGCCGCCGCGACGATGCGCCCGGCCACGCTGAATGCGGCGCAAGTCGCATCGCCCGAACTGGAGTCCTTCATTCACGACAGCCGGCCGCCCGTGGTGCTGGACGCCGAGCTCGTCGCACTCTCTTTCGACGGACGGGATGGCAAGCCCATCGCCACCCTGGTGAACTGGGCCAACCACCCTGAGGTCCTCGGCTCGAAGAATACGCTGATCACCGCAGATTACGCGGGGTGGCTGTATCAGCGTCTGGAACAGCGTTGGGGCGGAACCGTGATTCTGTTCAACGGCGCGCTGGGCGGCATGCAGTCGCCGCTGGGCGCCAGCGTGAAGGACCCGGACACGGGCCTGCCGGCGCCCGAGGCCAGCTTCCGCAAGGCGGAACTGATCGGGATGCGCGTGGCCGACCTGACATGGGAGGGTCTGGCCAAATCGAAACCGCAACGGGTGGACACGGTCGTCTATCGCGAGATGGCGGTGAGGATCCCGCTGGCGAACGAACGCTTCCGCCGGGCGATCGAAGCCGGGATTTTGGGGACGGCCGACCGTCTCGACTCCGAGGGCTCGCTGCGCACGGTGGTAGGGCTGTTGCGTCTGGAATCACGCGGGCGTCCGGTCGTGGAGGCAGCCATGATTCCCGGCGAGCTGTACCCGGAGCTGAGTCGCGGCGGCATCGAGCGATATCCGGGCGCGGACTTTCCGGATGCGCCGTTCGAAAAACCGTTGAAACAAATTATGACGGCGCCGTTCCGTCTGGTCATCGGCCTGGCCAATGACGAGATCGGCTACATCATTCCGAAGGCGGAATGGGACGAAAAGCCGCCCTGGCTGAAGAACGCCGAGCGCGCCTGGTACGGCGAGGTGAACTCGGTGGGACCGGAAGCGGCGCCGCGCATTATCGCGGCGTTCGAAGAGCTGCTGGTGGCCCGGGCGGGCGGGAGAAAGTGAGCCATGGTGGTAGGCGAATTCACAATCGGCATCGAACAAATCCAGGGTTACGAGTTTCGCGTGCGTTTCGACAAGGAGCAGTTCGCCCCGCTGCGCATGGACGAGCCGCCGCCGCTGGGTCGCGACACGGGACCGAATGCGGCTCGCGTGCTGGCCGCAGCGATCGGCAACTGCCTTGCCGCCAGCCTGGTTTTCTGCGCGGCGCGCAAGGCCGGGGTGAAACTGGAACGGGTGCGCAGCGACGTGAAGGTGCAGATCGTGCGCAACGAAAACAAGCGCCTGCGAATCGGGTCGGTGGAGGTCACCATTGATCCCGGCCTGAGCGAAGAGGAACGGTCGCGCCTCACCGGCTGTCTCGGGCTGTTCGAGGATTTCTGCACCGTGACGGAAAGCGTGCGCCGCGGCATCCCCGTCAAGGTGAGCGTGAAGGGATTCGAGGATACGCTTTCGGCCGGCTGAGGCGGAGCGCGAACGCCCTTGGCTATAATCGAATTGGTTTTCCCGGAAGTCTTTCAGGAGCGATAATCACGATGAAAAGAATCGGCATTCTTACCGGGGGCGGGGATGTTCCCGGCCTGAATTCCGTCATCAAGAGCGTGGTGTATCGCGGCTCGGAGATCGGCTGCGAGGTCATCGGCATCCGGCTGGGCTGGGAGGGTCTGACGCACGTGAATCTGGACGACCCGGCCAGCAAGTCCCGCTATATTCTGCCCCTGAACCGCGAGAACACGCGCACCATTGACCGCACGGGCGGCACGTTCCTGCATACGTCGCGGACCAACCCGGCGGCGATGCGATCGTTGCCCGAGCACCTGAACCCGGAGGATTTTGCGAAGCGGGAGATCACGCGCAAGGGCGAGAAGGTCGTGGTCTGGGACATCACCAAACAGGTGCTGCGCAATCTGGACCGCCTCGGCATCGAGTATCTGATCGCCATCGGCGGCGACGATACGCTGAGCTACGCGGCGCGGCTGCACAAGGAAGGCGTGCGGGTGATTTGCATCCCCAAGACCATGGACAACGACGTGCGCAACACCGAGTATTGCATCGGCTTCTCCACCGCGATCACGCGCGCCACCAGCGCCATCGAGCGGCAGCGTACGACGGTGGGTTCGCACGAGCGCATCGGCGTCTTCCGCGTCTTCGGACGCGACGCCGGCTACACGGCGCTGTACACGGCGTACGTGACCTCGCTTCGCTGCGCCATCCCCGAGTACAAGTTCGATCTGGACAAGATGATCGAGCTGCTGCTCACCGACAAGCGCAACAACCCCAGCAATTACGCCATGGTCGTGCTGTCGGAGGGCGCGGAATGGGAAGGTTATCAGGTTCGGGAATACGGTGAGCCTGACGCCTACGGCCACCGCAAGAAGCTCAACGTGGCGGAAGCTTTCTCGGACGAGATCAAGAAGCGGACCAAACAGGAGACTTTGGTCAGCGATCTGACTTACGAACTGCGCAGCGGCGAACCGGACTTCGTGGACAAGATGATCGCCACCACCTTCGGCAACATGGCCCTGGACTGCCTGGCCGAAAACGTCTCCGGCGTGATGATGGCCATCCAGAACGGCTGTTACGTGCGCGCCGAGATTCCCGATCCGGCGCTGGGGCCGCGCAAGGTGGACGTGGACAACATGTACAACACCGAGCGGTATCGTCCGAATTACGCCAACAAGACGGGCCTGCCCGTATTCCTGACGCGACCGTAAGCGTGTTCCAGAGGCTCCTTCGTCGCTGGCAAGCGCGGCGCAGGCCTGCGCGGCTGACGGAGGAGCTTCGCCGCCGGATTCGCCGGTCTTTCGACGAGTCGTCCGCGGACGAAGAGCACTTCCCTTCCACGATTGACCCGCGCATCTATCACGTGCGGCTCATCCTGGAGTACTTCGGGGATCTGACGGGTCGGCGTGTCCTGGACGTGGGCTGCGGCAAAGGACGCTTCGCGCGCATCCTGGCCGATCAGCATCCCGCCGCCGAGGTCTGGGGCATAGACATCTCACCGGCGATGCTGGGCTACGCGCCGCGGAACGTGCGAGTCTGCGCAGCCTCCATGACCGAGCTGCCCTTCCCCGACGGCTTCTTCGATGCCGCTTACGCCACGGAGTCTTTGGAGCACGCCGTGGAGGTGGAGCGGGCCGTGGCTGAAATCTGCCGCGTGGTCAAGCCCGGCGGCCGCATCGTGATCATTGACAAGAATCGCGAACAGTGGGGGCGGTTGCCGACGCCGGAATGGGAACGCTGGTTCGGGCGGCGGGAGCTGGAGCGCATGTTGGGCCGGCATTGCCGCACGGTCTCCAGCCGTTTCATCTCCTATTGGGAAGACGTGCCGCCGGACGGCCTCTTTCTGGCCTGGCTGGCCGTCAAGTGACGCCGCGGCCGCGTCGCCCGGCGGTTCTCCCGGCGCGCGACCGCCAGCCGATCAACGCGCATTGCCGGACTGCGGCTTGATGATCCACAAGTACAGCTTCCGCCCGTTGTGATCAATCTCCTTGTCCGGCTTCCAGTCGCCCATGTCGAAGCTGTGGGAAACGATCCGGGCTCCCGGCTTGAGCTGCTCCTGGAGCTTGGGACGCAGGCGCAGATTGACGGAAGGCAGCAGATAGAGCGTGACCACCGTGGCTTCGCGAATGTCGGCATCGAACAGGTTCTGCTGGATGAATCTCACCCGATCGGCCACGCCGGCCTGTTCCGCGTTCTGCTTCGCCTCCGCGATGCGCTCCGGATCAATATCAATGCCGACGCCGCGGGCCCCGAACTTCTGGGCGGCCATCACCACGATGCGCCCGTCGCCGCAACCCAGGTCGTAAACCACGTCGCCTTTCTTGACTCCGGCCAGCTTCAACATTTGCTCGACCACGTCGTGCGGGGTGGGTACGTAAGGAACGTCACCACCGTGCTCATACTCCTGGATTGCGGGCGCCGCGTCCGGGCTTGCGGGAGCAGCCTGGCTCCAGGGAAGCGCGAAGACGAGCAACCACGCCAGAACAAAAACTCGAATCACCATCCTTGGGTATCTCCTTTCCTGCGGGTGCGAGCCGAACCTTAAGGCTTGAGCCCCGATCGTAAGAGATTAGCTCAACAGAGGGTTGGCGCGCAAGCCGGTCGCAGGGTTACAGGCCGGCAAGCGGGGTGTGGTGCGGACGAGAGGAGTTGAACCTCCACGGGCTTGCGCCCACATGGACCTGAACCATGCGCGTCTGCCAGTTCCGCCACGTCCGCACCGGGTTCAGGCGGGTCGGTTCCCAGTACTTATTTTGCAGAAGCCGACCCGTCCCTGTCAAACCCCCGGCCGTTCCCGCGGACCCTCAGAAATGCAGCCGCAGCGCGAACTGGATGACCCTCCAGCTTTCGCCCCTCTGATTCGTCGTGGCCGAGCTGGCGGTCGAGAGCGTCACGCAGCAGGCCTGGCCGAACACGCTCGAGGTGATGGCCGGCGAGCCCACGCTGGCGTCGCGCGGATTGCGGAAATTGGGATGGTTAAGCGCGTTGAACATCTCCGTGCGCCACACCAGCCGCACCCTTTCGTTAAGCTGGAACCCCTTGGATATCCCGAGATCGAGATTCCAGAAGGGCGGCCCGTCGAAGATGTTCCGTCCCAGCCCCAGGGCGCCCGGCTCGGGGAAGGTGAACGGCTCGGCATTGGGGAAAAACACGGGGCCGACGACGCCCTCC
>Ga0197142_1005363_pt1 | contig 10043 bp, 7 predicted proteins | sample GBS60_MetaG_FD_148614 | JGI IMG/M metagenome (GOLD analysis project Ga0197142, IMG submission 148614) | Sediment microbial communities from Great Boiling Springs, Gerlach, Nevada, United States - GBS 60_MetaG | ecosystem: Environmental > Aquatic > Thermal springs > Hot (42-90C) > Sediment...
ATTTCTGGGCGCAAGGCGTTTCTGAAAGAAATCTTTTGGCCGCATGGACAAACGCCAAAGCCTCGCAAGGCCTAAAAAGTAACAACATACCACGCCCGCCAGACAGCAAGCAAACATACCAGAATTACCGGGCGACTTGCCCATGCCTTAGCGAGAACCCTCTCTGCCTGCTTTGAAAAGGCCTTCTGGGCGCCCTTGGCGTCGGGGAGGCGGGATTTGAACCCACGACCCCCAGTCCCCTAAACTGGTGCTCTACCGGGCTGAGCTACTCCCCGAGACGGCCCCAAAGATACGCACTTTCTTATCAATTGAAGCCATGAGCCACCGCCGCCGCCCCGATAGGTCAAGATGTAACGTTGCTGTTAGCCCAAGCTTTTGATATAAATCCATCACCTTTCCCGCCGTAGGTGGATACAATTCTACTATCATGGAACCACCTGGGAAAAGTTTTTCCAACGCCAGCCGGCCAAGCTGCTCATAAAACTCTATCTCTTTGCAAAAGACAGCCTCTGGCGGTTCAAAGGCTCGCACGTTGGGCGCGACGAGCTCGCTGTCTGCATAGGGAACGTAGGGCGGATTGCTGATGATTAAGTCCCACTGGTAGGATTCCCAATCGGGAGGCATGAGGGTCTCAAGGAAATCATGCACTTCTGCGAAAACCTCCAAGCCATGGGCCTGGCAGTTTTGGCGTGTGAGATGGACGGCTTGGGGGTTTTTGTCAATCGCAAATAGAGTAGTGTGGGGAAAGGCCTTTCCCAGGGCAACGAGGAGAGCGCCACTTCCAGAACCTACCTCCAAAAGGCGCCCGGGAGGACGGGGAGAGAACTGCTGAATAGTCCAGGCGATCCATTCTTCGGTTTCCGGACGGGGAATGAAAACGCCCGGCTCTATGCGGATACGGTGTCCCAGAAACTCCGTATAACCCAGGATGTAGGCGAGGGGCTGGCCCTGAGCGGCAGCGGTGAGGGCGGCTTCCCACTGGGGAAGGCGGTCTGGCGGAAAGGGTGCTGCTCCCTGGCTGGTTAGCCAAAGCCTCTCCCACTCCGGCAAAAAGTGTCTCAGAAGAAGCCGAACAATAGCCTGCGCCTCCGTGAAGGGATAAGTAGCTTGCAAGCGTCTAAGGGCCTGATACCGCACCTCGGCCAGGGAGAGTGGCCTTATCGGCGGGCTATCCATTGGATGGGATTTTGAGGCATTTTACCGTGATAAATGAGAAAGTAGAGCTGGGGGGGTTCTCCCGAGGTGCGCGGCATGCGGCCGATAGGCGTGAGGATAGATACCTGCTGGCCAGGCTGCACATAAGTTTCTTCTAAGCCGGCATAGACAGTGCGATAGGTGCCATGCTGAACGATAACGACTTTGCCTTGAAGGGGGAGGGTAGTGACGGCTGTGACTTTCCCACCGAAAATGACCCGTACCTCCGCTCCCGGCGGAACAGCCAGGTAGATGCCCTGGTTGGTGATCGTGCCGCCGCTTTCATCTTCTACGGTGCCGAAAGGGCTGGTGATGACCGCTTTATCGGATTCCACAGGCCAGGGCAAAAGACCCTTGTTCTGCTCAAAAGCTCCGGCTATGCGCATTTCAGCGGCAGTCAGGTCGCGTTTGCGTTGGGCTTCCAGCTCCAGGCGAATGAGCTCATCTATACGTTTTTGGATTTTTTCTAGTCTTTTGCGGAATTCAGATAGCTGACGTTTGTACGAACGCTCCTTTTCTTGGAGGCTTTGATATAACTGCCGTTTTTCTCTTCGGCTTTTTTCCAGCTTAGCCGTTTGCTGGGCATAAAGGGCAAGGAGCCTAGCTTTTTCTTCACGGCTTTGGCGAAGAGCCGCGCTACGGTTTTGAAGGTAGGATTGTGTTCGTCGGATAAGGCGCAGCTGCTCCTCTCGAAAGCGCGAAATAGCCCGCAGATATAAAAGCCGATAATACGCCTGCTGGAAGCTCTCCGCCGTGAAAATCCACATCCAGGGGCTGAGCTGGTTTTGGAGTTTATCTACGAGGTAGAGGGTCCAGAGGTAATTGTGCCAGAGCCGCGCAAGGTCACGATAAAGAGCCATGTGAAGAGTAGAAAGATGATGGATATCCTGATCGAGGAGGGCGAGCTCTCGCTGGACACTTTGCAGGAGTTTTTCTCGGAGGGAGATTTCCCGGCGCAGGAGGGCCAGTTCGGCAAGAGACTTTTGGCGAGCTTGGCGGGTCTGGGCTAAGAGCATCTGGGTTTGCTCTAACTCCTGCTGCAAGGCCAGACGCTGGCGCTCTAACCGCTTTCGCTCAACAGCATAGTTAGGCACCTTTTGAGCACGGAGAGCACTTAGAATGAGCCAGGGAAGAAGGACCAGACAGGCCTGGAGAGAAAGCCTCATCGACCCAAATAAATGAGAAGCGCCGAAATATCCGCAGGACTAACTCCACTGATGCGTGCAGCCTGGCGAAGCGTCGTGGGCCGATACTTGGAAAGCTTTTCCCGGGCTTCATAGGAAAGGCTCTCCAGACGGAAGTAATCCAAGTTTGGCGGAAGGGGGATGTCCTCCAGCCGGTGCATTTTTTCGGCCAGGAAGCGATCTTTCTGGATGTAGCCGCTGTACTTGATGTCTATTTCTACAGTCTCAATAGTGTCTGGCGCTGTGCGGTTTAAAAGGTCTAATAAGGCGGGCACTGCCTTAGCAAGGAGGGCGAGGGTAAGTTTAGGGCGGGCGAGGAGGGCGGCCAGAGGTACTTTGTGGGGGATGGGTGCCTGCCCATGGGCTTCCAAAAAGCGGTTGATCTCTTCAGGCGCCACTTTGTAGGTATGGAGAAAGTTCCAGAGGTGCTCGTACTCGGCTCGCCGCTGGATGAGGCGTTGGTAACGCGCTTCGCTAGCGAGGCCATGACGGTAGGCCTTTTCGGTAAGGCGCAGGTCTGCATTATCCTGTCGGAGAGAGAGGCGATACTCTGCCCGAGAGGTAAAGAGGCGGTAAGGTTCATCCACCCCTTTCGTGATGAGATCATCAATGAGGACACCTATATAGGCTTCCTCACGGGAAAGCGTGAAAGGAGGAAGGCCAAGCACTTTGGCAGCGGCGTTGATACCGGCAATGATGCCCTGTGCAGCCGCCTCCTCGTAGCCAGTAGTACCATTGATCTGACCAGCATGAAAGAGGTTTTCGACGAGCTTGGTTTCGAGGGTGGGGTAGAGCTGGTAGGGCTGGATAAAGTCATATTCGATCGCATAACCTGGACGGAACAGGCGGGCCTTTTCGAGGCCGGGGATGTGGCGGAGGGCCTCGGCCTGAATAGATTCTGGAAGGGAAGAGGAGAAGCCATTAAGGTAGACTTCTATGGTACCCCGGCCTTCGGGCTCGATGAAAAGCTGGTGGCGTTCGCGTTCGGCAAAGCGGACGATTTTATCTTCAATGGAGGGGCAGTAACGGGGGCCGATGCCCTGGATACGGCCAGTAAAAAGAGGAGACTCCTCGAAGCCGCGGGCAAGAATTTCGTGCACTTTGGGGTTAGTATAGGTGATCCAGCAGGGCAGTTGGTCTTTGAGGGGTGGGGTAGGAAGGTAGGAGAAGCGCCCCGGAGGTTCGTCGCCAGGCTGGATTTCGAGCCGACTATAGTCAATAGTTCGGCCATCTAAGCGGGGAGGCGTACCGGTCTTCATGCGGCCAGTTTCGAAGCCCAGCTCACGAAACTGTTCGGTCAGGCCATAGCTGGCGGGTTCACCAATGCGCCCCCCACTCATTTGTTTGAGGCCGATATGGATAACACCCCCTAAAAAGGTACCTGTAGTGAGAACGACGGTATGACTGGTGAAGGTTTTGCCCGAGCGGCAGACGACGCCCTGGACGCGTTTTTTGTCGGAGGAGAGGAGGAGGGCAACCACCATATCCTGCCAGAAGTGGAGGGAGGGGATCTGTTCCAGATGCCAGCGCCAGCGGGCTGCAAAGAGAGCGCGGTCGTTCTGTGCACGCGGACTCCATAGAGCAGGCCCCTTGGAGCGGTTGAGCAGGCGGAATTGAATCATGCTTTCATCGGTGACGATGCCAGAAAGCCCGCCCAGCGCATCTATCTCACGCACCAGCTGACCTTTAGCGACCCCTCCCATGGCGGGATTACAGGACATCTGACCGATCTTGGTCATGTCCATGGTGATGAGCAAAACGCGGCAGCCCATGCGGGCCGCTGCCGCCGCAGCTTCGTTGCCAGCATGACCAGCACCTACGACAATAACATCATACTCGGGATGTTTCATGTGAAACACACTTGCGGGTTTTCCATAGTGTGAGCCAACGCTCCTCAGCTACACGCATGCGAAAGCGAGCCTCAGGCGTGTCATCCCGGTAGCCAAGGAGATGCAAAAGCGCATGAGCTAACACCCGTCGAAGCTCTTCCCCATACGGCAGCCGAAGCGCCTGCGCAGAAGCCCGAACAAAGACCGGACATATAAAGACCTCAGCCAGGAGAGGCGTTCCAACCGCCTCTCGATAATCCAGGGTTATAACATCGGTAGGAGCCGGATCCCCTAATAGTCGCTCATGAAGGGCCTGCATCTCAGGAAGAGAAACGAACGTGTATGCGACATGACCAATAAGAGGAGCCCCTCTTTCCAGCATAAAGCCCTCTCGGAGCCAGGCCTTATGGCAGGCAGCAAAACGCACCCTCCAGCGCCCCAGCTCAGGCCGATAATGAAAAGTTATGCGCCCAGTCGAAACTTGAGCTCTACGCATCGACCGCCCTTCTGATAAGTTACCTCCTCTGCAAAAGCACGCATTAAGAAAATACCCCGCCCCGACTCCGACAAAAGCCGCTCCGCCGTCGTGGGATCGGGTATACTTTCTGGGTCAAAACCCTCCCCTTCATCTTCCACGACGACCCGTAGCCAAGAGGTTTCCGGTATCTGCTCTATGAGAAGGTGTACTTTCTTAAGGGGATCTTGCTTATTGCCGTGGAGGATGGCGTTGCTCACAGCTTCGGTAATAGCTACAAGGATACCGCTCTGGTAGTCTTCTGGCACCTGCCATGCCTGAAATAGCTCTGTCAAAAGCGAATCCAGCCGCACAAGCTCATCCACATGACTGGGAAGGTTGGTTTCATACCGGTAGGCCTGGTGCTCGGTTATCTGGCTCATGGCTGCATATAGGATTGGATAAGTGTCTGATAAGGCTTCTCAAAAAGCCACACAGGCGCCCGAGCGGGTAAGAGCGAAGGCTCTGGACGGTATACAGGATATACCCCCACTGTGCGCTGGAAAAACTGCTGCGCCGTACGAGACTCCCGCTCAGGACTCAGCTCCCGCTCCCGCTGCGACTTTTCGTATTCTAAAAGGCGAGTGAGAATAGCTTGCTGGCGCATAAGGCGCTCTCGCGTGATTCGCTGGGTCAAAAGGTCTCTTTCTGCCTCCTGCATCTGCTGAATAAGGCTCTGAAGCTGACCGTAGTCGCCGGGATTCTGCCGAAGCCACTCCTGCAAACGAAGCCGAATAAGCTCCTGCTGGGCCGAAAGACGAGCCCGCTCCTGTGGACTAAGCTCACCACCCGGTGACTCCGCCGCTGGATTCGGCTGGGAGAGCTTCTCCAGCATTTCATTAAGCGACTGTTGCAGCTGCCGAACCTGCGGCAGGGGCGAGGTGCCCGGCTTATTCTTCTGGCTACCGGGCCGGGCCGTAGGCCGCTCTCCAGCCTGCGGCTTCTGACTCTGCCCGCTCTGTGTCTGACCCCCCTTGCGACGAATCTTAAACGAACGCTTACAGGCACCGCCCCCCTGCTGCCGATTCTGCTGCCGCTCCTCCAAAGAAGCCAATAGCTCCGTCATGAGATTAGCCAACCGATTCAGCCCCTGCAAAATATACTGCTGCCGTATACCCAGCCGCACCGGATCCTGAAACGACAAGCCTCGAAAATGTTCATCCATATCTCGCAAAAGATCGAGAACCTCATCCGCAATAACCGGCGAGCGCTGTGCAAGAGATCGCAAAGTATCCCGAATCGGACGATAATCCCGTTCTATCTCCGTTTGCTTACGCTGTAAGGCTACATAGTTTTTAGAAGAGCGGTCCGCCTCACGGGTGTCCTTTTGAACCGCCTCCTGCCGAAAGGAAAGTTGTAGAATCCCTTTTAAAAGCTGGCGCAAGGCCTCATAATCCTCCGCTTCCTCCTGGGCATCAGCCTGCTGCTGTCCCTGGTTCATCGCTTCCACCGCCCGCTCTAAACTTTCCGCAGCTTCCCGCTGATCTGACTGCGGAGACGCTCCCTGCTCCATGTTTTGAAGGGCTTCCTTCATGTTTTTGAGTGCCTCACGAAGATACTCCGCAGCCTTGCGAAGGCTGTCTTTTAGCGTTTCATTCATCTGCGGGGAATTTCGAAGAAGGCTATCTACCTCCTTTGCGACATTCTGGGTTTCATTCTGAAGCCGCTCCTGCTGAACTTTGTGTGCATCTGTGCGGAGCGAATCAGGCGTTTCACTTAAGGCCTGCTGCCTCTCGTGAAGGGCATCAAGCCTGGTCATGAGCTCCTCCAGCTTGCGAGCTTCCTGGTAAGCGGGCAAAAGCGCCTCCCATCGGTCCAGCTTTTCCCGCCAGGCCTCATAGGCTTTTTCCAGCTCCTGTAAACGACGAGCCTGCTCCGCAGAGTCTCGAGACATAGACGGCTGCGCCAGAATCTGCTCCACCTTCTGCGGATCGGCCGCATCCAGGATCTTTTGAAGGGCTTCCAGCTTCTCCAAAAGCTCCGGTGTAAAAAGATTTTCCTCCGCCGCCAAACGCTGAAGCGCCCGCATCTCACTACGCAACGCCCGAAACCGCTCAGAGAGCTGCGAACCCTTCTGCGGCAAGGTAAAAGCTTCCTTCGTTTCTAAAAGACGCTCCAGCTCCCGACGAAGCTCCTTCAACTGCCAGGAAAGAGAATCCTGCAGCTGCGCAAACACCGCTTGCTTCTCTGCATCACTCGCCGGCCGCAGCGTATACAGGATACTCCGACTGGCCTTGGGACCCGTTACCGCATCATTATCCCACACCTCGACATAGTACTCCACAGCCTCACCAGCTTGAATACCCCACTCCTTCCAGGAAAAGAGCTGCGTCAGATCTTGCTGAGGATTCGCCGAAATAGCCAGAGGCCGCGCCCGAAAAACTTCCTCCCTTCCCCCAGGGACTGGACTCTCTATGACTCGATACCACAAAACACCCCGAGTAAAACCATAATCATCCATGAGCCGCAGCCGCACCCGTTGCATATAGCTCTCCGGATCAAAATCCTCCGAAAAAAGCTGTACCACAGGATAGTTATCTGGATACACCTCCACATATAGCCGAAACGTATCCGCCCCCACCACACTCCGAAGGATAAGCGGATACTCTGCATCCTGAGTGGGTACCCAGCTGGCTTCGCAAACACCCGCATGCAAACGCAACGGTAACACAGGAGAAACCGCCTCATAAGCAAGCTCCCCCCGTATCCGCGCCTGCAAATGCAGCCGGGTACCCCGCAGCACCCGCACCCGCGTCTGCGTAAAAGTATCTGAGCCCCTCCCTGTATAAACCGGATAATAAGCCACCAGCTCCAACTTTTCCAGGGCGGGCGGATCCTGCACTACAATAACATAACGCCCTACCTCCCGCATCCCATCAGAAAGGAAAAACGTGAAAGACTTTTCTAACACAGGCAGGGAAAGGGTATAAAGTTGCGGATTCTGACGCTCCAATGGCAAAGGAAAACCCTCCTCCTGATAAGCGCTGAGCATCTGGGGTAGGGTAGTGCCCCGCAAACGAAAAGTGAGCATAAGACTCTCACCCTTACGATAAAAAGGCCGTAGCCCCTCTACTTCTATCGTATAGGGTAGAGGAGGAATAAAAACCTTCATAGGGTGAAGAAACCGCTGCACTCCACCCCCTATGACCTGCGGCATGCTCAGCCAAATAATACCCCCAACCAACAAAAGTCCCAAAAGCAGTAAACCATATCGCCGAATAGATTCACGCGGTAAAGACCCTTCCCAAGGATACCGAAGCACTACCACTCGACGCTCCTCTAACGCCAACGCCACCGCCATATGAAGTTCGGGATTTTGCCCCTCAAGCTGCAAAGCATTCAAAAGTTTATCCCGAATCTCAGGAAAATGCCGACCTATCCAGCGCGCCGCTTCTTCATCCGAAAGATATCCCTTTAGTCGAAATCCATACTGTAGGATCGGCCATAAAATCTCCCTCACCAGAAAATAGACAAGGCCCCCTAACCACGTAAGCCACAAAAAAAGCCTAACTGGGACCCCCCACCAAAAAAAACCCTCTGTCAAACTGCTCAGAAGAAATACACTTCCCCCCCACAAAAAAAGCAGAAGGACCCCCCGCAAAATACGAAGCCTATAATAACTCGCCCGAAACCGTACAAGCCGTTCCCGTAGGTCGTTCCGCACCACATAGCAAATATACACATTTTCTCCCCTATGAAGGCAGTACCCTTTCTCAACGCACCCGGCCCAAAAGGTTGAAACGCCCGATTCTTAGATGTGGTCATATGCGCCTGCGGGAGTAGCCCCTATTCAAAGGAAAAACCCTGAAAACATAGGGTACCACCGCCTTCAGCGGTGGTACGTAAGCTCACGCTGGGCGCCCGCTAATAGCGGGCGCCCAGCGTCTCTCTGCGCTATCGCTCTGTGACCTCGGTGATCTCCGTGGTTTAATCGCTATGGTGTTGAAACCTCAGCGATCCTCTACCGGACAGGTATTCACCCCTATCAAGTAATATAGCCCACACCGCCCTAAAAGTCCCGTCAAAAATACTATCGCCCCAATCACCGCCAGCCACCACCACCCCATGTAAATACCCGTGGCAATTACCACCGCACCTACCACTAAGCGCAATACCTTATCAATACCGCCTACGTTCTTTTTGAGTTTCATATTGTGTGATAACATTATTGCCGCTCTCTCTGTTTCTGCCGGCGTTCAAGCTCCTCGCTAATCCATCGAAGCTCCCGACCACTCTGATCAGAGAGGCTGGAATTCTCCTCGGCACGCCGGGCTAAATATGGAAATGCCCGACGGAGGGGCCCAAAAGGAAGGTATTTGTACACTCGAAAGCCCGCCTTCGCTAACCCAAAAGACAATGGGTCCGCCATCCCATACAGCTGCGAAAAAGATAGGTGCGGATGCTGTCGATCTATCCCCTTCATGATCACATATTGGGCGGCCTTCATGCAGCTGGTGCGGTTGTGCGTGGCTACACACAGACCTACCTCAGATAGCGCTTCGAGACAGAGCATAAGAGCCTGATCATAAGCGATATCCGTGGAAACCTTATCCGGGTGAATAGGATCAGGAAGTCCCCACTCTGCTGCATAGCGCCGTTCCTTTTCTACGTATGCTCCGCGCACGAGTTTGATGCCCGGCTTGTAACCACGCGCACGCCGCAATAGTCCCTGCAAATATTCCAGCCTATCCCGCCGGTACATCTGCACAGTGGTATAAAGTACAGGATGCTCTTTATTGATTTCTGCCATGAGGGTCTCCACCAGCTCATCTACTGCGGCCTGGAGCCAGCTTTCCTCGGCATCTACCATGAGAATAACGCTCTTCTCCACTGCCAGCTGGGCAAGCGCTCGAGTCCGTTCCACCCCCTTCTCATAAAGAGACCGAAGTGCAGAAGAAAGCCTCCCCGCACTCTTCTGCTGCCAAACCAGCGGGGAAGCCAACGCCGTGAGTTTTATCGCCACGCTGGGAATAAGCTCTCGATGCTGCCCCGCAAAGCGTATCATCTCCTGGTATATCAAAAACGTGGACTCCTGCTCGGATGCCTCCTCCGACGCTTCTACCGCATAGTCCAAAAGCACCTGCACCTCATATTGTCGGAGTTTTTTCGCCACACGAAGCGCCTCTTCCAGCGTCTCTCCCCCCAAAAAAAGCCGTCCCAGCGTGACCCGCAACGCCGGCTCTACCGGGAGCCCCCATCGAAGCGCCCGCTTAGCAGTACCATTCAGCATCTTTACCAGCCTACCCCATCGCAGCAGACGAAATATCCACCACGCCCATCGCAGCTCCTCCGTACCCCGATACGCATACCCCCATTCTGTAT
>Ga0197142_1005365_pt1 | contig 10038 bp, 7 predicted proteins | sample GBS60_MetaG_FD_148614 | JGI IMG/M metagenome (GOLD analysis project Ga0197142, IMG submission 148614) | Sediment microbial communities from Great Boiling Springs, Gerlach, Nevada, United States - GBS 60_MetaG | ecosystem: Environmental > Aquatic > Thermal springs > Hot (42-90C) > Sediment...
TGGGGGGCTGCTGGCGTGGGTGGTGATGGAGCCGTTCACGACCGATGATCTGCGTCGCTCCGTGGACTGGGGGCATCTCACGCTTTTTGGGCTGGTGTCAGGCGGCTTCATCGGGGCGATGATTGGCTTCGCCAGCGGCTTGTCGCTGGGTACCTCGGCGCACGCGCTGCGGGGATTGCTGCTGGGCGCGCTGGTGGGGCTGCCGGGTGGCTTGTGCGGGGTCTACCTGGGGCAGATTGTTTTTAGCGCGTTGGGTCTTGCCCTGCCGATTATTGGCATCATTGTAGGGCGGATCTTGGGTTGGGGGCTGTTCGGGTTGTTTGTGGGGATGGCGGAAGGGGTGGTAGGTCGCTCGGTCAAACGAGTGCGTCAAGGAGCGATAGGCGGGGCGATTGGCGGGGCATTAGGTGGCGCGCTCTTTGACGCACTGGCGTTTACCTTGGGTGGGGCGTTCAGTGCCGCGCTCCGTGCCGAAGGCGAGGAGGGTGCCTTCTCGCGGGCGGTCGCGCTCCTGCTAATGGGAGCGGGGATTGGACTCTTCATCGGCTTGCTGGAGCTGGTCTCGCGGCAGGCGTGGGTGCGCGTGATTTATGGACGCAACGAGGGGAAAGATTATCCCATCGACCGCTCTGGTGCGATTATCGGGCGCGACGAGCTGGCGGATGTGCCCTTGCGGGGTGACCCCCAAGTGGCGCCGCGCCATGCCGAAATCCTTATCTCGGGGGGGCAATACCTGCTGGTTCCCCATGCACCGGTGCTGGTGAATGGCACCCCCATCACGGGGCAGGTGGCTTTGGACGATGGCGACCAGTTGCAGGTGGGGTCTTTTCAGCTGATGTTCCAGTTGCGGGCAGGCGCGTCGGTCAGCCAGCCGCGCGACATCGTGCGTGCGCCGTTGCCACCTCCACCCCCTGTGCCTGCAGGCAGCTGCCCCTACTGCGGTCAGCGGTATGACCCCATCACAGGCGCGTGTGCCTGCTCCATTCCGACCGTTTCCCCCAGCGTTGGCAGCTCGACCTACCCCACTGGCGCAACCGCGGTGGTGGCAACGGCTGCCACCACCCTCGTCGGGCTTGATCCCCAAGTGGCGAGTATACGCGCGATAGTGCCCACTGCCGGGTTGCGTATTGGGCGCGAGGCAGGGAACGACCTCATCATTCCTGACCCGACCGTCAGCCGACGGCACGCCCGAATCGTGCCTGAAGGCGGCACCCTCGTCCTCTATGACGAAGGCAGCACCAACGGCACTTTCGTTAATGAGCAGCGCATCACGCGCCAACCGCTTCAACCCGGCGACATCGTGCGATTCGGTAATGTGCGCTTCCGCGTGGAGTGATTGCGTCGGGTATACTCTACCCAGTGAGGGACAAAACCATGAGAGTGCTAATCGCAATCGGCATGAGTGCAGCGCTGTTGAGCGGTCTGCTCGCTCAAGACGCCAAAGCGCTGCTGAAGCAGTCGCAGCAGAAGTATCGCCAGATGAAATCGATGGAAGCCACCATCGAGCTGAAAGCCGAAATGAAGCAGGGCGGCAATACCACCCAAATTCAGCAAAAAGCCAACTTGGTGATGCAGAAACCCAACAAGCTCGCCCTGAAATCGTCGGGGAATATGCCCTTCGCCACGCAGGAAGTCTATTCCGACGGGAAGGAGCTAACCATCTACATGCCCGCAACGAAACAGTACATCAAGCGACCCGCACCACCCAATTTTGACGGACCGAATGCGATGCTGTTAGGGCAGCTTGGCATGTTGCTAAGTTTCGCCGATGAGAATTTAGACGACCCGAACTCCAAGGCGAAATATGCGCTTAAGGGCAAAAAGACCATCGCCGGCAAGCCCACCCGCATCGTGGAGGTCACGGAGCGACAGGGCAATAGCACCAGCGTCATCCGCCTCTATGTGGGGGAGCAGGATAAGCTCATTTATCGCTTGGAGATGGATCAGAAGGGGCAGATACCCGCTGGTCAGCAGGGTCAGCCTCCCATGCAGATTGCCATGAAGGTGGAGGCGGACATTCGCTATGCCAGCTTCAACAAGCCCATCTCCGCCAGCCGCTTCAAGTTCACGCCTCCCAAGGATGCCAAGCCGATGCAGATGCCCCAGCCGGGCACTCCAACCCCACCACCACAGGCGCCAAAATAGAGAAGGAGGTCGCATACCATGCCCATTCGAATAGGCATCAACGGCTTTGGACGCATCGGGCGTCTGACACTACGCGCCATTCGCAAGCACTACCCGAACGACTTCGATGTGGTCGCCATCAACGACTTGACCGACGCGCACAGCAACGCGCACCTGTTCAAATATGACACGACCTACGGGATCTATCCGGGCGAGGTGCGCGCGGAGGACAGCGCGATTGTGATCGATGGCGACCGCATCCGTGTCTTCGCCGAGAAGGACCCCGCGAATATTCCGTGGGGCGATGTGGGCGCGGACATCGTTATCGAAGCGACAGGTGTATTCACTGATGCGGAGAAGGCGCGCGCTCACCTCAAAGGCGGCGCCAAGCGCGTCATCATCACCGCACCCGCCACGAACGAGGATGCCACTCTCGTGATGGGGGTCAATCACGAGCAGTACGACCCCAGCCGCCACTATGTCATCTCCAACGCCTCCTGCACCACCAACTGCTTGGCGCCGGTGTGCAAGGTGCTGCACGAGCAGTTCGGCATCGAATACGGACTGATGACCACCGCGCACGCCTACACCAACGACCAGCGCATTCAGGACCAGATTCACAAAGACCTGAGGCGGGCGCGTGCCGCGGCGGCGAACATCATCCCCACCTCCACGGGCGCAGCTAAAGCCATCCATCTGGTGCTGCCGGAGCTGAAGGGGCGCATGCACGGGATTGCACTGCGCGTGCCCGTGCTGACCGTCTCCGTCATCGACCTGACGGTGCAGCTCACGCGTGCGGCGACGGTGCAAGCCATCAACGAGGCGTTCCGTGCAGCAGCGGAGGGTGCGCTGCGCGGCATTCTGGGCGTGTGCGATGAGCCGCTGGTGTCCAGCGACTTTCAGGGCGATGAGCGGTCTGCAATTGTGGACCTGCCCTCAACGATGGTGCTGGGCGACCGCTTCGCCAAGGTGCTGGCGTGGTACGACAACGAGTGGGGCTACTCGTGTCGCGTCGCCGATCTCGCCAAATACATCGCCAGTCGTGGACTGTAGCGGAGCGTGTCTGGCGCTATGCGCCTCTGCTGATTCTGGGGCTGCATGGCGTGCTGGCGCTGCTGTATAATCTGGCAACGCCTTTCGGCAATAACGGCTATGCCAACACGCCCGATGAGGGAGCGCATTTTCAGTATGTGGCGTATGTGGCGCAGGCGTGGCGGCTCCCTCGTTTTGAGGGTTATGCGGGGGTTGGCTATGAGGCGCACCAGCCCCCGCTTTACTATTTTCTGGCGGCGCTGCTCTATCACCTGACAGGTGGCGCGGGCAAGGGGGTGCGCCTGCTCTCTACCTTAGCAAGCGCAGGCGTGGTGTGGCTCACCTGGCTCACCTTGCGACGCCTGCTACCTCACCGACCTGAGGTGGCGCTCACGGGCATGGGCTTCGTCGCCTTCCTGCCGATGCATCTTGCCATTGGCAGCGCAGTCGGCAACGACGCCCTCACGAACCTGCTGTTTGCCAGTGTGCTGTACGGGCTTCTCGCAATGGGGAGTGTGGGGCTTGGCGTTCTGGTGGGGCTGGCGCTGCTCACCAAAGCGACCGCCATCCTGCTGCTGCCTGTGGTGGCAATCGGCTTGCTGCTGAAAGCGCATAGCAGCGGAGCAGGCTGGCGGGTCGGCGTTCGTCAGGCGGGGATTGCCTGCGGAATCGCCCTGCTTATCGGCGGCTGGTGGTTTGGGCGCAACGCCCTCCTCTATGATGACCCACTGCTGCAGAAGACCTTCCTGAAAGTGTTTGCAGGCACGGCGAAAGCGGAGGATTTTCTCAAGACGGGCATGAGCGGCGCGGAGTATGCCCGTCTTGTGGCGGAGTGGACTTTTCGCAGCTTCTGGTTCGCGTACGGCACGCCGCGCACGGCGCACACGGGCGTGCCTAACTTTCTGCCTGACAGCGTTTATCTTGCGTTGGCGCTCTGGCAACTCGTGGTGCTGGTGGGGTTGGCGCGTGCCTTACGGGAGCTGCGCGGTTCCTCCTGCTGGCAGGGGGAACCTAAAGGAGGGGGTCTACAAAACTGGCTGGGGATAGGGCTGTTCACCTTGCTGCTGGTGCTGCTAAGCTTTGTGATGTTTGTGCGCATCTTTTTTCAGGCGCAGGGTCGCTACTTCTACCCTGCGCTATTGCCAATTGCCGTTTTCAATGCGCTGGGCTGGGATGGGCTGCTGCCGTCGCGCTGGCGTTTGGTGGGGCATTGGATGCTGCTGCTGTTCTGGCTGCTGTTAGCCATCGGCTGCATGCGCTATCTGGGTTAGGCTTGCGTGCAAAATTTTGGCTTGCTATCCGCACCCGTGCCGATAGGCAGGCAGTGGAAACACCACCTTCACAGGTTGACGGTAGATGGCATGCTCCAGCACCAGTTCGCCCTTGCCCATGCGCGTGATGTTGCTTTTAATCGCAGGGTCTAAGGAGCGGTAATGCTCCGCAGCAAGCTCGGCGGAGCCACTGCGCCCGAACACGCGCGTCGAGCAGTTGCCCACCACGCGCGGGTGAACTGCGCTCATAAATTGCTCCGCGCCAAACAGCACAATACCCAGCGACCGCCCACGCTCCGCAATGTCCAGCACCTGTTCGATAATGGGTGATTCCTTTTCTCGCGGTGGAGCGTACTTGTTCAGCTCGTCCACGAAGATAATCACCTTCTCTGGCAGGTTGTTGATAAGGGTGTCAGCCTCAGCATAAAGGGAGTAGAGTGTGCGCAAAATGTCTCCGAACACCAGCGTCTGCTCGTCATCGGTGAGCTTGGCGATGTCGACGACCACCACCTCGCCGCCCTGAATGCGGGCAATCTCGTCGCTGATGCACTTAACCTCGCGCGCTCGATGGCTGACAAAGACCCCGCTCTGGCGTGTTTGCACGATGCGCCGTAGCAACCTGCGGAACCGTCCCACCGAGCTGGAACGCACATCGCCGACTTGCTGGGGCGTGCCGTCTTTCACCAATGGTTCACCATTCAGCAGGCTATCCCAATCTCGCACATGCTGCCATTTGCCAGTTGGTCTCCACTGTCCCGTGCGCGGGTCCGATAGCCCTGCCGAAATCTCACCAATCAGCGCGCCCAGTGTGTCCCACGGGTCGGGAATCTGCGATAACAGCAAATCCAGTTTCTGATAGGTGTCTTGGAGGGCATAGGCGTAGACAAACCAGTTGTTTTGCGGGATAGTGAAACTGTTGGGACGACCCGTGCTGGGAGTGTCTTTGCCATGCGGCAGCAGATAGCGCACATTATCGAAGGGTTTCGGTTGGAGACCGAGCCGTTGCCACAGCGCCTTCTGCTCTTCGGGCAGCTCGGCGGGTTGGTCGATGCAGAGCAGGTCGCCATGTTTCACATTCAGCAAGATAACCGCTATCTGGTCGCGCCGCCCGTGTTTCTCAGCGGTCTGCAGAATGGACTGAATGAGAAACATAATATAACTGGTCTTGGTGGCAAGCCCCGAAATACCTGTGATGTTCACATGCGCGCCCTCTGGACCCAGCACATAGCGTTCGTCTAAGTAGACCACTGCCTGCTCGCCGTTGGACATCCGGACCACGCCGGCGGGGATACGGTACATGGCGGGGATGGTATCGACGCCCAGCGCGATATGAATCGCCTTCTCATCAGCGAAGTAGACCTTGCGGTCGCAGGGAACGGGCATGTAAATATCGTGGTCGTTCGCCAGCACGGCTGCCCGCGCCACAGTTGTGCCTTGCCGCACGGTGTTCGGCTCCACATCCACATGCCCAAAGTCGCTGGAGATAAAGTTCGACAGATGGGTACGCGCATCGGTGCTGTGCGCTAAGTCGACCACCAGCCCAAAGGTGCGGCTGGTTCCATCGTTCGGCGCAACCTGCTCCGCCTCCACGATATCGAACGGGTTCACTATCTGATTCGGCTCCAGCCAGAAGTAGAAGGTATCGGAGGTCGTCGGCTGATTCTCTGTTGCCGAGATTCGCCCGATAATGGGTCGTTGTGCCTGCATGGTTCACCTCCATCGCATAAGTTGTCGCACCACTTCGTGGCTATAGAATCGGCTGCGGATGGCTTGTTCCGCCAAGTAAATGGGGTAGAGGTGGGCGTGCCAGCGACGGTCGCGCCCGTGCGGTGAAGCGCTGCGCTCCGCCACCAACGCGCAGGAGAGTTCGTCCAGCAATCGGGAGTCGACGGGTTGCTTGTCAGGTGTCACCACCTCACATTTGACCACGCCCATCAGCGGGTAGTCCATCGCTCCCTGCGGGCGCAGGCGCACATACCAGAACGCTACCTGCCCGTTGTACGCGCTGAACGCCAGCGTGCGATGCTCATGAGGCAATCCTGCCAGCAGGCGATAAATCGAGTAGCGCATGGCACGCGGACCGCGCCCGACGCTGAACTGGGGATCCTTGCGGAAGTTTTTGGAGACGCCCAGCACAGGCGGCACACCGCTCTGATACTGCTGCAGCGTGGTCAGAATCGGTTCGAACATCAGCGAGCCGTCCATTATCAGCCACTCGTCGCCCAACTGGGGCAGTAGCTGACGCATTATCTCGGCTTCGAGGGTGCGCATCTGATAGCGTGCCACACCATTCGCACGGTTGCGCAGGTCCATAGCCGATGCCTGATTCGGTGAGATGTCCACCAGCTCGACCAACTGGCTTGGGCAAAGGCTCTGAAGCCTCGCCCACGCCTGCTGGGAAAGGTGCTGTTGGCTGGCAAGCAGCAGGTGGCGCGTCTCCAGTGTGTGCGGGTGCACCGTGCCGTCATCTTCCCGAAACAGCGCGCACGCACCAATCTGGGCATACAGAATCGGCGTGTCGCGGTCATGCTCCAGCACCGTGCCCAGAAAGTAGCTGCGCACCGAGCCGTCCACAAAGTAGCGGAAGAGATGACTTTCGCGACGGTAGCGTGGCGGTGTCGGACGGTAGGGACAATCGGGGTCCAGCCGTTCCCCTGCAGGCAGGCGTTCCCACACCAGCTCGTGAACCTGTTCTGGCGTGCCCCAGAGGCGCTCCTCATGCTCTTCGATGTCGGGTCGCAGCAGCTCCTCCACCGCGCCCCCCGCCGCGGGCAGCACCTCCACTTCCCTCGACCACTCTCGAAGCAAGTCGCGTATCTGCTGAATCGGTTGCATCATCGCCTCTCTAATTTTAGCACTGCTTAAGCGCATTATTGAGGTCTTTCCAGAATTTGTCAAAGGAGCTATCTTTCCTGCTGATGGTAATCGGGTCTAACACGGACGCGATGTCGCCGCCGTACTCCGCGCCGCCCAACAAAGGCTCCACCCCTGCAGCGCGGATAGCTTCCCTCAGCGCGTTTTTGTACCAATCCTTTTGGCACTTTGGGCATGGCGGGTTGGGCTGCGCATCCGACAATACCTGTGGAAGTGCCTTCGTGTCCTCCAAGTACCAACGCTCAATGTGCGGGTCGGGAACGCCGATTACATAGTAGGGCACTTGCCCCTGAATAAGCCCCTCTGCTCGTTTGTATCTCTCTTGGGGGGTACAATCTCCATCAATCACCACCACCAGAATGTCGGGCAGGGAGGTTTCTTGCTTCAAGTCGCGTAGGAAGGCTTTCAGTTCGCCCCATAGCTTTGCGCCGCCCGTCGCGTTTCGCGTGTCAATCGTCACATCTTTACTCTGCTCCTGCGCCGCGCGTTGGATAAGCCTCGTAATAAACGCCTCATGCGCGATATCCTCGAAAAAGCGCACCACCGTACAGACTCGGCTCATCCCAAGTCTCCCCGAAGCAGTCTATCCGAAATAGGCGTGGGCTGCTCCTGCTCTTCCAAAGCGTCCGCACTCTCTGGTTTACAATACAATCCGCCGAGGAGCGACGAGAATACGGTATTGCCTCGCTCCTTCCTACAGGCAACGAACGCCAATGTGTCCGACTCTTCGAAGTATTCGGGCAAGATAGGCGAGTGGGTGTTGACGAGGATTTGCCGATGTTCTGAAGCGTTCTGGAGCATTTTCGCAATGAGTTGCAGGCGTCGCGGGTGAACCCCGTTTTCTGGCTCCTCAAGCGCCACGACCGAAGCGGGCGAATGGTGGGTGAGAATTGCCATTAGCCCCAGCAGTCGCAGCGTGCCTTCCGAGACGACCTTTGCCGAAAACTCCACCGACTGGTCGTCCACCGTCTCATACACTTTGAGCCGCAGGCGCCCATCTTCGGTCAAGTCCACACCAACGGCTTGCAACGATGGCACTATTTCGCGTAAGACGCGCTGGATGTTGTCGAACTGCAGGGGATGCTCGCGTTTGAGGGTGTAGTAAAACGCCGCCAGGTCGCCGCCTGACGGGGTCAGGCGACGCGCCTCTTTGAGGGGGTTCTCCTCACGCATCAAGCGCGGCTCAAAGTAGTAAAACTGCCACGATTCTAACTCTTCCTGAAAGGCAATCAGGTGTGGGTAGTGGGGCGGGTGGACGGGCAGCGACGCAACGGCGTAAGACAAGTTTATCTCGTATTCGGTGGGACGCGCCTGACCCTCCATCCGCAGCCGAAGACGGTCGTTGACACGCTCCAGAAACGGTTTACGCCTCTCATCAGGTGTTAGCGCGCCGCTTTTCTCCTGCTTGAGCGCAAGCAGCGACTCGTCCACCACACGCAGCACGCCTGTGCTGGGCGTTATCGCCACCGCAACTCGGTAGCGCAGGTAGCGCGAAGTAGGGGCGTAATGCCTTACGCCCTTACTTCGCGCGCGTTCATCACCATTCGACTTACCCTGCGCAGAGTAGGCGCGGATGCGCTCTTCCGCGCGGCGTATCGCCGACTCGCTCAACTCCACATCGACTTCCAGCGTGAACCTCGCCTCCTCCCGCTTGAGCAGACCGCTGATACCCTCCGCGCCAAAGCTAAACGCCTCTATCGGGTCGCCACGATGCTCCTCGAACGCCTCGGCAAGCGTGCGACTGCGCACGATACGCTTCAGCAGGTGCAACGCATCGAAGAGGTTGCTCTTGCCCGTCGCGTTCGGACCGATGATTACGGTCAGCGGCTTCAGCGTCAGCTCGACATCCCGCAGCGACTTATAGCCCGTCACCGCTATCCGCCGTATCATCATCCACCTCCTGTGAAAGGCTTTGCTGAATCGCCTCCAGCTCCTGCGCCGTCAAGCCCCAAACCTGCGCCGCCAACTGGTCTATTTCTGCCTCTATCGCGTCCAGTTGCGCTGTGCCCGGTTGCGCCGCTTGCAGCGCCGAGATAATCTCGTCAGCCGTCTGTTGATTGAGCCGACCTCTGCGCCGACGCTGCTCAATATACTGGATAATGGCTTTTGCCTGCTCGACGCTCAGCCCGCCAGGCGAAGGGTCGCCTCCCATCAGCTGATGCGCCTGCATAGACAACTCCGCCAACCGCCGATGCACAGGATTATTCGGGTCATAACGCGGAATGCGCACGTGATCCAGAACTGAAGCTGCTCCAATGCCCCCGCCCCCCGTCGAGAAAAAGGAGCGTATCGCAAAGTCACCTATATTGGAGTTCAAAAGAGCGCAGATGTAAAAGGCTTCCTGTGATATGTTGCAAGCAACAAAATATGTGTTGTGTTCGGGAAGAACTGTTTTTCCTTCGAAATCGTTCACGACAGCGGCTCTCATTCCCTTTGAAATCCAAGGCCACACCACCTTCCACGGGGCGAAGGTGTAATAGTCGATGTCCATCAGCCCGTAGAACTCCTTTTCGCGTCGGGAGAGGATTTGCTTGTAGCCGCTTCGGTTGCGCAACTCTTTTTCGAATCGCTTGAGGTAGGCGTAGGTTTTCGGGTAGTCCACTTGCAGGCTCGCTTCGGGGTAGGCGCGTGAGGGGGCATCAGGGGCTTGGGGCACGATAATCCAAGCGGAGGGTGTCGCTTGCCAGCGTTGCACATCGCGTCCGCGCAGCAGCGGGTACAGCAGGTCAGGCTCTAT
>Ga0197142_1005366_pt1 | contig 10037 bp, 7 predicted proteins | sample GBS60_MetaG_FD_148614 | JGI IMG/M metagenome (GOLD analysis project Ga0197142, IMG submission 148614) | Sediment microbial communities from Great Boiling Springs, Gerlach, Nevada, United States - GBS 60_MetaG | ecosystem: Environmental > Aquatic > Thermal springs > Hot (42-90C) > Sediment...
CCACCGGCAGCAGGGTGTACGGCCCTATCGTCACCGGCGCAAACAAAGCCAAAGGAAAAAGAAAGAAGAGAAGGATGCAAACCGCATCAGCGGTGATCAACCGTTTCGTCCACGTCAACCACGACGAACGCATCAGCGTGAATGTTACCCGAAGCGCGCTGCTGTACGGAGCTGCGCTGCGCAGCGCAGCCGCCTGGCTCATCTTGAATAGCCTAGCCGACTTGTTGTGGGAAAGAGATCCGGTGCGCTACATGCTGATTCGTTACGAGGACTTTGTAAACCAGCCGCGCAGAACCTTCCGACGCATCCTGGACCACGCCGGAGAGCCAGAGGCAGCCCTCCCCCTTATCGGCGAAGATGCTATTGATGTTCGCCACCATCACATCATCGCCGGCAACGCCAACCGCTTTCGCACCGGGCTGGTCAAGCTAATGCTCGACGACGAATGGCGCCGCAAACTAAATCCGCTGGATGCTGTTTTGGTCACGCTGGTCACATTTCCGTTGCTGCGCAAATACGGTTACTGGTCCCCAGCATTAAAGCCAGCGACTGCTCCTCTCCCGGCTACGCCTCACCGATTGATCAACACTGATGATTGAAATCAGTCAAGTGACCGATCGTCCTGCTGGCTGGAAGAGCTAATTCGCACGACATAGCCGATGAGTGCGACTTGCGGCCGGAGCGCGCAGAAGCCAGCATGGCGAAGGGCAAAACGCTGGGTGAGCGACGACGATACCGCCCATCCTCTACAGAGCAGATTTCGCTTGTGAGCAACTCACGAGCAGTTGCGCTCCGACTTATACGCACCCTCGTATGCGGACCTCACTCAACACGGCCGATCTAGACTAGATACCTCGGTGTGGTAATAATATTCCCCAATCTTTTAGGATCGTGTCTCTGGAGCGCATTCGGCAACAGCCACTCGGTGACTCGCGCTTCGTATGTCTAACACCATGTCAGCAGTATCCGTCCACAAATTAACCAACCGTCCACCGCTACAAAAGCTCTTGTTCTTCTCCTTGCTGGGAGCCTACATCATTCTCTTAGCCCGCACTGCGTGGATGTGCGACGATGCTTTTATCACCCTGCGCACTGTTGATAACTTCGTCCAGGGCTACGGCCTAGTTTGGAACGTCGGCGAGCGCGTCCAGGTCTACACTCATCCACTCTGGATGTTCCTCCTCTCTGCCTTCTACGCCTTCACCCGCGAGCCTTACTTCACCACTCTTATCGTCTCCATGGCCCTCTCGCTGGCCACAGTTGCCTTGCTGCTGTGGGTCAGCCACCGTCACCTCACCTCGCTGCTGCTGGTCGGCATTCTCCTCATCGGCTCAAAGGCCTTCGCCGATTACTCGACCTCCGGTCTAGAGAATCCGCTTGCCCACTTACTGCTGGCTGTCTTCTTCGTTCTTTATCTGCGCCAGCCGCTGAACCTCAGTTATGCTCCTCTGCTGGGCATATTGGCTGGACTGGTGATGCTCAACCGACTAGACCATGGCCTGCTTGTTGTCCCCGCCCTGCTCGCTGCTGCGGTTCAACTGCCTCGCCGGACTGCTTTCACGATGCTCGCTGCTGCCGGCATGCCGGTTGCTGGATGGTTGCTGTTCTCGCTTGTCTATTACGGTTTCCCGTTCCCGAACACTTTCTACGCCAAGCAAGCCACTGGCATTTCGCGCATTGAGTATCTGGAGCGCGGTGTGGGTTATCTAGTTGACACTGCAGTTGTAGATGGTGCCACGTTGCTGGGAATACTTCTTGCCATTGGCCTAGCACTATGGCAACGCAACCGCTTCATGTTGCCGGCTGCCGCAGCAGGCATCGTGCTCTACGTGCTCTACGTCATCTGGATCGGCGGCGATTTTATGGGCGGTCGGATGTTCAGTGCGCCGATGTTAGTCGCACTCACACTGCTGACTTCTATCAAGCCGCCGAGACACATTGCCGCGCCTGCTCTGCTCCTTACGCTCGTACTTGTGATCATGAATCGTCCGTATCTGACCAGCACAGAGCCACTGCGCGGCGTATTCACCGGCTCAATTCGCGAAACGCTGTTAGGGAAGCCCGCAACTTTCGGCATGCACGCAAACGATGAGCGACAGTTTTACGCCAAGCTTTGGCTGTCGTCCACTATTCGGGGAGATGGTGGTCCAACCAAGTTTCAATGGGCGAGAGATGGGCTGTTGTTCAGAAACCATCGAGGACAGTTCAACGTGAGAGGCACTATCGGGATGTTTGGTTACTACGCAGGCCAGCAAACGTATGTCCTCGATGTGCTAGCACTGTCTGATCCGTTTCTGGCTCGCATCAAGCGCCGCTCCGCCCCAACAGGTTGGAGGATCGGCCACATCGCCCGTCCATTACCGGAAGGTTACCTGCTGACCAAGTTTACAGACAAGAACAAGATTTTAGACTATAAACTAAGTTCATTTTATGATAAGATAAAAAGTATTATGAGTGATGATATATTTTATCTTAGAAGATTACAAAATATACTTGATATTAACCTGAATAATTATTATTTTTATCTAGAGAATGAAAAAGATATTAAAAATATTGAGTTTAATCCAGTTGTAGTGGATTATGAAGGTATAGAAATTAGCGATAAAGAGCTAAATATCATACTTGGTATTAGTGCTAGCAGTAATCATTATTTATTTCTGCGAACACGGGGCAGCTACAAGCTCGAGTTGATAGGCCAGCGCGGATCTGTCGTCCTTGCAGCACATCGAATCGCTGGCAGCGAAGAAGAAACCACGCGCTGGCTTCGCCTGCTAGATGGGACGGATAGCGTCCGCTTTACCCCCCTGGAGAATAACCTGTCTACGCCTGTGATCTACTTCGTCCTTATCAGCCCGGTGTTCGGCCTCGAACCCGATTATTTCACTGTCGAATCCGACACCCTGGCCATCAACCTTTTTTCGCCGGTGGTCGCTTTGCGCAACGTATCAAATTCGCATAATGAGCCGCTCTGGCTGGCAACCCATAAGCGCGACTTTTTCTTCTTGAGAGCAGCCAGCCAGGTTTCTCACATCCTTGAAGTCAAAGCAACACCACTCTGCCCGATTGGCAAAACCCAAACCGTGAGACTCTGGCTGAATGGCCAGCAACTCACGAAGTACACCTGGATGGACTGCAGCCAAGCATGGGAGGAGAAGATACTCATTCCTGCGGATCGGCTTCTTCCGGGATGGAACTTGCTGGAAGCCGAAGCCGAGCACAGTGTCGTGCCGGCAGAGGTCTTCCCAGGCAACAACGACCGCCGCACGCTCTCTGTTGCGTTCTGGCGCCTCTGGGCACGACCAGCACAGTAAACGCTTCGCCTTCCTTAATGACCTCACTATTGGGTGGTAACATTCCCCAAGGAGGTCGGCACACCTCATGTTCAAAAGCATCTCAGAAGTCAAGCAAGGGTTATTCCAACAGCAGTACATCGCCTCGGACGAGATCGCCACGGTGGTCTTCTTGGCCGAGCAGATGGGCAAGCCGATCCTGGCCGAAGGCCCGGCCGGCGTGGGCAAGACCGAGCTGGCCAAGGCCTGGGCCGCCGCCACCAACCGCGAGCTGATCCGCCTGCAGTGCTACGAGGGGCTGGACGAGTCCAAGGCGCTTTACGAATGGGAATACTCCAAGCAGATGCTCTACACGCAACTGCTGCGCGACAAGCTCAATCAGGTGATGGGCGCAGCGTCATCGCTGGCCGAGGCCGCCGACGCGCTGGCCAAGGAAGAGAACGTCTTCTTCTCCAAGCGCTTTCTGCTCCCCCGCCCACTGCTGCGCGCGTTGATGAACGAGCGACCCGTCGTGCTGTTGATAGACGAGATCGACCGTGCCGACGCCGAGTTTGAAGCCTTCCTGCTGGAGATCCTGAGCGACTTTCAGGTGAGCGTGCCGGAACTGGGCACCATCAAAGCCGTCCAGCAACCGATGGTGGTGCTGACCAGCAACAACACCCGCGAGCTGAGCGAGGCGCTCAAGCGGCGCGCGCTCTACTTATTCGTGGATTACCCCACCTTCGAGTCGGAGCTGAAGATCGTGCAGATGCGCGTGCCCAACCTGGCGCCGCAGATCGCCCAACAATGCGTGGAGATCGTCCAGCGCCTGCGCACCCTGGACCTCAAGAAGTCGCCCAGCGTGGCCGAGACGGTGGACTGGGCCAAGGCGCTGGTCGCCATCAACGCCAAACACCTGGACGAGAAGACGCTCAACGACACGCTGACGGTGATCCTCAAGCACGAGAGCGACATCCAGCGCGCGCGGCGCGCGCTAAGCGGCGGCAAAGGTGGCCGCGATGTCGGCATTCGATAGTGTGATAACTTATTTAGACCCAAGATGGATCAGCGTATTGTCGAGTTCATCACCGCGCTCCGCTCCAGCGGCGTGCGCATCTCGCTGGCCGAGTCCGCCGACGCGCTGAAGGCCATTGCGACCGTCGGCGTGCTCGACCGCGAGACGTTCAAGCATGCGCTCAAGGCGACGTTGGTGAAAGAGCCGGCCGACGTGCCGGCCTTCGAGCAGTTCTTCCCCATCTACTTCGGGCACGAAGGCCCACCCCTACAACCGCCACAAGGTCTAAACGCCGAGCAACAGGCCCAGCTCCAGCAAGCGATCGAACAACTGCGCGAGCAGCTTCGCCAGTTGATGCACATGCTGGCGCAGGGTCAACGCCCAAGCCGCGAGCAACTGGAACAGTATGCCCGTCAGGCCGGCATCAATCCCGGCATGCGCGGCAACCGTCAGCTCCAGAGCTGGATGACCGAGCGCATGCTGCGCCGCATGGGGCTGACGCCTGAGCAGGTGAAGGAAGCGCTCGAAGCCTTGCTCAAGCAACTCAAGCAACAAGGCATGAGCGCCGAAGGCCGGCAGGCTGTGCGCGAGACCGTTGAGGGCAACGCCGAAGCCCTGCGCGAACAGGTGGCCCGCTTCGTCGGCCAGAGCCTGCTCCAGCAGCCCAACGACCAGCCGCGCCGCCAGCGGATTGACGACTTGATGAACCGCCCGCTCGCTGCGTTGAGCGATGCCGAGGCCGACGAGCTGCGCAACCACGTCCGCCGGCTGGTCGCCCGCCTGCGCTCGCGGGCAGCGCTGCGCATGCGGCGCGCCAAGCGCGGCCACTTCGACCCCAAAGCCACCATCCGCCACAACCAGCGCTATATGGGCGTGCCGATCGAGATCAAAAAGAAACGCCGCCACCTCAAGCCAAAGATCACGGTCATCGTGGACGTTTCTACTTCTATGCGACCGGTGGCCGAGTTCATGTTGCGCATGGTCTATGAGATGCAGGACCAGATCAGCAAGGCGCGCTCGTTCGCCTTTATCAGCGACATGCACGAGATCAGCATGATCTTCGCCGAGCATCGCCCACGCGAAGCGGTCGAGATTGTGCTCGACGAGCTGCCGCCCGGCTATTACAACACCGACCTGGGCCACAGTCTACAGACCTTCTGCGAGCGCTTCAGCGACTCGGTGGACCAGCGCACCACGCTGATCTTCGTCGGGGATGCGCGCAACAACTACAACGACCCACGGGTGGACCTGGTGCAGAAGTTGCGCATGCGCGCGCGGCGCGTGATCTGGTTCAACCCAGAGCCGCCCCACCAGTGGGGCTATGGTGACAGCGACATGCTGGCCTACGCGCCGTTCTGCCACGCCATTCACCAGGTGGCGACGCTCAAGCAACTGGCCGACGCCATTGATCACCTGTTCCAGGCCGCTTGAAAACCGCCTCGGTCATGACGACCAACTCCTCATCGCCCATCTCCAAGCTCTTGCGCCCCAGCGTGTGTGTGGGATTAATCGCTGGCCCGACGCTGGCCCTGGCCGCTGCCGCGCAGCAACTCCCCAGCACGCCGGAGATGCGCCTGCTGGGGTTCTTCATCGTGATGGCCGGCTTCGGCATCACCGGCTACTTCGCAGCGCGCGAGAGCGGCGTGGCGCAGCGCAGCGCCGGCTACGGCATCGGCGCGCTCAGCGGCCTGATCGCCGGCCTGTTCGTCTCCGGCGCGTTCATCGCGGCCTCGGTCGCGCTCTCCTTCGACCCGCAAAACGTCGCCCGGCTACAGGCTGAAATCGAGCGCCAACTCGGGCCGGCCCAGCTCGAACAGATCCGCGCGGCTGAGCTGAGCCTGGAAGCGCTCACCCAGCTCTCCCTGGGGTTAAGCATCGCCCTCTGTGGGCTGGGCTTTCCGGTAGCTGGCTTATTGCTCGGCGCGCTGGGCGGTGCCAGCGGCGCTGCCCGCAACCAACAGGCCAAGCAACGACTCGGCAATCGAAGATGAAGTGGACGAAGAGCGAAAAGGAGATCGCGGCCAGCAAAGCGGCCCGCCGGCGCGGCCTGTTCACCGCCGCCATCGCTGTGTTGGTCGGCGGGCTGATGCTGGCGCTCTCCAGCGAGTTTCTGACGCTGCATTGCGTGGTCGCCGCGGCGGTGGCGTTATCCGGCGGGATCGCCGCTGCGCGGGCGGGGCTGCCCTTTCACCCAGACTGCGCGCGCAGCGCCGGCGCAACCGGTGGCATCTACGCTGCTCTGGGCTACGCTTTGCCCTTCATGATCTACAACTTCGTGCGCTACGTGAACGTGAACGACCAGACCGCTGCCGAGCGTGCGGCTGCGCTTACCCCTGAGCAAATCGCGTTGATGGAGCAGTTCAACGTGGTGGTCGGCGCGGAGTTCTTCCGCGGCCAGGACATCAGCTATCTGTTCGGCTATCTGCTCTTCGGGCTGCTATTTGGCTGGCTGTTCGGCATGCTCGGCGGCGCATTCGCTAAGCGGCAACTCCCCCTATGAAGAAACACCTAATAACAGCAGCTATTCTCCCAAGAAAATACTCGCTACATATCACCATTATACTACTAGCAGTTATGAGCTTATATCCTTTATTTACAGCTATTATATATCCACACCACTTCTTAAATGATGACTCATTTATAACGCTAACTTACTCAAAGAACATTGCTTTAGGAAGAGGTTTTATATTTAATCATCCTCCAGCGACATTAGGCACAACTACACCGTTATTTGCATTAATAATTGCATTTTTATCCAAGATATTACCCAATGTTGAAATACCAGTAATAGCAGTATTCTTTACTACTTTTTGCTGGATAGGTATAGTATGGATATTCTTTATTTTTAGACATAAATGGCAAATTCCTCTCTATGGCATCCTTATCATAGCTTTTGTTTTTTATGCTTTAGGATGGATAAAGTTTTTAGGAATGGAGGCATACCCTTTCGCCTTGCTCCTGACATTAAGCATTTCTCTATTCTTAAGTGATCGATTGATACCTACCGGATTTATTGCTGGACTACTATTTCTTACACGCGGCGAAGGTATATTAATACTTTTGGTGTTCTTCATTGCTACATACTTAAAATATAGAACAACAAGAGATTTTAAATATATATCAAATTCTATTTTTAAAATTTTAACAGCTTTTGCTATACCAACGCTTTTATGGTTTTTATTTGCATATTCAAACTTTGGCGTGCTACTTCCTAATACACTTTCTGCGAAACAGGCTCAGGGGCAAAACAACGTTTTTAATACCTTTTTTATAAAATTAGTTAACTGGCTGCCGACGTGGTTTAAGCAGTTTGAGATATTTTATCCTATCAACATATCATGGATACTAGTGCCTCTAGGGTTAATTGTCGCCCTCAGGCGAAATCGTCAATGGTTGATGTGGGTAGGATGGATGGCATTTTACGTCATTGGTTATAGTATACTTGGGGTAGCAGCTTATGCATGGTATTTTCTTCCGATTGTATTTGTTTTAAATCTATTGCTAAGTTTAGGTATTATCCAAGTTATTAGTTTTACAATAGAAAAAATAAATAACCTATTACTCAAAGCAGCTTTCCTCTCTTTCTTTACCGTGATTTCAGTATGGACATTGATAAAGCCAATGCCCGACTACGGACTTCTCTACGAGGGCGATCCGAGAGCAAAGAGCTACATTAATTTAAGTCATTGGTTTAATAGAAACGCTAAACCTGATGAGAGTATTGCGTATATTGAAATAGGCTATTTAGGCTATTACACAGACAATAAGATTATAGATCTCGCCGGTTTAGTGTTATCTGACATTGTCTTCTACGTATCGAAGGGTGATTTTACAAGCGGTTTTTGGAAATACAGGCCAGATTATTATGTATATCTCCCGGATTTCGATTGGGCCTTGGCCGGCATTAGAGCCGATCCGCGCTTCGATCTTGAATACCAGGCCGTTGCGACTCTGCTCGGTCCTCGTGAGAACAATTTTACTATTTATAAACGGCGTTCTTTACTAAATACGCCTTAACTTATATAATTTATCATAAATATAAATTTTCACTTTTTATAATAAGAGCAAAGAAAAGATTCTGCCTGCGCGCGCATTGCCGCCAGCTCCCCTCGGTCTAAGCGGCGCAGCGTCTTCACCGCCATGCTGGTGCGCGGGTTAGCGCCCAGGCGCTCGGCATGGCGGGCGACGAAGTCCCAGTACAGCGCGTTGAACGGACACGCGCGCGGGCCAACGCGCTGGCGCGGGTCAAAGCGACACTTGGCGCAGTAGTTGCTCATCTTGTGGATGTAGTTCGCGCTGGCCGCGTAGGGCTTGGTGCCGACGATGCCGCCGTCAGCGAATAGCCCCATCCCGATCACATTGGGCGTGACTACCCAGTCATAGGCGTCAACGTAGGTGGACAAAAACCATTCGTTGACCTCTTGAGGGCTGATGCCGGCCAGCAGCGCGAAGTTGCACAGCACCATCAGCCGCTGGATGTGGTGCGTGTAGCCGCGCTCCCAGACGCCCTGCACGCACTCGCGCAGGCAGGCCATGTCGGTCTGCGCGTCCCAGTAAAACGCCGGCAGCGGGCGCGTCGCGCCGAGCACATTCATCGCGCGCAGGCGGGGCATCTCACGCCAGTAGATGGCGTAGATGAACTCGCGCCAGCCGATCACCTGGCGGATGAAGCCCTCGGCCGAGTTCAGCGGGGCATGGCCGGCCTGCCAGGCGCGCTCTGCGCCGGCGCACACCTCCAGCGGCTCCAGCAGGCCGATGTTGATTAGCGGCGAGATCAGCGCGTGAAAGAGCCAGGGCTGGCCGCTGAGCATCGCATCCTGATATGGGCCGAAGTTCGGCAGGCGACGGTCGAGGAAATCCTGGTAGAACGCGAGCGCGTCCGCGCGCGTGACCGGCAGCGCAAAGCCATCCAGCCGGCCCCAGGCCGTATCCAGGCGCGCCACCTCGGCGATCACCTCGCAGGTGATCGCGTCGGGCGCATACGAGGGAACGGCGGGGAGCGCGTCGGGCGACCAGTCCTTGCGCGGGGGCCGGCGATTCTCAGCATCCCAGTTCCATCTCCCGCCGACGGGTTGATCGCCCTCCATCAGAATCCCTGTGCGGCGGCGGAGCTTGCGGTAGAACGTCTCCATCAGCGGTGAGCGGGCCGCACCGAGGTCCGCCGGGCTGGAGAGGAAGAAACGGTTCGGCCACACCTCGACCGGCAGGCCCAGCGTCTCGCCCAGCCGAGAGATGAACTGCGCCCCTTGCCAGGTGCTCGGACGCATCACAACCAATCGTTCATCGGGGTGTTCCTGGGCGTGCGCCCGCAAGGCAGCCAGGAAGGTCGGCGCGCGACGGTGATCAACCTGGAAGCCCACCCGCCGCATCTCGTCCATGAAGTGGCGCATGGCCGAGAGCACCAGGATCAGCTTGTGGCGATGCCAAGGGCGCGCGCGCAGCTTCGCGCTGCTCTCGATGAACAGCAGCCGCGCGTTGCCGGGGTTTAACCCGTGCTCCGCCAGCCAGACCGGCCAGCGCGGCGAGAGCTGATCGCCCAGGATCCAAACCGTCGTCCTCTGTTGTCCCATGTGCACAAAAAGCACGCCGGCGTCTTACGAGCGCCGGCGTGAACACTGCGTTGATTCGCTCCGAGAAGCCTAGAGGGCCTCTGCTTTCACCCAGTCTACCAGCTCGTGCACGTAGGCGAAAGCCAGCGCGGTGACCGTGTCGGCTGCGCCGTAGTAAATCGCCATGCGGCCGGTGTCGCCGTC
>Ga0197142_1005369_pt1 | contig 10034 bp, 10 predicted proteins | sample GBS60_MetaG_FD_148614 | JGI IMG/M metagenome (GOLD analysis project Ga0197142, IMG submission 148614) | Sediment microbial communities from Great Boiling Springs, Gerlach, Nevada, United States - GBS 60_MetaG | ecosystem: Environmental > Aquatic > Thermal springs > Hot (42-90C) > Sediment...
GTGCGCCTTCGCATAGCAACGGCCCGGGCGTTGGAGCCCACTCGCGCTGCCTTGTTCGACGCTGCGGCACTCCGCGCAGCTTGCGAAAGCGACCACGACCTCGGCTATTACATTTACCGCCGCCTCGCCAACGTGATCGCGGCACGTTTGACCGCCACTCGCTTACAGCTCCTCGATCTCTACGCTTCCCCGACCCCCAACGTTCCGTCATGAGTGCCCCGCGACAACTGGTTCCCGGAACCACCGTTGCAGTTCCAAAGCAGGATCTCGAACGGCTGTTCGCGCACCTGCGGGCAGGCGGATACGTCGTCGTCGGACCGACGATTCGCGACGGCGCGATCGTTTACGATGAAATCACGAGCATGAACGACTTGCCAATTGGCTGGAAAGACCGGCAATCGGGTGGCTTCTACCGTCTCGAGCGCCGGGGAGACCAACGCTTCTTCGGGTTCGTTGTGGGCCCCCACTCGTGGAAAAGGTACCTGTATCCTCCAACGCGGACATTGTTTTCCGTCCGCCGCATGGGCGGCGAATTTGCTTTGGAAGCACCACAAGAACCGCCTCCGCGCTTCGCATTCATTGGCGTGCGGAGCTGCGAGCTTGCCGCGATGGGCATTTTGGACCGCGTTCTCGCTGCTGGTGCCGCCGACCCGGACTACCAAGCCCGCCGTGCCAATGTGTTCATCGTCGCCGTGAACTGCACCGAACCCGGAGGCACATGCTTCTGTGCCTCGATGCACACCGGCCCGAAGTGCACTAGCGGGTTCGATCTTGCGTTGACGGAACTCGACGAATCATTTGTTGTAGAGATCGGGTCGGCCGCCGGTGCGGCGGTCCTCGCGGCGGTGTCTTGGCGCCAACCTGACGAGAGAGAGCTGGAAGCTGCAACCGATGCGGTCCGCGAGGCGGCAACGAAGATGGGCCGCACCCTGGATACAAGCGGACTCCGCGAACTGCTCTACCGGAACCTCGAGCACCCGCGATGGGACGAGGTGGCGCAGCGATGTCTCTCCTGCACGAATTGCACCATGGTGTGCCCCACGTGCTTTTGCACCGACGTGCGCGACACGAGCGATCTGACCAGCACGGTGAGCGAGCGGATCCGCGTTTGGGATTCCTGCTTCAACGGCGAGTTTTCCTATCTCCATGGCGGACAACATCGCGCCACGATCCGTGCGCGCTACCGCCAATGGCTGACCCACAAGCTGGCCTCCTGGGTGGATCAGTTCGGCACGTTTGGGTGCGTGGGCTGCGGACGCTGCATTACCTGGTGTCCCGTCGGGATCGACCTCACAGACGAAGTCGCCGCACTGCGAGCGACTTCGTGACTGCCGTGCTTTCGATGGCGAACGATCCGATCGCAAATTGGGGAGCACAGCCGGCGCCCCGCGATCCCATGGTGCCTGGGTGGGCCACGGTACGCGCCATCCAGCCGGAAACTCCGGAAGTGGTCACATTGACGGTGGAGCTGCCTGCGGACTCTCGGGTCGCCGAGCGCTGGCCGCAGCCCGGGCAATTCAACATGTTGTATCTGCCAGGTGTGGGAGAGGTGGCCATCTCGGTTTCTTCGGCGAACAGAGATGCAACCACCGTGCAGCACACCGTGCGCGCTGTCGGCAGGGTCACGCTAGCGATGCGTGCTTTGCGGGTGGGCGACCCTCTCGGCATCCGAGGCCCCTTTGGGCGACCATGGCCGCTGGAGCAAGCTCGAGGCAGCGACCTGGTCATTATTGGCGGGGGCATCGGACTTGCCCCGTTGCGCTCAGCGATCGAATACATCGCCCAGCATCGAGGGGAGTACGGTCAAGTGCACATCCTCATCGGAGCCCGCACACCTGCCGACTTGTTGTATTCCCACGAGTACGACGCCTGGCGCTCTCACGGTATGGGGGTGATCTCCACTGTCGATCGTGCCGATGCCCAGTGGAAAGGAAAAGTCGGAGTCGTTCCCTTGCTGCTCCGTTCTGTTCGCGCTGACCCCTCCAGAACGTTCCTGTTGACCTGCGGGCCAGAAGTCATGATGCGGTTCGTGATTTACCAAGCGCTCGCAAGCGGATTTCCTAAGGAACGCGTTTACCTTTCCCTGGAGCGCAACATGAAGTGCGGGATTGGTCTTTGCGGCCACTGCCAACTCGGGCCCTACCTTTTGTGCAAAGATGGGCCGGTGTTGCACTTCGGACAACTGGAACCCTTTTTCTTCGTGGAAGAACTATGATGGGTAACGTCCCTCGGCCAAAGCCCCGCCTCGCCGTTTACAAATTTGCTTCCTGCGACGGCTGCCAACTCACGATTCTCGACTGCGAGGACGAACTCCTTTCCCTCGCTCGCGAGATCGAGATTGCTCACTTTCCTGAAGCTCGCCGCCAAGTCCTGGACGGACCGTACGATCTCGTGCTGGTAGAGGGCTCGGTGACCACGCCCGAAGAAGAAGCCCGGATCCAGGAGGTACGAAAACGAGCCAGGGTCTTGGTGACGATTGGCGCGTGTGCAACCGCAGGTGGCATCCAAGCCCTCCGCAACTGGGCCGATGTGCGCGAGTTTGCAGCCACCGTTTACCCAAGCCCCGACTACATCCAAACGCTCGCGCACGCGCGCCCGATCAGCGAATTCGTCAAGGTCGACTTCGAACTCCGGGGCTGCCCGATTCACAAAGCACAGCTCCTCGAGTTGCTTACGGCGTTCCTGGTTGGCCGGAAGCCGCGTGTGCCCACGCACAGCGTGTGTCTGGAATGCAAACTCCGGGGAACCGTGTGCGTCATGGTCGCACGCGGCACGCCTTGTCTGGGTCCGGTCACCCAAGCGGGATGCGGAGCGATTTGCCCCGCGTACAACCGCGGATGCTACGGCTGCTTCGGCCCGATGGAAAAGCCGAACCCGAGCGCCCTCGGACAAAAGTTCCTTGAACTCGGGCTCACGCGCCCCGCGGTGAGCCGAGCGTTTCGGCTTTTCACGGCAGCGGCGCCGGCTTTCCATCGGGCAAGCGACGAGTTCTCGAAGGAGTAAATTCGTGAGCGAGCAACACATTCGCGTCGATTACCTCGCCCGGGTGGAAGGCGAAGGGGCACTGAAGATTACGGTGAGGGACAACCAAGTGGTCGACCTACGCTTGGACATCTTCGAGCCCCCGCGATTTTTCGAAGCCTTCTTGCGTGGCCGCAGCTTCCACGAGGTGGTCGACATCGTCGCTCGGATCTGCGGCATTTGTCCGGTTGCGTATCAAATGAGCGCAGCCCACGCGTTGGAGAAGGCCTTGGCCATCACTCCACCGCCGGGTGTCAGGAGTCTTCGCCGGCTGCTGTATTGTGGCGAGTGGATCGAGAGCCATGCGTTGCACGTCTTCCTGCTGCATTTGCCGGATTTCCTCGGCCACGAGTCGGCAGTCAGCATGGCATCCGATCCTGCACTGCGTCCGATCGTCGAGCGGGGGCTGCGACTGAAAAAAATTGGCAACCGGCTGATGACGATCTTGGGAGGGCGAGAAATCCACCCTGTCTCGGTATGCGTCGGTGGGTTTTACCGCGCCCCTGCCCCATCGGAATTACGCCCTCTTCTCCCAGAATTCGAATGGGGAATCGAAGCAGCGGCGCAAACGCTCCGCTGGGCAGCAGGCCTCGAGTTTCCTGCATTCGATGGCCGATATGATTTCGTTTCCCTGTTCCACCCGGACGAATACCCCATGAACGAAGGGCGCATCGTTTCCTCCTGGGGACTCGACATCGCTATCGAAGACTACGAAAAGCATTTTCGCGAACTTCAGGTCCCCCACTCCAATGCACTTCACTCGGTGCGCGCGGACATGGGCACCAGCTACATGGTCGGGCCTCTGGCACGGCTTCATTTCAATTTCGAACGTTTGCAGCCCGAAGCAAAAGCGCTAGCACGCGAAGTGGGCATGTGCCCCCCGATGCACAATCCGTTTGCGAGCCTCCTGGCGCGCGGAGTGGAAATCCTTCATGCTCTCGAAGAGGCCCACGCGATCATCCGTGAATATCGTGGCATCGGTGAACCTTGCTCCGCTGAGATCACTGCCAGGTCCGGTGTAGGCATGCACGCCACGGAAGCGCCGCGCGGCTTGCTGTATCACCGCTACCGCGTCGGGGAGGACGGCACGATTCTCGAGGCGAAAATCGTGCCTCCTACTGCCCAAAACCTGCGGCGGATCGAAGACGACCTGCGACACTACGTTCCTTCCATCTTGTCTCTGCCCCTGCCCGACGCCACGTTGCGCTGCGAGCAGCTCGTCCGTAGCTACGACCCCTGTATCTCCTGCGCCACCCACTTCTTGAAGCTAGAGATCGAACACGTGTGAAGGCACTCGTGCTAGGATTTGGCAACGAATATCGGAGCGACGATGGAGTTGGAATTGCGGTCGTTCGGGCGCTCGGGCCGCACCTTCCACCATCGGCGGCAGCAGTTGCAACCGAGCCGCATGCCATCGATCTTTTCGAGCGATGGAAGGACGCCGACCTGGTGATCGTGGTGGACGCGGTTTCTTCGGGAAGCCCTCCGGGCACGATTCATAGGTTCGAGGCACAAGGGCAACCTGTGCCGGCGGTGTTTGCCCGCTGCTCCACCCATGCGTACTCCATTGCGGAGATGATCGAGCTCGCGAGGGCCCTCGGCACCATGCCTCCTCGGTTGCTCGTACTGGGAATCGAGGGAGAGAGCTTCCAACACGGGGTTGGCTTGTCGCCCGCCGTGGCTCGTGCGGCAACGGAAGCGATCCAGACCATTCTTCGAGCCCTAAAGGATCCGTCGCCCACGGAAGGATCTCGGCAGCGGCTGGAAGGGCCAAAAGGGGACAGCGCCTCCGCCAAACGGCCAGACCACGACCGCAAGCCGTAAGGAGTGGCTGTGCACGAAGCCAGGCTGATCGCGGACTTGGTGCGGAAGATCGAAGCCCTTGCGCGAGAGCATGGAGCCAACCGGGTTACCAAAGTTCGAGTTCGGCTAGGGGCGCTGTCCCACATGACACCAGAGCATTTCCGCGATCACTTCGCCCTGGTGACGCAAGGCACTGTTGCCGAAGGTGCAGAAACCGAGATCGAGGTGAACCACGACACCACCGCTCCGGACGCCCACAGCGTGCGCCTGCTCGAGATCACCGTCCGCAAGCCATGAACACGGCACCCGGCGAATCTCCGCAAAGTGTGCTTCGCGTTCGCATCGCGGTAAACGGTGTGGTCCAGGGGATCGGTTTTCGTCCGTTTGTGTATCGTCTAGCGACGCAGCTCGGTCTCGCCGGCTGGGTTTGCAACGGTCCGGACGGGGTCCTCTTAGAAATCGAGGGCGAGGCGCATGCGGTGCAGGAGTTTCAACGGCGTCTTCGAACCGATGCGCCGAGCGCCATCCGCGTGGAACGGATCGCGACCGAACCAGTTTCGCCGCGAGGGGACACGACGTTTACCATCCGCAGCTCCCCTTCCGGGGGCGACACGTGCACGACGTTGCCTCCCCCCGATCTTGCCACGTGCACGAACTGTCTCGCAGAACTCTTCGATCCTAACGACCGCCGCTACAGGTATCCGTTCATTGCCTGCGTGGACTGCGGCCCACGGTTCACTGTGACCACCGCTTTGCCATACGACCGCGAGCACACGACCATGCGGTTGTTTCCACTGTGCACCGAGTGTTCGCGTGAATACCGCGACCCTGCGAATCGGCGCTTCCATGCACAAGCAATCGCATGCCCTCGATGCGGCCCGCAGGTGGAGTTGTGGGACGCATCAGGTCGCGTGTTGGCAACCGGAAACGACGCGCTTCTGCAATCCGTGGCCGCCATCTCGGCAGGCGCCATCGTCGCCGTGAAGGGCTTGGGCGGATTTCACTTGCTTGTCGACGCTACCAACGAAGCTGCCGTGCTCCGCTTGCGAGAGCGGAAGCAGCGCCCAGCAAAGCCCCTCGCCGTGATGGTGCCTGACCTGGACTGGGCAAAGCGATGTTGCCTGCTCACCGAAATGGAAGCTGCCCTGCTTTGTTCTGCGCAGGCACCCATCGTGCTCGCGCGCAAAGCCCATCGGTTTCCGGTCGTGCGGGGAGCGGAGGGCACAGTCCGTCTGGCTGAGTCCATAGCGCCGGGCAACCCGTACCTCGGCATCATGCTACCCTACACGCCGCTGCACCATCTCCTCGCAGCCGCGCTCCGGCGCCCGTTCGTGGCCACGAGTGGGAATCGTTCCGAGGAACCCATTTGCACGGATGAATCGGATGCGTTGGAGCGATTGGGCAACGTTGCCGACTTGTTTCTCGTCCACAACCGCCCCATCGCTCAACATGCAGACGACTCGATCGTTCGCGTCGTGAATACACGCCCACTCTTCCTTCGCGTAGCCCGAGGCTACGCGCCGCTCAAAATCTCCGTGCCGTTCATCAAACAGCCGATGCTCGCCGTGGGCGCGCACGGGAAGAACACCATTGCCCTGGGGTGGAACGGCCAAGCGGTACTGAGCCAGCACGTTGGTGACCTAGACACAGCCGCTGCACAGGCCACCTTCGCGGACGTATATCGCCACCTTCAACAAATTCATCGAGTCGAGCCCTCGGTGTTGGTCGCCGATGCGCATCCAGACTACGCCTCTTCCCGGCACGCCCAGAACTCAGGATTGCGGGTGCACGAAGTCCAGCACCACGTAGCGCACATTTTTGCGTGCATGGCCGATAACGGGCTTGAAGATCAGGTCCTTGGCGTCGCGTGGGACGGCACCGGCTACGGATTGGACGGTAGGGTTTGGGGCGGTGAGTTTTTCTCCGTGCGCGGGCGGCGGGTTGTTCGCGTAGCCCACCTGCGGCCCTTTGCGCTTATCGGCGGAGAAGCGGCTATTCGCGAGCCTCGCCGGATAGCCATTGCCTTGTTGTACGAACTCTTTGGTCCCCTGTGGCCAGAGCACGACGACCTCGCCCCGGTGAAATCGTGCACCCCAGAGGAGATCCGTGTTTTCTCGACGATGCTGAAGAAAACGGCTCTCTGCCCCCAAACCACGGCGGTGGGACGCCTCTTCGATGGTGTGGCAGCGCTGCTAGGCTTGCGGCTGGTGGCACAATTCGAAGCACAAGCTGCGATGGAACTCGAATTCGCAAGCGAGGCAGCACCGCCTATGGAGTCCATGTATCCATTTACGATCGAGGAGCCCGGGAACGGTGGTCCGCTCGTAATCGATTGGCGCGAGATGCTACACGGAATCGTAGCGGATCTCCGCGCAGGGCTTCCCGCTCCTACGATTGGCACCAAGTTTCACGAGACCCTTGCAGCGATCGTCGTGAAGGTCGCACGCCGCTTTGTCCATCCCACGGTGGTGCTGAGTGGAGGGTGCTTTCAAAACAAGCTCCTCCTGGAACGTGCGGTCGCACGTTTGCAGCGCGAGGGCCTTGGCACGGCGTGGCCGCGACAAATTCCGCCGAACGACGGCAGCATCGCACTGGGGCAGCTCGTGGTCGCAAGTCGTGGAATCGAAGGGGTCGCCGAAGGAGTCCGCCATGTGTCTTGCGGTTCCAGGTAAAATTCTCGCGATTCAAGGCGACGATCCCTTACTGCGCACCGCCCGGGTGAGCTTTGGCGGGATCGTCAAGGAAGTGCACCTTGCGTACGTTCCCGAGGCCCGGATCGGGGACTACGTCCTCGTCCACGTTGGCTTTGCAATTGGAATCGTGAATCCCGACGAAGCACAACGTGTGTTTACTTATTTGCGCGAACTCGGCGAGCTCGACGGAGAAGAAAACGAAGGATGAAGTATCTCGACGAATACCGCGACGCCCAGACGGCACGGAGATATGCGGAAGCCCTCGCGCGCATCGTGCAGCGCCCATGGACCATCATGGAGGTTTGTGGCGGTCAAACGCACGCCATCGTGCGCTTCGGAATCGACCAACTCCTGCCGCCGCAAATTCGACTGGTGCACGGCCCTGGATGTCCCGTGTGCGTCACCCCGGTCGAACTGATCGACAAGGCAATTGCCATGGCCGGGCTGCCCGAGGTAATTTTTTGTTCCTTTGGCGACATGCTACGCGTGCCCGGAAGTTCTTCGGACTTGCTCCGTGTGAAAGCCGAGGGTGGCGACGTACGCATTGTGTACTCGCCGCTGGATGCCGTGCAGATCGCGGCAGCGAACCCGCAACGGGAGGTGGTGTTCTTTGCTGTCGGCTTCGAGACGACAGCGCCGGCCAACGCAATGGCCGTTCTCGAGGCTCGACGCCGCGGCATCGAGAACTTTTCCCTGCTCGTGTCGCACTTTCTCGTGCCTCCCGTGTTGCGGGCGATCCTCGAATCGCCAGGCTGCAAGGTGCAAGGGTTCCTCGCCGCCGGTCATGTTTGCACAGTGATGGGATACACTGAGTACGAACCCATCGCACAACAGTACCATGTGCCGGTGGTAGTCACTGGGTTCGAGCCGATCGACATCTTGCAGGGAGTGCTCCTCTGTGTTCAGCAACTAGAGGCGGGCCGCGCTGTCGTGGAAAATCAGTACGCGCGCGCCGTGCGGCGGGAGGGGAACCAAGCAGCGCAAGCAGCCCTGCACGAGGTGTTCCAAGTTGTTTCCCGCCACTGGCGCGGCCTCGGGGAGATTCCTCGCAGCGGTCTCGGACTGGCAGAGCCTTACGCGCGCTACGATGCTGAACGTCGCTTTGGTATTTCCGTCGCGCCGCCCGATCACGACACAACCTGCATCAGCGGGCTCGTGCTTCAGGGCGCCAAACGACCGCTAGAGTGTCCCGCTTTTGCCACAACCTGCACTCCCGAACATCCGTTGGGGCCGACGATGGTTTCGTCCGAGGGAGCGTGCGCGGCTTACTACCGCTACCGCCATGTCGCCGGAGGCCAGGATGGGCGAGCATAGCTTGGAAAATGGCTCCTTAGTTTGCCCTGTCCCCCTGAACCAGTATCCGGTAGTGCTGCTCGCGCACGGCGGCGGGGGAAAACTGATGCACGAACTCGTGGCCAAGATGTTTCTGACAAGCTTCCGCAATCCGTGGCTCGAAGCGCGCCATGACGGAGCTGTATTTCCACTCGACGGGAAGCGCATTGCGTTCACGACCGACTCGTACGTCGTGCGCCCCTTGTTTTTCCCCGGAGGCAACATTGGCACGCTCGCCGTCAACGGCACCGTGAACGATTTAGCAATGTGTGGTGCTCGACCGTTGTACTTGAGTGTCGGACTCGTGCTGGAAGAAGGCCTGCCCATGGAAACGTTGTGGCGGGTGGTTTCCTCGATGGCCGAGGCGGCACGACAAGCCGGGGTGCAAATCGTCACGGGTGACACCAAGGTGGTCGACAAAGGCAAGGGCGACGGTTTGTTCATCAATACGAGCGGAGTTGGCGTCATCGAGCACGACCTGCCCGTGTCGCCCAGTGCAATTCAGGTAGGAGATGCCGTCATTCTGAGCGGAGATATTGGTCGCCACGGCATCGCCATCATGGCAGCCCGCGAGTCGTTACAGTTCGAAACCGAGATTGAGAGCGACTGTGCTCCCCTTCACCAACTCACGAGCACGCTGTTCGAGCACGGGATTGCCGTGCACTGTTTGCGGGACCTTACGCGCGGTGGTTTGGCTACAGCGCTTCTGGAACTGGCAGAAATCTCAGGCACGCACATTGTCATACACGAAGACCACATTGCTGTTCGCGACGATGTCCGCGGAGCTTGCGAGATCCTCGGACTGGATCCGCTCTACGTTGCCAACGAGGGCCGCTTTGTCGCTTTCGTGCCTGCCCATGAAGCGAAACGTGCTTTGGAACTCCTGCGGTCGCGATCCAAGGAAACCGTGCCAGCCATCATTGGGGAAGTTGAAGCAACCCCTCGTGGTCATGTGACTTTAAGGAGCCGGCTCGGTACAAGCCGCTTCCTCCATATGCTCAGCGGCGACCAACTCCCACGAATTTGTTAGGTAACACACTTGGTCTCCGAGGCTCGCTGCGTACAGAACGTTCGGTAACAATCCGCGCTCGCACAGCCGCCGGCCGCATCGGGCAAAAACCGCCGGGAGTGTGAATCGAAGCGTGGGATCCCTCGTTGCTGTGCTCGAGCCGCATCGCGAGTCGG
>Ga0197142_1005370_pt1 | contig 10032 bp, 10 predicted proteins | sample GBS60_MetaG_FD_148614 | JGI IMG/M metagenome (GOLD analysis project Ga0197142, IMG submission 148614) | Sediment microbial communities from Great Boiling Springs, Gerlach, Nevada, United States - GBS 60_MetaG | ecosystem: Environmental > Aquatic > Thermal springs > Hot (42-90C) > Sediment...
CTTTGGCTGCCGCTGTTTCGACCTCAGGAACTGTTACACCACCTTGTGTCTCTTCCTCAACTGGTTCTCCTGCTTCTACGTCAGGTCAAAGCCTGCCTCCTACGTGTGAGGAAGCAAACCCGCATCAGCAGACCTGGACACCTCCCGCGGCAATAGCAGCAGTTCCCGCATCCACCGTCCCGAGCGAATCAAACCCCAGTTTCACCCCCCCTTCCAGGACGTGCTTCCCCCTTCCCGAATCTGGGGTAACCGGTGCAAGCACCAAGGCCAGGCCACGTCCATCGCTGTTCATCCCTAAACCATTGACGCTGCTTCTTGTCAGCGGAACCATCGCCATAACCAGCATGTTGCTGTATCTTTCGGGGTTATCTCTTCGTCCAACCGGTACCAACACCTCCTCCGACAACGATCGACGATCAGCACAAACCCCTCATGACGCATCCCACCGTAATACGTCCGGCATCCCTAGTAGAAAAACCTCAACCTCCTCGGACACAGGGTTGGTATTGCCCCATCCTTGCGCCCGTCCAACTCCTGAAGCATTGATCCTCACATTGGCCGACGGCCGGCGTGTAGCGGAAAGAATGGTTATCCCAGTTCAGAGGGAAGAGGGATATTTTCGACTCGTTGCCCCCGTGGGTGGACCCCACGTACCACCTCCGTTTTACATGTTGGAAACCAAAGTCTGGAACAAGCTCTACGCTGCCGGTGGCGGAACAGTTCCCCCAGCCTCGGAAGTGCATGGGGAATTGGCCCCGGTCACCTATGTAACGGCGATCGAGGCTGCCCGTTTCGCCCGGGATGCCTTTGGAGGACGTCTCCCAACTCCTCAGGAGTGGGACCACGCCGCCGGCTTATATCGAGTTCAGGATCGCACTTCGGTCAGTCTTCCCGGCAGTCGGGTCTGGGTTGCCCAAGCCCGCCCCTGCAATGCACGGGTCGATTCCGGAGACTGCGATATCAATGACCTGGGTTTGCGGGACATGGCGGGAAACGGTCGCGAATGGACCTGCATGCTTATACCCAACGATCCCACAGCATCCCCTCAGATGTGGGACCTCATGCATCCGCCCGGTGATCAGGATGCTATCATCTTGCGGGGGCGTAACTTCACCCTCCCCACCCCTCTCACCTTCGACCATCTCCGATCCGAGCAATCTTTACCGCAGCGACAATACGCTGGCAGTCGTAGCCCTTATACCAGTTTCCGTGTGGTCATTCCGCTACCGATTCCCTGAAGGGGAGGAGGGCTATACCCGGCACACTGCATCTCGATTCAACACTCGGCGTGCAGGTTCGAACAAGGGACTCCTCCATAACCCCAGACGATGCAAGCCGTACTGTCCCACAGTCTTCAGGGTCTGCAGGCCGTAGCGAAGGCTGCGACGGAAATCGATCTGACTCGCTTGCGGAAAATAGCGTACAGGAACCGGGACATCTCCCAAACGAAAACCAAAATATACAGCCTGAACCAGAAGCTGGGTATCGAAAACGAAGTCGTCGCTGTTCCGTTCAAAGGGAATTATTTCCAGTACTTGACGGCGATACACGCGGAAGCCACTGTGAAACTCGCCCAGATTTTGACCCAAGCAGAAGTTTTCGAAGATGGTCAAGGCCCGATTGCTGATGTACTTCCACCAAGGCATGCCACAGCGGAGCGTCTCTTGCCGTCCACGCACCCGGTTCCCCAGGACTACGTCACAAATCCCCAGTTCGATAAACGCCACAGCATGGGGTATGACCCGTGCGTCATATTGATAGTCAGGGTGAATCATTACAATGATGTCCGCCCCGTGTTCCAGACAATAGCGGTAGCAGGTTTTCTGGTTGCCGCCGTAACCGCGATTGCGCTCATGGACCAGAACCTTCAGTCCCATACGGCGGGCCAAGGCCACCGTTCCGTCGGTGCTCCCATCATCCACGAGCAAGATGTCGTCCACACAACCCGGAGGAAAGTCGGCCAGGGTGGCCGCTAAGGTTTGTTCCGCGTTATAAGCCGGTAACACAGCGATGATCTTGTGGCGGCGCCTGGGTATGTCCCGCCGTGGTTGCAAAATACGCTCCACCGAAAATGGCTCATGATGCGGTTGCAAAGGTGGCTCGGTCAGTAATACGGATAACATGGCACCCCACCACTTTTCCCTTCCTATTATGGCTTATATTCTTCCCTCTCCATGCGTCTCGCCCGGCAAAGCAGTAGTTTGGTTTGGCAAAGCAGCAGTCTGGTTACTCGGGTACGAAGCACCCATTTTTTCTCCGTCTGCCGTCAACTGCACTCTCTGGAACCAACGCCAACGATAAGGTACTTCCAACCCATGGCGCTCCAGAAGTTCGGCATCACGGAAGAGTTCTCCTACAGATGTGTCCGCAATCAACCGGCCACCGTCCAGGAGTAAAACTCGAGAGCACAATTCCAGAACGAAATCCAGGTCGTGGGTAGCGATCAGTTTGGCTCCGGGAAAGGTCCGCAATAAGGCCAAGAGTTCCCGCCGCCCCCGGGGATCCAAAAATGCGGTTGGTTCGTCCAGGAGCCAGACTTTCGGTTGCATCGCCAGGATACCAGCCAAGGCGACCCGACGCTTGTCACCCCCGGAGAGCTGAAGCGGCGCAGTATGGATTTTTTCCGGCGGGAACCCCACGGCAGCCAACGCCGATACGGCTCGCTCTTGTGCTTTTTCGGTGGGTAAACCGAGATTCAATGGGCCAAAGGCCACATCTTCCAACACACTGGGAGCAAACAACTGGTCTTCCGGATTCTGAAAGACCATCCCGAGCACCCTTGGCAGATGGGACCGCTGACTCGGGTCAGCAGGATCCCAACCGCAGACGTTCACCTGCCCCCGCTCACCCGGGAGCAAACCGCTCAGACGCAAAAACAGGGTTGTCTTGCCTGCACCATTCGGGCCTACTACGGCCACGCACTCTCCTGCCCGAAGTTGAAAGCTCACATCCTCCAGGACCCAGCCAGCTGGGCGGTACGCATGAAACAGGCGTTCCACCCGCACCACGATCTCACCTTCCCTCAACGCCGGCTCAGACAATGTCCTGACTCCCTTCGAGGTCGCTCTTCACGAGCTGTCTTATCATGTCCCTATTGATGAAGGCCGGGCACCAGATGTCCCGAATAACGGATACCCTTCGGCACTTCGAGAAAGTTTTACTCACCTTTGCTGATCCCATATCCACAAAAGCAGCATTACAGTCCAAAGGCAGACACAGGCGGCAATATCCAGAAAACGACTAGGGGTACGACGTACCAAGAGGGTGAAATCCCCGTGGAATCCGCGGCACCGCATGGCGACACTGACCCGTTCCGCCCGCTCCGCCCCATGCACAACCAAAGCGCCGCATGCATACCCCAAGGTACGGTAACCATGCCACGTCGTTCCTTGCAGACGAAATCCCCGAACACGCAGAGCGGATCGCAAACGGCGATATTCCTGCGCTAACACGTGGGCATACTGGCGTGACAAGGCCACGATCCAAACCAGAGACGCAGGTATACCCAGATGGCGAAGAGCTGCCAGTAACTCAGGCCATCGAGTCGTCTGGATCAGAATTGCTGCGAGTATGCCAATGGCCCACAAGCGCAAAGTAATGGCGGCTCCGACTTCTAATCCGTAAGGATGTAACGCCAATAGTCCCCATTCCCACCAGGGCTGACGTTCATCGGCGAGGGTCCACGGCAACACCAGAACAAACGGCAAGGCGGCCCCACCCAACAGCAATAAACGTGACGTAAGCCACTGCCAGCGAAGTCGGCCCACTAGACTCAACAGCAGGGCAACTCCCCAGGCTACCAAGGAAGGACGCCAATCTCGCAATAAGGCCACCCCCAACGCCGCACCCATCAACCCGACCACCTTGCATCGCACCTCCCAGCGTGTCAACAATGATGGTCCCACCCCATCGCTTTGCCGAAACATCCTGGTCGCCTCACAGTTACAGCCTCAAAACAGAAAATCCGTCGGGGTTCTTCTTCCCGACGGATTACACCAGCCACCCGGGCATCCTCACAGCTTGCTTGCTTCCTTATAGATCACATGCTTACGCACCGTCGGGTCGTACTTACGCAATTGCAATCGCTCCTTGGTGTTGTTTTTGTTCTTCTCGGTGTAATAGCAATGCTCGCTGACTTCGCTTTTCAGTTTGACGATATGGCGAGCTTCTTTCCCTTTCTTGGCCATGTTCTTGCTCCTGAGACCTATCATCTACCTCTTATCTCTATGCTGGCTGCTGCATCTTCCTCCCGAACATACCAGCTGCTCGATCGTTCTGCCAGATCATCGGAGCGAATAACCCCAACGGGATTGCAGACTCCTGCGGGTTTCCATCGGCCTACTGTGTGCCCTATCCAAAGTTGTTCTCCGGCTTATTTCTCTTTCTACATTCCTACGCCTTTGAGTCCAGAGCGTTTTCCCAGAACGATCACCGGTTGGTGGCTCTACCGAGAGGGGACCTTTTCCGTTGAATGAAGAGGAGCAAACCTGTTTGAAGAGGAACAAACCTGTTGAAGAGGAACCAAATGTCGTGCTTCAGGACAGGCCGAGGGTGTCATTCCCCGAGCTATTCTTAGGCACAGAATCATCTCCGATGCAACACAAGACAGATCATAGAAACGCGACGGAGAAGCTGATGCGTTCGCAGCATCATCACGATATCGAGTTGCTGCACAGTTGACGAGCCAGTAGCACTGCACCTCGAGCTGGTTCTTCGACCATTTGAACCGGTTCCGGGACCACATCTTCTTGGCGGAGATACTCCAGGAAGTGCGTCCGGTACATTTCGCTATGGAGGAATAGTCCACCGCTTAGGGCCGTAGGAATGTGGTCTTCTGGCCAGCGATATAGCCGCACAGCCGCCGCTGCTGTCCGTGCCAGAGCCTGGGCCTGGGTGCGAACGATCTGTCGGGCGACCTCATCATGAGCCGCCCAAGTCAACACCAGAGGAGCCAATTGAGCAATAAATGCTTTGTCCCAATTTCCCCGATACACCGCAGGGATCAAATCCCGGGGTTGGCTTGATCCGAGTTTATCCAAGAAAATCTGACTCAGTGGGGTGGGCGGTCCGACACCATCCGCGGCCCGGCACACAGCCCGGAGTGCACGCAAGCCGATCTGGAAGGCGCTCCCTTCATCTCCCAGGAGCCAGCCCCAACCGCCTCTACGATCGCTGTTGCCTTCGGGTGTACGGATATAGGCAATAGAACCCGTTCCCGCAATGACAGCCAAACCCCAACCATGCGGAGTGCCAGCCGCAAACAACAAACGAGCGTCATTGACCACCATCAGCCGCTCCGCTAGTTCAACCAGATCGGCCCAACCCCGGATCACATCCTCGCCGTCCAGATCGATCCCCGCTAATCCCAAGGTAGCTGCTGCCACCGGTTGTCGGCGTAAGCCAGCAGCTGCAAATGCATTCGCTATAGCTGTGTTCAGTTCCCGCAGGGCTACCGTTTCACCCACCGCCTGAATGTTCGAGGAGCCCCCGGTTCCACGACCAATCACCTGGCCCGTCTCCAACTCGGCCAACAGTGCTGTTGTCGTTGTCGCTCCTCCATCGACGCCCAATACCCATCGTGCTCCTGTCATCCCTGTTTTCCTCTCCTCTTTGCTCCGCTTCGAATCCTATCGCATCCTATCTGGATTAACACCAGCTCGCCAGCTTATGCAAGTCACTAAGACCGTTACTCTCCGGTTTTTTTCTGATAATGCTTGTCGAACTGCTCCAGGATCGCAGGCGCATAGAAGATTTTTTGGGCTGGGGCTTCTCAGGATCAAGCCGACGCTCATAAGCAAAGCGTTTGTCAGACTCGAGTTTCTTTCGTAGTTGGTGATATTTTTGGTCGACCTTGAAGTCTGAATAACGCTGTTGGCACCGATTTGTTAGTTCTTTGTAGTCCCATGGATAGCGCTCACGGATTTGATCTTCGGTCAGGCGAACGGCTACCGCATTGGGGTCATTGGTGACCCGAACCGGAGTTGCTCCCGCATATTTTGAGCGCACGAATCGGACCTCGATGTTGACAGCAACAGAGTAGCGGGCTTGGGCGTCGGTGTCGGCGTTTTCTAGGTTTCTTAGATACCTCAGGAACCTCCCTTCCGCCCGAGTAAGTTCGACGGCCTCAGTGACGGGCGGTGGAGCCACAAACGACAAGGGCATGAGGTAAAAGTTGAAACGAGATAAGTCCTTATTGAACCAATCCTGCACGGCGGAAGCGAAATTCTTGACGGCGGCCATGCCGATCTCCTGAACTCGCTCCCCAAGCTCGAGGCTTCGGTGATAGAAGTGGACACTCGTGTCGCGAAGTTCAGCGAGGGCTTCTAAATTCTTGCGGCAGGCTTCATCGAGCACCTGCTGCTCCGTCAGCTTCTTAGCCAGGTAGTCGAGGCTATGCGTGAAAGGACTACCCGAGCGCGTGCGCTTATAGCGAGGGCGCTTGCGGCTCTTGCCCTCGCGCACGTAAAGGCTGCTAAGGCGGTTGCCGTTCATCTTTAGCCATTTCGCCTTTAGCAAGAGCTCCCAGGCATTCAGCGCCAAGATCGTGAACGACTCTGCTCGATAACGAAAATCAGGCTTGTTGTACACATCGATCGCCGCTAGCATAGCGGCAACGGCGCGGTTAAGCAGTTCACGGGAGGGGGCCTTCATTGCTATGCATCTCCTGCGCCCTATGCCGACTCTTGCGGGCATAGGCCGAGCACTTCTTCCCCCTTAGACGCGCCTGCAGCCCGTTGGAGATGACGAGCGCCCCGTTGTAGGTGAAGAGTGAGGGGATCTCCTGCTTGTAGGTCTGGAGCTGCTGGTAGCCCGGCTAAGTGCAAACGCCGCAGAGTGCCTTCATCTCCTTTGCCAAAAGGTTTCTCAACTGCACAGGGTCCTTACACAGAACAAAAGCCCATCGCCCGAACTCGCCATGGTGGTTCACTGCCCTTACCCACCGCCTCGCAGCGGTCTCCTTCTGGCGGTCTTGCTCGGTCTCGAAGCCTTTCACCTCGAGAATGACCTTCACCTCCTGCCCGTTCTTGCAACGCCATCGAATAAGATAGTCGGGGCGATACTCGTGTCGCATGCCTTGCCATTCGTAGGGGATGGTGAAGTCGAGATGGTCGTTGCGGGCATAGGCGATCACTTCCGGCATCCGCTCAAGCTGATATGGCCATGCAGTGTTCCCATTTTGGCGCATCGAGCACCACGTGGCTGATGTGACTCTTGGTCGTGCCCACGCAGGGGCGGACGGTGCGGAAGAGTACCTCGGATGTGGAGCCGATGGGACGGAAGCGCTCGATGACGGGTAGGATGGGCGGTTCGCCGGCTTCCGTGTCAAGCTCAATCGCTTCGGTCAGCCGCTCGATAATCCGCTGCTTGTACTTAAGGAGGGCAATCTCTTCTAGCGGGACATCTTCTATAAGGACAACACGCTCTTCCAGGTAGCGCCACACCGCGTCGAGCGTTTGGGGAAAGAGAATATGCCGGGCGCTCCACTCCTCCCGTTTTTCCTTCAACCGGCGGGTGAGCTCGGCAGCAATCTCATACACTGTCGCCTGAAGGCGCTTCTCTCGGTGGAAGGGATTGCGGTCGTGTACGATTTCAAGCCCTGGCCCCAGCCGATCGGGTCGCCCAATGCGGTAACCCACCTGAGGCTTGACAGTGACCTCGGTCGGCTCATCGCCGCCGATTGGCAAAAAGGGAACGCCGTCTAAATTCAATCGGATACGGCTCCGCACATCCACGATGTAGCCCTCGACACGGGGAAAGGTAATTTCTAAGTGTTTGCGCTTCGGCAACGCCCGCACGAGCGTGGAAACCTTCTGTACTTCTGGTCGGTTAGTGGGCTTCTTCTTGACAGGAATGACCTCAAAGGGCACGCCATAGACATCTACGAATTCAGGCTCAGAAAAGTCGTCGTAGTTCAGCCGCCGCAGTCCCCGCCCCACCACCTGTTCGCGCAAGAGTTGCGAAGTGAAGGCTCGCAGACCCAGAATCTGCGTTACATTCTGCGCATCCCATCCATCGGTGAGCATTCCAACGGAGACCACGCAGCGGATATTTTTGCCCGGTGGGTCACCTGTGCCTTCCCATTCGGTCTTGCCTATCGTATCCACGACCTTACGCAAGCGCTCTGCGGCCTCGGCTTTCGTCTCGCCCTCGATAGCCGCCTCGGCTTCTTCCAGGAGTTTGGTGTCAATGCGGAAGGTTACTTCTTGCCCGTCGCGATTGGCGAGGTCGGGCAGCACGTTGCCCTGGGCAATGTGCTCGTGAACCAGCTTGGAGAGATCCGTGTTGTCGCAGACGACGATTATGACAGGAGGCACAGGCGATCCGGTGCGCTGAAATTCGTCGAAGGTCCTCTTCCATTCCGAGGCTAAGGTGGCCAGCGCCCCTTCTGCCTCCCGGAGCACGGACTCCGGCTTGGCGCGGCGGCGCGCCGTCTGTCGCTCAGAGGCGGACAGTGCCTGGTTGATCGCCTCCCACAGGCGGAAGTACCTGGGAATGAGCGCCCCGGTGTTGTCGTCCACCGGCACGCGCGGGATCTTCACGATGCCCGACTCGATGGCATCCACTAAGCCGAAGTCCGAAACGATCCAAGGGAAGGGTTCACCCTTGGGATACCCGCTACCCTTGATGTAAAAAGGCGTGGCAGAGAAGTCGGCGCAGAAGTTGATGCCACGAGCCATTTTGTCTAGTCCACTTACCCAGACCGTCGCTGCCTCGCGCTCGGCAATCTCCTGGGGTGAGAGCTGTTTTCGTAGTTCATCAGGCAGGGGAGCAGGGCGATACGCATGGGGGGCTTCGTCGTTGATGACCAGGATGTTTTGCTTGTTTCCCAGCTCTTTGAGCACCCGGCGACAGAAGGCCGAATTGCTTTCCACCCCGCGTTGCACAACGCTTCTTGAGCGGCTGTCATCTTGGGGTTGGAAAAGATGCCAGTTGGCGATTTGGAATTTCCCCTGCTGCAAACGCTCCAGCAACGCGCGCGGCACCAGGTCGAATTTCTCATAGTAGTTGCCGCTCTTCCAGGGAAGAAGCACCTGGAGGCGTTCCCGGATGGTGAGGTTGGGGCACACCAGGAGCACCGCATCGGAGAAGCGGCGATCTGGGGATTGACCAGACAATGGTAGGGGCGACGCATGCGTCGCCCCTACTGCCAGGCGATGACCAAGCCCATGACGACGGTCTTGCCGGAGCCTGTGGCCATCTTGCAGGCGTAGCGGGTGAGGCTATCGTCCTTGGGGATCGCGATCCCCTGCTTTTCCGCCGGCGAGGCTTCCACCAGCCAGATGAGGGTCTCGGCGGCTTCCCTCTGGCAGAAGAAAAGTTTGCATTCGCGTTCGGGGTTGTTCCAGTGGTTCAGCAGTTGCCGGGTGATGGGCGCCACGCCCGAGTATCCCCGCTTCCGCCATGCCTTCACCCGCTCCCGAATCTTATCGACCAAGCCCAGCGGGACGAACTCTTCCCCGAGCATGGCCATCTGCGGCCCGCGCGTCCGGGCCTTGAGGTAACACCCAGCCGGCCGACGCCCCTCCCTGAGCACTGGCTGGCCTTCTCCATAAGCCCAGTAGCGCGGCCTCCTCAAACGGCGAGTTGACGATGGGGTTGTCAACGAGAAGAGACATGGCTATGACCGTCCCAGTTCTTGCAAGAAGACATTGGCCTCATTTGTCAGTAGCTTCGCCCGCTCAATCAGGAAGTCTGTGTATCGCTCCACACTCCACTGTTCTTTAAGAAGCGCCTCATCGTTGGCAGCACGGGCAAAGGGATCGGGGATCAAATGAGGGTGCAGTTTTTGCTCTGAGATACGGAATTCCTGGATGTAGCGCGATGGCGGCTTGCCGGACAGTTTTCGGAGATTGGTGCGTTCATTCAGCACCGTGATATTTGCCAAGCAGTGGATTTTGTCATCGGGAATGTTGGCTTCCCTCAGCACGCTACGGGGTAAATATGATGCCATTGAGGTTCGAAACCTGCGATTTTTCCAGCACCTGTTTTGTCATATCCGATGCGGGTGCCATCTACCCAGTCTCGGGCCTC
>Ga0197142_1005371_pt1 | contig 10032 bp, 8 predicted proteins | sample GBS60_MetaG_FD_148614 | JGI IMG/M metagenome (GOLD analysis project Ga0197142, IMG submission 148614) | Sediment microbial communities from Great Boiling Springs, Gerlach, Nevada, United States - GBS 60_MetaG | ecosystem: Environmental > Aquatic > Thermal springs > Hot (42-90C) > Sediment...
CTTCCACTAGCACGGCCTGGCGGCAACCCGTGACGCTTTCGGCGTCTTGCGCCGCACCCTCTACCGCTGGCAGGCCGTCCTCAAAGCCGCGGGCGGCAACCCGGCGGCCCTGCCCGCCAGGTCTTGTGCCCCCAAGAGGCGAAGAACCCCCAACACCGACCCCCGCCTGGTGAGCGAGATCCGGCGGCTCCGCACGCTCCACCCCAACCTGGGCAAAGCCAAGCTCCACGTGTTGCTTGCTGCCTGGTGCGCCCAGCAAGGTATCCCGCCTCCCAGCGTCTCGACGATCGGGCGCATCATCAACCGCGCACCCCACAAGATGCGCCGCTGTATCGTCACCTTCATCGATCCGGTCTCGCACTTTGCCTTCGCCACAGCACTGCCCTCCAAGCACGCCCGACACACCGCCCACGCCCTCGATCGGGCCCTGTCCTTGCTGCCCCAGCGCCCAAGGACAGCGCTGTCCGACAACGGCAGCCAGTTCCAAGCCGACTTCGCTCGGCTCCTCGAGGAGCGCGGCATTGGGCGCTGGTACACCTACCCCAAGACGCCCAAGATGAACGCCAGACGCGCTTTAACCGCACGATTCAAGAATCCTTCGTGGACTACCATGAGGACCTGCTCTTCACCAACCTCGCTCTGTTCCACCGCAAGCTCGCCCACTGGCTCGCCTTCTACATCCCCAATCCCCAATCCCCAATCCCCATCCCTTGGCCAGCTATCTCCATTACCCTTCCCCCTGAAACACCAACCCGACTGCCAAAGGGACTGGACTCATACACACCATCGACAAAGAGCTTTGTTTTAGCTAAAGTCGTCGCGCTGTGACGCAGTAAGGGTCACAGCAACACAGCGGCAAGACAAGGAGGTCCCATGGGCAAGGAGGGCGGGTTCTTCACCAAGATGGTACATGCCGGCCAGGAGCCGGACTGGACAGGAGCCGTCACGGTACCGATTTACCAGACGTCTAGCTTCGCCTTCCCCGATGCCGATGTCGGCGCAGCCCGCTTCGAGGGTCGCGAAGAGGGTTTTATCTACACGCGGCTTGGCAACCCCACCATCCGCGCGCTGGAAGAGAACGTGGCGGCCCTGGAAAACGGCGAGTACGCCATCGCCACTGCTTCTGGAATGGGCGCGGTGAGCACCGTGTTCCTGACGCTTCTGGCCCAGGGGCAGCACATGGTGGGGACGGCTTCGCTTTACGGGCCCAGCCGGGTGCTTGGTGAAAAGCATTTGGCTCGCTTCGGGGTACAGTCCACCTGGGTGGACACCTCGGATCCCGCCCGCGTGGTCCGGGCGCTGCGCCCCAATACTCGCCTTGTTTACGTTGAATCCCCATCGAACCCGGCTATGACGCTCACGGACATCGCTGCTGTGGCCACCCTCGCCCACGAGCACGGCGCCCTTCTGGTTGTCGACAATACCTTCGCTAGTCCCTACCTGCAAAAGCCGTTGGACCTTGGCGCCGATGTATCGTTGCATTCAGTAAGCAAATTCCTCAACGGCCACGGGGATGTGATTGGCGGGATCCTCGTCACCCGGGATAGGGAGCTGGCCGCGGCGCTGCGTAAGACCATGACGCTTTTGGGGTGCAACATGGACCCGCACCAGGCTTTCCTGGTGCTGCGCGGAATCAAAACTCTGGGATTGCGGGTGGCAAGGGCCCAGGAGAACGCTTTGGGGATTGCCCAGTACCTGGAGTCCCATCCAAAAGTGGCGTGGGTGCGTTACATTGGGCTGCCATCCCACCCTCAGTACGAGCTTGGTAAGCGGCAGATGGCCGGGCCCGGGTGTGTGCTTTCCTTCGAGCTGAAAGGGGGTCTGGCAGCCGCCAAAAAGCTCCTCAATAGCGTGCGACTTGCAACCCTTGCAGTCTCCCTCGGGGGTGTGGAAACGCTCATCGAGCACCCCGCAACCATGACCCACGCTTCCCTTGCTCGGGAGGAGCGCCTTGAGGCCGGCATCAGCGACGGTCTTGTGCGGCTCGCGGTGGGAATTGAGGACCTGGAGGACCTGCTGGCGGATCTGGACCAAGCCCTCGCCCGCGTGTAACCTCAAGATGAGGGAAGAATGCGGGGCAAGCACGTCTTTGAGCATGTCTTGGACGTTATTGGCTGGACCCCCCTCGTACGCTTGCACCGGGTGTGTGCTGGCCTCCCTGTGGAGGTCTGGGCCAAACTGGAATTCCTCAACCCCATGGGCAGTGTGAAGGATCGGATTGCCCGGTACATGGTGGAAAAGGCGGAGCGGGATGGCAGGCTTAGCCCTGGAAGCTTGATCCTCGAGGCCTCTTCCGGCAACACCGCCCTGGGGTTAGCCCTTGTGGCGATTCAGAAAGGGTACCGCCTCCGGGTGGTGGTGCGGGACACCACCAGTCCCGAAAAGCTGGCCATCCTTCGAGCCCTAGGAGCCGAGCTCCACTTTGTGGACGCTTCCCTTCCCCCTGAACATCCCGACAGCTACAACAACAAAGCGCCCCGCTTGGCGAACGAACTTCCCAACTGCTACTTTCCCGATCAGCACAACAACCGAGAAAACAACGAGGCGCACTACAAAACCACTGGCCCCGAGATCTGGCAGCAAATGGAGGGACGCATCGACTATTTCATCGCTGGCATGGGCACCGGCGGCACTGTCTCGGGCGCAGGCCGCTACCTCAAAGAGCAGGACCCGAAGATCAAGGTGATCGCCGTGGAACCCGAAGGTTCGGTGTTCGCCGAGTACTTCCGCACCGGCCGCCGCCCCGAGCCCCGGCGCTACCTCATCGAAGGCCTGGGGGACGAGTTCATCATCGGCACTGCGGATTTTGCCCCGCTGGACGACGTGGTCCAGGTAAGCGACAAAGAAGCGTTCCTCACCACGAGAAGGCTGGTGCGCGAGGAAGGGATCATGGCTGGCGGCTCCAGTGGGGCGGTGTTAGCAGCGATTCTTCGCCTGGCCCCAACACTTCCCCCTGGCAGTCGTGTAGTGACAGTCTTCCCGGACAGCGCCTTCCGATACGTGAGCACGATCTTCAGCGATGCTTGGATGCGAAAGCACGGCTTTCTTGAACAGGAACCCGGGCTCAAAGCAAGCCCCGCCTCGAAAACCTAACGCGACGCTTCCTGGGCGGGCGCCCGTCTCCGGCGTTGCCGCCGGAAAAACCGGAAGCGCCGCAGCAGCCGCTGCCCAGCCGGGTGGCGGTGCCGTTGCAGCGCACCCGCTGGGCTGGCGGGCCAACCCAGGCGGTGAGGGTTTCGCCTATGGCTCTTCACCACCGCCACCGTTGACAAGAACCAGGCCTCACTGCAAAATGCGTTCCCGTGCGCTTGGCAAGGGCGGCAGCTGGCCTTTTCGTGGCATTGGCGACCGCCCCGCAAGCGGTGGCCCAGTTCCAAGAATCCGTGCTGGTCACTGCTAGCCGCTTGCCCACACCGCCTTTGCGGCGCGTACTGGTGCTGGAAAAAAGCGAGCTGGCCAAGCTCCCTGCTCGGGACCTGGCGGAGCTTCTGCGGCTGCTCCCCATTGGGCTTGCCCGCCGGGGCGCCTGGGGGGTCCAGAGCGACCTGGCGCTCCGCGGCGCCACCTTCGAAGGGGTGTTGGTGGTGGTGAACGGGGTGCCGATGAACGACCCGCAGACCGGGCACTTCCACCTGGATCTCGGGATTCCGCTGTGGGCTTTGGAGCGGGTGGAGGTGCTGCTGGGTCCGAGCTCGGCGGTTTGGGGTAGCTCCGCCGTGGGTGGTGTGGTGGCGGTGAGCACGGTGCCGGGGCAAACCCTTCGGGCGCACTTGGAGGCCGGCGAGCATCGGCTCTGGTACGGCACTGTGAGCTTACCCTTGGCCCAAGGCCTGTCCCTGGTAGCCGAGCGAGCCGTCTCCGCTGGTTTCCGAAAGGACACGGATTTTGCTATCAACCGAGGAGCCTTGGTCGGGCGCCACACCCTCCAAAACTGGAACCTCAATGCACTGCTGGCGGCAGAGGGGAAGCAGTTTGGCGCCTGGTCGTTTTACTCCACCCGCTTTCCCAACCAGCGGGAACGCACCGCTGCGGCTTCCCTCGTGGTAGATACGGGGCGAACCCTCGCTGCCGCCCTTTCGCTCCACCTCCGGGCCGGCATCCGGCAGCACCGGGACCTGTACGTGTTGGACAAAACCCGGCCTGGGTGGTACCGCAACCGCCATCGTACTAGGCAGGCGTTTGCCCAGGTGCAGCTGGCTGGGGAGTACCGGGGATGGCACTGGAGCGTGGGGGTGGACGCCCAGCGGGAGCACCTGGTTTCCAGCCGTCTGGGGAACCACCAGCGGGAGCGGTTCGGCAGCTTCGCTGAGGCTGGCACGACCCTCGGGACCCTCAAGGCGCTGCTGCAGCTGCGCCAGGACTGGCATGGCGGCAAGGGTGTCTTTTCTCCCGGCGCATCGGTGGAACTTCCCCTCTCTTCGCGCAGCGTCCTAGCTGGCAGCTACGGCGAAGCCTTTCGGCTGCCTTCCTTCACCGAGCTTTACTACGTCTCCCCCGCCTCGGTGGGCAACCCGAACCTTGCCCCGGAGCGAGCCAAGTCCGTGGAACTAGCGTACCGCTTTTGGGATGCGGTTTGGACCTGCCAGGTGGGGATTTTCCAGCGGCGCGCTAGGGACCTGGTGGATTGGGTGCGGCAGGACAGCGGGGTGTTCCTGGCCACCAACTACGCCCGGGCCGTAACCAACGGGGTGGAGTTGGACGCCAGGCTCCAGGCCGGAGCCGTGCCGCTCTTCCTGGCGGCCACCTGGCTCGCCTCAAAGACCCAGGTGGATCCCCGACGCTCCGCCTACGCCCTTACCCACCCTCGCTGGGAAGCGGCGGTGCACACGGTCTGGGAAAAGGGGAGGTTTTCCCTGTTTCCAGCACTCAACTACCGCAAGCCCCAGGCGGCGGGGGGCTTCGCGCTCCTGGAGCTTACCCTGCGTTACCGCACGGTGGCAGGCTTGGAGTGGCAGCTGGCCGCTGACAACCTCCTGAACCGGAAAATCCAGGAAATTCCCGGGGTACCGCTCCCGGGCCGCTGGGTGACGCTCGCTCTGCGCTGGGAGGGCCAGCCGCTCCCCTGACCCCGGCACTCCGAAAACCCCAGAATCGCGGTTCCCCGCGGGGGCGCTCATCATGGAGGTTTTGGGGACGCCCTTCCCGAAACCGCGGGAGAGACTGCCCTATCTCGCACCTGCGCCCCACCACACCCAACGACGTACCGGCCCTTTATGCGCCGTAGGCCGCTGTGACGCGTCAGGTGTCGCTCCTGTGCTCAAGACTTATAGCAAAAGGAGCTTGGAGAATTGGTGCGGGCTTCCAAGAATTTCGTGCCAACGCTCTTTAACCTAAAACCTTGTGGCACCAACTCCGGCCCACCCCCAAAACTGCCAAACGCCGCGCAAGACCCGCGCAACGAGACAAGAGAAACTGGCCACCCCATCCGCAAGCGTACCGCTTTTCCCCAGGGCCGTCCCCGCCATGGCTTTGGTGTTACAAACCAAAGCGTCACAACCGGCACTGTCTCGAAAAACTTGAGGCTTTAGGTCGCCAGCACAGCGCGCCTGTTTGTTTCATTCCAAAAAAGCCAACTTATTTTCCCAAATTGGTGAGGATTCCCACCGCCAGCTCAGCCCAAACGTAGAGGAATGCGGTAGCCACTCCCACCCCAACCGCTACCCAATACCTGGGTGGAACCTTTCTCGCCACCAGGACAAATGCGGTTCCTCCAGCATAAAGAAGCAGGCCCATCAGGCCGAAATCCCCAAGATCCCAGTTCACAGCCGAGGTGAGCTGCATGGCGATTACGGGAATCAGCAGAACGAAGCCGGTGCCCGCTGCAATCCATGCGAACACGCGGTTGTGCATCACCAAGCTGTTGGTTTCCTGCTTCGGGCTTTCCGGCATCCCATCCCCCTACTGACTTACCTGAACTGGCTTCATCGTCTCGGCCTTCTCCAGCATCGGCCCTGGTTGCTGCGCCCCGCCTTCCGAAATGGGGCTGGATGGCAGGAACCCCCGAGCCGTCTTTCCAAGCCTTTCGAGGTAAGCTGACGCCTACCTCCCAGCCCAGGAGAAGGTTACCACGAGCCGGTTTTTGTGGACGCCAAGCAATTGCCGGGAAATGGAGACCCCCCTCGGCAGGGAGACGCCCATGGGCACGGACCTTGTTAGAACAAATACGCCAGGGCGAAGCCCACCTGGGCGGTCATCATCATGAGGTACATGTGGGTCCAAGAGGGATGGTTTTCGGTGCGGGACAGCGCTTCCGGATCCCGGAGGAGGAGCCGGCAGGTGTAAAGTCCCCAGGCAAAAAGCACCGCTGCCAGAAGGTGTAAAAGAACCGGGTTGCCAGAAAGCAGCGCCACCTCCCCCACCCGCAGACGCAAGCCCAAGGGGATCAGCAGCCAAGGGAGCACGAAGGAAGGCGCAATAAGCCAGGCGGCTTTCCTTTCCCCGTACTTTACGGGCAAGGTGAACACCCCACTGGCCCGATCCCCAGCCATGTCAGAGAAGTCTTTGGTACTGGCAGCACCCAGGAGGAAAAGACCGAAAATGACACCAATCCACCAAGCCTCCTCCTCCCACACCGAGGCCACGGTTCCCCACCCTGCCACCTTCAGCCAAACCCCTCGCGGAACCGCAATGGTGACGTTGGCCCAAATCCCCAAGCGCTTGGTGCGACCCAGCTGGGGCATGGAGTACACCCAGGTGGCCACCGCAGCCCCCAGGTAGAGAAAGAACACCCCGTGTTCCCCCAGCGGTGCGGCAAGCTTTTGGGCAAAGCTTGTGTAGGGGTACGGGACCAGCAACCAGGCGGGAATCACCCCAACGGCGTAAAGCACCCAGGCTAGCCGCCACGCCTGCCCCACGGGCACCCGCCCTGAGGGAAGCGGCCTTGTGGGCTTGTTGATGCGATCCGCCTCCAAATCAGCAATTTGGTTCAGCACGTTGGAGGCAGCGTTGAGCACAGCGGCACAGAACGCCCCTAACAGTACCGTGAGCACCACGGAAGCTGACCACTGCCTTGCCGGGTCAGGGTTGTGGGCCGAGCCGAAGGCGCAAAGCGCGCCGGAAACGATGCCCAGTGCAGGAGGAAACAACGTGAAGGGCCTGGCCAATTCGCGAACATCCCGCCAGGTCACAGTTCGCCCCCAAGGATTGCCACCAGCAGCACCAACGGCAAGAGCGTCACCGCCAGGTTGCGCCCTGCGTGGCTGGCTCCGGGTACACGGCCCAGCAGGCTTTCACCGATCGTGGCAAGAAAGGCGCTGCCCGCCACGGCCATCCCCCAGGCATCGGCGGGAACCAAGCGCAAGACAATCCCAAGCCCAGTGGCCGCCATGGTCCCCGCGGCCGCTGCGCAAAGCCCCACCAGTGAAACCCCACCAGGGGTACCTGGGGTCGCTGGCCGAAAGTCCGGGAGCAGCCAGACCCGCCTGCCCCACAACCCACCCAGCTCGCTAGCCCAGGTGTCTGCCCAACCGGCCGCAAGGACTGCCGCCACCGCCCAGGGTACCAGCGCCCCTTCGGTGAGCTGGGCACTCCACCCCTGGAGGGCCAGGACCAGCAAGACCCCACCTTTGGCGAAAACTTCCCTAGCCCCTCGCTGTCCACCGTGCCGCTCCGCCACCCCCCGGCGGCGCTTGCGGTCGTAGCCGAAAAACGTGGCTCCCAGTCCCGCCACCAAAAAAGCGAGAAGCAACAAAAACCCCTGCCAGCCGGCAGCGGCCCAGGTGGCCATTCCCAGCACCCAGGCCACCGCCACGCCTCCTGGGGCAAGCGTTCGGGTGGCCAATGCCAGCACCGCACAGGCGGTGTTCACCACCGCTGCAAGCCCCAGATCGGCAAAGGCAAATACCTCCCCTTCACTGCCCAAAAACCCCAGGACTGGGGCTGCCAACGGGGGTAGCACGTTGTCATCAAGCCCGCAGGGAAGACTTTCCAGAACCGCAGCAAGCAAGGAGGGCAAGAGCCCCCAGGTGGTCCAGAGGGCCAAACCTCCCGCGAGGGCTTGCAGGTTTCGCGCATCAGGCTCACGCACCGCCAGGTACCAGAGGGCCAGGGCCGTCCCCCCCAGCACGCTGCCAAAGGTAAAGGCCCAGAACCCTTCCCAGGTCTTGCTCCGGTTCCAGGGCAACGGATGCGTCCCCCACTTTTGCCCTACCACACCAGCCAGGGCATCCCCAAAAGCCAGTACCCCCCAACCAAAGGCCGCCAGCTCCAGTCGGTGGCGGAAAACCAGGATGAGCACCAGCACCACCACCGGGTAGAGCAGCACTCCCAGGTCCCCGCTACCTTGCCGTCCAGTGCGGAACCGGTGCCCTAAAAGCCGCGGTAAAGCAAGCCAATTAAAGAGAAAGGCAAGCACAGCACAACCCGCGGCTTGCCACCAGGTGAGGTACGGCAAAAGCAAGGCAAAGGCCCCCATGCTGGCGTGCACCAGCTTGCGTGTCGCTTCCCCCGGGGGCAAAGGTCTTCCTCTGCGCATAGCGCCATGGTAGCAGCGGCTTGGTTACCCCGGGGAGTTCGCCTCGATGCCTGCGCCAAAGCCCCTTTTGCAAGCTAACGATGAGGGCCTTAGGGTCCACGCTTTTCCGCCCATTCCGTGGTTTTCCCCGGCTAAGGTCCTCGGCAGCTTAGCAGGAGCGTCTGCGAGCTTAACTTGGGCAGGCCAGCACCCCCGGGGGGGTGGGCGGCGGTGGAAGGGTCTCCCCCATGGCCACCTTGGCCCGGAGCCGCTGCCACTCCCAGCGGATGGATTGGCGGATGAACTCGATTTGCTCTTGGGTGAGGTGGCGGAAGCGGCCTTGCAGCTTTAAGTACTCTGTCACGTCCACAAAGCTGGGCTCGTGGTTGATGGTGTACTTCGTGCCGTGCTCCACCTCGTAAAGCGGGAACACCCCGGTTTCCACGGCTAAGCGAGCGATCTTCACCGAAAGCCGCTCCTCGGACTTATGCCCCGCCGGGCAAGATATCCACAGGTGGATGAACTTCGCCCCCTTGATGGATCGGGCCTTTTGCAACTTGCGCACGAAGTCTTCGGGAAAAGCGATAGAGGCGGTGGCGGCGTAGGGGATACGGTGCTCGGCGAAGATTTCCACGATGTTTTTCTTTGGCTCGGGCTTGGTGTTCGGCTCGGGCGTGGTGGTGGTCCAAGCACCGAAGGGCGTAGCCGAGGAGCGCTGGATGCCGGTGTTCATGTAGGCCTCGTTGTCGTAGCACACGTAAATGATGTCCTCGTTGCGCTCCACCGCCCCGGAAAGCGACTGGAAGCCAATATCAAAGGTGCCCCCGTCTCCAGCCCAGGCCAGCACCGCCACGTCGTCCCGCCCCTTCATGTGCAACGCCGCTCGGATCCCCGCGGCAGAGACTGCGGCAGTCTCAAAAGCTACCTGAAGCACCGGCACCCCCAGGGCGTGGAACGGGTACGGCCCATTGATCACCGCCCAGCAGCAGGCGGGGATCACCACCATGGTCTTGGGGCCCAGGGCCTTGAGCGCCAAGCGCATGCCCAGCGCCGCGCCGCACCCGGGACAAGCAAGGTGACCCGAGCGGAGAAGCTCCTGCTCCGGGAGGTGGAGGTTTTTTGGGTCGTAAAGCGTGGCATTCATGCTCATAGGCACCTCACTTGGCCATCGCCAGGGCTACGGTCTCTTCTTCTGGCTGCAGCACGTTCCACCAAGTCACCGGGGCCGCCAGCTCGCCGCGGTGCGCCTGGCGGAGGATCGCCGCCAGGTCCGCCACCGTGATGTCCCGTCCCCCAAGGCCAGCAATGACCCCAAAAATTTGCGGGCGCCGCCGCTCGGGCAGGTCGTAAAGGGCAGATTTCACCTCCTGGTGAAAGACCCCGTGGTGCCCGTAGGAGCAGTTGCGATCCAGCACCACCACCCGCCGCAAACCGGAAAGCAGCCGCTCCAGCTCCCTCCCGGGGAACGGGCGGAAAAGACGGAGCCGCACCAGCCCCGCAGGGATCCCCTCCTGCCGGAGTTGATCCACCGCCACCTTGGCCGTGGAGGCGGGGGTGCCGGCGGTGAGCAACACGGTTTC
>Ga0197142_1005373_pt1 | contig 10029 bp, 9 predicted proteins | sample GBS60_MetaG_FD_148614 | JGI IMG/M metagenome (GOLD analysis project Ga0197142, IMG submission 148614) | Sediment microbial communities from Great Boiling Springs, Gerlach, Nevada, United States - GBS 60_MetaG | ecosystem: Environmental > Aquatic > Thermal springs > Hot (42-90C) > Sediment...
GTATCTTCGAACCAGTCTTGAGGGAACTTAGCATTTCATGTCGTTTTGACAAACTTTTGGACTCAATAGATGTGGATGTGGCGCATCTGGATATAGGTGATGCCCTTCATGTGAAGGACATCCCTGTGCCTGAGGGTGTTAAGATAAAGGACGTGCCTGAAGAAGTGGTGGCTTTGGTGAGCCCGCCTTCTGAAGAGGGTGTTACTGAGGCCAAGGCAGATTAATATACATAAAAATTGCTTTAGGTATTCACAATAACTGCCGAAGGGAGGTGAAAGAATCAATAGATCTGATTGTTGGCTTAGGGAACCCAGGGCCAGAATATCAGTTCACCAGACACAACATGGGTTTTATGGTAGCGGACGCCCTGAGGGAGAGGCATAAAGGAAAATGGATAATCATGCCATCCCATTCCATGCATACAAAGGTAACGGTGGCACAAAGGCCTATTATCTTAGTATGTCCCCTTACTTTTATGAACAATAGCGGGAAGGCGGTAAAAGACATGGTTGTATGTTTACAACTTTCTCCATCTCAGGTTCTAATAGTCCATGATGATCTGGACCTGGAAATGGGCAGGCTTAAATTGGTCTCTGGCGGTGGCTCAGGGGGCCATAGAGGCGTGAGTTCTATAGTTGATTCTTTGGGCACTAACCAGATCCCCAGATTGAAGGTGGGGATAGGTAGACCCAGATTTTCCGAGGATATTGTGGATTATGTCTTAAGTCCCTTTTATGAGGATGAGTTGCCCTTGTTGGCAGAAGTAATAGATAGGGCAGCTTCTTCTTGTGAGCTGGTTGTGCTGGAAGGCCTTTCAAAGGCCATGAGTATCATAAATAGCCAAAAATCTATTAGTAAAGGAGGAATGAGCTAATGCAGAGTTGGACTGTTGTGGCACCGTTTTTGGGGCTCTTAAGCTTGCTTTTTGCATGGCTTATCTATGGCTGGGTAAAAAAGCAACCAAATGGGACTCCATTAATGCAACAATTGGAGTCTATGATCCACGAAGGGGCAATGGCATTCTTGAAAAAAGAATATTCGGTTTTGATCTTTTTCATTGCCATTGTTTTCATCCTGTTGGGCTGGGGCATTAATTGGAAAACCGCCATCTGTTTTGTTACTGGTGCCTTTTGCTCAATGGCTGCCGGATTTTCCGGTATGACAGCTGCAACAAGGGGAAATTCCAGGACAGCAGAAGCAGCAAACAAGCATGGGCAAGCAATGGCACTGAGGGTGAGCTATTTCTCAGGTTCTGTAATGGGGCTTGCTGTGGCAGGGCTCGGGATGTTAGGTGTGGGTTTTTGGTTCTATGTATACGGAGGCAATTCTGAGACTGCCCAATACATAAACGGTTTTGCCATGGGAGCAAGCTCTATTGCCCTGTTTGCCCGTGTAGGCGGTGGCATTTATACCAAGGCAGCAGACGTGGGAGCAGACCTGGTTGGGAAGGTGGAGGCTGGTATCCCAGAGGATGACCCAAGGAACCCTGGTGTTATTGCCGATAACGTTGGTGACAATGTGGGCGACATTGCCGGAATGGGTGCTGATATATTTGAATCCTACGTTGGTTCCATAGTGGCCACTATTGCCATTGGAGCCACCTTGGCCATTACACCAGAATTCTTAAATAAGTTTCCTTCATTGAAGGGCTTGGATCCAAATACCATTAAGCTCAGATACATGGCTACACCAATACTGGTGGCAATGGCAGGGCTTATAAGTTCGTTTATAGGGGTCTTTAGTATAAAGGTATTTGAAAAGGGTAATCCTGCTTCAGCCTTGAGGTATACCACCTTTGTGGCTGCTATTGTTTTTGTGATCCTAACCTATATTGTTGTAAGCGGACTTTCCATGCCCATGGGTGTATTTTGGGCTATTTTCTCAGGTTTGGTTTGCGGAATTGCCATTGGACTTCTGGCAGAATATTACACCTCCGGTGCACCCATCAGAAGAATTGCCGAACAGTCTAAGACAGGTCCGGCCACAGTGATAATCGCAGGCCTTGCAGTGGGAATGATGTCCACCTACCTCCCCATCTTGGGCATCTGTATCGCAACCTTCATTGCCTATTTTGCTGCAGGTATCTATGGGGTTGGGCTTTCTGCTGTTGGGATGTTGGCCACTGTGGGTGCCACCATGACAGTGGACGCCTATGGTCCTATTGCAGACAATGCAGGTGGTATATCAGAGATGTCTGGCCTTGGCCCTGAAACAAGAAAGATCACAGATAGCTTGGATGCCTTGGGTAACACCACAGCTGCCATAGGCAAGGGATTTGCTATTGGCTCTGCTGCACTTACTGCATTGGCTCTGTTTGTGGCATACACCCAGGCAGCCCATATAGATATAATTGATCTTACCAATCCCATGGTTGTGATAGGTGTTTTCATTGGCGGCATTGTGCCAATGGTTGCTGCGGCCCTCACAATGACCTCTGTTGGAAAAGCTGCATTCAGCATAGTAGAGGAAATAAGAAGGCAGTTTAGAGAGATCCCAGGTCTTTTGGAAGGGAGAGAAGGTGCAAAGCCAGAACCTGCCAAGTGCGTAAGCATTGCAACGGGTGCTGCATTGAAGGAAATGATCGCTCCAGGGCTTGTAGCAGTTTTAACCCCTGTGGCAGTTGGCTTCCTCTTGGGCAAGGAGACCTTAGGAGGCATGCTCTTAGGTGCCACAGTGATGGGCGCATTTTTGGCTTTGTTCATGGCCAATAGCGGTGGAGCATGGGATAATGCAAAAAAACATATAGAAGCCGGTAACTTTGGAGGAAAAGGTTCCGATAACCATAAGGCAGCTGTGGTTGGCGACACTGTGGGAGACCCATTTAAAGATACCTCTGGCCCTGCTATGAACATACTTATTAAGCTAATGAGTGTTGTATCTCTTGTAATTGCTCCAATACTGCCCAAGGTGGGCCTTTTCTTGAGATAGATTATTTAAAGTGGCCCCTCATGGGGCCACTTTCATTTTGAGAGGAAAGGGGGGCAACATGTTTAATGTGGGTGACATGGCGGTTTATCCGGCCCATGGTGTTGGTGTAATAGAAAAGATAGAGACCAAAGAGATTTCTGGAAGTAAACAGGATTTCTATATAATGAGGATCTTGGATAACGGCATGAAGATTTTCATCCCCACAAAGAGCGCCAGGTCAGTGGGATTGAGAAGTGTTATAAGTGAAAAAGAGGTTGATCGTCTCTATGGTATCCTACAAAAAAGAGACGTTGTTATCCCTAATCAGAGTTGGAACAGACGATATAGGGAATATATGGACAAGATCAAGACCGGTTCCATATATGAAGTAGCTGAAGTATATAGAAATCTCACGATTCTGAAATCTAATAAAGAACTTTCCTTCGGTGAAAGAAAAATATTGGAAACAGCTCGATCTCTCTTAGTAAGGGAATTGTCCATTGCCAAATGTTGCCCGCCACACGAAGTGGAAAAGGATCTTGAAAGAGTTTGTAACGGTATGGGATAGAGGATAACCACGTAAGATTACTGTTTGAAGGGCAATCGTCCCAAAGGCTCGATATTTATCTGGCCTCCCATTTTAGAGAAAGGTTAAGCAGGGCAAGGCTCCAAGGGCTTATAAGGGGGGGCCATGTCATTATAAATGGAGAGCGTGTCCTTTCCCCCAATTATAAGCTTAAACCCTCAGATTCAGTTGAAATCTATCTGCCACCTCCAAAACCCTTAGAGTTGGAACCGCAAGACGTGCCCTTTGAAATCATCTACGAAGACTCATCCCTGGCAGTGATAAATAAGCCTCCCGGCATAGTGGTTCATCCGGCACCTGGTAACATTCAGGGCACCTTGGTCCATGGGCTTTTAAAAAGGATAAAAGACCTCTCTGCAATAGGAGGGAGGCTTAGACCAGGCATTGTACACAGGTTGGATAAAGGCACCTCTGGTGTGATGCTCGTTGCAAAGAATAACCAAAGCCATATATTCCTGTCTGAATCGCTAAAAAAAGGGGAGATATTAAAGGAATATATTGCAGTGGCCTATTCAAAGGAAAACATCGAATCAGGTGTTATAGATGCACCTATTGCACGGGATAGCATAACAAGAAAAAAAATGAAAGTAGATTTTAAAAAAGGTCGAGATGCATATACTACCTTTGCCGTCTTAGAAAAAAAAGATAACGTTTTGCTTATAAAGGTTAGGATTCATACAGGTAGGACACATCAAATAAGAGTTCATCTTGCTTTTAAGGGTATAAAAATAATAGGAGACTCTATCTATGGAATAGCCCCTGTGCAATCCATGAAGTTAAAGGAATTTGAAACTTTAGATATTATAATTGAAAGGCCTTTGCTACATGCATTTAAATTAGGATTTTTTCACCCAGAAAACAAAGAGTGGATGACGTTCATAGCTCCTTTACCTGATGATATCCTTGGTGTTGTAAAAAGGGTTTTCCCAGCTTCAGTGGATCAACTTATAAGAGTTGATCCTTCCAATAGTGCGTAGTTTAAATTTTAGATCATTTCTCATTTTGAATTTATTCTTGAAGAAGACAGCGACTACTTCAAATTAACTTGTTCCCAAACAGGAACAAATGACTCTATTAATTAATGAACGTTTGTTCAAGTTATTTTCATTTTAAGATATAATTGACACAGAGGAAAAGTATTCATATAAAGCCATTGAAGATCAATCACATACCATAAAAGGAGTAGCCATGGACTTCAGCCTTTCTATGGAGCATGAGATACTGCGAAAAACCGTCAGAGATTTTGCAGAGAAAGAGATTAAACCAGTTGCCAGGGAGTTGGATGAAAAGGAAGAGTTTTCTTACGAAACCATGGCCAAAATGGCAGACCTTGGGCTTTTTGGGATGTTTGTATCAGAGGAGTATGGCGGCCAAGGAATGGACTATTTGGCCTATATAATAGCTGTGGAAGAGTTGGCCAGGGTGGACGGCTCCCATGCTGCAACGGTTGCTGCAGGAAATTCCTTAGGAATCGGACCCATCTACTATTACGGAAACGAAGAACAAAAGCGAAAATATCTTCCTGTGCTTTGTAGCGGCAAAGGATTATGGGGTTTTGGCCTTACCGAACCCAATGCAGGCTCAGATGCAAGTAACTCCAAGACAACTGCCCATTTGGAAGGAGATATGTGGGTTATAAACGGCAGCAAAATTTTTATTACCAATGCCTCCACAAAGATTAGCAAAGGTGTAACGGTGCTTTCCAGAACTGGAACAAGGCCAGATGGAAGGCCTGAGCTTTCATGTATCCTTGTGGAAACAGGAACCCCTGGATATGAGGCAAGGGTGATGAAGGGAAAGATGATGTGGAGGGCAAGTAATACCAGCGAGTTATTTTTTGAGGATTGTAGGGTGCCAAAGGAGAACCTGTTGGGTGAGCAGGGTAAGGGCTTCTATCAGATGATGCAAACCCTGGATGGAGGAAGACTCTCCATTGCTGCAATGGGGTTGGGAGGATCCCAAGGTTGCTTTGAGATGGCTTTGAAATATGCCAAAGAAAGGGTCCAGTTTGGGAAGCCCATCTCCACTTTTCAAGTGAATGCCTTTAAGTTGGCAGACATGGCCTTGGAGATAGAATGCGCAAGGTTATTGCTCTACAAGGCCTGTTGGCTCAGGGATACGGGCAAACCCTTTGCCAAAGAGGCAGCCATGGCCAAACTCTACTGCTCAGAGGTAATGGGAAGGGTTGCAAACCAAGCAGTACAATTACACGGTGGCTATGGCTTGATGAAAGAATACGATGTGGAAAGGTTTTATAGGGATCAAAAGCTTCTTGAGATAGGAGAAGGGACCTCTGAGATACAAAGAATAGTGATTTCAAGATACATAGGCGCTGTCTAATATATGACTATAAAGGCTATGGTCTTGGCTGCAGGTTTTGGGGAACGCTTAAGACCTGCAACCATGAAAAGACCCAAACCATTTGTTCCATTGTTAAACAGACCGATAATCTATTATGTCTTTGACCTGCTTTACCATTTTAAAATTTACGATGTTATTGTGAACACTCATTATTTATCAGATTATTTGATCTCTTACCTTAACTTCTCACCACATAAGTTCATATCTCCCTTAATATCTCATGAAGAAAGGATATTGGGAACCGGTGGTGGAGTAAAAAAAGTTCAAGATTTTTTTTCAAATAACCTTTTAGTCATAAATGGAGATATTGTTACTTACATTGATTTATACGATCTTATCCGATTTCACGAAGACAAAAATTGCCTTGCAACTCTTGCTTTAATGAAATCTGAGTATGCTCCAAGGGTAGAGGTTGATAAAGATAACAAGATTATATCAATCAATCGAACAGATAAAATGGGGTTGCTAACATATATCGGTATTCAAATTTTAAATAAACAGGTCATTGACTACATCAGAGGTGATGGTTTCGTAGATATAATAGATATCTATAGAGACTTAATCAATTCTGGCAAAGGGAGTGTCTATGGCTACATAACCAAACCAACTTACTGGTGGGATATAGGAACTATTGATATGTATCTTGAGGCCACAGGATACCTCCTTTACAACTTTGATTTAGTCAAACCCTTTCTTTTGGATGACACCATTGGCCAATTAGTCTATCCCTTTGGTCCAGAAAAACCCTTGCTGTTGGGAGAAGGTTCCTTTTTGGAGGAAGGAGTAAATTTAGAGGGTTGGGGAGTCATAGGTAAAAATTGTATTATTAAAAAAGGCACACACCTTGAAAGGAGTATTATTTGGGATAGGGTAAACGTTGAGGCCAATGCAATCGTTTTAGAGAGTGTGGTGACCGATGATGCAACTGTGGGAGGGATAAACAAAAAAAAGGTGATTTAGTTTGTGTTGTAAAATATGGACATGTGGGGTACACTAAAAAATGGAGGAAGATGTGGATGTGGGCTTTGATATTAACCATTGTGGTCTTCCTAAGTATTTCGGGCATTTGCCTGGGAGGGGAAAGAAGTAATGAGGCGGGAGAGATAAAAATGCTTACTGAATCCGAAGGCAGACTCTTGATCCAGGTGGCGAGGGATGCAATAAAGGCTAAACTTTTTGGCCTCCAATTTCAATTTCCAGAAGGAGTGCCCCTTACCCTTAAAGAAAAGAGGGGTACCTTTGTTACCATTACCATCGGTGGACAACTTAGAGGTTGCATAGGTCACATCCTGCCTGTGACATCCATAATTGAGGGTGTTAGGGAAAACGCAATAAATGCTGCTTTTAGGGACCCCAGGTTTCCACCTTTAAGCAGGGAGGAGTTTGATAGAATTAAAATAGAGGTAAGCGTGCTAACCTTTCCTACACCGCTTAAATACAAAGACCATCAAGATCTTTTAAACAAACTAAGGCCAAATGTGGACGGAGTGATTATAAAAAAGGGATTCCATCAGGCCACCTTTTTGCCCCAGGTCTGGGAACAATTGCCTGAAAAAAAGGAGTTTCTAACCCACCTCTGTTTAAAGGCAGGATTAGAGCCAGACGCCTGGAAACAGGGAGGTTTGGAAGTTCAGACATACCAAGTCCAGGCATTTCACGAAGAATAAGAACACAATACAAACTGGAGAATAAAATGACCATTTTGCTTACAGGGGCTGCTGGTTTCATTGGTTTTCACGTGAGCATAGCACTGCTTGAAAAAGGTTATAAGGTTGTGGGCATAGACAATCTTAACCCTTATTATGATCCGTCTTTAAAGAGGGCAAGGCTAAGTATCTTAAATAACTTTGAGAATTTTGTTTTTCGTGCATTAGATATATCTGAATTTGATCCATTATTAGAAATCTCAAAGGAAAATAAAATTGAAATAATTTGTAATCTTGCAGCACAGGCTGGTGTTAGATATAGTCTTGTTGATCCCTTTAGTTATGGAAAAAGTAATCTGATCGGATTTTTGAACATTTTGGAAGTAGCAAGGCGACTTAATGTAAAAAACTTGGTTTATGCCTCCTCTTCCTCTGTCTACGGTAAAAACACTCAACTACCTTATTCTGTAGAGCAAAGAGTTGATAATCCAGTTTCTATTTATGCAGCCACAAAAAGATCTAACGAACTTATGGCATTTTCATACCATCACCTATACAAAATACCTTGCATAGGTTTGAGATATTTTACCGTATATGGCCCATGGGGAAGACCTGACATGGCACTTTTTCTTTTCGTGGATGCCATGTTGAAAGGCCAACCGATCAAGGTTTATAACTACGGGAACATGAAACGTGACTTCACCTACATTGATGACATAGTGGCAGGAACAATTTCAGCCATTGAAAGGCCAATGGAATTCGAGATATTTAACTTGGGTAATTCCAATTCTGTGAATCTTATGGATTTTATCAAAATTATAGAGGAAGAGCTTGGGATTAAGGCTAAAAAGGAATTCTTGCCCCTTCAGCCTGGGGATGTTGTGGAGACAAAGGCAGATATCCAAAGGTCAAAAGAACTTTTAGGCTTTGAACCCAAGACAGATCTCAGAACAGGGATAAGAAAATTCTTGGCCTGGTATAAAGAATATTACAATGTACCAGGGGCGTAAACCACTATAGGTTCCTTTACTCCCACACTTGTGGCAAAGTTCTTCAGCCTTTCTATGAGCGCATTGCTTACCGTATTTCCCTTTGTAATGAGCAGTTGCCCTTTTTTGGTCCTAACATCCTCTGCCAAGAGCATCCCTTCTTTTAGTTCATCTATTGTTAACTCAAGCTGGGTGATCTCTTCTTTCTCTATGCCGATTATCATCTCTTTAAGGACTTCCAAGATTCGAGGATCATACAAACTCCCTTGAAGTTTCATCATTTCAAAGGCCTTTCTGTCCTTTTCATACCTTAGTTTGAAAGTATCAAAGTCAATGGAGGCCTTAAGTATTCTTGCACCAAGTGGGATATCTTCGCCTTTTGTACCATCCTTAGGCACACCTGAGCCATCATAACCTTTCTCCTGGTAGGCTATTATCTTTGCAACATTCTCAAGTCTTGGGATCTTGCCTATGAGTTCTGAACCTATCATTGGGTGCATCTCGTATATCTGTTTTTCTTCATCGGTAAGGGATTCTCCACTAAACAACTTCAATACAACCGATGGAGGAATTATTACCCATCCGATTTGGCTTAGGAGTGCAGAGGTTTCGATCTCCCACAAACCTTCCTTTACACCCATCCTCATGGCAACTGAACTTGCAAGTTCAGCAAGCCTCCTTGACCTACCAAAGGCCTCTGGATTCACAAGTTCCAAAATCTCCATGAGGACCTTAATGGAGTTTTTAAGTGTGTTCTCCAATAGCTCCTTTTCTGCCTCCTTTAACCTGTAAATACCCATGGCATCCAGGATGTTTTTCTTTAGATTCTCAACGCTGCAGGGCTTAACTAAGAACCTAAATACCTCTCCGCTATTTATGGCCTCAATGGCCACATTGAGATCAGCATAACCTGTGAGCATGATGCGAAGGGTATCGGGATAGAGCTCTCTCACCTTTGTTAGAAACTGTAATCCATCCATTCCTGGCATCTTTAAATCAGAGACTATCACAGCAAAAGGACCTTCTTCCTCTATAAATTTAAGGCCTTCTTGGGCACTAAGGGCAGTTCTCATATCAAAATCTTTTCTAAGGTGCCTCATAAAGGCATTCAGCACATTTATCTCATCATCCACTAGGAGTATCTTATAGGCCTTCACCTTTCCCCCTTTCAGATATTTTTTTGCCCCATTCAAGGAGTTCATCCAAGGTATCACTTAAACCAAGGAATTCAACAAGTTCCTGAAATAGCTCCTCTGTATCAAGGCCATCCAGTTTCCTCACCAAAAGGTCTGCTAAGCACACCACATGGGTTGCAGGACCTGCCTCCTTTACCTTTTCAAAGGGACCATGATGCCATAATACCGCCTCCACTAAATTATCGGGTAAACCCCATAGCTCAAGGATGTAAGCACCCACCTCAGCATGGTTAGCTCCAAGATTGGCCTTTTCCTTCTGAATGAGATCTGGACCCACACTATCCTTTAAGATCTTCCCGTATTCCCTTGGCATATTGTCGGCAAATATGAGTTTTCCAATGTCG
>Ga0197142_1005374_pt1 | contig 10028 bp, 8 predicted proteins | sample GBS60_MetaG_FD_148614 | JGI IMG/M metagenome (GOLD analysis project Ga0197142, IMG submission 148614) | Sediment microbial communities from Great Boiling Springs, Gerlach, Nevada, United States - GBS 60_MetaG | ecosystem: Environmental > Aquatic > Thermal springs > Hot (42-90C) > Sediment...
TTATTGATGAGACGGGCTTTGAGAGGTTTGTCAATCCGATTTATGGTTGGGCGAAACGGGGAAAAAAGATTTATGGAGAGCGTCAGGGACGGCGGTACCAACGAGAAAATCTTGTAGCAGGTCGGCGTAAACATCGCAAGGATTTAATTGCTCCCATGGTATTTAATGGTAGTTTAGATGCGGTGACTTTTGAGAGATGGTTAGAGGTGCATCTATTACCAGCATTGACGAGACTATCAGTGTTAATTTTAGATAACGCACCGATTCATCGTAAGAAACGGATTCGCGAGTTAGTGGAGGGGGCAGGGCATATTGTGTTATTTTTGCCAACTTATTCCCCAGACCTCAATGCTATTGAGCATGACTTTAGCGCATTAAAAAGATTGTGGATGTATGCTCCTCCTGGCACCACCATTGATGAAATCATTCGTAATTATTGCACAAGTTAGTGTCGCATTCTAAACCGAAATGACTATAAACCCGATTGAGCATCCATGGCATAGAATCAAGCAAAGAGTTAGAAAAACTATGACATCCACAACCCAAAACCTTCATGACCTCATCGATTCAGTCATCTGCTCTATATGTCAACCTTTGCCTGCTTAGCTATATAGCGAAGCGTGGCGTAGCCATGAATCTTCAGGCGACAACCTTAACCTACCTAGCTATAGCTTGCGTGGCGAAGCCATAGCGTCAAGAATCCTTGCCCTTTGGGGCAGAGGGAGTATGTCTCAATCACTTCGCAAGGCCACAATCGGGTCTAAACGCGCCGCCTGTTGCGCCGGTGCTACCCCTGCCACCAAGCCCACCCCCGCAGACAACAACAGTGCCGCCCCAATCGCCCAGGGAGCCAACACCAGGGGAATTTGCAGCAATTGCGCCGCCCCCCACGCCAAGCCCAACCCCAGCGCCACACCGATCCCACCCCCTGCCAGGGACACCAGCACCGCTTCGGTCAAAAATTGCTGGAGAATTGCCGCCCCGGTTGCCCCCACCGCCTTGCGAATACCAATTTCCCGCGTGCGTTCCACCACCGAAACCAGCATGATATTGGCAATGCCAATCCCTCCCACCACCAGGGAAATAGCAGCAATGGCCCCCACCATCACCGTCAACAAACCCGTAATCGCCGTAAACGCATTAATAATATCGCTCTGATTATTGATGCGAAAATCGTCCGGCTGGGGGGGATAAATGTTGTGGCGAATGCGCAGCAAATTGGTGATTTGAAACTGCGCCGCCTCCATCTCCTCCGCACTGGGCACCTGCACCCAAAACCCGCTCAAGGCCACCCCCTGCAGGGCATTTTGCCCCACAATCCGCCCCGCCATATTTTTCAGGGGGATAAACACCTGGTCATCCTGGTCAAAGCCGCCTGTGCTGCCCTTGGGCGCCATCACCCCAATCACCTCGTACAGGGCGCCCTGAATCCGCACCCGCTGCCCCACAGGAGACGCATTGCCAAACAAATCACGGGCCACCGTTGCCCCCAACACCACCAGGGATTGGGCCGTATCCAATTCCATCGGGGTAAAGACCCGGCCACTAGCCACCTGAAACTGCCGCACCGCCCAAAAATTGTCATCCACTCCGTTGACCAGCGTCAAGGTATTTTGGGTGCCGTAGGTCACCTGCCGTTGGCGGGTCAAATAGGGAGCCACCCGGGCCACCGAAGGCACCTGCGTCGCCACCGCCTCGGCATCCTCCAAGGTCAAGGTCGTGGCCATGCCCGCCCCCTGGCTGATCCCCCGCACCTGGGGCGCACCGGCCTGAACTTGCAACAGATTCGTTCCCAGATTTTGAATTTGCCGCTGGGTTGCCACCTGCACCCCCTGCCCGACCGCCGTCACCAGGATCACCGAAGCGATGCCGATTACTACCCCCAACATGGTCAGCGCCGTCCGCAACCGGTAGGCTTGCAGGGCCGACCAGGCCATCGCCAGAATGTCACCCCCGGCCACGCCTGTAGGAGGTTTGCGTCCCATCATCGTCTTGGTGGCCCCAGACCAGGAATCAAAGGCGGCAATTGGGTGCGCGGGCGTTCTCCCCTGGGAAAACTCAGCAGTACCTTGTCCCCCTCTTTTAAGCCCTCCAGCACCACCGTTTTGTCCCGCACACTGATGCCTGTGCGAATGGGTTGAAACCGGGGGGGGTTCTCCGCCAGCAAAACACCCGCCCGTCGTTCCTGACGGACAATGGCGACCGTCGGCACCACCAAAGCATTGGGCAGAATTCCCACTTGAAACGTCACTGCCGCATTCATCCCCACCCGCAACCGCTGTTGCCCATCCTCCACCGCCAGGCGCACTTCAAAACTGTTGACATTCTGCTCGATGACCGACTGCACGGCAATTTGGACGATCCGCCCGGTCAAAGGCTGCTCCGGGTAAGCATCGGCCACGATTTTGGCCGTTTGCCCCAACCGCAACTGGGGTAGGCTACTTTCTGGCACCTTGGCCACCACCTGGTTATTCGCTGCCAACGCCAGCACCGAAGAAGAAGTCGCCGAGGAGACCGTACTGCCCGAAGTCGTCGGTGTGACAAACGCCCCCGGTTCCGCATAAATCCGAGTCACCACCCCGCTAAAAGGCGCGCGCAAAATCGTATCGTTTAATTGGGATTGGATCACCTGCAACACCCCCTGCGCCTGCTGCAGTTGTCCCTGGGCTTGGGCAATTTCTTCGGGGCGAAAACCACTTTTTCGTAAATCCAAAACCTGTTTTGCCTGTTGTAAACGGGCTAGGGCTTGCTCCCGCTCTGTCAAAGATAATTCCAAATCCTGCTGGGAAATGGCTCCCTGGGCAAATAGGGTTTGATTGCGTTTGAGGTTCAATTCCGCTTGCCGGAGCGCCGCCTGCACCTCTTGCACTTGCGCCTGGGCTTGGGCAATTTCCTGGGGACGGTTCCCAGCCTGCAACCGCTGGAGATTGGCCCGTGCCGCCGCCACCTGCCCTTGCGCTTGCAGCAATTGCCCCCGCAAATTGGTATCGTCCATCGTGGCGAGAATCTGCCCCCGTTCTACCCGGTCCCCTTCTTTGACCCGCAATTCCCGCACAATACCGGCAGTTTTGGGGCTAACGTTGATGACCCGTTCGGGGCGGACTTCCCCATTGACCTGAATCGTCACCGGCAAGGTTTCGCGCGTCACCGTTGCCGTGGGCACTTGCGGCCATTTCCGAGCACGCGGACGGAACACCCACCACCCAATTCCCCCGGCCAGCAGTATCGCTACCCCCAGGACAGGCAGGAACCGAATGCCGTTTTTGCGCCAGGTTTGCACAAGCGACCCCCCGCGACAGCCCTACCTGCATTGTAGACGAGCAAATCCCCTAACCCGTCTGGCTCAAGGAACCTTTTGGACTTTTTTAACCCGCCCTCTCAGCAAAGGCGCAGGGTAGGGGCAAATTTTTATTGGTAACCACCTAAAACCGCATACGGAGCAATCTAGGGTTAATAAACATTACTTAATAACCCCCGCACCGCCTGTTCAATATCCGGCTGTTTCATCAACGATTCTCCCACCAAAATCCCCTGCACCCCTGCCTGTTTCATCCGTAAAACATCCGCTGGTGTGTAAATCCCCGATTCACTAACCAAAGTAATGCCCCGCTGTTGTATCTCAGGTAATTTTTGCGCTAATAGATTTTCTGTCGTGCTTAAATCCGTGATGAAATTCTCCAAATTGCGGTTGTTAATGCCAATGAGATTTACCCCCGGTACACCTAATACCCGCTCCAATTCGGTTAAGGTATGCACTTCCACCAAAGCTACCATCCCCAAGGCGTGGATGATGCGAATAAAATAGCTCAAATCTTGGTCAGAGAGAATGGCGGCAATCAGCAAAATGGCATCGGCTCCCTGCCAACGGGCAAGATAAATTTGGTAGGGATAAATGATAAATTCTTTGCACAAAAGGGGCAGGTCAACTGCTTGGCGAATCTGGCCTAAATAATCCCAACTCCCTTGGAAAAATTGCTCATCTGTGAGTACGGAAATGCACCGCGCCCCCGCCCGTGCGTAGCTCTGGGCAATGGCCACCGGGTCAAAATCTGCCCGAATCACCCCTTTGCTGGGGGATGCCTTTTTTACCTCTGCGATCAAAGCCGGATGGGGCGGGGATTGCAAAGCTGCCAAAAAGTCCCTGGGCGGGGGTGCATTCAGTACCTTTTTTTGCAATTCCGCTAGGGGCAACCCTTGCCGCAATCGCTCCACTTCTACCTCTTTGGCCCAGACAATTTCCTCTAAAATGTGCCGGGGTTGGGCTTCGGGCAGGTCCATCTGGTAACCCAGGCGGCTAAGGGATAGAGCAAGATGGGGACGGGTGCGCCGAATCGAGACCATAACCGGCACTTACGAACGGGTCAGGGTTAAACTCGCCCGCTTGAACGCCTCATCCAACACCTCGGTGAGGGTGGGATGGGTGTGGACAATTTCCGCCAGCGTCTGGACGGGGGTCTGGGTGGCAATGGCCGCCGCTGCTTCCTGGATCAAGTCCGCCGCATGGGCGCCCATGATATGCACGCCCAACAATTCCCCCGTATCCGGGCGGTAAATCACTTTCGCCAAACCCTCTGCTTCCCCCTCGGCAATCGCCTTGGAATTGCCCTTGAAATAACTGCGGACTGCGGCGACAGGAAACTGCTCCTTTTGCCCCAACTCCTGCGCCTGGGGTTCGGTCAAGCCCACAAAACTAATTTCCGGGTGGGTAAAGGCCGCCGCGGGGATCGCCCGGTAATTGACGGTTTTGTTCTGCCCCAGCATATTTTCCACCGCCACCCGTCCCTGCGCCGCCGCCGCATGCGCCAGCATCATCGTACCAATGGCATCGCCAATCGCCCACACCGTCGGCAGAGGTTCCCCATTCTTAAGTACATTGAACTGAGGTGTGACCGGGATAAACCCCCGCCGGTCCCGCTGGACGCCCAGGGATTCCAGCCCCAAATTCTCCGTTGCCGGAAGCCGCCCCGTGGCCACCAACACCGCATCCACTTCTAAAACTTCTTTCAGTTCTTTGGTCTGCGCATCCGCCAATTCCACCACCACCGGCTTCCCCGGCGTAACTTTTTGCGCTACCATCCCCACGTAGGTTTCCACATCCCGTTCCGTGAGCAACACCCGCTGCGCCAACCGGGCCACATCCGGGTCAAAGCTGGGCATCAGGCGGTCGAGAGCCTCAATCATGGTCACCTCACACCCCAGCGCCGTGTAAATGTCGGCAAATTCCAAACCAATGTAACCACTGCCCACAATGGCAATCCAAGGGGGCAACCAGGACAATTTGAGGGCATCGTCGCTGGTAAACACCGTTTGCCCGTCAATCTCAATCCCCGGCGGCACCCAGGGATAGGAACCGGTGGCAATCAAAATATGGCGCGCCGTCACCAGGGTTTCCTTGCCGCCTTGGGTCACACTCACCTTTTGCGGGTCCACCAATTTGCCCCAGCCTGGAAGAATGGTCACCCCCAGCCGTTCCAGCGAGCGGGTCAAATCCCCCCGAATTTTGGTCACAATCCCCTGGGCATGAGCCGCCACCCCTGCCCGATCCACCTGAATCTGGGCCACGCTGATCCCCAGGGCTTTCAGGGTTTCCTTGTCCTGCAATTGGCGCAAACGACCCGCCGCCGCCAACAACGCCTTGGAGGGAATGCAGCCCCGATTGACACAGGTGCCCCCCATCTCCGCCACTTCCACAATCGCCGTTTTCATGCCCAAGGCCACCGCGTGGATCGCCGCCCCATGACCACCCACACCCGCCCCGATAATCAGCAAATCGTAGTCAAACAAGGGTTTCTCCTCCACCTTGGGGATTATTTTAGTGTAGCCAATCTCCATCCTCAGCGACCCCAGTGGAAATTTTAGTAAAAGTCTGTCTTGCAACCCTGCCCCTTGAGCTAGGGTAAAAAAAGCACACAAGCACCGGGTGTTTCCAGCCGCAGGCTAAACCGATGACCAGAAGCCGCTCCCTGCCCCCGCGTTTCCGCCGTTCCCTTTGGTGGGGAATCCTAGCCCTGGCGTGGGTGTTGGCCGGGATTGCCAGTTGGCGCGCCATCTCTACCAGCAGCTTGGGACGATGAAAAAAGCCATCCTCACTAGCAGTGTTGTGCAGAAGGCATTGATTGCCCTGTCGGGTTTATTTTTACTGTTTTTTCTCCTCGTTCATCTGTGGGGAAATTTGTTGCTTTTGGATAGGCCGGGTCGTTACAATCAGCTTGCCCAGGCATTAGAAAACTGGGGCTGGATATTTCATGGTTTGGAATTCGCCTTACTCCTGGCATTGAGCACGCATATTTGGTTCACGATTGCCATCCGCAGACAGCAAAAAAAATTTCGACCTCGACATACCCACCTACCCCACAAAAACGCTTGGGCAGGCAGTTGGGCTGTCAATCTCACATCCCGCCTCATGACCATCACTGGCCCCTTAATCCTTGGGTTTCTAATTATCCATGTGCAACAGTTCCGGTTCCATCCAGGGGAACGGAATTTGGAAGTCCTTGTGACCCATTTATTTCATCAGCCGGGTTGGGTCGCCATGTATGAATTGGCATTATTGCCTCTGGGTTTGCACCTGGCGCATGGCTTTGGCAGTAGTCTGCAATCGTTGGGATTTGGGCATGAGCACATCACCCCCTGGTTGCCCCTTGGAAGTCAGATTTTGAGCGTAATTCTGATCTTTGGTTATGCGCTTATTCCCTTAGCCGTCTATGGGCAACACCAATGAATCCTACGCCGATTCCCAATGGTCCCCTGGAACAAAAGTGGGATGAATTCAAAAAACATTGCCGTTTGGTCAGTCCCGCCAATCGGGGTAAATACACCGTACTGGTCATCGGCACGGGTCTAGCGGGCGCATCGGCGGCAGCTACCCTGGGGGAATTGGGTTACAAAGTACTGGTGTTTTGCTTACAAGATACACCGCGGCGCGCCCATAGCATTGCGGCTCAGGGGGGAATCAATGCGGCTAAAAATTACCAGAATGACGGGGATAGTGTCTGGCGGTTGTTTTACGACACGATCAAGGGGGGAGATTTTCGGGCGCGGGAGGCGAATGTCTATCGTTTGGCGCAAATTAGCACCCAAATTATTGACCATTGTGTGGCGCAGGGCGTGCCGTTTGCGCGGGAGTATGGGGGCTTGTTGGCCAATCGTTCTTTTGGGGGGGCGCAGGTGTCCCGCACGTTTTACGCCAGGGGGCAGACGGGGCAGCAATTATTATTGGGGGCTTACGGGGCGTTAATGCGTCAGGTGCAACGGGGGACGGTGCAACTCTTGCCGCGGCGGGAATTCTATGATTTGGTCATTGTCGATGGGCGAGCGCAGGGCATTATTGTGCGCAATTTAATCACCGGGGAATTAGAACGGTATGGGGGTCAAGCCGTTATCCTCGCTAGTGGTGGTTATGGGAATATTTATTACCTATCTACCAATGCCAAAAGTGCCAATGCCTCGGCAGTTTGGCGGTGTTACAAACGGGGGGCGTTCTTAGCCAATCCTAGTTTTGTGCAGATTCATCCCACCTGTATTCCCGTCTCGGCAGCCGGGCAGTCCAAATTGACCTTGATGAGTGAAAGCTTACGCAATGATGGTCGCCTGTGGGTCTCCAAAATCCCTGGCGATACCCGTGCCCCCAAAGACATTCCCCCTGAAGATCGGGATTATTTTTTGGAACGACTCTACCCCAGTTTTGGCAATTTGGTACCTAGGGATATTGCGGCGCGGGCCATTAAAAAAATGTGCGATGCCGGTTATGGGGTAGGCCGGTCGGTGTATTTGGATTTCCAGGAATGTTTGGCGCACAACCGCGCAGAAATGGACCGCAAATATGGCAATTTGTTTGCAATGTATCAACGAATTACGGGGGAAAATCCCTACGAAACGCCCATGCGCATTTATCCAGCGGTGCATTATGTGATGGGGGGGCTATGGGTGGATTATGGCTTGATGAGTACGATCCCCGGTTTATTTGTCCTCGGAGAAGCTAATTTTTCGGACCACGGCGCCAATCGTTTGGGTGCCAGTGCCTTAATGCAGGGCTTGGCAGATGGTTACTTTATTATTCCCTACACCTTGGGCAATTATTTGGCGGGGATCAAACCCCAAGAAGTTGATGTTCGTGGAGAAGAATTCCAGCAGGCGGCCCAACAAACCCACGACCGGCTTACGGCTCTCTTGAGTGTGGGTGGTTCGTGCCCCCCTAGGGAGTTTCATCGGCAGTTGGGCATGATTCTTTGGGATCAGGTGGGGATGAGCCGTTCAGAAACGGGCTTGAAAGATGCATTACCGAAAATTCAGGATTTACAGCAAGCATTTTGGCGGGATGTGCGGGTGACGGGTTCGGCCCAGGGGTTGAATCAGGCCCTAGAGGAGGCTGGCCGGGTAGCGGATTACTTGGAATTGGCCGCGGTGTTGACGTTGGATGCTCTGGCGCGGCGGGAATCCTGCGGCGCCCATTTTCGGGAGGAGTACCAAACTCCTGAAGGGGAGCCGCTGCGGGACGATGAGCGGTTTGCCCATGTGGCGCTGTGGCAGTGGCAAGCAGAAAAAGCACCCCTACGGCACGAGGAACCCTTAAATTATCAAACCGTGCAACCGACGGTGCGGAATTACCGTTGAGGTGTCTTTTTCCTGTTAAGATACCTCTGCTGGGTTTGCGATGCCACCATGACCAATCGGAGCTACAACATTGCGGTTTTGCCGGGGGATGGAATTGGGCCGGAAATTATGGCGGTCACCCTAGAGGTTTTAGAAAAGTTAGGGCAAAAGTATGGGATTGATTTTCGGTTTTCTGAGGGGTTGATCGGAGGAATGGCCATTGACCAAACCGGCCAACCGTTGCCCCCGGAAACCTTGGAATTATGCCGCCAGAGTGATGGGGTTTTATTAGGGGCAGTAGGCGGCCCCAAGTGGGATGAATTGCCCGGTCATTTGCGTCCTGAGCAGGCATTGTTGGGACTGCGTTCGGGGTTGGGGTTATTTGCCAATTTGCGCCCGGCCAAGGTGTTTCCTGAATTGCTCCAGGCTTCCCCGCTCAAACCGGAAGTGATTCATGGCGTGGATTTGCTTGTGGTGCGGGAGTTGACCGGGGGCATCTATTTTGGCCAACCTAAGGGCATTTTCACCACCGAAACTGGGGAACTGCGGGGGGTCAATACGATGGCCTATCGGGCAAGCGAAATTGACCGGATTGCGCGGGTGGCGTTTGCGGCGGCCCAAAAACGCCGGAAAAAGTTGTGTTCGGTGGACAAGGCGAACGTGCTGGAGGTGTCCCAATTGTGGCGGCAACGTGTCAATGCTCTGGCGCCGGAGTACCCGGATGTGACCGTAACCCATTTGTACGTGGATAATGCCGCCATGCAGTTGATTCGCTGGCCGCAACAATTTGATGTGATGGTGACGAGTAATTTGTTTGGGGATATTCTTTCGGATGAGGCGGCCATGTTGACCGGCAGTATCGGGATGTTGCCGTCGGCAAGTTTGGGGGCGGGGGGGCCGGGGGTGTTTGAACCCGTGCATGGTTCTGCGCCGGATATTGCCGGGCAGGACGTGGCGAACCCCTTGGCGCAAATACTCAGCGCTGCCATGTTACTGCGTTACGGGTTGGGGGAAACCCAGGCTGCCGATGCCCTGGAAATGGCGGTGGCGCAGGTATTACGTGAGGGCTACCGCACCGGGGATATTTACACCGCAGGCACGCAACGGGTGGGTTGTCGGGCGATGGGGGCGCAGGTGGCTGCAGCCGTGGCCGCACTACCCTGATATTTATCTACGTAATTTATTTACGTAATTTACCGGCAAGTAATGCGCCAAGGCTCCGCCCTTTAGGGCTGGGGAGAAAGCACCGTCTTTTCTATCCGTTCAGAAATGTGATAAAGGGGTTTCATGTTGGTTCGGGAAGCCAAGTTACTCAACGGGACACCGGAGCAGTATTGGGTCCATTCGTACCGCACAATTTATCAGGAATAAATGCGTCGGGTACTGGCTGGAAAACAACTGTATGCGTTGTGCAAAGACCTAGCAAAAGAATTTGC
>Ga0197142_1005378_pt1 | contig 10022 bp, 5 predicted proteins | sample GBS60_MetaG_FD_148614 | JGI IMG/M metagenome (GOLD analysis project Ga0197142, IMG submission 148614) | Sediment microbial communities from Great Boiling Springs, Gerlach, Nevada, United States - GBS 60_MetaG | ecosystem: Environmental > Aquatic > Thermal springs > Hot (42-90C) > Sediment...
GTGGAAGATCGGAACCAGCGCGTGGAACTCTTCAACGGTCAGTCCGGTCATAGAGCGTAATTTCTCCGGATTTTCGATAATGGATCGATACTTACACATCGTTTTTCTCCATTTTCAGATTGTACAAAAATAGTATATCGCTAAATCTTGATGATGTCTAATCTCTAGATGTACGTCAAACATATCTTGAGCAATTACCACGTGGGACAAATTTCTCTGGTTTAACTTCTCAGGACGGTTATCAGAAGCTGGCCAGGTTAATTCAGAGTCTGGCTTTTGAAAAACATCAGCGAGACTGTTTACTTATCTATACCCTCGATCTGCTTTTATGGGCGCTTGAATTCCCTGAGCGCAAACTGTTCTGGGATGAAGTCCTTGGAGGAATACCCTACCCACATACCAGGATGATCCTGACCATACCTGAACATGCTACCGAGCTGTTCTCGTTTGAATTACGTCGTCATTACTCGAATCAAGTCGCAGAAGGATTACTGTAGCAATCTATGCTGGGGGAAGACATGACAGTCCGCATTCAAGACCTCGTAAGCCTGGATATTTCTGGGGATTTTCGCTCGGATGTACAGCTAAGCGATGCAGATGACATAAATCTTAACAAAGAATTGCTCAGAAGCTACATATTTACTGTTGATGCACCGAAAGCATATGGTGCTCAGCAGATCAGTCTATCAGCACGTGATGTTCTGGAAACATTAAAAACCATATTTACAGTTGATCGTGAAGAAAATCGCGTTGTTCTAACCGCCAACTATGGGCATGGAAAAAGTCATCTGGCTCTTGTTCTAGCAAACTTCTTTGGTTGTCCTGTTGGCTCAGTAGAGGTAGAGACAATTCTTGATCGTCTAGGGCAAGCGCTAAATAACCAATCACTACTTTCCGGGTATCGCGATTTCAAGAAAACCAAAGGAGAGTTTCTCGTCGTTCGTTTGCAGGGCGACAGAATCGCCGATTTGCACGAAGGATTTATCATAGCGCTCGAACAAGCATTAAGAGAGCATGATGCCACAAAAAACATCATCATCCCTTTCTGGTATTGTAAAGCACGTGAATGGATGGAAAACCTGCAATACGAAGAAATTCAAAGAGCAAATAACTTTCTCAGAAACCACAATACCGACATAGCAATGATCAAGGAAAACATTCATGGAAAATATGAGCTGGTACGCGAGATGGTTAAGTATCTCAAAGGGATCTACCCCGACTTTGGTCGCGATGTTAGTCTGGAAGAAATGATAGTGTGGGCAGTCGATGAAATTTGCAAAACCAATCAGATGGGAGGTTTACTGGTTATATTTGACGAATTTAGCCTTTTCCTTCGCAAATACATCACTTCAGGAAAAATCGGCACACTCCAGGATTTACTCAATGGAATAAGTAAGAGACGCGGCAAAAGCGCATTTTTAGCGTTTACACAGCAAGATATCGATACTATTACCACAACATACTCACACGGACAGCGATCGGAAGACGTCAAGAAAGAACTGGAGCGTCTTCCAAAGGATCGCCGTTTCCGTCTTTATTCCTTAATGGAAAGCGTTCTAGGTGCATATTTCAAGTTAATAGAGGACGAATGGGAAAGATGCTTCAAAAATAGAACCGGATTGCTAGTTCAAGCCCGAGAGACGACAATAGAACATTTCTCGAAACGATATCATGATGAACTGAGGTGGAATATAAACGAGATTCATGAAAAGATCGTCAAGGGTTGTTTTCCTCTACATCCACTCACGACAGCAATTCTCTCGGTTCACACATTCGAGGCTGGTACTTCTGAAAATCCACGCACCTCATTACAATTCGTACGACGTGTTTGGAAAGATTGGGCAGAAAAGAGGGTATATCTCGAAAATGGTGATCTTAATTTTGTCTTCCCCGTTACTTTGGTCGATTTCTTCGGTGAACAGATATCAAAAAAGTGGTATACCGCCTACCGCCGCGCCATAGAAACTGCGCCCCAGTCACTCAGCGAGGAGCATCGCAAGATTTTGCAGGCGCTACTTGTTCAGCAGGCGGTTGATCTTAAGGCAAAAGGTGATGATCAGATTAACCTCATCCATCACCTGTGTGGAGTGCACCGTGAGATCATTCGCAATGTCCTGAGCGAACTGCAAGAACAAAAAGTTATCCATTACAATCCGATTAGTAAGGTATATGCACTCTGGCCAGAATCGGTTCACCCGCAGGAAGTCGAGAAAATCATTCAAAAAGCGATTAATCGCACCCCAGTAGATAAGAGCCTTATGGGGCAGATCACCGAAAATATACCGCCCATGGAACTCTCATCTTTGAATTTCGGTCACGCGAGTGATTGGTCACCACAACAGATCGCGCTGACAGTTGGCATGTTCACCAGCGACAGGCTAAAAACAATGTTACAACCGTATCGTATTGGAACAAATGGCATTGAGGAGGGGCAACGCGGTTTCGTAATCTGGTTGATTGCTCAGACCGAAGATGAGATGTTGCGAATCAAACAGAACGCCCAATCTATACTCAATGAAGTAATTGGTTCTGCACGGCATCCCCTGCCGGTGGTCGTTGTCCTGCCAAAGCAGATAGGTGCTGATGTCATTCATACCGCCCGACGCCGTAAGGCATTGGACAGCCTTGACCACAGCGAGCGGGAACAGATTGGCATGGATATGTATCGACAAGAAAAGGCGCAAACAGAGAGCGAGTTTAAGCGACTGTTAGAAGGGGTTTTCGGCAGAGGTCAGTACGCCGATATACGACGCAATTTTTCGGATTACGCGCTTCCTGACGTGTATCGCGCAGCGGTGCAAGCGCTACAAGATCACTCGCTCAAGAACGTCGTCACAGAATGCTATCGACTGGCATATGCCCATCGACCGGAGTTTTACACCCAGTATCCCGTAACCGGAAAAGGATTGAACAAACTACGTGATGCCACACGAAAGGTTACATATTGGCTGTTTAATAATGACGCACGTAATGGAATTCGCAGTCTGACGAACAAGGATATAGAATACCAGCTCGCAACCCAGTATCTGACGCAAAAGTGGGGTATACTGAATACCGACCATTGCATTCAAGAACCAACTTCGAACAAGTTGAGAAACGCATGGGATCGTTTGAATAATTTCTTTCCTCCAGGTTGCCAGGATCGTCCACTGAAATCGGCTTTGAATGAGATGCTAAATCCACCTTACGGTCATGACTACAACACCCTCACCCTGCTCGTAGTCTCATGGATGAATTTCTACCAGTATGAACTACGCTTGACATGGTCAGGTCGGTTAATTTCTCTAAATGAATTACAAAACCACTTCAAGGATGCCAAGAATCCGCAGGAGTTTCTTAACAAGATATGTACCTCGCCGCTATTGATCGATCGGATAAAGGCTGATGAGGTGATTAAGCAGGTTTCCCACATACTAGATCAAATCAAGCAGGGAACACTGTTTACGCAACTTCAGGCACGTAATGCGTTGGCAGTGATTGATCAGGTTTTAAGCAACCCAATTCTACCAGAAAACGAGCGCAAACGCATACAAGATGAACATTCACGTCTAAAAGAGGCATTAGAGCAAGTAGAGAACTATGACAAGAAAGTAGATGAATGGCTAGATCATATCCAGAATATCGGTCTTAATGATTTGATTAAAGCCGAATCGGAACTGAATCACCTACCGAAACTGACAATAGTCACTTCAAATCAACCTGATCGCGCGGAACTAGAGCGACGCTGGTACCGATTAGTTGAGGACAAGATCAAGACATTCTGTGATAAACATTCTCGCCTCAACGACCTTACTGATTACGGGCAGCAGAAAGATCAACTGGAACGTGCCCGCAAGAAGATCGAAAGATTTCCAAAACTGGTAGAGCGCATCGATGGTGCACTTCGATCACTTAAGGATCACTATGATCAACTCAAGAAGCAAGAGGACGAGAAGAGCATTGTTGCTGAAATCCGCAGCATGACTACTTCTACAGCGCTGGCAACTTTGCGTGAATATCAAAAGCGACTGGTTTCATGGACAGACCTATCAAATCAAACTGAAAAGTTACGTCAGGAGAAACTTGAACAAATAACAACACGTATTCAACAGTACGAACGTCTGGTAAAGGAGTTGCCCGATGCTATTGAGCGAGCTAACGAATTGCACATTGTTGATAGGATTCGTGATCAGTTAATCGGCAATCTAGAAAATTTTCAAGATACCGAGTTCCACAAGCCCTTGGTGGAACTAAGAGAGCGTATTGAGAAGATTAAGGTATTTTTTGCCGCACTTCATGATGTTGATCGAACAATAAAAACTGCTCAATCCCCAGATTATTTAGATAGTTGTTTAGAAATTTTGAAAACTCACGAAACGATATGGCTTGGAATAGCACAAAAAGAACTCCTGCAAGAGACACAGCGAAAAGTCAATGCAATCAGGACAGAGAAGAAAATTGAAGCACAAAATTGGCTCAAAGATATTGAGCAACGATCAAGCAATAGCAAACGCTTTGAAGAGTTAGAAGAATTATTCCAACAGCTCGAAAGTCCACCGCCTTTCTTACCTCCAGAAGAGAGAGCGCGTGTTGCACAGATCAGACGACAGATTCAGCAGCAAATTAATCAGAATGTCATATCACAAATTGAAATGCTTTTCAAGCGTATTACAGACCCGAATCTTCGGCAACAATGTCTGCGTCGATTGCAAGAACTGGCGGGTGATTGATGAGCGACATATTGCTTGATCCAAACGGTGACGTTCCTGTTCCCGACGGGTATCAATCCGTCGAGAGCGAAGTAGAGTTTCTGCGATTGGCCACAACCGGACAGCGGTTGTTGATCCGGGGAGAACGGTTGTGTATCTGGGCGGAGTCATTCTACCGCCTGCGTGGCCAAGTCTATCGCTTTGTCGAGTCACTTGCAACCTCATTGCGCCGAGTGTTTCCCGCTCTGACGTCAGATCAGTCAGCAGTACTGGCGCAGATGATAGGAATGGAACCTGTATTTCCTGATCAAATCTCCGCTCCTTGGGTATTGGCACGCTGCTATCCAGATAACTCAGCGCTCTGGTATGGCGAGCCATCAAGAGAGCACGCAGCGCAGTGGATTCTCTGGCTATGTATGCGGCAACAGGATTCCGATCCTTCGATCACTGTGGTTCTGAGTTCATGGGCTCATCAGATGAAGATTCGATCTGGTGATAATCCAGAGTCGGTGATCTACCAGGCTACAACCTCTGCGGAGGCCTGGGATTTGCTGAGATCGTGGTTGGGACTTAACGACAGGAGAGTTATCGAACTAGATGAATTCCCACTGGCTATACCGGAAAAGCTTCTAAAGAGAATCAAAATCGAATGGAACAAGCGGTTAATTGATAGCAATGGTGATTATTTTACTCATACACTCAGTATTCCCCTGCCAATTTTTCTAAGGAAGGAACTAGCCAAGATAACTGCTATATTCTACGAGCGTAATAATGAAATCCTAACACAAGAGCGATTAAGACAGCTTAGACCTTATCTAGACAGCGAGACGATATCAACCTTGCAAAAACATATTCCACCGCCACTTCCTGCCGATCTACCAGAAAACGAAGAAGAAATGTTACGTTGGTTCGATGAGCAGTACCTGCCATATCGGCGCTGGCAGGATAAGTATGGAGACAATCAAGCAAACGAACTCTCTCTGCGACTCGGACAAAGTTTCGTGCTTTGGTATCTCGAAAGGTATCATTTATGGCTGCTTGCATCAGATCCGGCCTGGTTATCGTTTCAAAAAATTTCCACAATCTATCGAGATTATAGTAAGCAATTCCTTATTTTGTGTGTCGTTCTTGATGGTTTACCCGCATGGGACGCTGAAGACTTCGTAAGTTCTCTTTCTGTTCAAATTGAACGGCTGCAATTGCAGCAAAGATCATACTGCTTTGCCCCACTGCCAACAGTGACTCAATTCGCCAAAGATGCACTACTCAAAGGTGTACCCCCTAAGCAAGCGCCAAACCATGCTCCTTTGGGGAAAGTGTTGCGCGATAATGACTCACCGGCGAGTGAGCTCAAGGATATGACTTCAGGCCTTGTGTTCTGGCCCGTCAGACAACCGGACAATGTGTACCACTTTGAAGTCGAAGCGAACCTTCAGCGAAAGATTCATGGCGCTCTTAGCGATATTGTCAAAGCAATAGAAGAAACGGTCGAAACGATTCCAGAACATGTTCCCTTCCAGGTCATTATAACAACCGATCACGGTCGCCTGCTCAATCCCGCCTCACCTCGCCGCTTGCGTGCTCCGGACGGAACACAGGTACACGGACGAGTTGCCTGGGGCGTGACTGACCAAAACTTTGGCGAGCTTGGTTTTACGATAAATGAAGAGTCTGGATGGATTGCTGTTCACGGCGAACGTTTCGGAATGTTATACAATATGCTTATTGGGTGGGGAGAGGATTCGTTCCAGCAGCCAGCAAGGAAGAGCGACGAACCTTACCCGCATGGAGGGCTGTTTCCCGAAGAGGCAATTGTGCCTTGGTTTGTACTTGAACGTGATGCCCAGCACCCTGAACTAACCATCTCCTTGAGGGGCAAAGGCGAGTCCGGGGACAATGGTGTCATCGAAGTCACAATCATCAATCCTACACGAACGGCGCTCGAATGTTTGGAAGTCACGCTCTCTCACGGCGCATACATTCGCGGAAATTGGCGTATTTCCGCTTTACAGCAATCGGGGTTTACTTTCCCGCTCAAGCCCTGGCCAACTAAAGTTGAGGCACACACAATGACTGCGAAACTCTTGTTAAGACAACCGAACGGCAAAACATTTACACAAACCGTAACCCCGCAACTCAAAATCAGAGATCTGTACGATAAGCCATCGATCGAGGATTTAGGATTATGAATGCAGTTGTTACTCCAGACACCCTGAATCACAAGGTGCGCACCGTCTTCGGTCGACTTGCAATCGACAAACGTCGTCTACCAAGTAGTCAGTTGGGGCAACGTAGTGTACCCGCATACGTTGCAGAGTGGCTTCTCGACTCGTTGACGCCGGGTGAAGGTCCTATTACCTCTGAAGAACTACGCAAAGTTCAGGAATGGGCTAATCGCTTTTTGCCACACCCCGATGAAAGTAAGATTATCAAGAATCGCTTACTTAATGGTGAAATTGTCAAAGTATTGACACCGGTTGAAGTAGAAATCTTGCTCAATCGAAAAATAAGTGAACGGGTTGCTCAATTGAAACTACTGGGATTGCTAGATGTGCATGTTTCTGATAGTATTGTGAATACTTACCCCGATCTGCTCAAACAAGGTATGTGGGGTGTTGCTGAGTTAATAGGCACACAAGCAGGAGTTGTACTTACAGATTTCAAACCAATGCAGGCATCTGTAGATTTAGAGCTGTTTAAGGAAAAAAGCACCGCCTTTTCTTTGGAAGAATGGCGTGCTTTGCTGTTAACATCAATGGGATATAATCCCTGGGCTTTCAGTGAACAAGAAAAGACGTATTTGCTCTGTCGTTTACTGCCATTAGTGGAAAAAAACCTCCATATACTTGAACTGGCACCCAAAGGAACCGGAAAAAGTTATCTATACGAAAATATCAGCCCAAGAGTACGACTGGTTAGTGGTGGTAATGTATCTCCTGCTGTATTGTTCGTTAATAACGCATCCGGTCAATGGGGCTTGCTAGCCCGTTTTGCTGTTGTCGTGCTTGATGAAGTTCAGACTCTCAAGTTTGAGCGTCCTCAGGAAATTATTGGTGGACTTAAGGGCTTCCTTGCTAATGGACGTCTTACTCGTGGAGGTCTCTATGAGACCACAAGTTCGTGCAGTCTGGTAATGCTAGCAAATATCGTTCTCGACAGCGAACAACGTCCGATTCATGATCCTCTACTTGTGAAAGAGCTGCCTGATTTTCTGCAAGAGACAGCTTTTATCGACCGACTACGAGGTATCATACCGGGTTGGAAGGTTCAAAAGTTGAGTAGTGAGTCATTTGCGCAGGGTTTTGGTCTCAAGTCCGACTTCTTCGGTGATACGCTTCTTTCTATGCGCGAAGATGTCACTTCTAATCAGTTTACCAACAAAAATATCCAATTAAAAGGAAAAAAACTTTACAAACGCAATGAAGATGCGGTGCGATTAATTGCCAGTGGTCTCATGAAAATACAGTTCCCTCACGGAAAGATTAATTCTGAAGAATTTAATCATTACTGCGTGCGTCCAGCAGTTGAGCTGCGTCAACTAGTCTGGCGACAACTCTACATCCTCGATGCCGAATACCGACAGTATGACGAAGAAATTCAGTATGATATAAGATAATACTAATTTTCGACTGCGAAATATTATTCACCTTTCAAGAAACGAGAAGGGAAGCTTATGAATATCGTATCAATTTGAATCTTTCAAAAACAACAAATGTTCTTAACAACCTTACCGGATGATATCGCCATGTCATTTGCGAATCTAGCATACCGAGCTTTAGAGAGCACGAACACACAAACTCGCCGGCTGGCTTACATCACAATACTCATCTCGACATTGAGCAAAGGCAGCCTTCCAGAGAAAGTTCTACTTTCTCGAATAGCGCGCTGGTCACATGAAAATCAAGAGAATCTTTCCCGCTACTGGACTCAAACCGGATATGTGAACTCGAATCGCCGAAATTCAGCCGGAGCACGCTATTTAGAACTAGCTCGCAATTTAGGACTTATTACTCCTATATCAGGAGAGTATCGCCTTACAAGAGTCGGATTAGCATTGAATGCTCTAAAAAAGGATCATCAAGACACTCCTTTTGTTCTTACAAATGCTGAGCGGTTGTTCTATATGTATCTCCTGCTCGAAAAGGATGCCGACGTCTTGCTGACCATCCTGGATCGTATACGGTCACAACCTGATATTCGCTTATCCAGCCTACAGAAAACTTATCAACAAGATTTTATTGAACGCCTTAATCTTAAGGGGAGGTTAGTTCAAGATGAACGACTAAAGAAGGAGTTACTCGATCGGCGTATGAGAATAGAATTGAACTGGAAGAAAAAAGCCCGCTATGTTGAGCATATTGTACCACCACGTCTAAATTGGCTTTTAGATCTCGGACTTTTGGACACAAAAGTATTTCAACATCACCAATATCATCTAACAGACTGTGGGGTTAACTTTATTCGAGAATTACCACGACACGAAAACAATTTCTACGATATTGACGATGAATGGCTTTCTAGTGATTTTTGGAGTATAACCTCAAGTAACTTGCTGAAAATTCAAAACCTTAGACCCTGGAAGAACTTATATGAAGAAGAACGATCAAAAATGTGCAAAAATCTACTAAGAGAGGCGATTAGCGTATTCCAGTACTCTTCAGTCCCTAAAATTTCTCTAACTCAAGTTTTGTTTTATATGACCATTAAGATGATTATAAAAAACTCCATCCTCGTAAGTTTCGCAGATCTAAAAAAATGGCTTTTAGTTCCCAGAATAATTGATGGTTGGAGCTATCATGTTCATCTTTCGCCACAGGAGAATGTCTCATACATTGTGCTCATACCCGCATAGGAGATGCCTGGCAAATGTCACCCAAGACACCATCATCCAAGACACTATGTATTGCTGATACTTGCTCTTTGATCTATCTGAGCGACATAGAGTTAATGAGAAAACCATTGTTTTTGTGGTTGTTTGATGAATTTGATGTAGTATACAGTGATTTTGTATGGAGAAACGAATTGAAACCTCAATTGAGAAGATTGCCTGGTAAAATTAGAAAAAAACTGACCAGAGGAGGGGTGAATAAACCAAGGCTTGTAAATCAATCCCAAGAGGACGCTCTCTTTGGATCATTTTACAGAATGGAATATGTTGGGGTATGTTCGAGATGTAGTCAGCCCATATCAAAACATAAATCAGTCAATATCAATCTACGAGCGTGATCAAAAACTAACATCTCGGATAGAGCCGATTCAGGAGCATTGCAATAGAACCGAGATAAAGAAAGGCTTCGCTTGATTCTGGGTTGCGGTTGTATTCCTTGCTCGCCA
>Ga0197142_1005381_pt1 | contig 10019 bp, 8 predicted proteins | sample GBS60_MetaG_FD_148614 | JGI IMG/M metagenome (GOLD analysis project Ga0197142, IMG submission 148614) | Sediment microbial communities from Great Boiling Springs, Gerlach, Nevada, United States - GBS 60_MetaG | ecosystem: Environmental > Aquatic > Thermal springs > Hot (42-90C) > Sediment...
GGCGGCGGCGGCGGCGGACCAAAAAAATAACCGGTTGAGCAGAAAACCATGCATTATCACATTACTGGCATTGCTGGCGCAGGAATGAGCGCAATCGCGCATATCCTTCTGGATCAGGGGCACACGGTCAGCGGGTCGGATGTGCAGCGCAACGCGCTCACCGAAGCGCTCGAACAACGCGGCGCGCTGATCCACGATGGGCACGACCCCGCCTGGATCGCAGGCGCCGATGCGCTCGTGGCAACCTCCGCCGTGCGGGATGATCACGTCGAACTGTCAGCGGCGCGTGCGCGCGGCATCCCGGTGCTGCGACGCGCCGACCTGTGGCGCGAGTGGTCGCAGCAGCGGCGCGTGGTGGCAGTCGCCGGCACGCACGGGAAAACCACAACAACAGCGCTGATTGCGCTGATGTTGACGCAGGCGGGCGGCAATCCCGGTTTTCTGATCGGCGGGGAGACGCCCGATCTCGGCATACACGCGCGGTGGGGCGATCCGGCAGCGCCGCTCGTGATCGAAGCCGATGAGTACGACCGGACGTTTCTGGCGCTGACGCCAGATGTGGCGGTGATGACCAATGTCGAATGGGATCACGTCGATATCTATCCATCACCCGACAATTACGAAGCGGCATTTCGTTTATTTACCAGACGTGTGGCGCAGCCGCAGCGCCTGATCGTGTGTGGCGATGATCCGGGCGCGTTGCGTGTCGCCAATCACCCTGATGCGCAGCAGTATGGCATTGAAGAAGCGATTGCCCGCAACCCGGCTTCGTGTCGCCTGGCGCCAATGGACTGGATGGCGGCGAATGTGCGCTACGACGGAGCGATGACCCATTTCGATCTCTGGCGGTATGACCGGCGCACGTTTGGCGCCCGGCTCGACGGCACATATACCATGCGCCTGGTCGGTGATCACAATGTACGCAACGCACTGGCAGCAATTGCAGTCGCAACCCTTCTAGGGGTTGAGCGTGACGCAATTGCGGATGCGCTTGCCGCCTATCGTGGAGCGCGTCGGCGTTTCGACATCAAAGGCGAGGCGAACGGTATCACGATCATCGACGACTACGCGCATCATCCGACAGAAGCGCGTGCAACCCTGGCAGCGGCGCGAGCGCGTTTTCCACAACGCCGGCTCGTCGTCTATCTGCAACCGCATACCTTCTCGCGCACACAGGCGTTACGTGATGCCTGGGCAGATGCATTCGATCACGCAGATGTCGTGCGGATCGGCGATGTGTACCCGGCGCGCGAGACCGGAGATCCGCGCACTGTTGCCCATGCGCTTGCCGGATGCATCAGGCACAACGATGTTCAGGCAGTGGGGAATGTCGTCGAGGCAGCGGCAACCATTGGCGGGCTCTTGCGTCCCGGAGACGTGCTGCTGACCCTGGGCGCCGGCGATGGGTATCGTGTGGGAGAATTGATCATCGACACTCTTCGACAGCAGAATTGAGCATGGCGTGACAGACGAAAGCACAAGTGCATTTCACCGTCGTGTTGCCGAAGAACTGGCTGCACGCTATGGCGACGACGAACGCGCACCCGAAGGCTGGCGCGAGATACAAACCTGGCACTGGGAACAGGCGGGTGTCTATGCTGCCGCCGTCGAAACGGCAATGGCAGTTGCCGAGACGCGCATTGCGCGTCTCGATTTCAGCGGTGCGCGCCGCTGGACCGAGCGGGTACTGGCGTTGATCGAGCGTCTCGATGTTGCGGAGCAGCGCTCCTACGAACTGCGCGCCTGCGCCCTGGCGCTTGCGGTGCTCGAATTTGGCGGTCAGTATCGCGAAGGTCTCGAATACGCCCGTCGCATGCTGCGGGCGGCGCAACGTCTCAAGAATGCCGAGGCGGAAGCGCGCGCGCTGCTGGGGATCGGTCGCATGCATCGGGAATTGGGGCAACTGACGCAGGCAGAGGCGGCGCTGAACCTTGCGCGTGATCGCGCTGCCCGCGACGATCTGAGCGATCTGGAAGCCGAAGCCCGCTTGCATCTGGCGAAGGTGCGTCAGTTGCAGGGGCGGCATCTGGAAGCGTTGCAGGAACTGCAACTGGCGCGCGAGGAGCACGAAACCGGCGACGACAAACTCAAACTGGCGCGGGTGCTCACCAGTATTGGTGATGTCTATCGGGTGTTGGGATCGAGTCGTGAGGCGTTCACGTTCTACACCCGCGCTCTGGCGCTGGAGCAGGGGCGCGGCAGCCTGATCGGGCAGGCGATACTGAAGGATAAACTCGCCCTGACGTTACTCGATCAAAACAGAGCTGCCGATGCGCTGGCGTCGGCGGAAGAGAGTCTCGAACTACGTCGGCGGATCAACGATATTGTCGGTCAGGCGCGCTCGTATACCGTTATTGGCGCGGTGCTGAGCCGGCTTGGGCGTCACGAACAGGCGATGGAGTCGTACAAGCGCGCCTGTGAATTGCAGGAACTGACGCAGAATCCGCGCGGTCAGTGCATTGCGCTCATCCATCTTGGCGATGCCGCACGCGCACTGCGTCAACCGCAAATTGCGATTGCACATTACGAACGTGCGCTTGTCCTGGCGCGTCGTGACCGCGACTGGATTGGCATTACGCGCGCGCTTGAACGTCTCGGCGACCTGCATGCCGCTCAGGAAGATCGCACGCAGGCGCTGGCACGCTGGAACGAGGCGCTCCACATCCGCGAGACTCTGCGCCACGTTGATGAAGCGGCAGCGCTGCGCATGCGCATTCGTTCACTACAGACGACGGCATAAACGTATGCGTTATCTCGAAAACGAACCGCTTGCACCGTATACATCCTGGCGGATTGGCGGACCAGCGCGATACTTTGTGCAGGCGACAGGCGCTGCTGATCTGGCTTCCGCCCTCGCCTGGGCGGAACAGCGCAACCTGCCTGTTTTCATCCTTGGCGGCGGCTCGAATATCCTGGTTCGCGATAGTGGGTTTGATGGGCTGGTCATTCGCGTTCGCGGGCATGAGGTGCGCCTGGAAGCCAATGGCGACACAGCGAGCGTTATTGTCGAAGCCGGTGCGCCTATGGCTGGCACAGCGCGTCGGCTGGCGCGTCAGGGGTGGTCCGGGCTTGAATGGGCGGAAGGGTTGCCGGGAACCATCGGCGGTGCGCTCTATGGCAATGCCGGATGTTACGGCAGCGATATTGCGACCTCCCTCGACCGCGCCTGGGTGCTGGTACGTGGCGAAACCCAGGAGTGGTCGGTTGATCGCTTCGCCTTCGGCTATCGGACGAGCGTCCTTAAGCAAATGCGCGCCGCTGGCATCCGGTGGCAGGATCAACCGATCGTGCTGGCGGCGGCATTTCGCCTCCACCGTGATGATCTGACGGCGCTGGCGCAACGCATGGAGCGCACATCGAACGAGCGGCGCAGCAAGACGCCCTGGGGCGCGAGTTGCGGCAGTGTGTTCAAAAATCCTCCGGGTGACAGTGCGGGGCGCCTGATCGAAGCTGCGGGGTTGAAAGGAACGCGCATCGGCAACGCAGAAATCGCGTTGCGTCATGCGAACTATATCATCAACCTGGGCGGAGCGTCGAGTGATGATGTGCTGCGGTTGATCGACCTGGCGCGCGAACGGGTGCTGGCGATCAGCGGCATTGAACTCGAACTGGAAATTCAGATCGTTGGATGAAACCGATGTGCTGATACGGAGAAGACCAGAGATGACGCACAAAGTGCGAGTTGGCGTGCTGTTCGGCGGTCAGTCTGGCGAACACGAGGTCTCGCTGGTCTCGGCGCGCGCGATCATGGACGGTCTCGATCCCGAGAAATACGACATCATACCGATTGGCATCACCAAACAGGGGCGCTGGATCATCGCCGCCGATGCGCATGCGCGCCTGCTGGTACAGGCGGATCCGTCGAAGTTGCCGGGCGGTTCGGTCGGCGCAACGATAGCGGCGTCGACTGGCACTGGCGATCAGGAGATGGATCCGGGAACGCTGATTGGCGCCGGTGAACATTCGCCGCTCAAAATGCTCGATGTGATCTTCCCGGTTCTGCACGGACCAATGGGTGAGGACGGCACGGTGCAGGGGTTGCTGGAACTGATCGGCGTACCGTATGTCGGTTGCGGCGTCCTGGCGTCGGCAGTCGGCATGGACAAGGCGATGACGAAGGTTGCTTTCTCCGGCGCGGGATTGCCGGTGTTGCCCTGGGTGCTCGTCCGGCGCCGCGAGTGGGAACACGAACCGCAACGGGTGCTCGACTGGATTGAGAGTCGGTTGCATTATCCTATGTTCGTCAAGCCAGCCAACCTGGGATCAAGCGTCGGGGTCAGCAAAGTGACCGATCGCGCGACGCTGGAACAGGGCATCGCCGAAGCCGCTTCCTACGACCGGCGGATTATCGTCGAACAGGGCATCCCCGCGCGCGAGATCGAAGTCAGCGTCCTGGGCAACGACGAACCGGAAGCCAGCGTTCCCGGAGAAGTCATTCCGTCCGGCGAGTGGTACGACTACGCAGCAAAATATCTGAGCGGATCGTCGCAGATTCTCATTCCAGCGCCGATCACACTCGAACTGGCAGCGCAGGTGCGCACGCTTGCCGTTCAGGCATTCAAAGCAATCGACGGCGCGGGTCTGGCGCGGGTGGATTTTCTGCTCAATCGCGAAACCGGCGATCTGTACCTGAACGAAATCAACACCATGCCCGGTTTTACACCGGTCAGCATGTATGCCATGATGTGGGATGCGAGTGGTCTCCCTTACACACATCTCCTGGATCGCCTGATCGATCTGGCGCTCGAACGACACGCGAAAGGGCGGGCATGAGAAACGACATTCAGTACAACCAACCGAACACGCGCGCCCGCATTGCTGCACGCCGCAATCGCCGGCGCAGCGCACTGCCAGGACCGCGCCGCGCGTTCGGCGACTGGCTGGCGAGTGGTCGGATTGCCAGCCTGGTGCTGTTTCTGGCATCGCTCGGCGGATTGGTTGCCATCGCCGTCTCACCGCAGTTCGTTGTGCGCACGGTGCAGATCAATGGAATCCGGGTGCTCGATGCCGCCGATGTCGAGGAACTGGCAGGCGTGACCGGCGCATCGATCTGGCTGGTGCAAACCGACGATGTTGAGGCGCGTATTGCCCGGAACGCCTATGTCGAGCGCGTCCAGGCAACGCTGATCCTTCCCGACATGCTGGTCATCGACCTGGACGAGCGGCAGCCCGATGTACGCTGGCAGGTTGGCGAGACACGCTATCTCGTCGATGCCGAAGGGCGCGTGCTGGGACCTGATGCATCCACATTCCTGACCGAAACGCTGGTCATTGAAGACCGCAGCGGACGGACGATCAGTCCAAACGACCGGATTGATCCCGACATCCTGTACCTGGTTCGCGCCCTGGCGCTGCGCCTGCCAGAGGAAGCTGGCGTGACGCCATCCGGCATCAGTTGGGATGTGGAACACGGCGTGACGATCACAACCGTCGATGGTCGAACGATTATCTTTGGACGCAAAGACCATCTGGAGGAAAAAATACAGATTCTGCGCTTCCTGACGCTTCAAGAACCTACGGAGTACACCTGGCTCGATTTGCGTCCGGCGACGCCGTACTATCGTAACGATGCGCCGCCACAACCGCAGGCACAACGAGGCTGATTATGGCACACCGCACAATCGTCGGAATCGACGTCGGCACGACCAAGGTCTGCACCATCGTGGGGCAGGTCTACGACAATGGGCGCATCAATGTGCTCGGAGTCGGTCTGACGCCGTCGAAAGGACTGGATAAAGGAGTTGTCGTCAATATCGACGACGCGGTCAATGCAATTGCAACCAGCGTCGAGAAAGCCGAACGACTCTCCGGCTATCGAATCAATGCTGCATTCGTGGGCATTGCTGGTCGGCACATCCAGTCGCTCAACAGTCGCGGCGTCGTTGCAGTAGCGCGCAGCGATCATGAAATTACCCGTCACGATGTTGCGCGGGCAGTCGAAGCGGCGCAGGCGGTGGCGATCCCTACCCAGCGCGAGGTCATTCATGTGATTCCGCGCGCCTATGTGGTCGATGGCAACGAGGGCATCCGTGATCCGATCGGCATGTCGGGCTTTCGCCTCGAGGTGGAAACGCACATTATCACCGGCGAAGTGATGGCGATCCAGAACCTGATCAAGAGTGTGCAGAAGACCGGCGTTGAGATCGACGATCTGGTGCTGCAGCCGCTGGCGGCTGGCGAAGCCGTCTTGAGCGCCGATGACAAAGACCGCGGTGTGGTGCTGGTGGACATTGGCGGCGGCACAACCGATATCGCCGTCTTTGCCCAGGGCGGCATCTGGCATACCAGCGTGATTCCTGTTGGCGGCAACCATTTCACCAACGATATCGTCATCGTTCAACAGACGCCGCACAACACCGCCGAATACCTGAAACTGAAGTACGGCGCCGCGATCGCCGGAGAAACGGAGGAGGAGTCGGATGACGTGATCGACGTGGAAGGTTTCGCGCCTGGTGAACGACAGCAGATCAGTCGTCGCATGCTGAACCAGGTTCTTCAGGCGCGTGCCGAAGAATTGACCGAACTGATCTACAACGAAATCCGACGCAGCGGCTACGAAGGTCTCCTGCCGGCGGGCATCGTCCTGACCGGCGGAACGGCACAGTTGCCGCGCCTCGACGAACTGATGCGCGATATGCTCGGCATTCCGGTGCGGATCGGCACACCCGCCGATCTGACCGGTCTGGCGGATACGCTCAACAGCCCGGCGTATGCGACGGCTATCGGATTGTTGCGCTGGGGCATGCGCCACGGTGCGAGCGGGTTGCATTCCGGCGGCGCACCGCCTGAGCATGGCGGATGGGTCTCGACCTACGAACGATTCAAACGATGGCTGAAAGAGTTTCTGCCATAAATCACCATATGCAAGGAGAGGATTCAATGATCGATTATGCGAGTCTGAGCCAGGCCGCAGAGAACTTCGCGGTCATCAAAGTGGTTGGTGTCGGCGGCGGCGGTTCGAATGCCGTTGATCGCATGGTAGACGAAGGCGTGACCGGTGTTGAGTTTATCACGATCAACACTGATGCGCAGGCATTGCTGCATTCGCGCGCGCCGACCCGCATTCGCATTGGCGACAAACTCACCAAGGGGCTTGGTTCAGGTGGCAACCCGGTCATCGGGCAGAAAGCCGCCGAAGAGACGACCGAGGAGATCTACGAGGCGCTCAAGGGCGCCGATATGGTCTTCATCACGGCTGGCATGGGCGGCGGTACGGGCACTGGCGCCTCGCCGGTGATCGCCAGCATCGCGCAGGACCTGGGGATGCTCACGGTTGGCGTGGTGACGAAGCCGTTCAGTTTCGAGGGCAACCACCGCCGCAAGACTGCCGAACAGGGGATCGAGCAACTGCGCCCAATGGTCGATACGCTGATCGTCATTCCCAACGACCGCCTGTTGCAAACGGCGAGCAAGAACACCTCGATGCTTCAGGCATTCCAGATGGCGGACAATGTGCTGCGCCAGGGCATTCAGGGCATTTCGGACCTGATTACGCAGCGCGGGTTGATCAACGTCGATTTTGCCGACGTGAAAACCATCATGGCGCGTCAGGGGTCGGCGCTGATGGCGCTTGGCATCGGCAGCGGCGATAATCGCATGGTTGATGCGGTCAACGAAGCGATTGCTTCACCCCTGCTCGAAGTCTCGATCGACGGGGCGAAGGGGGTGCTGTTCAACGTCACCGGCGGCGAAGACCTGGGCATCCTGGAGGTGTACGAAGCGGCGGACATTGTGGCGAAGGCGGTTGACCCGGAGGCGAACATCATCTTCGGTGCGGTAATCGATCCGACCTTCCCGCCTGGACAGGTGAAGATCACGCTGATCGCAACCGGTTTCGACGCCAACCGTCCGGCAGAGGCGCGCAAGCGCATCTACATGTCTGGTGCGCAGCAGCAACCCACCCAACCGAAACGCGACATGGCGTATGCGGAATCACAACCGCCCGCAGCGGCGCGTCCGCAACCGCAACAACCGGCACGTCCGCAGAGCGCCAGCATCAACCCCGACGACCTGGACATCCCGCCATTCCTGCGCAACCGCCGCAAGAACGGGTAAGGGCCTATGGCAGCGTCAGAATTTCCGGCTCGCCCTCGGTGATCGCAATCGTATGCTCGAATTGCGCCGAGAGCGAGCCATCGGCAGTGCGTACCGTCCATCCATCGGTCTTATCCAGCACTGCTTCCGGACCGCCGGCGTTGATCATCGGCTCGATGGTGAACGTCATACCGGGGCGCAACCGCATTCCTGAGCCGGGTTTGCCATAGTGCAGCACGGTCGGTTCCTCGTGCAACAGTTGCCCGACGCCGTGCCCGGTCCATTCACGCACCACCGAAAAGCCGTTGGCTTCGGCATAAGTCTGGATTGCCGCGCCAATATCCCCCAGGTGTGCGCCGCCGCGCGCTGCGCGAATGCCGCGCCACATCGCTTCTTCGGCAACCTCAAGCAACCGCTGTGCTTCAGGGGAGATCGTTCCGACCGGCAGAGTGATGCACGCATCGCCGTACCAGCCATTGAGCCGCACCCCAATATCGATACCGACGATGTCCCCTTCCTTCAGTCGCTGGTTTCCCGGAATGCCGTGACAGATGACATTGTTCACGGCAACGCAGATTGTGGCAGGAAAGCCGCGATACCCTTTGTACGCCGGGATCGCGCCGTGTTTCCGCACAAACTGTTCTGCTATCCGGTCGAGTTCTCTGGTCGTTACACCGGGGCGCACGTGCTCACGCAATGCGTCGAACGTCGCTGCCACCAACCGTCCTGCAGCGCGCATCAGCGCGATCTGCTGCCGTGAACGTAGTATGACCGACATATGCTGGATGTTCCTGTTGCCTGGATTGGCGCTTGCTGTGAGACACAAAATAGCGCTTCCGTCCGGCGTCGCCGATTGCTATCGGCAATATGGATCAATTGATTGTACATTATAGCACAATGCCTGCACACCGTTGTTGATCCCGGCACAGAGGCGCGAACGTGCAACGCGGGGCTGTATTCTCTGGGTGCTTCGCGCCTCTTCGCACCGGTGTGCATCCGAAGGATGCGTTTATACGTGGCGTTCGCTGGATGATGGGAGTGGGAAATCACCCATTTACAAGTGCCTCTGATACTCCTCGAGCGCCTGGATCGCCTCCTCCCGGCGATGCTCAATCAGATGATCGAGCGGGTGATTGCCCGGCGGCGCGATCAGAGCGTCGAGTTGCGTATAGATATCATTCAGCAGATCATTCGCCGACTTTGGAGACGGCACATCGAAGACTGCCCGCATCCCACCCAGGATCATGCGATCCGCAGCAGCGGCAAGTTCCTGCGCCAGTTCAAACTTGATGGTGCGCAATCGTCCCGACGGCGAGTCATCGTGACCGGGTTGATCCTTTGCCAGCGCCGTGTGTGAACCAGCCTCTTCGTTGGCACGGGTCATGCGTTCAATCACGTCGGCAATCCGCCGCAACATCGCAATCCCTTGAGGGGTGGCAATCACATCCCGGAATGTTTCCCGGATGCGGGTGCGCAACCCTTCCATTCCGCCACTGGCAAAGAACCCTGCAATGCCGCCGATGACCCCGCCCGCAAGACCGCCGAGCAGGCCTCCAATCGCCGCTCCGGTCACCGCTCCCGCCGCTGCGCCTCCCAGCACCCCGCCGCCAATGATGCGACCTGCCGCCCGCAACCCCGTGCCTCCCACAGCCCTGACCCAATCGAAAAACCCCGGTGCCCCTTCGTGTTCGTGCTCATCGTGGCTGTGAGCCACAGGCGGCGCCTCACTCCCGACATGCACCTGATCGGGGGTTGGATCGACAGTGGTGCGTCCTGCCACACGGTTGACCAGGGGCATTTCGCTTTCGATCTCATCGGCGATTGCCCGTATTTTGTGCGCCAATGAATGCAGTTTGTCGCGGTCTGTCGAGAAATACGCGATAATGGAGCGGCGTCGAATGCTGGCGGTTTTCGTTGAGAAAGGCGGTTCGTTGATCTCATGCACCCACCCTTTCTTTTTCCAGATGGGAGGACCTGTAGGGAGC
>Ga0197142_1005383_pt1 | contig 10015 bp, 10 predicted proteins | sample GBS60_MetaG_FD_148614 | JGI IMG/M metagenome (GOLD analysis project Ga0197142, IMG submission 148614) | Sediment microbial communities from Great Boiling Springs, Gerlach, Nevada, United States - GBS 60_MetaG | ecosystem: Environmental > Aquatic > Thermal springs > Hot (42-90C) > Sediment...
AAAAAATACAGAACAGAGGCTGGGGACTTTGTGCGAGCGAGTGGAACAGCTGGTGGAAACCCAAAAGAAGACAGAAGAAAAGCTTGAGGCTCTGTCTCAGCGCATGGAGGAGCTGGCCGAGGCCCAAAGGAAGACAGAGCAGAGGCTTGATTCTTTGTCTCAGAGGGTAGAAGAACTGGCCGAGGCTCAAAGGAAGACAGAACAAAGGGTTGAGGCTCTATCTCAGCGCATGGAGGAGCTGGCCGAGGCCCAAAAGAAGCTGGAGGCTCGGCTTGAGTCTTTGGCTAAGCGTGTGGAAGAGCTCGCAGAGGCACAGCAAAGAACCGAAAAACGCCTTGAAGAACTGGCCGAGGCCCAAAGGAAGACAGAACAAAGGGTTGAGGCTCTCTCACAACGCATGGAGGAGCTGGCCGAGGCCCAAAAGAAGCTGGAGGCTCGGCTTGAGTCTTTGGCTAAGCGTGTGGAAGAGCTCACCGAGGCGCTAAAACAAACGCAATTGGAAATGAGAAAACTTGCCGGCGACCTCAAAAAGACACGAGAAGAGATGGGATACCTTTCCCATACTGTGGGCTACATTTTGGAAGACAGGGCATATGAAGGGCTGCCTTTACTGCTTAAAAGGGATTTTGGAATAGAGGTGCATGAACTTAAAAGGGATCATGTTGAGGTTAGTCCCAATAAATACGTGGAGCTAAATGTGATCGGAAAGGGAGAGAAAGAGGGTAGGCCGGTGTGGATCTTTGGGGAATGCAAATCCCAACTGAAGAAAAGGGATGTGGATGATTTTATGAAAAATGTTTCAAAGGTAATGGGTAATTTGAGTGGTGAGAATGTGATGGTGGCCGTAACCTACCAGACCTCTCCTATTGTTAAAAAATATGTGGAAGAATTGGGAATAAGACTTTATTACTCCTATGAGTTGAAAACAAAAGTCTTTTAGTGGGGCTAAGCGGGAAAGGTTTACCAAAAACAGGCTTGGCTATTCGGTCTTTGGCCAATTTATAAAAAAGAGCTTGCCTGTATTTTAATCCCAACCCACAAAGGCGGCAAAGTAATAAAAAGTTTTTCTTGAAAATTAGCCCTTAATGGTTTATTAGCTGAATTCCCCTCTCGGGAGATAATAAGGCCAAAGGGTACTATTTGCGGAGAAGAACTTATGGTGGTCAAAGAGAAAAAAGGCTATATCGTGATAGACAGGGAACTTTGCAAAGGTTGTTATCTTTGTATTGAATTTTGTCCAAGGCAGAGAATAAAGGTATCTGGGGTCTTGAACCAAAAAGGGTATAGTCCCGCAGAATTTGAGGATACAGATGAACCAAAAAAGAGATGCACAGGGTGCGCCACGTGTGCCATCATGTGCCCAGATCTGGCTATAGAGGTTTACCGTGAGTGAAAAGGTGTTGATGAGAGGAAATCACGTAATTGGTGAAGCAGCTATAAGGGCCGGCTGCCAATTTTATGCAGGGTATCCCATTACTCCGCAAAATGAGTTAACGGAGTACATGGCAGCCGCGATGGCGGCATATCCAGACAGAGTCTTTATCCAAGCTGAAAGTGAATTAGCTGCCATAAACATGGTTATAGGTGCTGCAATGGCAGGTGCAAGGGCAATGACCTCTTCTTCAAGCCCTGGTATAAGCTTAAAACAGGAAGGGATTTCATATCTGGCAGGCCAAGAGTTACCAGCTGTCATTGTAAATGTTATGAGGGGGGGGCCGGGCTTAGGAAATATTGCTCCAACCCAAGGTGACTATTTCCAGGCCACAAGGGGCGGAGGTCATGGAGATTACCGAACTGTGGTGCTTGCTCCGGCTTCGGGACAGGAGCTTGTAGATCTCACCTTAAAGGCCTTTGAGTACGCCGATCATTACAGGACACCAGTGATATTGCTTGCCGATGGAATGATGGGACAAATGATGGAGCCTGTAGTCCTTCCGCCTCCTGTTGACCTATCCCAGCTACCTTCAAGGCCCAACATATTGGATGGAGCCAAAGGTAGGCCGGCAAGGCTTATTAAATCCTTATACTTGGATCCCCCCATGATGGAAGAGCACAACTGGAAACTATACAGGAAATATCAACAAATTGCCCGTGAGATTACCCAATGGGAAGAGTTCATGGTGGAGGATGCAAGGCTGATAGTAGTAGCCTATGGAACATGCGCGAGGATTGCAAAGGGTGCTATCAGGAGGCTTAGGGAGATGGATGTTAAAGTGGGTATGCTCAGGCCCATTACCCTTTTTCCGTTTCCTTCTAAACCATTAAGGGAATTAACATTGAAGATAAAGGACTTTTTGGTGTTGGAACTCAGCACTGGCCAAATGGTAGAAGATGTAAAGCTTGCCATTGAAGGTAGGGCAAGAACCCATTTTTATGGAAGACCGGGAGGCGTGGTTCCCACACCAGATGAGTTTGCCAAGTATATAAACATGCTTTACCATAGGCAGGAATTGGATGGTGGAGAAAATGAGCAAAGTTATATTTAAAAGGCCTAAGTACCTAAAGCCCAATATTTTTCATTATTGCCCAGGGTGTGGGCATAGCATTATTCACAGGTTAATAGCTGAGGTATTGGAAGAACTTGAGATAAGAGATAAGGCAATTTGTGTACCTCCTGCAGGTTGTGCAGTCCTTGCCTATAATTATCTGGATGTGGACATGGGAGAGGCACCCCATGGAAGGGCCGTTGCTGTGGCAACGGGAATAAAAAGGGTTCTACCTGATAGAATAGTCTTCACCTATCAAGGGGATGGTGATATTGCAGCTATTGGTACAGCAGAGATAATACACGCAGCCAATAGGGGAGAAAAGATAACGGCAATCTTTGTGAATAATGGAGTATATGGGATGACAGGTGGTCAAATGGCACCCACTACCCTTTTGGGACAGGTCTCCACTACCACTCCTTTTGGGCGAGATATAAACAGAGACGGCTTCCCTCTGGATCTAAGCGAAATGCTTGCTATTGCAAAAGGTAGTGTGTACATCGAAAGGACGGCAGTGAATTCCCCTAAGAATGTAAGGCACACCAAGAGGGCAATAGAAAAGGCCTTTAAAGTGCAGATGGCAAATCTCGGGTTTTCATTGGTGGAGATCCTAAGCCAGTGTCCCACCAATTGGAAAATGGGTACCAAAGATTCCATTAAACACATTGATAATGTGGTAACTAAAGTGTATCCACTAAAGGTCATAAAAGACGAATCAGGTATTTCTTAGGGAAGGGCATTTTAAAATGACAAAGAAACTAATTTTCTCAGGGTTTGGTGGTCAAGGTGTACTTATGATGGGATATCTGTTGGCCTTTTCTGCCATGAGGGATGGGAAGAATGTAACTTATCTTCCAGCCTATGGTGCAGAGGTTAGAGGTGGAACTGCTAATTGTACAGTTGTTGTATCAGACGAAGAAATATTTTCACCAGTTGCCTCTTCTCCTGATTATGTGATTGTGATGAATAAGCCATCGTTGAAAAAATATGAAGGTGTGGTTGCACCCAAGGGCATTATGTTTGTAAACAGTAGCTTAATAGACGCAAACCCGAATAGGTACGACATAGAGGTTTTAAAAATACCGGTAAACGATATAGCAAAAGAAATCGGTAGCGAGAGAGTCATTAATATGATTATGTTAGGAGCTGTTGCAGAAAAAACCGCTGTTACTACATTAGAATCATTAGAATTCGCTCTTAGGGAAGTTATAAAGGGGAAAGAACAGTTTATGGAAATAAACAAAAAAGGCCTGATTGCGGGCGCTGAATATGTGAAAAGGAGTTAAAAATGGAATATGTGAAAGAAATAATGCTAAAGCTAAAGAATAGACCAGGCACTCTTTCCACTGTAAGTGAGCTTTTAGGAAGTAACGCAGTGAATATTATTGCATTTTATGTGAATACCGAAGGAGATGAGGGAACACTAAGGTTTGTAGCAAATGATCCCCAAAAAGCTATAACTGTTCTTAAAAGTGCAGGTTATGAAGTGAAGCAAAACGATGTGCTTGCCTGTGAGACTCCTCATCATCCAGGAGGGCTAAACGCAATTTTAAAACCCTTAAAGAACTCAAACATAAATGTGGAGTACATATACCCGTGCATAGGAACAGGTTCCATAACCGTTTTAATTATTGGTGTGAATCAACCGGATAAAGCTACCCAAGTCTTAAAAGACAACTGGATAAGAATATTAGGACCTGAACTGTATCATTTTTAATGCTTAGAACTTCCTAACTTTTATTTCCATCAAATTTAGAGGACTTATTCATGTACTCAGATATAGACAGCCTTTGTGTAAATACAATAAGGTGCCTTAGCATAGACGCAATAGAAAAGGCTAAATCAGGACACCCTGGAATGCCATTGGGTGCAGCAGGGATTGGTTATGTTATATTTACTACATTTTTGAGACATAACCCCAAAAACCCCCAATGGCCTGATAGGGATCGTTTCATACTCTCTGCTGGTCATGGATCCATGTTGCTTTATAGCCTCCTCCATTTGTGTGGTTACGATGTATCATTGGAAGACATAAAGGCCTTTAGACAATGGGGCAGTAAAACGCCAGGTCACCCAGAGTTTGGTTTGACCCCTGGCGTGGAGACCACCACCGGGCCATTGGGTCAGGGATTTGCCAATGGGGTCGGGATGGCAATGGCTGAGAGGTATCTTGCCAGTTATTTCAATAGGCCTGGATTTCCCATAGTTGACCATTGGACTTACGGAATTGTGAGCGATGGTGACCTGATGGAGGGGATCTCCCATGAGGCTGCTTCTTTGGCAGGACATTTAAAACTGGGAAAGATCATATATCTTTACGATTCCAACGCAATCTCAATTGAAGGTCCAACTAAAATAACATTTACTGAGGATGTAAAAAGAAGGTTCGAGGCTTACCACTGGCATGTGTTAGAGGTTAAAGATGGAAATGACCTGGACTCAATCCATGATGCTATTTTAAAGGCAAAGGAAGATACCTTTAGGCCATCACTTATCATTGTTAATACCCACATTGGTTATGGAAGCCCAAACAAACAAGATTCTGCAGAGGCACACGGTGAACCTTTGGGCACTGAGGAAGCTATTTTAACCAAAAGAATACTGGGCTGTTCTGAGAATAAGGAATTTTTTGTGCCCCATAGTGTGTACGAACATATGGAACAGGTGAAGGAAAAGGGAGAGAAACTGGAATCCCAATGGAGAAAGCTCTTCCAATCGTATAAAAAGGAATATCCCGACTTGGCCTTGGAGTGGGAAAGGTGGGAAAAAAATGAAATAGATCCAAAATCCCTTGAACTTGCACCCAGCTATGGGCCTGATCCCAAAGGAATAGCCACAAGGGTTGCCTCTGGAAAGATGATAAATCACCTCTCAAAAATGGCCAAAAACATACTGGGTGGCTCAGCGGACTTAGCACCTTCCAACAAAACCCTTATAGAGGATGAAAAGGACTTTCAATTTCCAGATTACAAAGGTCGTAACATTAGATTTGGGGTAAGGGAGCATGCCATGGGTGCCATACTAAACGGGATGGCACTCCACGGAGGTCTAATCCCCTATGGTGGGACCTTTTTGATCTTTTCCGATTATATGAGGCCTGCCATAAGAATGGCTGCAATGATGGGGCTTAAGGTAGTTTATGTTTTTTCCCATGACTCCATTGGCTTAGGTGAGGATGGTCCTACCCACCAACCAGTGGAACAATTGCTGGGATTAAGATCAATTCCCAATCTAACTGTCATAAGGCCCTGCGACGCCAATGAGACAATAGAGGCTTGGAAGGTTGCCCTTTCAGAGATAAAAGGGCCTGTGGCAATTTGTTTGACAAGGCAAGCAGTACCTATTTTGGATAGAAACATCTATGCACCGGCAAGGCTTTTGGCACTTGGAGCATACGTCTTAAAGGAAACGGATCTTCCATTGAGCGTGATAATTGTGGCAACCGGCTCAGAGGTGCATTTAGCCATTAAGGTAAAGGAGCTTTTGGAACAAGAAGGGGTGGGAGCAAGGGTGGTGAGTATGCCATCCTGGGAGCTTTTTTTAAAGCAGCCAAAAGAATACCAAAAAGAGGTCTTTGGGCCAAATGTACTTAAAGTGGCTATAGAAGCAGGTAGGGGTTTAGGGTGGGAGCGCATAGTGGGCTTGGATGGTATGATCATAAGTATTGAAAGGTTCGGAGCCTCTGCTCCATACAAAGTACTTTATGAAAAATTTGGTTTTGTGCCTGAGGACATCTGCAGGAAAATCTTGGACAAATTGAAGGGAGAGGTTTTGAAAGGAGAAAAGCTTGAAGGTTTTAAAGGAATCTAATAAAAACACCACAGATTTTACAGCCCTTGGAGAGGTATTAGAAGGCCTATTTAAAGGGAAGCAAGACCTCCATCCTGAGATCTTTAGACTTTGGCAGATATGGCATGAGATAGTGGGCTTGGAACTTTCACAGGTGGCAAAACCCTCTCTATTCAAAAAGGGTGTACTTACAATAAAAGTAACTGATCCCATATGGTTACAGGAACTAAGTCTAAAGAGGGATGAAATTCTTCAATCCATAAAAGAAAGGTTTCCAGATAATCTGGTGAGAGAGCTTAGGTTTCAGCTGGGCAAGTATTAGTGAAAGGCCCTTGACCATATATGGGTGGCTCTACAACAATACCAGGTTTTGCTCCCTTTTTGGCTTCCACCAAAACCAATTCAGCTTTTTTGCCTTTAGCCGGATGTTGAAAGACCATATTTTTAGGCTCAAGACCATTCCTTCTTAAAAGTAATAGGAGCTGGATACACAAAGATGCCGGGTAGATTACAAAGAAACTTCCCTTGGGTTTCAATAAAAAATTTGCAATCTTCAGAATATCCACAAGGGATATCAGTAACTGAGTTTTAGCTATGGCCTTTGATAAATCAGGACTTAAAAGCCCTGCTTGGGGTTTGCGAAATGGTGGATTGGTGACTACCACGTCAAATTTTGTAGGTTTAAAGGGTATACTTTTGATGTCACCTTGTACCACATGGAATCTTTCTGTTAATTGATTGATTTTCCCATTCCTTAATGCCTGGCTTACCAACTTTTCCTGTATTTCCAAACCAACTACAGTTATCTGTGGGTTCTTTGTAAGCATTACCAAAGCCACTATACCACACCCTGTTCCTAAATCAGCTACAAGACCTTTTGAAAACTTTGCTGCAAAATCAGCCAAAAGAAGTGCATCTATCGAGAATCTGTAACCTTTTTTGGGCTGGATTACATTGAGGTTGCCATTTAAGATCTTGTCAATCGTCTCATCTGGTCTAATCTCAAGGTTCTGCATCGGGCACATAAATGATCTCGTATGGGTCAATCTTATTTAGTACAATCCCACTTAGTACCTTTGGGTAGAAGAATGTTGATTTTCGAGGCATCACAAGCCCTTTATTGGCCACCTCCTTTACTTGATTGATCTTTGTGGGATTTAACAATACAGACATGAAATATCCTTCCTTGTGGACAGCATGGAAGGCCTTGTAAAGGTCTGCCGTATAATGGAAAATTTCATCTCTGTCCATATCTTGTATCTTAAAACCCAAAACCCTTTGGAACAACAACCTTGAAAGTACCATTACATCCAGTGACTTTAATGATGGGTCTAAATCATTTCCCATGATGTCCCAGCTATGGGGCAGTAATTCCAATAGATAGCTCAATTTTGTCCCCATGTGGCGTAGAACAAATGATGGGGCACGCATTCCTGCATTAATCAAGTGGTCATTAATAGCATGGGGATTATCAATGTTTAATTCTGTCACTTTAAAATAAGAACTCGTAAGTTTTAAAATATCTTGGAGATTGGTAATGGGAGCGGTTGTAAGTAATCTGTGTGTTGGGAGAATCAAAAGGCCAGGATCTTCCATATCAGTAAGATACATCATTGTGTACTCATATGAACGATTTGATGGGCCTGGATAATATTTTGTTCTCATTATATTTCTGTATGTCCTTGAAGTTTCATATCTGTGATGACCATCTGCAATCAGAATATTTTTATTGAAAAATTCTTCACATATAGCAACTGTTATGTTTGGATCTCTAATAATATATAGTTCGTGTTGTGTTCCATCTTTAAAGTTAAATGTAAAATTTGGTTTTAAGAATGAAATGGATTTTAAAATTTCTTTTATATTACCTTTTGGATCTTCATAAAGTCCAAATATTTGATCAAACTGTGCACTACAGGCTCTAATAAGCCTTAATCTATCCTCTTTGTGGGCAGAGAATGTCTTTTCATGTGGGAGTATAACTTTTGACTCAGGCTCTTCAATTTTTACTAACAATATTATTCCCCATCTTTTATATTTTTGCTGAGTTTGAAAGTCATTGAAAGTCAATGAAGTTACATAGATACATGGGGTCTTGGATCTTACAAATATGCCATCCTCTAACCATCTTTTAAAATAATCTGCGGCTCTTGTGTATCTGTTATCCCAGTCTGTATCCCCCATCTTTTTTTTCCCCAATATCAACCTGATTATGTTATGGGGGTGGATGAGGTAGTAATAGTCTTGCTCTTCTTCGGAGATGACATCATAGGGAGGTGCTAATAAAGGGGATAGGTCCTGATAAAGTTTAGGGTTATATGTTATACCTTTAAAGGGTGCTACAATCGCCATCTTCTCTCCATATTTTCTCTAATTTAATTAGTGCATTGGATTAATGCCTTTAAAATTTTACCCCAAGGCATTGCTTTTTCAAAAAACCACAAGGAAGGAATAAGCAAGACCTTTAGGCAAACCTCGTTGGGAATGTAAAGATTTTCCACTCATCAGTCAACAGGAAAGGCCATCACACAGTTTCTTCCTGCCTCTTTGGCTTTATAAAGCATTGCATCTGCCCTTGTTATCAACTGGTCAGGTGAATCTCCATGTATATAGGGAGCCACCCCAAAGCTTGCTGTAACAGGTCTCCAAATATGATACTCTTGTTGGGCAACAATTTGCCTTAGCTCTTCTGCCAAGGTGTATGCACCTTTTAGGGGTGTTGAAGGTAAGAGAATCACAAACTCCTCTCCTCCCCACCTGGCAAATGTATCAGTGCTCCTAAGCCTGGCCTTAATTGCCGATGATGTGCCTACCAAAACTTCATCTCCTTTTGAATGCCCAAAGGTGTCGTTTATATATTTGAAGTGATCCAAATCAAACATGATAATGGAAAATTCAGCACCATATCTCCTTGAGCGATTAATCTCTTCTTTCAACTTTTCAAGAAAATATCTTCTATTATAAATCCCTGTCAAAGCATCTGTTATTGAAAGTTCTTTAAGCCTTTCTTCCAGTTTCTTCCTTTCACTGACATCAACCAATGCGATCATTATAATATCTGAATCGCCATATTGAAGCTTTTTTATGGTTTTTATAACGGGGACTGATGTCCCATCCGCCTTCAATAAAAGACTCTCTTGGTGAAATGTAAAATTATTGGTGTTAACCGGACATTCTTTTTGTTGACAATGGAAATAATAGTAGCACTTTTTATTAAGGAAGGATTCTCTCTCTGCTCCTAACATTTTTGCAGCCTCAAGATTAAGGTCCTCAATATCATATGAATTAGAGTTTACAAATATTAATCCTATAGGAAGGTTAAACATCAGGAGCCACAAAAATTCTTCTTTCTTGTCAAGTTCAGCTTCAGTTAGTTTGTGTTGAGTTACATCTTTCAGAACGCAGATAATTTCACTTTTAGTGTCATCTTTGATAGTAGAAAACTCTATTTCAAAATATGTTGTTTGTTTTTTTTCATTTAATACTGATACAATAAAATTTTGATTCAAATTATCTTCTTGTAAACGATTGGAGTTAGTATATACACTTGAAAATAAAGCTAATAAAAATGTTTCAAGATCTGTGTCGGATTCACTACACTTTAGTTCATCGATATATTTAAATTTTTTGATTTGCCTAAATTTGGAATTTTCAAATTTTATTTGACCCTTTTGGTCAAAGATAACAACTGGAAATTTAAGTACCTCAAGGGTACTATTTGCCATTTAGCCCTCCACAGT
>Ga0197142_1005385_pt1 | contig 10014 bp, 6 predicted proteins | sample GBS60_MetaG_FD_148614 | JGI IMG/M metagenome (GOLD analysis project Ga0197142, IMG submission 148614) | Sediment microbial communities from Great Boiling Springs, Gerlach, Nevada, United States - GBS 60_MetaG | ecosystem: Environmental > Aquatic > Thermal springs > Hot (42-90C) > Sediment...
CATCGCGGCAGAGGTCGAACTGGATGCGGAAGAGCTGATTACCGCTGATGGCGCGTGTGCCGACCAACGCAACCCGAAGGGCAAAGTCAAAGTCGAAAATGTCTGCCAGGAACCCGCTCGGTCGGTTGGTCACGCGGGCCCCGACCGTGCTGTCGGCCGCGGTTCCAGGAATTTGAACGGTACCGTCGGGGTACTGAACCACCACGGCGATCGAGCCGACGCCACGCGGCGAGGAGAACTCCACGACGGCTTCGAGTTGGCTTCCGGAAGGCGTGCAGGTAATGATGGTGCAGTCTCCTGGGCACAGGTCGGCGGGCGGATTGGTGACGGTATTGCCATCGTCACACGTCTCTCCCGGTTCCACGATGCCATTGCCGCACACTGCTGGTAGCGGCGTGAACGTAGGTGTCGCCGTAGGAGCGGTCGTGGGTGTAGCGGTAGGAACCGGGGGTGTGGGTGAATGCGTGGCGCTTGGTGTGGCTGAAGGCGTTTCGGTTGGCGGCAAGGGAGAAGGAGTATCGGTCGGGGTGGCACTCGGTGGCTGCGTGGGCGTTGGAATTCCCGGTGGACAACCATTTGCGTACTGGAGAATGTTGTCGATGACACGCAGCAAGTCGCCTACTTCGATGACACCATTGTTGTTGACGTCGCCGCTCGGGCACGATCGGGGCAGTGCCGCACAGCCCCCTGGCGAACCCTCGCAAAGAAGGATCAAGGCAACCATCCGGGTGACGTCGGCTGCGGTCACGGTTTGATTGCCGTTGCAGTCGCCAGGACATGCCCATGTTGGTACGGCGGCCAGACTCAGGCCGGTGACCGCGACTAGGGTGCGCAGATGCATCCGAAGCAACATGGCCCTTTCTCCTCTGTCCTCAGAACGAGTAAGTGAGTCCTAGGGAAAGCTTCGTCCCCGTGGTAAAGCGCTTTTGCACCAAGTCGGCTTGAGTGAAGACAAACTGGTCGTTCAGGAGGTTCTCGGCGCTCAGCTTGACTTGAATCGGCTGCGAAAACACCGTTGCCTTTGCGAGATAGACTACGTCCACTTGATCGCGGCGTTCTTCGAAGACTTCCGGGATCAGCGGACGGCGGGTTTGCGGATCTTCGTCCGGCGGGCCGGCTGCCTCGATGCGGCGCCCCGCAGTGTTGTACAGCAAGCGCAGCTCGCCCCAACGGTCGTGTCGGTAAGATAGATTCGCGTTGACGATGAACGGGGCTTGCCCTTGGAGCTGTCGGCTCCGGATCGTGCCGGATTCTTGAAGAATCTTGGCTTCCGAGTCGACCCAGGTGACGTTGGAGGTGAAGCTGAACCGTTCGAGCAACCGGTGGAGGCGTCGCAAGGCGACTCTTCCCTCCAGCTCCCAACCCAAGGCGGACGCGCTTTCGGCATTCCGCGGCTTGAAGACACGGTTTGGACCTTCGTAAAAAACAACTTGCTCGATCGGCTTGGAAAAGTCTTTGTAGAACGCGCTTGCAGAGAGCAGCTCGGCGTCGCCAAAGAACCACTCCCAACGCAAATCGTAGTTGGTAATCGAGGCCGTTTGCAGAGTCGGATCCCCGGCTTTGGTTTCAAGGGAGCCTTGCTCGGGATACTGCGTGGGGGACAGTTCGCGCAAATCCGGACGGGTGAGCGTATCGCTCCACGAGAGGCGAATGTTCATCGACTCGATGGGCCGGTACCGCAAGCTAACTGCGGGCACAGGGGTCGTATCGGTGCGCCGAAGCGGCACCGGAACTGCGTTGGCGCCAAAAAACCGCTCTTTCAGATGCCAGTACTCGGTGCGTGTGCCTGCGTACAAAGTGACTTCGTGGTTGCCGCCGTTTTGGCGGTAAAGCGGGACCTCGAGCCCGAGATAACCGGCGATGAGTTCTTCCGAGGCCGTGAACGAGTCTCGAGGCTTGGACTCTTCTCGGAAGCCGACGCCGCGATTGAAGGGATTGGGCCCGAGGTTTTGCGGAGCAAAAATTTGCTCCGCTGGCAGAGCCTGCAGTTCCGGGACGTCTTTGACGTCGAAGATAAATTGCCGCAGCCCTTGGTCGCGCTCGCGGAATGTGTAAGCGGCGCCAAATTTCAGCTTCGTTCCAGCGAATCGTGCCACGCGCTGCGGCACCGGCAGCTCGAAATCGAGCGCCGAGTCGGTCATGCGTTCCTCGAGGAAGCCAAAAATCCGGCGTCCGCCAAAATTGTTGTTGATGAAAATGTTTCCCTCGGTGACGTCGCGCGTTTGCAAGCGGCCGTCGGGCTGGTCTTGGGTCGTGTACCCATACGCGGTGCGCCAGTTGGCCTTGAGAGATGAGAGGCGATGCTCTCCGCCTAATTGGCCGAACGCCAGAGTGTCTACGGTGTAACGGAATCGCGTAAATGCCAGGGTGTGCCCAGTGGAATCTTCGATGCCGATCGAGCGGCGCGTCTCATCGGTTGCGTTGCGATTGACGAGCGCACGGAAGAACAGTTGGTGGCCGTCACTGACTCGGTAGCCCGCGCTCAGCAAACCCCCGAGGCGGGCCTCGAAGGTGCTAATACGGTTGTCGAAGCGGTCGGCAAATTCCGGTCGGTCTCCCGCGAACAACACGTTCGAGGTCAGTAAATTTTGGCGGCCGTATTCGGTGCGATAAAGTCCCGCGAGGCTCAACCCCAGCGGCCCCCAGGTGTTTCCCGCGCTGAAGGAAAGGCCGAAATTCGGGGGCGCCGAGAACGCCGAAGGCTCCCAGATATTGTCGAATGCGCGAGCGAAGGCTTGCTGGCGTGCAGTTGTACGGTTCACGTCTGCGGGATGGTCGGGAATTCCATCAGGTAAGCGGCGGAAGTGTTCGCCGAGCGCAAAATAGTCTGCAGCTCCATCGGAGCGATACGTATCGAACCGCTTGAAGGTGACATTGGTGTTCGCTCCAGATTGCAGGCCGATGCTGAACGTGCGCTCTTCTGGAAACGGTTTGAGGAAGATATCTGCGAGGGCACCGGAAAAGTCGGCGGGGAGCTCAGGCTGAAAGGTCTTCACTAGGGAGATCGACTCGATGAATTCTGCGGGAAAAAGGTCGAGCGGCACGACGCGCCGTTCGGGATCCGTGCTCGGCAGGCGGCTGCCCTGAAGTCGTGCCGTGGAGTAGCGTTCGTTCAAGCCTCGGACGTTGATGTACTTGCTGTCTTTGACCACCACGGCCGGAAGGCGCTGCACCACTTCACCGGCGTCGCTGTCCGGACTCGCGCGAATTTCCTGCGCACCGATGTTCTCGCTCACCGTGGCTGCTTCCCGACGCAGTTCGAGCTGCACCCGACCACTGGCACGTTCGGCTTTTGCCACCACCTCCACTGTTTCGGTTGCGGCCCCTTCTTCTGGCGGAAGACGAATCTCGGTTTCCGTGGTTTCGCCGCTGCGCACGACTAGGTTTTGTACGCGGACACTCCGGTAAAACGGTGCGTACGCACGCACTTCATAGCGTCCGGGCGGCAATCGGAATGCGAAATTCCCGTCCACATCGGAGCGTGTTTTTTGCGGCGTGCCTACGACCTCCACGCCCGCGTCGATAATGGCCTCGTTCGTGCGCGCATCCCTCACCACTCCTTTCAAAACGCCAGGGGCTTCTTGGCCCTTCGCGCTCCCGCAAAGCGACAGCAGACCGGCAATCACGAAGGGCAAGTACGCTTTTGCCGTGGGCCTGCCCCGGGTCGGATCCCTCCAGCACTCGTGAAACTGCGGCATGAGCCGAGACAAGCACCGCGGTGTGTGCGGGTGGTTACAGCTTTGTGAACTCTTAGTGAAAACGGCCTCAGCGGATTTCACGAAACGTTCGTGTTGTCGTGACCGAGCGTTCACGAGCGCACGGTAATTTGGGGCGCGTTGAAAAAGTAAGGCGGAGAAAACATGCGAGCGCGTTTCTCCGGTCGAAGAGATTGTAGGGCGCTCGGGAAAGGAGGTCGCGAGCAAGTGGGAAGAGCAGAGGCACATGCGGAACAGTTGTTCGGGGGAAGAGGAGCGTTTCCTCTGGCCGCACCGAGGAAACATCCCTTTAGAAGAGAACTGGTGCGGCAAGAACTTGAGGAGGTTCGAGGATGAGAAAACGAATCGTCATTGGATCTGGGATGAGGTCGCGCGCATTGAGCGCGTGCTTTGCAGTGGGGTTTGCCCTTGTGGGAGTGCGCGCCGCCGCTCAGGATGGGCCAAAGTGTTACGCCGCCGTGGGTGCAGAAGTGCGCCGCTTAGGAAAAAGCGCGCAGTTGAACCAGGAGAAGTGCCACGGACTAGCCCAAAAAGTCGGGGTGCGTGGTGGGTTGTGTAACGATGTCGAGGGCCTGCCGTTTACCATTATTTCGGGCGGCAAGTACGTAGCGGATCAAAACAAGGCGCTCGCGAAATTGCATGATCCGGTTAAAGGCAAGTGCCCACAGCCCGCCGCCAATGCGGCGATCGACATGTTGCCGGGAGACAACTTGGCGAACAAGCTCCCTTCGATCGCCGGGCTCGCCACGGAACGCGCCGGCAAGCTGCTTGGCAATGCGGCGATTGGTGGAGATTTAGCGAAGCGGAAGTGTTTCAAGGTAATTTCGTCCGCGCGGCGAGCGATTGCGGACAGGATGATGAACGAGGCGCTGAAGTGCCAAAAAACCAAACCGGTAGGTAGCCCGCTCGACCCGAATTGCCTCGATGACGCCCCGCTGGCGAGTTTCGTGAGCGGGAGGCAAGCTGCAATTCAAGCAGCGTGTACAGGCCTGACCGGAGCTCAGGTGGGAAGCTGCGATCCCCTGCCCACCTGCGTGACCGAAGCCGCGCTTGCAGAAGGGAAAAACCTCGCCACTCTGGCATACCCCGGAGAAAACTGCACTAAGGGGACACCTTCGGTCAACGCGCGCACGGCAACGATCGATGTGCAGACACCCACGGACCTGGGCGGCATCACGGTCCTGGTTCGGTATCCGCGTTTCGATGCAGGAATCGATGAGAATGGCTCGAACATCGATGTGTCGGGCCGCTTCACCTACTCGGTGGCGTTCTTGGATGCGTTCGACCTCGATGACGCGGTGCGGATCTCTGCAGTGGATCCTGTTGGAATCTCGAGCGGAACTTTGGCGAGCGTCAAGTTCGACGTTTGCCGGCCGCTTATTCCCGAGGGGCGTTGCAGCGTAACCACGTCGCAGGCTTGCACCGACGCTGCACAATGTCGCCCCCCGGCGTGTCCTTCGTGTGCACCACAAAACAAGTGCACCGGAGACGGGACGACTACGTGTACCTCGGATGCTCAATGCGTCGGGAACGGGACCTGTGGCGAGAAGTGTATCGCGCAAGGTCGGTCTTGCAGCGTGAGCCAGTTCCTCAATTGCGCGACCGATGACGACTGCCCGGCAACTGAGACCTGCTTGTCCCAACGTGCCCTGACTACATGCGAGGTCGAGTCGGCCTCCGACTTGTTCGGCAACCCGGTGTCCGGCGTGAGCTGCACGGTTTCCCTCACCGAGCCGTAAGGCAGCGAGGAAGTAGATCGTTGCAAACTTTGCTCAACGAAGAAGGAGAACAAAGATGAAATTCGGTGGTTTTCAAAAATTCAGGGCAGGACTGTGGTCCGTAGCGTTCGCGGCCGTTTTGTTCCGGGCAGCGAGCCCCGCGTCCGGAGCGTGCACGGGCGACCCGAATGGCGGTGGAATTACATTGGCGGACGTTGCCCTCATGCTCACGTGCATCAACAACCCCTCCGCCTCGGCATGTGCGTCGGCTTGTGGCGGGCAAGGCATTTTGAACTGCGCCGATGTGAACCTGGACGGGCAGCTCAACATCAACGACGCCGTGATCGTGCTGAACGAGACGAGCCCAGGATGTAATCGTAACGTTGTTCCGATGTGCAGCAGTCCCGGACCGGTACTGCCGTGCGGGACGACCATTTCTGCGGACATCACGAGCAACGTGGTCCTCGGGTCGTGCGAGTACTTCATCGACGGCACCGTGTTCGTGCAACCAGGGAATGTCGTGACGATCCGCCCCGGGGCGGTGATCAAAGGTCGGAAGGTCTCTTCGGACGGAAGTCCCTCCGCACTGGTCTTTCTCCAGGGCGATTGCTCCGATGGAAATCCGTTCACCGCGCGGATCAACGCAGCCGGCACGCCGGCAAGCCCCATCGTATTTACCTCCGACCAGCCCGTGGGCTCGCGTGCGGCGGGTGATTGGGGAGGCGTAGCGTTCATGGGGTGTTCCCAGGTGAACTTGCCGGGTGGTTCCGGTACGCCTGAGGGGCTCGTGGGCGTGGTTTTTGGCGGTGGCACAACACCGATTCTGAATGAGAGCAGCGGTTTGGCCCGTTACGTCCGAACCGAGTTTGCCGGCCGCGAGCTTGCACCCGACAACGAGTTGAACGTGTGGACGATGAACGCCCTCGGAAGCTGCACGCAGTTCGACTTCCTGCAGGCTCACATGGGCAAGGACGACGGATTCGAGTGGTTTGGTGGCACGAACAATTCGAAGTTCCTGGTTGCAACCGGGAATGCGGACGATCAGTTGGACTGGCAGCTTGGTACGGTCTCCAAGGTGCAATTTGTTCTTGGGGCCCAGTACTCCGGAAATTTGGATACCGCGGGCAGCCATGGTTTCGAGACGGACAACAACGAGAACAACTTTGCTGCAACTCCGGTGTCCGACCCGCGTTTCTGCAATGTCACCGTGATCGGTGGAAAGGGGCAGCCTGGCCACCCGTCGGGTGATTTCTTCGGTCTCTTCCATCGGCGAGGAACCGGCGGGCAGATGGCGAACGTTCTCGTCACCGCGATGGACGATGCGGCAATCCAGCTCCGTGACGCGGCTACCGGGGAGCACGCCTGCGCGGGCACGTGCTTGGTTTCGGGGAACCCGCGAACCGACGGTGTGGCGACGTGCGACGGAAGCCCGTTTACCCTAGGCGGCGCGGCGCCGATTCTGCGGCATCACAAACTGCTGTTGTTCAACAATGGTACCGGCGGAACCGAGTTGTGCCGCAATAAGTCCGGTTCTGGGAACACGGGGAACCGTTGCAACTCGTGCGAATACACCAATCTCTTGGTCGGTGCCGGCGACGTCTCCACGGCCGACCCTGGACTGGTTACCGGCGGTGCGTTTCCCTCGGCTGGTGTGGTGGATCCGCGGCCCGGCAACCCTGGTGCAGTATCAGGTGGGGTCGATTGTGGTGTACTCTTTGGCGACCCATTCTTCACTAGCGCCACGTACATCGGTGCTTTCGACCCCAACGGGGCGAACTGGATGGTTACCCCCGGTGGCTGGATCAGTTTTGTGACTCAGTAAGCCGGTCATCGGGCGGCAAAGGGGCGGTGCTGCAAGTGCATCACCGCCCCTTTATCCTTTTCTTTCGTGCGTTCGAGGAGCAAGCATGAAACCAAACAGCGTCATGAACGTGTGGATCCTGTGCGTGGGCGCAACTCTGGTTGCAAGTTGTCGAGGCGTGGAGCCCGTGAACGCGGCGAGGGCGGCAGCCGCTTCTGCAGATGTGGTGCGGGCCCAAACCGTGGCGCTGCTCGAGGAAGTTGCCCGACACCTGTGCCAACAGGACCGGAGTGCGCTGGAGGCGTTGTCGGTAACTGAAGACGAGTACCGGAACATTGTGCTTCCCGGGTCGGTCGCAATTGGCGAGAGGCCAGCTCGGATGCCTGCTGAAAAAGTGGAATTCTTTACCCGGCTCCATCGAACCAAAAGCGCTTACGGGCTCGCGGCGTTGCTGCCCGCGTGTACCATGGGGGGGCTGACCTTCAGGCGCGCAGAGGTGCCCGAGACACTTGAACAGCGCGCGGGCTACACGTTGATCCGAGAACCGCGCTTGGTGTTTGCCGATGCGCAAGGGTCGGAAGTGGTGCTGGATCCGGGTTTAGTCGTGTACTTCGACGGCAAAGCGAAGATCCTCTCATATCACTCGGACTAACTCGAGGCTTTGAGCGCTCGAGAGAACGAGCGCGACTTTTCAACGATTCGTAACACGCGTTTCACGGTTTGTTCTCACTCCGGGGCTAAGAGTCCGCGCACTACAGGTAGGAGTCCATGGCGAGTGTAGTCGGATACGGAGACGACTGGGGTTACGACGAAGGCGAATGGGGGCGGCGAAATTGGTTCCCAGCCGTTTTGCTCGCGGCGGTTGCGTACGTAGGCGCCGTGGGGCTCATCGTCAGTTGGCCGGCGGGCAAACCAGAGCCGGTGCAGACTCAGGAGAAGCCTCAGGAAGTGACGTTCCGCGAGATGGTGGTGAAGCCACCCGAGCCGCCGCCAGTAGTACAGCCGGCGCCCCCAGCTCCTGCACCGGTGGTGCCCAAGCGGCTGAAGGTGCGGCAGGTGGAAGCACCTCCGCCGCCAAAGCCATTGGTGGCACCGCGGGAGATGCCCTCGGCTCCTCCCCGAGAGGCCGAGCCGTCCGAAGACAAGGGGGTCGCAGTTGCCGGGGACCCTGCTTTAGGCGGAGATCCCGCCGGTCTCGAAGGTGGTGTCGCAGGGGTCACCGGGCAAAACGTTCAGCCGATTGCGTTACCGGAGGATGCGGATCCGCCCGTGCCCCTGGCTTCGAATCGTCCCCCCGCATACCCGAGTGAGGCTCGTGCCGAAGGAAAAACGGGTACGGTGGTGTTGAAGGTGGTCATCACTGCGGCTGGGACCGTTGCGGATGTGGAAGTGCTGCGCGGCGAAGAGCCATTTGTGTCGGCCGCGGTGCGCGCAGTACGCGAGTGGAAATACCAGCCGGCAACGTATCGAGGAAAACCAATCGCGGTGTACCGGATTATCCAGATTCCATTCAAATTGCAGGCGTAAGGGAGAGTCGCGCGGGGATCTGAGCTTACAGAAAGGAGAAACACATGCAGTTCAGTTTCCAAGAAATGTGGCAGCATATGGGCGCAGCCGCGCTAGTCGTGGCCAGCGTGCTGTTGGTGATGGGTTTTGCCTCGTTGGTTGTGTTCGTGGAGCGCTGGTTGACGTTCACGCGGTCGCGCTTGGCATCGCGACGGTTTTTGGCGGTGGTGAAGGAGGCACGCCGGCGGGGAGACTGGGGCACCGTAGCCAAAACCGCTCGTGAGTTTCCAAGCTCGTTTCTGGCCCGGCTGGTGCAAACCGGAATCGAGACGTACATTCAAGCCCATCGACACCGTGCAGATGGAGGCGGCCTGCCGCCATTGGAGAAGACTCAGCGGCACATGGAGCGCTACATCGAGCAGGCTGGCATCGGGTTACGACGTGGATTCGCCGTGCTTGCCGCTGTGGGATCGATCGCACCGTTCGTGGGCTTGCTCGGGACCGTCGTGGGAATCATTTCGGCGTTTCAGGGAATCGCCGAAACCGGCAGCGGCGGACTGGCGGCAGTTGCTGGAGGAATTTCGGAAGCCCTGGTGGAAACAGCGCTGGGTTTGACCGTGGCCATCCCGGCGGTGCTGGCTTACAACTTTCTAGCATCGCAGGCGAACGCGGAAGAGGCGCGTCTGAAAAATGCCTTGGGGGAGCTTCTGGACGAGTTCGAAGACAGCGAGGAATCCGGCCGCACTGCCGTTTGGTTAGGTCTCGAGGGGGCTACCGCTGCGGAATCGGTCAGGGCAGGCAAGCCCAATGGCGTGAGTGCAGTGGAAGCGGGAGCTCTCGTATGAGGCGCAGGTTGGTGCGGGGGCACATGGACCCCGTGGAACCAGAAATCAACGTTACTCCGCTGGTGGACGTTGTGCTGGTGCTGCTGATCATTTTCATGGTGGTGGTGCCGCAAATGCGCCAGGAGCGTCCAGTGGAACTCCCTCGCGCGGCAAACGTGGACCCTGACGTCAAGGTCGCTCGAGATCCGTGGACTCTGACGCTCGTGCGGTCCGGAGAGATTTTTGTTGGAACCGAGCAAGTGCCAGCAGAATCGCTGCGGGACAAGCTGCTCGCGCTGCGAAGCGAGGACTGGGACCGGCGGCTGGTGCTGCGGGCGGACAAGGATGTGAGCTGGGCTCAAGTCCGCACCGTGTTGGGCGAGGTGCGGGGAGCAGGATACCCGGGGGCCTCGTTGCTCGTGGCCCAACGGCGTGCCGAGGGCAGCTCC
>Ga0197142_1005386_pt1 | contig 10013 bp, 6 predicted proteins | sample GBS60_MetaG_FD_148614 | JGI IMG/M metagenome (GOLD analysis project Ga0197142, IMG submission 148614) | Sediment microbial communities from Great Boiling Springs, Gerlach, Nevada, United States - GBS 60_MetaG | ecosystem: Environmental > Aquatic > Thermal springs > Hot (42-90C) > Sediment...
CTGGCAGGTAGCCACCACTACTCCCGTCAGGTGCTGTGTCCAATCTCCTAAGCGCTTCTTGAGAGCAGAATCCCGCAGTGGCTCCGCCCAGCGGGCATGGCGGACTTGCCGCCAGAAGGCTTTATACCACTCACGAGCGCCTATGGCCGTGTTCATAGCCCAAGCACCTTTTTCCTTGCCAGGAGGCCATCTACCCAGCGCTTCTCTTGAGAATGCATCGGGTAGAGCCGAGAGAACGCATCGGCCAGCCGCCAGAACTGCGCGTCACGCCCCACCCCTTCGTCCACGAGGAAGCGCCGCAACGCTTCGCTTCGCCCATCGGCGAATAGGAGCATCGCCTGGTGCAGCCGATTCAGTGTCGATCCGCTCGGCGCCAGGGCCACCTCGGGTTCGCCCTGTGGAGCGATCTCCTCAAAGAGGCTCGCTTGCCCCCGATGACGCCGGTGGGGCGTCTCCTCTCTGCTGGGTCGCCTCAAGAGAAACCGTCGCCGCTCAACCACTGGAAGCAGGCATGCAAAGACCTTTTTTGCCTCTTTATGATTTCGATAATGCCACCAGATCTTCTCATTGCTTCTTCGTGGGCACCCAGCGCCTGAATGACGAGCCGGGCGTCGCCATAAGGCAAGGCGTACCCAGAAAGCTTTTTCTTACGCGTCCTCTCGGCCTCCTCTTCCTCTTGGTCCGGCATCTCTTCTGTTGCCTGAGCCACGGCGTCATTGAGCCTGCTGCGCAGGGTCCACAGCCAAAAGCCGGTCACGCGGGCGTCCGGCTCGTCCGTGGGGAAGTCCTTCAGCGCCTCCCGGGCTACCGCTTCCCACACGTAGGAGAGATAACCCCGCTGGATGAGCTTACCATTGCCGTAGCTCACATCCCCCAAGCGGATCGCTTGACCGCTGGCTGTCTCCACTCGGTCGTAGCGGCTATAGACCTCCAGGGCGGGGCCGATGCAAGAGAAGATCGCATCTGCTCCGTGGATGCCCTCCTGTTCAAGGCGGGGGAGCCACGCTGCGACGCGCCGGTTCAGTTCCGCCTGCACCGCCCGCCACTCTCCCACACCGGCGTTCTCCGGCCGGGGCCGGCAGACCAGGAAGACCGACGAGGCCAGCACGGCGGAGTTCTTGGCCCGCATCCGGGCGCCCCGCTCCGTCTCAATGGGCCAGGAGGCGGTGACCGTCCAGCCGGCCCGCACCAGGGCGTTCAGCAGCGCCTCCCAGCCGGCCGTCCCCTTATGGGCGAAGAGCACCACCGCCAGCCCGTCGGGCCGGAGCACCCGGCGGCATTCAGCCAGGGCATTCTCCATTTTTTGCTCAAAGAATTCGCTGTCCTTGGGCTTTCGGTCCGGCGGTTGCACGTAGTAGGCGATTAGCTCTTCGTCCCTAGGCGTAAGCGGCCAGCGAAACAGGTCGGGGTGAAGATCACCGGCTATCCGTTTGAGCCACACATAGCAGAAGTCCGATAGATCGGCGTAAGGTGCCGCGGCATAGTAGGGCGGGTCGGTGACCACTTAGGGAACCGACCCGTCGGGCAGAGGGATGGCCGTGGCCGAACCCTGCCGGACGGTGCCGGAACGGAAACGCTGCGCGCCTTCCTGTTCCAACACCTGGGCCACCTGCTCCAGGGCGTATTCCAGCCCGCCCACCAGTCTGGGCATCAGCGGGTTGGCCTCGGCAAAGTCCGGACGCATCGGAAGGCCGCTACCCTGTATGAATGCTGAAATCATACCCTCCTTCCAGTAGAAGGAGAGGGAGCCTATATAGTGACTCAGTTGGCTCATTGCCAGCGCCAGGCAGGTGGCAACGGCGCGGGCGAAGGGGACATCGCCGGTTTCCGCCAGCACCTGCCCGTGGGCCTCCCGCACCCGGCGCACAAAGGTGGTCAGGGCCAGCGCCTGGCGCGGGGTGAAGAGGTCGCCCCAGGTCTTGATGTTCCACAACCCCGGATTGAAAACGCCTGAGTACCAGTCGGGGAAAGGCTCATCGGGCACCAGCGGCAGGGGGCCCCGGTGCTCCCGCTCCCGGCGGGCCAGTTCCTCGGCGGCCCGCCGGGCAACGGCATCGTCCTCCTCCGCGGCCAGGCGGAAAACCCGGCCGCCGTCGGGCCGCAGGGTGATGACGGCGATCATCCGGGCGTCCCGCGTCCCGCCCCGGCGGGCGCGAATCTGCTCCCGCACCCGCGCATACGGCGTGGTGTACCCGCAGACCGGGCAGGTGGCGGCGAAGCGCTTCACGATGGGCGGCGGCACCTCCGCCTCCGAGTTCGGCTCAAAAATCTCAAACTCTACCCGACCGCCGCCTCCCACCTCCCGCACGCCCCGGTAGCGCAACGCCACCCGGCGTTTCTCCTTGCGGGAAAGCCAGAGCAGCCCCACCAGGGGCACTTCCGCGCCGCAGCCCGGGCCCTCACAGCGGACCGTCCGCGCCCAGAGGTAGGCCAGGGGGATGGAGCCGTCCGGTTCCGGGGGATAAAAGGGGGCCAGTTCCTCCGCCGCCCGCTCCCGCACCCACTTCCCCCACCGGCGGACCGCTTCCGCCAGCCGCGGGCCGTAGGTGGGAAGATACTCCAGGGCCACCCGGTTCAGGAGCACCGCCACGGGGCTCAGGTCACCGGCGAAGGCATCGGCGCCGATGCGCAGGGGCTCAAAGGGGATGGAGCCGATACCGGCGAAGGGGTCCACCACCAGGGGCGGGCCGTCGGGGTGGGCGGCGGCCACCAGTTTCCGGGCCGCTTCCACGAACGACCGGTTGTGGGCGTTCTCCCAGTCGGCAAAGTGGCCGATGAAGTCCAGGAGCGCCCGACGCAGGGCCAGCGGGTCGGAGAGGTCGCGACCGGTGAAGGGCCTCAGGGCTTCGCGCGCTTCCCGGCGGAACGCTTCCGGGCAGTTCTCGTCGGCCGGGTCGGGCAGAAGGGTGGCCATCAGCACCGCCCGGCAGGCGGCCAGGGGGCGGGTGGCCCACCAGACGTGAAGCGTGTGCAGGTGCCCCTTGCGGACGTTCTGGTCCTTGCGGGCATGCTCAGAGATCACCCCGACAGGCATCTCGTCTGTTTCAATCAAGCGACGGACCATCATGAACCACCCCCTTTTGGACGGCGAGCCAATTTTGTGGACTTGTCCATTTTCCTTTTGGACCGGTTCTAACACAGTGCGATTCCATGCTGTGTCTCCTTATGCGCGACGCGATTATATAACCGCGTGCGGTTACCTGGAAACGATGTGCGGTTATTTAAGCGCGCAACGAATACCATGACCCTTTTTTCTTCCCGTGTTGCATGAGCACCCCTTTCTCAACGAGTCCCTGTAGCAACCGATATGCCTGATCAAGCGAAATCTGACACAGTTCCGCCGCCTCCCGTCGGGTAATTCGCCCATGCGCTCGCACGTATTGCAGGACCATCTGCTCCTGCTGGATAGGTTCAAAGCCGCGGCGGCGCACATACGCCGAGGGCATCCCTAAGCGGCGATAGGTGGCGGCGGAAAGGTGATAGGTGCGCCCCTTGCGTTCGCCCCGGGCTTCCACCAGGCCAGCTTCCACAAGCTGCTCCAGCACGGCGCGGGCATCAGGCTCGGGCTTTTGCAGGAGCCCGGAAGCCTGCGGGGTGGTGAGACTTCGCTCCTGCCACAGGGCATTGAGGATGAGCAACTCGTCTAAGCCGAGGATGCGTCCCGCCTGGCCTTCCTCCACCACCAGCCGAACAAACTGGAGATTAGCTTTCCCGCCGGGGAGGACCAGCACCACATCGGTCAGTGTGCTGCGCTCGTAGGAGGGGGCCGGGCGGCCGTTGCGCAGTTGCTCAGTGAAGATGGTGTCAATGCCTCGTCCCGTGCGTTCCACGATGCCGGCGCGCTTGAAGGCATCGGCGAGGAGCGGGTTGCGGGGCCGGGGTGGGGTCACCAGGATGTTGCCCAGGTGCACGCCCTCGGGAAATCCTCCCGGATTGGAGATCACCATGTGGTCGTCATGCCACTGGATATGCACCGCTCCCGGGCGGGTGTAATCCCGATGCACCAGGGCATTGGCGACCGCCTCGCGGAAGGCGCGCTCCGGGTAATCCGGTACCCCAACTCGGAGCATACCTACGGGGAATTCTTCTTCCCGGTTACGGGCACGGAAGCGGGAGAGGATCTCATCCATCATCCGCAGGAGCGGCCAACGGAAGAACTCATTCACCTCCACCCGGGTTCCTCGCATGACCTGAAAGGCAACCTCGTGGGTCGGGAGGAAGCGTCGCAGGGCTTCCTCTTTGCCGAAGAGGAGCAAGCCCAGGACACGGATGTGAAAGACTTCGTGGTTGGCTTCCACGGCCCCCAGGGCTTTGGCCAGTTCTTGATCGGACAGGTTCAGCAAAGCCATGTCCCCCTGACCTCGGCTTTCCCGCACGAAGCGGCGGAGGCGCTCGAACTCCAGTGGATCCAGGTCCTCCCAGCGTGCCTCTGGAACTATCAAAGCGGAGTAATCCAAGACGCCGCGGCTGGCAAGCATGGACTGCATCTCGTGGAAGTGGAAGGGTAGGCACTGAGGCTTTCCCTGCCCTCCCAGGGCACGGCGCTTATAAATTCCATCCGAGGTCCCCACAGGATGGTGGGCACGAGGCACTTCGATCACCACCACCGGGTTGCCTTCAAAGTCCACGACCTCCACATTGCATGACAGCGGTGGCTGCGTCCGGTTCGCAATCAAGGCCTGAAGCCGCCGGGGGTCTGTGGTCCCGGCTTCGTGGCGGGGACGGGCGCCCGTTACCCGGCCGTCATCTTCAACACCGATTAGGATGAAAGCCTCTTGCTCAGTTGGACGGTTTGCCATGCATACCACAGCTTCAATAAGGTCGCGGTCGGAGAGAGGACCTCTTTCCTCCCCTTTGAACTCCACGGTCAGGGTTTCCCCTTGTGTGATCAACTGTTTCAGCCGCTCGATGTTCATGTCGCAGCCACCTTCTGGCTACTCAACTTAAGACCAGCGGGCAGGGATACCCGTCTCCCAAACACTGCCCCACATGCAGCTAGACTGTGAGGTTCCCTATTACCCGAGCCTCCCTTCAATGACCTCTGGCCCAATTTGGTAGTGCTCAATCCGCACAACAGGCTGCCAAGCCAAACGCGCCGGGTCCGGTATCGTCATCAGCCGCGGCGTAGTGGAACAATCGAACACCACGTATAGCCAGTAATCTTCTCTCAGCCGCTCAGCGGTTTTGTACTCGTTCCGGCTGAGGGCCACAGGGCCGGTGCCTGCGCGTCCTTTGACCTCAATAAAGCGGACACTGCCACTGGCAGGATGCCGCGAAAGGATGTCAAAGCCCCGATCTTCAGCGGAGACGTCCTCTGGGTTCCAACCCCTTTCTCGCTCGTAGCGCATGGCCTCTTTCATAGCAATAAGCTCCAGCTCCTCGTCCCGAACCATGGCCGCGAAATTCTCCCGCTCGGGATGCGGGAGAACCAAAGCCGAACCGATGTGCGTGAGGTCGGCGATGCTCAACTGGCGCTCCCGGTGAAGCTCTTGACGCCGTCGCTCCAATCGCGCATTCAATTCGTCTAGCCGCCTCTCGGCCTCGCCAAGGGCCAGGGCGACGTCCTCACCTTGCTGGTGCCGCTGGAGCAAGTCCGCTGCCTGCCGCTGCTGGCGGTCAATTAGGGTGAGAAGGCTGACTTCCACATGACGCGCGATGATATCCAGCTCGTTCTGCCGTTCTTCCTGGATTTTCTGAAGGGAGGGCCGGAGTCCGCTCTCCAAAAGAAATCGCTCAATCTCTTCACGGTTCGGCGAACTTGGGAGGTCTACAGGGGTTTGGGCTTCGGCAGGGATCAGGTCCAAGAAAACCGTGGGCTGGCGCAATCGCATGTTGCCCGAATCGGCCACCTCCACTACAAAGAGCTGCCGGTGCAACGAGTTGCCGCGCCCGTCAGCGATGGAGGCTGCGTACACCTCAAGGCGGCAGGGCGCAGTGCGATTCAGATCGTAAAAGAGGGCACCCTTACGCAGATCTGTCTGCACGCGGTCCCAGACTTCCTCGCGGACCGCCTCGAAGAGCGGATGACCGGGTGTGACCCATTCCAGAGTGGGATCTTCGGCAAGGCGGTTCTTGTCAAAGGTTATACGCCTGTACTCACGCCCAAGCGGACCGAAGCGAGGCTCCAGACGCTCGCCCACGATCTGTAAATGGCGCGGGAGACGTCCCACCGTATAGACACTGTTGCCTCCCCTCGGGGTCGGCAGGCCGGCAACCGGGGCTCCTTGCACGAAGAACTGCTCCACCACTTCGGGAACCAGGCGTCGCTCTTTGGCCTCAGCTTTTCGGCCTAGGATAGCTGAAAGGTTCAGTTCCTTCTTGGCCAACCCCTCTAAGGTTGACTGACAGATACGAGCGAACCTCTCCCGATCGAAATCCCTTATGAGTCGGTCCAACATGGCCTGCTGTGTCACCCGCCCGGCGTAAAGTTCCCTGAACAGCCGCTCCAAATAGTTGGCGGGTACAATCTCGCCTACTACGTTAAACACTTGATCGCTCCCAAGCTCGCTGCGTATCTCCCGCAGCCGCTCGAGCAGCCGCTCTAGCACCTGGCCTTCCCGCGTGTTGGCCGCAACGAAATTGAAGATGAGACAGTCCCGCTCCTGCCCGTAGCGATGGACACGACCCATCCGCTGCTCGAGCCGCATGGGGTTCCACGGGATGTCGTAGTTGATCATGAGCCAGCAGAACTGAAGATTAATGCCCTCACCAGCGGCTTCGGTGGCCACCATAACCTGGGCGGCCTCGCGAAACTCGCGTTCCGCATAAAGCCGGCTGCCCGGCGTGTCCCGGTCACCTATCTTCATACCCCCGTGGATCTGTGTTACCAGCAGCCCCCATTGCCGTAACACAGTGACAAGATAATCCAGCGTCTCCTTAAACTCCGTGAAGATGAGCAATTTCGTCCTAGGCTCTCGAAAGATGTTTTGGCTTGCGAGGATCTCACGAAGTTTAACGAGCTTCGAGGAGGTTTCTCTCTCTTCAAGGGCTCGAGCCCTGTGCACTAAAACCTTGAGCACTTCAACTTCCTGCTGGATAGCCTGGCGATCAAAAGGCAGGGAGACCTGCTCCACTTCCTCCTCCAACTGTGCGACTTCGTTTTCCGGAAGCTCATCGATGTCGTCCAGCCGAGAGAGGTCTGTCGAGGCTACCATTTGAGGGCGACGCAGCCGGTCTTCCAGCTTATCAAGGCGCCGCTCGAGGCTCCGTCTCACTGCGTGAACGCTGGAGGCAAATCGTCGCTGATACATAGCCATGGTGAACCCCAAGGCCCTACCTCGCGCAGAAGGGTCCGCAGCCGCACGCACGGATTGATCTTGGACATATCTGGTGAGAGCCTCATAGAACTCAAACTCTTGGCCGTCTAATTCGAATCGAACTGTACGCACCTCCCGGTTGGTGAAAAGCCGGCGAACCTTCCCGGTCTCGGGATCGGGAAAGGTCACCAGCGCTTCCTTGGTCCGCCGCAGGTAGAAGGGGGCATGATTGCGCTTCATGGCCTCCTCCAGGCTGCGCACATCCCCGTACACGTCTCGATCCAGGAGTTGCAAAAAAAGACAGAAGTTGGCCGGGTCCCCCTTATGGGGCGTGCCGGTAAGCAGAAGAAAGTGGTGCGTCTTCTGCGAAAGGAGCTCTCCCAGACGATAACGCTCCGTTTTGTGTTCGGGATCGCTGGCGCTCATCCGGTGCGCCTCATCCACGATGATCAGATCCCAACTGGTACGCCCAAGGCTTTCCAGCACCTCTTCACGTTTGGCCCAGTCCATGGAAGTGATGACTTGGGGCTTATCCTGCCAAGGGTTGACGCCATAGGCGCTTTTCAGATCTATCCCGCGGATAATATCGAACCGCTCACGGAAACGGTCTCGCATCTCCCGCTGCCACTGGAAGGCGAGATTCGCTGGGGTCACTATAAGAGTGCGATTCACCAGACCCCGCAGCTTTAGCTCCGTGAGAAGCAACCCCGCCAAATGGTTTTCCCGGCCCCAGCGTCGTCAGCCAAGAGAAAGCGAATTTGGGGCAAGGGTAGAATGTACTCGTACACAGCTTCCAGCTGATGGGGAAGCGGATCCACTCGCGCAATGGACAGCGAGAAATAAGGGTCATACTCGTAAGCCAAGCCCAATCGGGCCGCTTCAATCCCTAAACGAAATCGCAGGGCGTCGCCATCAAAACGCGCCTCACCGGGGGTTGCCTCCAATCTGGACACCTGTTCCTTAGTGAGAACGCGCTCATGATACTGTTTTTAATGTAGCCCCTGCCCCCCCTATCTTTATCGCTGCTCCAATTTGTTGCACCATTACCACCCGGATAGGCTCTGGAAAAACATCCCCGTTGGCGATGATGCCAGGCTTAATTTCCACTGAGGACGTACCTCCCAAACAAAAATTGAGCTCCAAGGATTTTTAGCCGCTCCTGGGGGCCTGGACAGTTATCGACTGGTTGGGCACGGCTCATCAATAACGAGCGACTTTGTCACTACTTTTGAATCAACCAGAATATCTCCTCACATCCAACACTCACACTGTGCCGCCTCTCTTAACACCAATCACCTAATCCGGCGCCGGGTCCTTGAGCAACCCCACTCCATCATTGGACCAATATTTTTCCAAACGTTGCTTGAAGAGTGCCAAATTCCATGGGACATTCCGGTTCTCCCCTCGGCTCCAGAGCGCGAAGGAGGCCTGCTTTCTCGGCTTAACCGAGTACCACAAAGCTCGAAGCCCTCACATGGCAGCCATTTCACTCCATATACACCCACTGCCCCTTTTATCAAAGTAGCCCGACGGGACCTCGTGGAGAGCACACCTTCGCTCCTCGGGTCTCCTCCAGACCGGGTCAGAGATTTGGTCCAGCAACCTGAACCCGAAGAGCCGCAATTCGCGCCCCGCCATATTTGAGGAGTGCCCAGGGTAGTCCCGACATCCGAGACCGATTGTCTCAACAGCTCGGGAGGGAGCCAAAGGCTTAGTGCCGCAAGGCCTTTGCCGGCGCCCATAGTTCGCCTTCCTTTCTTAAGCATTCCCGCAATTTTTTATCACCACTGGGGGCGCGAACGCAACATCGCAAACAGGCCAGCCTGCTTCTTGCAGAAGGCTATATTCGCTGAAATCGAAGGGGGGCCTAAGGCGCCTATGGAAGGCGCGCCTCCAATGGCCTCTCGCCTTCAAAGCAGACCCGCGGATTGCTTTTTTCCGGAAAAGGGATGTGCGGAGGGCCCCAAGCTGAAAGGGAGGCTCAGAGTGCAGCCGACTACTAGCAACACATGACCCGAGCCAGGACTGGCCAGAGGAGGGCTAAGGGGGAGAAGCATCGAGGGGATTCACCCTTCGGGCATCTTGGCCACGGCGAGGAGGTAAAAAATGAGCTTGCGGCCTTTAAAATTACCCCTGGCAATTAACCTGCAAAGATTTGGGGTTAAACTGGACGTATAACAAAGGCGGTCAAACCGATAAGACTTTGGAGAGGAGCACATGAACGAGACAGCGACAGATGCCACCCCGATTTACGATGCGAGCTCATTCAGCAGAGATGATGAGACCCCAGATAGAATCTTTTACCGAAAAGCTCGCTTGGTCGAGCACTTGGACAAAAGGGCCCTCAAGACAGTGGAACATATTATCGGGACACTGATCATCGAACCAAGACCTCGCATCTTGGACCTCATGGCGAGCTGGGATTCGCATATCCCGAATTCCGTAAAGCCCGAGTTGGTTGTGGGATTGGGCCTGAACGGGGAGGAGCTTCTCGCTAACCCAAGGCTCGATCTTCGCATTATACAGGATATAAACGAGCTTCCGGTTCTGCCATTTCCTGATGCCTCCTTCGATATTGTGCTCAATACGGTCTCTGTGGACTACATGACCCTGCCCTTCGAGGTCTTCTCGGAGGTGGGAAGGATCTTGAAGCCGGGAGGCCTTTTCCTCGTTATATTCAGTAATCGCTATTTTCCTCCCAAGGTCATAAAGCTCTGGAAGAGGCTTTCGGAGCAAGAGAGACTGCTCCTCGTTGCA
>Ga0197142_1005387_pt1 | contig 10013 bp, 8 predicted proteins | sample GBS60_MetaG_FD_148614 | JGI IMG/M metagenome (GOLD analysis project Ga0197142, IMG submission 148614) | Sediment microbial communities from Great Boiling Springs, Gerlach, Nevada, United States - GBS 60_MetaG | ecosystem: Environmental > Aquatic > Thermal springs > Hot (42-90C) > Sediment...
AAATCCTAAACTCTCAAGAAAAGACTTGGCTGCCAACTTTTCAAAAAGGCCTACCACTTCTGACTCCTGAGTATCACTTGTAAGCGAGAATCTTGCTTTTAAAAATTCTGATACATCAACATCAAATAAGATTGGTTCCTCCTTAAAAACCGCCACCGGTTTTGGTTCCCTAACTGCCCCTTGCGGTACAGTAATACCTAAAAAACTAACTCCAAAAGCAGCTAGGATAATTCCCACCCCTACTAAAACAGATAATCTACGCTTAGCCATTCACCAAATTAAGCTACCGACTATATTAAATAATTACCCTCTTAATCGCAATTTGGTTAAAATTTCAAAAATAACGACTGTAAACTAGCCTTAATTGGCTTCCATCTAATTCGGCTCAGCAACTGCAAGACTGTTTGACAGAGTAAGGTGCTGACTGTTTCTGCCCCATAAAAAATCGATTCCCAAGAGAGTAGGCCGATCAACCAAACAGACATATTGAAGTTGGAGGAGCTCGTTGCAATCAAGACTAGAGGAGGGCCCAAAAGCTAAACAGACAACACAGTCCTCAACCTTATCAGTACAAAATCGTCCCAAGTAAGCAGTAAAAGGATGGCTTCGTCGAAGAAGGGCCAAAAAGGAAACCAAAAAAGCTCTGAATCTAATCGGTAAAGCCTCAACTAGGTCTTCAGTGGAGCCTTGAAGATCAAAACACTGTACCATACCTTCTTGAGGTGGCACAGGCCCAGTAAAATTTATATCTGCGCGATTAGGCCCAAAAATGAAATGAACAACTGAACCTGGGTTCTCTAACTCTACAGGCTCTAAAGAAAGTTCCTCGAACAGCGCGTTTAAACCTACAGTAAACTCGCTTGAGTTAGCTATTAAAACTGCCCTTGTAAATGCTTTGTTTACAACACCAAAGCTAACTAAAAAGAATCCTATCTCAATAAAAAATAAGAAAACCAGAAGAATTAAAGGAAAAACCAAAGCTAGAGTAATAACAAAAACCCCCTTTGCTCTAAGGAGACTCATCCGAAATTTCTAAAACCTCGCTAATAGCAAGGCTGCCCTCAGGCAAAAACCAGAAATCCACTGGCTCTCGTTTAACTTCGATAATGTCTGTTATTAAGCTCTCGATGACGCTATCGTCTATCTCCGAAAAATATTTTGCAAGAAGAAGCTCGCGAGGATTCTTCTCGAACAAAAGTTTAGACCAGTAAGCCGCCACTCCAAATCTGCTCGAGTGGTCCAAACTGTTTGATTCTTCAGTTAAGTTTTTGTCGCAAAAGGCCAAACCCTCAACCCAACTCTGACTAAAACCTAGGTAAAACAATGAAATTGCAGCCATTTCGGCCGAGCTTAAACCAAAATTTGATCTCTCGTAACTAAAATCAAAAGGAGCGCCTGACATGTTTAAGTGATTGAAATAGTCTGCGCCCTTTTGAAATTTAGCTATAAAATTTCCTACGCTGCAGGCAATGGCTCCTCCAAAAACTATGCCGTGGGTTAAACCTACCTCCCTAAAAACCTTACCAAAGATGGAACTAATATACACAAATTTACCACTCCAATTTAAAAAACTTAAACGCTTGTCTTGCGGCAAATTAAAGATGCTTTTACGAATGAGGTAAAAAGATCCAATTAAACTACCTAATAGTCCAGGTCCGAAAAGCTCAAAACAATCGCTACTGGACTTCAGGCTTGAGTTTAAAAATTGCTCAGAGAAATTATTTAACGCTTTAAACAGTAGCTCTGACTTAAGTAACCTTTCAGCGCTAAATCTAGAGAAGTCAGAATAAATTCCATCATTGTTTTCAAAATCATTTATTAAAGACCTTATAGAACCCTCTACAACCTTGTATCTGCCTAAAAAATCCTCTATAGCTTTTGCACTTACTCTGTTTAACAGGTTCTCCACAATCGAAAGTTAATATCTATTTTTACTACGATAGTAATCGACGTAGTAGCCAATTTTTTCAATAAATTTATTTGCTGGACAGCTTTTCACTATCTTACCTTTTTGTTTACTTGATTGCTGATGAAGTCCTCAATCTCTTGAAACACCCGTTGAATTAGAGAGTCAAGCTCGGCATCACTCTTGATTGAGGCAGTTTTGGCGCTCAAAACTGCCATACTGGATTTGCGGAAAAAAGGGAAAAAACGGGGATTGCCGAAATAAAAGTTTTTAGTAAACACCACAGTAATTATTTGAAAATCACGAATGCCTCCTAACAGTTCAATTAACCCCCTTTTTTTTAGCTTGCCTAGAGATCCTGTTTTGGATCTTGTACCCTCAGGGAAAATAGCCACCCAAGCACCCTGTCTAAATTTCTCTTTAAACTGCCTGATGCTTGCTAATGCTTGCTGCGAGTCTTTTCTGTTAATTATTATGCCATTAAATTCTCTTAGTAAAAGAGAAACACTGGGAACAAACCTGCTAAGTTCAATCTTAGAAACGAAATGCACTTTCTGGGGATGGAAAAAATTAACTATGTTTGCAATGTCAAAGCTGCTCTGATGATTTGATATAATTACTGTGGGCAAATCATAGCGTAGCTGGTCACGCCCATTTAGATAAAAGCTTTTAGTGTAACATCCAGTAAATAAAAAAAGCATAGCTCTTTGAGCCCAACAGAGAGAGTTTGTTAAAAATTGGGCGTCCAAAATATTAAATTTAAAGCCAAGCCATATAATAGGATGAAAAACGATGAAAGTTAGGACATAACATAAGTAAAAGGGAACTAGCAAAACACAGTTAAAACAAAACCCTAAAAGCCGCACAGCAGTATTTGTAAAATAACACAAACCAGCGCGCCCCATACAGATCAACTAAAAGATTAAAAACTTGATGCTATCAGCTATAAAATAGAAATCTCTTTAGAAACTTTGGACAGCGACGCAACTACTTAAAAAACGGCAATTAATGTGCTATAATTTTAAGCTTAGTGTAATACTGGTTTAAAGTGATTTTAACTATAACTCGATTGTTACTTGCAACACTTTTGTCTGCTAATCTTTGTGAGCCGATTTTACAGGAAGGAAACTATTTTTATTCGGTTAGCTGGGAAAAAGTAAAGGTTGCGGATGCAGTTATATCTATAAAAAAAAGTGGTGGCGTTTATTTACTTGAGATTAAGGCAAAAACCCTTTCTTGGCTAAAGCCATTTTACTCTCTTGACTACAATGCTTCTATTACCGTGGGTCAGGATTTCAAAGAATCTGCTGGACGCTTTTTTAAGAAAGACAAAAATGAAATTGAAAAAGTAAATTTTACTCTCAACACCGAAAAAAAAGGCAAAGTATTAAAAATTTCAAGGGAAGTTAACAAAATCAAATCAAACAAAGTTAAAGTTACTAACAAAGAAATTCACGGAGCTTGGGATCCTTTTAGTGCCGCTCTGGCAGCAATAGTTTTAGACTGGCAAAAGGGAAAGCAGCAAGTTTATTTAGTGAATAACGGAAAAACAGAGTATTCGATCACTTTGAAGTGCGCCGAAGAAAAGTTTGATAAAAATAATAAGGTATTTACAATTCAACCCGTAATTCAAAGCTCCAATAAAAAGCAGATTAAAAAACTTAAGAGGAGCGAGATAGTTCTGCAAGATAACCCAAGGTTGGTTAAACAAATAAAAAACCGAGTATTCATAGGCAACGTCTACATGAAGTTTGAAAAAAAATTACCCACCGACAACATAGAGGTGGCACTAAATTTGCAGCCATAATAAAATCGATCAAAACAAAAATAACCTTCTGCGCTTGATTTTAACTGAAAAACTTTGAAAAACTTAAACCTCCTTTAGCATTTTTTTTAATCGCCTCCATTAGTTTAAAGTTTCTAATTGAGCGGTAGTTTCAATTAAACTAAAATTTTGACCAACTTAGTTTAAATATAACTTAAAAACCAGGAAAACCAAATATAAAAAGCTTGCAAAGCGCTAAGAAAATGAAAATTAAATACCCCTAACGTCCAAAAAGTACCCCCACTAGAAGAAACTTAAACTACCCTAAATCTTCAAAAATAAACAAACTTCCCGCTTTCAGAGCCAATGCGGAATTTAATAACCTCTTCGATACAAAAGAAAATACCGAAAAGGCTCTGTAAATTTTTTATCGCTATTTACTGCAAAATCTCAGTTACAACACCTGACCCTATTGTCTTTCCACCCTCTCTTATTGCAAATCTTGTCTGAGGCTCTAACGCAACAGGTTTCTGCAGCTCAACTTCAATCGTTACCTGATCTCCCGGCATAGCCATCTCAACTCCCTGAGGAAGATGTACTGATCCAGTAACATCAGTGGTTCTGAAGTAGAACTGCGGCCTATATCCGGTAAAGAAAGGAGTATGCCTCCCACCTTCCTCTTTTTTAAGCACATAAACCTGGCCTTTAAACTTAGTGTGTGGCGTGATAGAGCCGGGCTTGCATAAAACCTGACCCCTTTCCACGTCAGTTCTTTTAATTCCCCTCAACAAACATCCCGCATTGTCGCCTGCAACACCTTCTTCCAAAGTTTTTCTAAACATTTCTATTCCTGTAACCACAGTCTTCACTGATGGCCTTAAGCCGACAATCTCAACCTCATCATTTACCCTCACCTTGCCTCTCTCTATTCGACCCGTTACAACGGTACCCCTTCCTTCAATAGAAAACACGTCTTCAATCGCCATCAAGAATGGCTTGTCAATATCTCTAACAGGCACAGGTACATACTCATCCAAAATTGCCAACAATTTTTTAATCGATTGAATCCCAAGTTCTGAATTTTCAAGATTTAAAGCCTTCCAAGCCGATCCCCTCACGAAAGGAGTTTCATCTCCAGGGAACCCATACTGGTTAAGAAGATCTCTTACTTCCATTTCTACTAGGTCTACTAACTCTTGATCCTCAACCAAATCACACTTGTTTAGGAAAACAACAATATGAGGAACACCCACCTGCCTAGCTAACAAGATATGTTCCCTAGTTTGGGGCATGGGTCCATCCACTGCTGATACCACCAAAATCGCGCCATCCATCTGAGCAGCTCCTGTAATCATGTTTTTGACATAGTCAGCGTGTCCCGGGCAGTCGACGTGCGCATAGTGTCTATTTGGAGTTTCATACTCCACATGCGCGCTTGCCACAGTTAAAGTTTTTGTGGGGTCTCTTTCAACACCACCTTTTGCTATCTCTTTATAAGACTTGGCCACTGCTAAACCATCCTGCGCTTGTACTGCCAAGATTGAGGCAGTTAAAGTAGTTTTGCCGTGGTCCACATGACCAATAGTACCAACGTTGACATGAGGCTTTGTTCTTTCAAAAATCTTCTTGTTCATAGTTAAGTCTGCCCTATTTTACTATCTTTTTCTTTTAGCTTCAACAATTGAGTCAACCAAATTGGGAGGGACTTCTTCATATCCATGAAACTCCATTGAAAAAGATGCTCTGCCTTGCGTCAGACTTCTTAAGTCGGTGGAATATCCAAACATTTCACTTAAAGGAACCAACGCCCTTACAGCTTGGGCCGCACTTCTCGCCTCCATACCTAAAATTCTAGCTCTTCTTCGATTAATGTCTCCAACAACGTTACTGATATACTCATCCGGCACTACCACTTCTAAATTCATAATCGGCTCCAAAAGTACAAGCCCGGCTTTCCTAGCAACTTCTTTCATGCACATATGAGCCGCTATCTTGAAAGCTATCTCGCTTGAGTCAACCTCATGAAAACTTCCAAAATATAGGGTCACTTGAAGATCAATTAAAGGATACCCCGCAAGAACTCCTTCAGCTAAACATTGCTCAACTCCTTTCTGCACAGCGGGTATGTACTCTTTTGGAATTACTCCACCTTTGATAGCGTCTATAAATTTAAAACCCTGCCCTCTTTCAAGAGGCTCAATTCTTAAACACACATGACCGTACTGGCCTCTACCACCAGACTGTTTCACATGTTTGTACTCTCCCTCAGCTTTGCCTCTTATAGTTTCTCTATAAGCAACCTGCGGCTTCCCAAAATTAGTCTGAACGCCAAACTCCCTGCTCAACCGCTGCTGGATAATCTCCAGATGAAGCTCGCCCATGCCTGAGATAATGGTTTGTCCGCTTTCATGATCCATAGACAAAAACAAAGATGGATCTTCTTTAACTAGCTTGCCAAGCGCAATGCTCATTTTCTCTTCATCCGCTTTGGTTTTGGGCTCAATGGCAACGCTTATTACTGGCGTAGGCGGGGTAATACTTTCTAGAACTATCGGATCACTCTCCACTGTCAAAGTATCTCCCGTGATTACTTCCTTTAACCCTACCGCAGCGCCAATATCTCCAGCTTCTATGAATTTGATATCCTCTTTTTTATCCGCATGCAGACGCACAAGTCTGCCTATTCTTTCACTTTTCCCGTAGCGAGGTACAAAAACTGTTTGCCCTTGCTCAATTTTTCCCGAGTACACCCTCAAAAAAGTTAAAGTTCCAACGAAAGGATCTGTTACTATTTTGAAAGCTAAAGCGGCCAGCGGCTCATCCGGCGTGGGGTTTCTTGATATTATTTCATCTGAGTTATACCTAGTTCCTTTGACAGGAGGAATATCTAGCGGGCTAGGGAGAAAATCAACCACAGCGTCGAGTAAAGGTTGAACACCTTTGTTCTTAAAAGAGCTCCCGCAAAGCACAGGAAATAACTTCAAATTTATTGTAGATTTTCTAATTGCATCTTTTAATTCTTGTTCACCAAGATCTCTACCCTCTAGGAGAGCCTCCAACACGTTATCATCCACCTCGCTTAGAATCTCCAGCATCTCTTCACGGGCTTTTTTTGCTTCTTCTAACAGATCACCTTCCAAATTTATCACGCTGTAATCAGCCCCCTTGGTTTCATCTTTATAGATATATCCCTGCATTTTTATTAGATCTACAACTCCTTGAAAATTAGATTCCTTGCCTATTGGAATTTGAATTGGAAGCGCTCTGGCGTTCAATTTCTTTCTTATCGAATCAACTGAGTAATAGAAATCAGCACCTAATTTATCCATTTTGTTTATATAACAGACCCTTGGAACATTAAACTTAGTTGCCTGACGCCACACAGTCTCGCTTTGAGGCTCTACCCCATTTACAGCATCAAATACCGCAATTGCTCCGTCTAACACTCTTAAACTTCTTTCAACCTCTATCGTAAAGTCAACATGGCCAGGGGTGTCGATAATATTAATTTTATGCAGTGGCTTATCTCGAAAAGAACCAGACCAAAAACAAGTAGTGGCGGCTGCTGTTATTGTTATACCTCTTTCTTGCTCTAGCTCCATGTAATCCATAGTGGCCGAGCCTTCATGAACTTCGCCGATCTTATAGTTAACCCCTGTGTAAAATAAAATTCTCTCAGTGGTTGTTGTTTTGCCCGCATCAATGTGGGCGGCTATTCCTATATTTCTAACTCTTGAAAGATCAACCTGTTTGCTCATATCGTCAAAAGTTTATTAGTTTAACAAAACTTACGCGCTTAATCACCTCTAGCTGACAATCGTTCCCAATTTTTTTTAAACCTACTACTTGAAAAGAAGCGGGCTAGTTGAAAAATGATTAAGCCTTTAATTAAACAGCTGTCATAGATTATGTTCCTAAATGTTGAAAAAGGTAGCGGATTAGCAGCATATGTAAAACTTTCGCAATCGGCTAGCCTTTAAGGTAATCTCGATCCTTGTCTTAAAAAGTTTCTTACCGCTGTTTCGACTAATTTAACTTTTTCTTCCGATTGCAACGCAGTGGCTAAGACTTCTTTTGAGGCAACAGCTAGATCGTGAATTTTCGATAAACCAAAGGATATTAAGGTTTGAATTATATCCTTGGGCAAATCTAACTTAGTTAAATCTGTTATAATTTTCGACTCCTTTTCAGATTCGGTATCAATTGCGCTTAAAGCAAGCTTGGCGTTCTCCAAGATTTCTTCCACTCTCTCTGGGTCTATACCCGCTTCTTCCAGTTCCTGTGGAGTCGCGTAAGCCACATCTTCAATACTTCTAAAGCCCGCTTGGTAAAGAAACTCCGCCTCCGGAAAAGTGATTGATGGGATCCTTTCTAGTTGCTTCCTTGCTTGCCTCGCAGTTTCCTCAGCCACGCTTGCTGGCAGTAAGCTGATATTCCAGCCGGTTAGCTGAGAGGCCAGTGTAACATTAACTCCTTTGTTACCTATAGCAACAGCCAAGTAAGAATCAGGGACAACCACCTCCATCGCTCGGTTATCTTCATCTACTAAAATTTTTACAGGTTTAGCAGGTCTAAGAGCCTTAGCTACTAAAGTAGGCTGATCATCTGAAAAACCAATAATATCGATTCTTTCGCCATTTAACTCTTGTGACACCATATTAACCCTGCTTCTCTTAACCCCAATTAAACACCCCTCCGGATCGATGGAAGGATCAGTTGAGGACACTAGAATTTTTGTCTTCTCTCCAGCTTTTCTCGCGATTTTCAATATTTTTACTAGCCCTTCTTTAAGCTCAGGACACTCGGCTTCAAAGAGCCTTGCCACAAATTGGGGGTGACTACGAGAAATTATCAGATAACCCTCCTTGCTAGTTCTATCAATATTTAAAAGCAGACCTTTAATTCTATCCCCGGGATTAAATTTCTCCCTAGGTATCTGTTCCCTCTTTGGCAGAAGACCCTCTGCCCTTCCAATACTTACTATAATATCTCCATTTTTTTCCACTCTTTGAACGAAGCCTGATACTATTTTTCCTCTTTCATCCTTAAAATCCTCTAAGATAGCATCTCTCTGAGCGTCTAAAACTTTTTGACTTATGACCTGTTTGGCTGTTTGAGCAGCAATTCTGCCTAAAACTTTCTTATCTAACTTCTCTCCTATTTCATCTCCGATTTCAGCAGTTGGATCGTATTTCTCTCTGGCTTCTTGGAGGCTAATTTGGATACTGTTGTCATAAACGGCTTCTACTACGGTTCTAAATCTAATAATCTCGAAATCGCCAATTTCAGGGTTAAAATGAACTTCGAGGTTCAAGTGCTGCCCAAAATGCTTCTTTGCGGCAGACAGAAGAGCGCTTTCTAAAGCCGAAATAATTTGAGATCTTGGAATGCCTTTTTCCTTGGCTAAAGTGTTTATTGCGTTTCCCAAATCGAAGCTGTCCGACATTTGATACTTTTTTTCTAGAATAACACGAGTTAGAAAACTTTCTCAAATAAATCTAATGGGGGCTGCTTTAAGCCCCCTTAAAAGTTACTTTGGTATAGCTAGTCTTTGCCTGCAATTACGGCGTTCCTCCATCATCAAACGTGCAATCCCCAGCCTGCGAGAAATCAATGCTGAAGAATGCTCTAATAAAGATTTGCAGGACAAAAACTCCTAAAGCAACAACTAACGCGCTTAACGCGGCTTTAAACTGACCAAAAGCGGCAGCTAGAATAGCACCCAAACCAGCTACAATCATAATCAAAGCTCCAAAGCCTCCTGTCAGGGCATTGTATAGAAAGAGAACAAGCCCTTCAAATCCTCTGCTCTCGACGCAGTTTTGAAGCTCTAGTGTGTCTTGTGCTTGGATAGTTGCTAGCATAAAAACTAGCGCTACCCCAAGCGTTTTAGTTGCTTTAGGATTTAAGCTCTGCAAAATTAAAAAATTAAAAGTTTTATAAACCAAGTTTTTCATATTTTTACTCCCCTTTTTTCAATAAAGCCACTCGTAGGGTCACCCCTACCCAGTGTATACACTTCATATATCTAAAAAAGTTTCCATTTGATTCAATTTTTTGAACTAAAGAGTTAACTTTAAATGAGTTTGCGAGTAATTGCCCAAGACTTGACAACTTAAAAAGCTGTTTTTGCGAACACCTAATAAAAATACCTTGGAATACCTAGAAAACACAACTCTAAAATCTCGAGAATGTGGCTAAAAACAATTTCTGCTCCCGCCGAAAGCCTGAAATAATCTTTGTTAAGAGATACAACTTACCTCAAAAAACTAAAAGCCTCGTGAGTGTATCTAACTGAAAAACACTTATAATTTAATATTTGCCTCTAGTTAAACAATCAGT
>Ga0197142_1005388_pt1 | contig 10008 bp, 8 predicted proteins | sample GBS60_MetaG_FD_148614 | JGI IMG/M metagenome (GOLD analysis project Ga0197142, IMG submission 148614) | Sediment microbial communities from Great Boiling Springs, Gerlach, Nevada, United States - GBS 60_MetaG | ecosystem: Environmental > Aquatic > Thermal springs > Hot (42-90C) > Sediment...
GGGCTTGTGATGAGACTTGATAATGGTGCGCAATAGAGTGTTTCGCGGAACGTTGCCGGTGCTACAGAGCACGCCTGGCGCCCTCACCTTCCCCCTGGCCCCCTTCCTCTCCCACACGGGGAGAGGAAGGGGGGATGTGGGGTGGCCGGAGCGAAACAATGTTAGCGCCCTCCAATGGTTGCACTGGCAGGGTGCATGCCCAATGAGAAAACTGGATTTTTGATCAAGCTCTAAAAGCCTGATCAGAAACCCAGATTTCTCATTGCCCCGTGTGGGCGCAGAAGTGGGGCAAGGGGTGGGAGAAGGTGAGGGTCTCCAGGCGTGCTCCGCAGCAATGATGCTGAACTCGGCGTCATCATTTCTATCGCAGCGAAGGGACGCATGCGTTGCCCGCCACCGTTCGCTGCACTGTTCTGGCGATGTCCCATTGGTCGTGCCTCATCAAAAACCTGGGTTTTTGATCACCCTCTAAGAGCCTGATCAAAAACCCATATTTCTCATTGGGCACGTACCGTATCTGTGCGACCATTGCGTGAGGGGTTTCCAACATTCTTTCTCTCCCGTCCCAACGTTCCCCCTTCCTCTCCCCATGGGGGAGAGGAGGGGGCAGGGGGAAGGTGAGGGCCGCCAGGCGTGCTCCGCAGCACCGACACTGTAACCGGTGTAAACCGGTTTCTGTCGCATCGAGGAGACGCCTGCGTTGCCCGCTACCGTTCCCCTAACCATGAGGGAGATGCGCCACGGTCGAGCCTCACCAAAAGCTCAGGTTTTTGATCAGGCTCTAAGAGAGCGTTGAGGGAACTGAGGGGAAAGGTGATGGGTGCGCTCTGCCGGATAGGATGCGTACCAGAAGTCTGCTCCTAGCGGTTAGGGTCATGGTATCAAACACAGCTTGATCTCCACATTTCATTCGCCAACATCTCGTTTATGCGGTAATATGTAGGTAAGGTTTCAGTTTGCTCATGACATGCCATTTGTTATGGATCTACGTGCTCGTCTCATCTTATCACTCTCACCATTGCTAGTTGCACTCATCCTCTTTGGGGTGCTTGCCGTTGTTACGCAACAGCGTGTAGCTCAGGCGATCAAGAAGGTCGATCAGGTAGCGAATGATCTGGTTGAAGTGGCTCAAAGCGAGTCGCTGATTCTCCTTGAACAGTATTACGTGAGCGAGATTATTGCCGGACGTCAGAGTGATCGCACAATTCTTGAATCACAGCGGGCAACAGTACGTTCTTTTCTCGATGAATACACGCTGCAAGAAGGCGGTAACTTTGTTGAGCTAGAACTGGCTGCTCGCTTTAATGTGATGGTTGAACAACACGATGCAGCGCTCACCGTTTTAGATCGTGGGAACCGTGAACAAGCCCAGGCGATGATCAGCACCACTGATTATCACCGCAACGTGCGTGCCATCCATAGTCTGGTCATCGGTGCCCAGCGAGAGTATGAAGTGCAGTATCTGCAAGCGATCAACGCTCTGGAACGTATCGCTAATGAAGGTTTCTGGTATGCTGCATTTGCTGTCGCTCTTGCAACTGTCCTCGCGATAGCTATGGCGGTTACGTTAAACTGGCAGATAGCGAAGTACGTTGATCGGCTCACAACTGATGCCGAATACTTTGCCCAAACCGAAACCCAGGGTCAACTTAGTTCGGTTGGTTCGATCAAACAGCTCCAACGCTTGCGCGATGCATTCCAGCGTTTGCTAGAAGCGAACCAGCAACGGCAACACCAGTTAGCAACAGCATTGCAGGCGCAACAGGCGCAACTTGCTCGCGAACGGGAATTGCAGGCAACGATCAGGGCCTTGAGCCTACCTGTAACCCCATTAGGACCGCACACGCTCTTCTTACCGCTTGTAGGTCATCTTGATACTGAACGGGGCAAGCAACTTGAACAGACCTTATTACAGGCTATTCAGCAGCGACGGGCACGGGCAGTGGTGGTCGATGTGAACGGCCTGGCCACATTCGATGAACAGATGATGCAAACCCTGATCCGAGTCGGGCAAGGCGCACGGTTGCTCGGTGCTCAGGTGACACTGGTCGGCGTGCGCGCCGATCAAGCGTTACAGCTTGCGCAGTTACCTGCCGGATTGTTCAAATATGCGCGCGATATTCCGGCAGCCTTGCACATCAATACGTGAAGGTAATCCTCTGTTATAATGCAGTGCGTTATCGCTTTATGGTACGAAGGAGGCCATCATGCACATTGTTGTGTGTTTGAAGCAGGTCCCTCGCGACAATTCGGTTAAGATTCGACCGGATTTGACCATCGACGCCGAGGGGATCGAGAAGATTATCAACCTCTTCGACGAATACGCGCTCGAAGAGGGTATTCGTTGGAATGAACAGCACGGCGGTAAGGTAACGGCACTCTCTATTGGCACCTCTGACTGGGTCGAGCAGTTGCGGCGGGCATTGGCAATGGGCGCGACTGATGCACTGTTGCTCAGTGATCCGGCATTTACTCAGCTTGATCCGATTGCAGCCGCTCGTGTGGCTGCGGCTGCCATTCGTAAGCTGGGAGATGTTGATCTGGTTATCACCGGTCGCAACAGTACCGACGATGAGAGTGGTGCTTTTGCACCGGCGCTGGCGCGCTTACTGGGCTGGCCACAGGTAACATATGTCGGCAAGGTGTTGGAACTGCAACCCGGCGGAATACTTAAAGTTGAACGTCATCTGGAGAGTGTGATTGAGACTGTTGCCTGTCGCCTGCCAGCGGTGATGTCGGTGATCAAAGATATTAACGAACCACGCTATCCCTCGCTCCTCAAAATCAAGCGTGTGGCAAAGGTTGAGCCACCAGTGTGGACAGCCGCCGATCTGGGTCTGAGCACCGCTGATCTGACCCCAACCGCCCAACTCGTCGAGCGCGTACCACCGCCACCTCGTCCCAAGGGCGAGATCATCGATGGGCCGGACGCGGCTACCAAGGTTCGCAAGCTGGTCGATAAGCTGTTGGAGTATCAAGTGATTTAAGCGCGGAAAGGAGCAGATCATGAATGGCGTACTGGTTGTTTTAGAAGCAGTTGGCGATGATCTGGCCGCCATTTCGCGCGAGTTGCTCGGCAAGGGGCGGCAACTGGCAGATGCTTTAGGTGGTTCGCTGGCAGCACTGGCAATTGGTCCGACAAAAGCCATTGCGGCACGCGCCGGGAATTTTGGCGCCGATCAGATCTATACGGTTGATGCGCCAGCACTACGTCAATACACAACCGATGGTTATGTTGCAGCAGCGCTTGCAGCAGTCAAGGCGTTTCATCCGACGTTGATTCTGGCTGGAACCAGCTTCCAGATGCGCGATTTTGGAGCAGCACTGGCAACCGATCTCGGTGCTGGTCTGGTGGTCGATGCAACCGACATTCAAGTGGTTGATGGTGCTATTCAGGCCACGCGACCGTCGCATGGTGGGAATGTTATTAATACCTACCGCTTCGCCACAGGGACGCCAGTCGTGGCATTGGTGCGTAAGCAGAGCTTCCCAGAAGCAGTAGCCCAACCCGACCGTAGCGCACCGATTACCGAGCTAACGGTAGCCGAACTTACCCCACGTACTGAAGTACTGTCGGTGGCGCCCAAGGCTGGCGCAGTCAACCTGACTGACGCTGCAATTATCGTGACCGGTGGCCGGGGCTTGGGCAATAAAGAGAACTACTATCGCCTGATTCCACCATTGGCTGAGGCTCTGGGTGGTGCTTACGGTGCTTCACGAGCGATTGTTGACGATGGCTGGGTTCCCTATGAGCACCAGGTTGGTCAGACCGGAAAGACGGTCAGTCCCAAACTCTATATCGCTGCCGGTGTCAGTGGCGCGATCCAGCATCTGGCTGGAATGCGAACCAGCCGCACCATTGTGGCCATCAATAAAGACCCGGAAGCGCCTATTTTCCGCATTGCGACGCTCGGTGTTGTTGGTGATGTAAACGAGATTTTGCCGCTCCTGACGGAAGAGATCAAAGCGCGTCTCAACCGGTAAGTTTATCTGCTGACGAAAGCGGTGTATTGCACTGGGGACAATGCACCGCTTCGCAGAAGTGCTGGTCAAGAATGAAACGGCACACATTACTGATTGTGTTCATCGTATTGGTTGTCGGCGGCGTGGGACTGGCGCAGACAGCTTATCGTCTGTTCCTTCCCATTGTCCAGCATGGAGTGCTCATTCCGTCCGACGACGAAGTCAGCTCTCGCTTACAGGTTGCTGAAGGATATGCTGTGCGTCTCTACGCACACGGTCTTAACCGGCCTCGCCTGATGGCAATCGGCCCCGACGGTCAACTCTATGTTGCTGAGCGTGGTGCCAATCGTATTGTACGTCTATCAGATAAGAACGGTGACGGGAGATCGGATGAGACAACGGTCGTTGTAGCGAATCTGACCGGTGTTCATAGCCTGGAGTGGTACGGTCAAGATTTATACGCTGCCGGCAATGCGACTGTCTGGCGATTGCACGACAGCAATGCTGATGGAGTGTTTGACCGTTCGGAAACGAGCGTGGTTGTTGACGGGTTACCAAACGATGGTGGTCATTCAACCCGAACGGCACGTATCGGGCCTGATGGCATGCTCTACGTTGCGGTCGGTTCAAAATGCAATATTACCGTCGGTTGTAGTGAAGGCGATCCACGACGGGCTGCCATTTTACGCTACACATTAGAGGGGGATATTCCAGCCGACAACCCATTTGTCAATGATCCCGACCCCCGCCGGCGGGCCGTCTGGGCCGAGGGATTACGGAACAGCGTTGATTTTATCTTCTTGCCCGATGGAAGACTTTGGGCAACCCATAACGGCAGTGATGGTCTTGGGAACGACCTGCCACCGGAAGAGGTTATTATTGAGGTTGAGGCTGGAAAACATTACGGCTGGCCGTATTGCTATACGGCGGTGATTGGCTCAGTTCCGAACGATGCCAGAGAGGTGCGTGATGAGCGTGTACCGCTCGACGCTTCCTTCAGCACGTGTGACCTGGCGACACCGGCTCGTTTCACCGATCTGGCCCATTACGCCCCCCTCGGTATTGCACGTCTTTCCGATAGTGAAATACTGATTGCGTACCATGGCTCCTGGAATGCCGACCAGACGCCCCGTGATTGCCGGGTACAGCGCATTCAGGTCAGCAATGGCATACCGGTCAGTGCCGATCCGTTTCTAACCGGCTTCCGTGATCATCCGCAACAGGAATGTGGTAGGGCTTGGGGACGACCGGCGGGGATTACTATCGCGGCAGATGGTACGATCTTTGTCTCCGACGACCATAATGGCAATATTTACCGCATTGTTTCTTTACCTAGATAGGTTGTCGTGTTCACAGAAGAAGAGGGTACCGGCAGTGATGCAAATCGGTACAGCAATCAGGTTGAAGAACGGTATACTTACCAATCCGAGGCATATCAGACCAAATCCGGCGCTAGCCGGCAAATGACGGCGAATAAAACTCAGTTTGCCACGAAACGAAAGTCGGCGACGTTCAAGAGGTGGATCAAAGAAGTCGAGACAAGTAATGGTCACACCGATAGCGATACCGGCGCCGGTTGCCAGGAGTGTTCCCACACCAGGAATCAAGTTTAGCAGGAGGGTTGGGGTACCGATTAACAGCACCAATAACAACTTCTTCAGCTCAAACAGAAGTGCGCGCAACACATCGTGCACGACAGATGCTGGGGCTGTCGGTGACGCAGTTCTGACAACGCCGCGCAAACGTTCTTCGATCAATTCCGACAGGCGACTATAAAAGGGTGAGCCGAGCACAACCCCGAAGCGTACCAGTATATACCCAAGCCCCAAAAAAAGTGCAATAACCAGTAGCCCTCGTATCAACCACGCGATCCACAGCGGCCAACCGACAAGAAAGGCCTCAATTGCCTGAAAACCGGCCCATAACAATGTCGTGTAGAGGATCAATCCGATCATGATATTCAGCACAATCGGGATCACAATGTAGCGCCAAAGCACCGGTTGCCTGACGATGAACTGTATCGCACGCAATGGATAGCTAAAACCGTCAATGAGTGAACGCATATGAAAGCGGTAACATCATAGCAAAACAGGTTTAGGTGCTATTGCGACGTGTAAAATCTGTGGAAGACAGGTTTTACCATAGTATGCTCACGATGCAAGAGACTTCTGAACGTATTCGTCTTTACCGGTATAAGAGAAGCCAGGGTCAGTAAAACATATATAGTGCAACTCGCCGGTCACCCTTTTCCTGTCAGGACGTGAGTATAGTTGCTGGACTGATCGCGGCTTCTAATCGTGGCGCAATACACGTCCAATCGTAATTGGCACACACAAAGGTGCGGCCAACTTGGCCCAATTGTTGCGCAAATGCACGATCGGTTATCAGACGTGAGACAGCCTGAGCAAATGTAGCCGGGGTATCTGCCAGCAGCAGATGTTCGCCGTTGCGCAAACCGGCGACACCTTCAGCGCCAAAAGACGTACTGACAACGGGCGTAGCCATCGCTAACGCTTCTAACAATTTTAGTCGTGAGCCACCACCTATTCGCATCGGAATTACAACAACCGCAGCTTCCATCAGTGCCGGACGTGTATCGGCAACCTCGCCGGTTACTATGATATGCCGATCATCGTGTAGAGCGAGCACTTTCGGATGTGGGCGTCGTCCGATCAGTCGTAGCCGCAACGTAGGATGCATTTGCTTGATTAGGGGGAACACCGCATCAACAAACCACAGCACAGCATCAACATTTGGCCGATAGTCGAGCGTGCCGATAAAGACCAGATCATTGGTCGGGGGAGGTGCCTTGGTTGGAGGGGCAAAATACGTGCAGTCTACGCCGTTCGGTACGATATGGAGTTTAGCGTGAGGTGCCAGTCGGCGTAGCGCTAGTTCATCTTCGGCTGAAACAACAATCACCCGGTCAACAACCTGGAGAACATATCGTTCAAAGGTTGCCAGTTTCAGCCACTGAATAAGTGAATAGACACCACCGATCAATGCTTTCGGTGCCGGGAAACGGCGTAAATCGGTAAGAGCCGCACGGCGTTGAAGTAGATATTCGGCATTGAATTCATCGAGGATCGTATATAGACCTGCCTTGCGAGCCTGAAGGAGGTAGGGCGCCATCTCGATACTTTCGGCCAACACCACATCAAATTGCTCATCGGTCAGCAGCTTGTGCAATGCCGCAGTATATGCCATACTCGCATTGCGCAATGCCATATCAGGTTGCGGACTAAGCAGCGTGGTCAACGTACGTTGGAATAACGAGCGGTACGGTGGGCCAGTGACAACCAACAGGCGCACTAGATTGCGCAACGGCGCAATTGCCTGTGCAGCCGATTCGTCAGGGGCGAAGCTAAGCAGCGTAATGGTATGTTGCTTGGCCAGAGCACGTAACAGATGAAACATCCGCAGTGCCCCTCCGCTGCGCGGTGGATATGGTGGATACGGAGCCAAAACAAGAATACGCATAGCCAATTCACACCCATGCGTCGGCGGGACCGGGTTGCGGACGCGGCCAGTCAGGCGGATAGATCAGGTAAACAGTACCGTTTGAACTGGCTTGCCAGGCGGCTGCTAACTGCCTTTGAGGGTACGCCCGCAGTAATCGGTCACGTCCGGCAGGCTCGGCGATCAAAGCATGTGTCTCGGTAAAACCACGCACGATCGTGAGATGTCCAGCAGTACGATCGGGGGCATCGTCAATCTGACCGGTTTCCCAGGCTAGACTGATAACTACCGGTACGCCAGCAGCCGTCCACCGACCAATCTGCTCTAGGGTATCGAGCCGAGTCACGTAGGCGCGCAGGCCAAAACGAGCAGCAAATGCAGTATTAAACGACCAGTTCCCGGTTCCATCCCAGCCCGGATCGAAGATACCGGCCACCGTCAATTCGGGGAGCGTCTCGCGTTGCGCAAAAGGAGCCAAACGTGGATCGGCTAATTGTGCATACCAGTATGCCAACACCATATGAACTGCGGTTGGACTGCACCATCCCTCACCACCGGCATAGTCGTACTGACAGAGCAAGAGCGGTAACCCAATTGCCGAGAGTGCCGGTGGCGAGGCAAAACCAGCGGGTTTTGCCGTCGTTGTAACGCAGAGAGCGAGTGCAGTAAGCTCAGGCATATCTGCTCCAGGCAAGCCGCAGAGTAACACACGCACCTGCACATCCTGAGCTGGTGTCTTCAGGAGAAGGGTATCAGTAGCAACTGAACCAAACTCATTCGTCTGCGACGAAAAACTGCTTCGCCGCGTTCCATCGCTATCCCATGCTGCAATACGAAACCAACCGCTCCAGATGCCCTGCTGTTGTACTCGTAATTGCAACTCAATCCAGCTTGCTGGCGGCGTATCGGCAGCCCAACTCGGAATAATTGCCAACGCAGAGGGAATCTGGAGCAATGGGCTGATCAGTGCAATTCGGGCATACCTATCATCGGTAGGTAATGGTGCAGCCCGTTCCCACCTGTCGAGCGCAACCGCATCCCAATAATGCAAGAGATGACGAGACATCACAAAATTATCTTTCGCTATCAAGAATCCACTCGGCAGGGCCAAGCAGTTCAAGATCGGGGTTGGCCGCGACCTCTGGCAAGAGAGCTTCACTCACCAACAACTCTTCCAGATGGAGCGTATCAGGAATACGCACCAGCCGTACCGCAGCCGGATCGGGTTGCCCACACGTCTTGACCGCCATCGCCACGGCATCACGTTCGGTCGGCAGGGTAATCGGCAAACCACCTTTACACAAACCGACCAAGCCAGCAGTCAAAACATTCACATATGTCGCATGAAAATCGATCTTAGCAGCTAGGCGGGCAGTCGTAATGTCAGCCAGCCCGATACCGTTTGCGTTACCGTGTGTTTCGGGAGTCAAATCAAGCACCACGATCACATTGATCACCGGTCGGTCGGGTGGCGGTTCACCAGGGATAGGCAACCGCCCGATCACATTCGTATCCATACCGGTGCCACTGATATTCTTACCGATCCGATCAACAACCAGCACATCAAGGCGGTCAAAAGGCAGTCGGGCCATCATCTCTTTGCTCCGGAGCAATAGCTCTGCCTCACCAGCGCCGCCAATGTCGTTAGGGGGAAGAGCAACGATAGCAGCAGTCTGATCACGTGCATCTTCGAGAATTGCCAGCCCGGCCAGCACACGTCCTCGCTCAACGATCATACGCGCCATTGGCACAATCTGCTCTTTCAGACCGTACACCGCAGTGCGATGGACAATTTCGGCGCCATGTCGCTTGCCTAGACCAACTGCACACATCTTTGCTAAACCACTCTCTATTGGCGCCTTAAAGGATGTATGGGTCTTAATCCGATTAATCACCAGCACGCCATCGGCTTCGGCAGCAAACCGATCCATATAGACCGGCGTACCATCGGCAATACGACCCAATTCAACCACGTCCATTGTGGCACGGATCGGACAGCCAACCGTTTGTTCAGTGATCCCAAGTGAGGCAAGTAACGCGACCTGTCCTTCTGCTGTTGCGCCACCGTGACTACCCATTGCTGGTACGATAAAGGGTAGTGCCCCATGATTGCGCAGCCAGCCAACTGCTGCTGCCGTAATCTGCACAATATTAGTAATCCCACGGCTACCGGCCGTCACTGCAATCTGCATACCTGGCCGGATATGTGCCGCCAACCCTAGCCGGTCAAGTTCAGCCCACACCGTAGCCGTCACATCAGCCACGGGTGTGGTTTGCCAGCATTGGCGAACACGAAAGAGTGGTGGCAGAGGAGTGTCGGCCCGGATTTGCTCAATATTCAGCGTGATCTGCATTGGTCATCCTCACCGAGGGCATATGGTATAGCTCTCGCATTGTACCACAAGCTAGACGTAGAGAGCTAGCCGTAGGCGACTAATTAGGCTCCTCCCATCACTAGTTCCAAGGTTTTCCGAGATTACTGGGCTGTTTGTCCAGGCTTCTGATCACAGTTTCATAGTATCTCGTCGCTCAAAGATTTTCAGCTCCGTTACTTCGGGATCGCCAAATGCCCAACATCATCGCGTA
>Ga0197142_1005389_pt1 | contig 10008 bp, 8 predicted proteins | sample GBS60_MetaG_FD_148614 | JGI IMG/M metagenome (GOLD analysis project Ga0197142, IMG submission 148614) | Sediment microbial communities from Great Boiling Springs, Gerlach, Nevada, United States - GBS 60_MetaG | ecosystem: Environmental > Aquatic > Thermal springs > Hot (42-90C) > Sediment...
ACCTGCGCTGGGCCGAGTCTCGGGGCTACAAAACCGACCTGGTGGACCGGCTCTACGGAGAGGAGGCCGGCATCAAACGGGCCACCGTCGCCGTCTCCGGGCCCTACGCCTACGGTTACCTGCGGGCCGAGCGGGGCGTCCATCGGCTGGTGCGCCTCTCCCCCTTTGACGCCGCCCACCGCCGCCACACCTCCTTCGTTCTGGTGGAGGTGTGGCCCGACCTGCCGGAGACCGCCGGTATCCAGATTAACCCGGACGACCTGAAGATAGAGACGTTCCGCTCCTCCAGCGCCGGTGGTCAGCACATGCAGAAAAACGAGACCGCCGTCCGCATCACCCACATCCCCACCGGCATCGTCGTCACCTGCCAGAACGAGCGCTCCCAGACCCAGAACCGGGAGACGGCCCTGCGGGTCCTCCGGGCCCGCCTTATGGAACTGGAAGAGGAGAAGCGCCAGCGGGAACTGGCGGAGATCAAAGGCAAACACGTAGAGGCGGCCTGGGGCAACCAGATTCGCTCCTACGTCCTCCATCCCTACCAACTGGTCAAGGACCACCGAACCGGCTACGAGACTGGCAACACTCAGGCCGTGCTGGACGGAGAACTGGACGCCTTTATGGAGGCGTACCTGAAATCCCAGGTGGGGTGATTTTGGACCACGAAGACACGAAGACACCAAGAAAATATTTTTAAACTTTTTAATCTTCGTGCCTTCGTGTCTTGGTGGTTTTTTCAAGAGACGGGGTGATTTTGGACCACGAAGACACGAAGACACCAAGAAAATATTTTTATTAAATAACCTTCGTGTCTTCGTGTCTTTGTGGTTTTCCCCAAAAGGGGAAAGGAGGAAAGGAGCATGGATGAGATGCCGGAGGAGGAACTGATCGGGCGGGTCTCCCACTGGTACGGCAAAATCAGCGTGATGGGCGTGACGCTCACCGGGCGGCTGGCTGTGGGCGACACCATCCGCGTGCGCGGCCACACCACCGACTTCACCCAGCGGGTCACCTCCATGCAGGCCTGGCATCAGGACATCGCCGAGGCCGGCCCGGGTGACCAGGTGGGCATCCGCGCCGCCTTCCGCGCCCGCCCCGGCGACCGGGTCTACAAAGTGACCGGTTCGGGGTAGCGGTGGGGCGGAACGGAGCCAGTCGCACGGTAACTGTTCAGCCTCACCCCACCCCCAGCGGCTTCGCCGCCCGCCGCAGGCGGCGGGGGAGAGGTGAGGAAGGCTGAATAGATGTCCCTCTGCGACCTGCTCCCTGCGACCTGCGACTTGCGACCTGCTCCCTGCGACCTGCTCCATGTCCGACCTGTTGCGCGAAGTCCGGGATTTCATCCGCCGCCACGACCTGCTGCGCGTCGGCGACGGGGTGGTGGTGGGCGTTTCCGGCGGGCCGGATTCCCTCTGCCTGCTCCATCTCCTGCTACGCCTGCGGGAAGAGTACTCGTTGCAACTGCACGTGGCCCATCTCCACCACGGCGCGCGGGGCGAGGACGCCGACACCGATGCCGCCTTCGTCGCCGACCTGGCCCGGGAGTGGGGCCTGCCCGCCACCCTGGCCCGGGAGGACGTCCCCGCCATCGCCCGCCAGCACAAACTGGCCTTTGAGGAGGCGGCCCGTCGGGTCCGCTACGCCTTCCTGGCCCACGTCGCCGGGCGCGTCGGCGCGACGAAAATCGCCGTGGGCCACAACGCCGACGACCAGGCTGAGACGGTGCTCATGCACTTCCTGCGCGGCGCGGGGCTGGCGGGACTGCGGGGGATGCGACCGGCGACCCCCCTCGCCGAGTACCGTCTCCTGCAGAAAGTGGACCGCTTCCCCCTCCCGGACCGTCTCCCCATCCTGATCCGCCCCCTCCTGGGCATCCCGCGCGCCGCCATAGAGCAGTACTGTGCCGAACAGGGCCTTACGCCCCGCTTTGACCGTTCCAACCTGGATACGACGTACTTCCGCAACCGTTTGCGCCACGAACTCCTGCCGCTTCTGGAGACCTATAACCCCAACATCCGCCGTCGCCTCTGCCATACGGCGGAGGTGGTGGCCGCCGACTACGAACTCCTGGCCCAGATGCGGGACTGGGCCTGGGGCCAGGTGGTGCGGGAGGAGACGGAGGAGGCCATCGTCCTGGACCGGGCCGGGTGGCAGGCCCAGCCGCTGGCGCTGCAGCGGGCGCTCATCCGGGAGGCCGCCTATCGGCTGCGCCCGCACCTGCGCGACGTGGACTTCGTTCACGTGGAGGCGGCGGTGCGGGTGGCCCGCGAGGGCACGACCGGCGCGCAGGCCACCCTCCCCGGCGGCCTGGCCCTCACCGTTGGCTATGACACCCTGACCGTCGCCGATGCCGCGTACCAGCCGCCCCCGCCGGGGCCCACCCTGCCCCCGGGGGCGGAGGTCCCGGTGGCCCTGCCGGGCCGTACCCCTTTGCCGGGCAGTGGCTGGGTCCTGGAGGCGACCCTCCTGGAGGCCTGGAGGCCGGAGGAAGTGACGGGCAACCCCGACCGCTGGACGGCGTACCTGGACGCGGAGAGCGTGCGGGGGACGCCGGTCCTGCGCACCCGCCGCCCGGGCGACCGCTTCCGGCCCCAGGGGCTGGGGGGGCATGCCCCCCCGCTACCGGACTGGATGGTCAACGCGCGGGTCCCCCGCGCCGTCCGGGACTCCCTGCCGCTGCTGGTCTCCGGCGACGGGGAGATTCTCTGGGTCTGCGGCTGGCGCATCTCAGAGACCGCCACCGTTCGCCCCGCGACCCGGCGGATGGTCCGGTTCCGGTTTATTGAAACAGGACGTAACTACCTACCGTAGTACCGTTCTGTAGAAAACCACGAAGGACACGAAGGCTTCACAAAGGTCACAAAGGAGTTTATTGCCCCTTTGTGTCCTTTGTGAAGTACTTTGTGCCCTTTGTGGTAGGTAATTCCAACAGGACACGGATGAACACGGATTCCACTGCCCCCGCCATCTGGCGGGGTCATCCCCGCGCCCGTTCCCCCTTGCATTTCGGGGCCAGCGGTGGTAAAATAGATGACGATCAACAAAATCGGGCATGCGACCCGGCATGCCCCGAATCCCTGGAGGTGAACCAATGGCCATAGACCCGGTCTGCAAGATGGAAGTGGACCCTCAGACCGCTCCGGCGAAGACGGTCTACAAGGGGCAGACGTACTATTTCTGCGCCCCCGGCTGCAAGGTGGCCTTTGAGAAGGACCCGGAGAAGTACCTGCGGGAGGCCGAAAAGCCCTCGGAAACAGGACACGGATGAACACGGGTGAAACGGATTTTCACGGATTTCGTAACTACCTACCGTAGCGCTGTTCTGTAGAAAACCACGAAGGACACGAAGGTTTCCCAAAGGTCACAAAGGATTTTATTACCCCTTTGTGCCCTTTGTGAAGTACTTTGTGCCCTTTGTGGTAGGTAATTACCGGATTTCTCCGAATCCGTGTCAATCCGTAGCATCAGTGTGAATCCAGTCCCGTGCAGTCGTGTCGGGTACCCTGGTTCTGTTTGGCGGGGCGAGCCGTCCACGAATGCTTCACGAATGCACGAATAACGTCATCATTCGTAACTACCTCCCTGGATCGGTTGCAGATAATGTAGCGCAGGCCACGAATGTTCTTGTTATTCTATGGAACTTTGTCAGCCTGCATGCAGGCCTGGCGGCCTGCGCTACAGAAGCTTGCCTTCGCCAGTGTCTTTGAGAGCGCTTACCCGGAGGCCCTCTGGTAGGTAGTTACCATCATTCGTGTATTCGTGGCCCATTCGTGGATGGCCTCCGCGCCTGACGATCAACGCAACAGAGGGTGGTAGGTAATTACATCGGACAGGATAAATCCTGGGCTACAAGACCTTCCCATTTGGAGGTGGGAAATGAAAACATTCTGGGCGGTTGTGGAAAAATGTCCCGATACAGGCCTTTATATCGGTTATGTACCAGGCTTCCCAGGTGCTCACACTCAGGCGGAAACCCTGGATGAGTTGCAGAGGAACCTTCGCGAGGTCATAGAGATGCTATTGGAGGATGGGGAGCCTGTGCTGGAGGCTGATTTCATTGGTACCCAAATGGTAATGGTTGCCTGACGATGGGCAAGTATCCTGTCCTCAAACCAAAAGAGGTGGCGGCAATCCTGGAAAGGCTCGGCTTTGTGGAAGTCCGCCAGAGAGGCTCCCACAAGCAGTATCGCCATCCGGATGGCCGGACGACAACTGTGCCTTTTCACAAGGGACGGGATATTTCACCAATTCTGCTGCGGCAGATTGCCAAAGACATCGGGGTCACCATAGAAGAATTGCTGAAATACCGCTAAGCCCCCGTTGGATAGAACCATGACCGAACAAAGTGTTTCCATCCCCGTCCGGGGGATGACCTGCGCCTCCTGCGTCGCCCACGTGGAGCAAGCGCTCCGCAGCGTGGACGGCGTGGAGGACGTCGCCGTCAACCTGGCGACGGAGCGGGCCACCCTCCGCTTTGACCCCGCCGCCGTCCGCATGGCCGACCTGGTCCGCGCCGTCCAGGAGACCGGCTACGAGGTCCCCACCGAGACCGTTGTCCTGCCCGTGGCCGGGATGACCTGCGCGGCCTGCGTTGCCCACGTGGAGCACGCCCTGCGCGGCGTCCCCGGCGTCGTCTCCGCTGCCGTGAATCTCGCCACGGAGAAGGCGACGGTCACCTTCATCCCCGGCGTGGCCGGCCTTGCTGACTTCAAAAAGGCCGTCGCGGAGGCCGGGTACGAAATCCTGGACGTCCCCGCTGAAGGTGTGGCGGCCCCGGAGGAAGACGAGGCCGAACGCAAGATGCGCCAGGCCCGCTTCCGCATGCGCGTCGCCTGGGCGTTCACTGTCCCCATTATCCTCTGGATGCTCCCCGAGATGCTCTGGGGGGTGATGTGGCCCAGCCACACCCTCTTCAACCTGGGGATGATTCTCCTGGCCGCGCCCGTCCTCTTCTGGGTGGGCCGCCGGACCTACCGCCAGGGCCTCTCCGCCGCCCTGCACGGGTACGCCAATATGGATACCCTTATCAGTCTGGGCACGGGCGTCTCGTTTCTCACCGGCCCGGCGTCCTTCTTCTTCCCCGTCGCCAACTACGCCGGGGTCGCGGCGATGATTATGGCCTTCCACCTCACCGGTCGGTACGTGGAGGAGACGGCGAAGGGCCGCGCCTCCCAGGCCATCCGCAAACTCCTGGAACTGGGGGCCAAAACGGCCCGGGTGGTCCGGGACGGCGTAGAGGTGGAGGTCCCCATTGAGGCCGTCCAGGTCGGGGACGTGATGGTCGTCCGTCCGGGCGAGAAAATCCCCACCGACGGCGTCGTCCTGGAAGGGGAGAGCGCGGTGGACGAATCTATGGCGACGGGCGAATCCATGCCCGTCAACAAACGCCCGGGCGACGAGGTCATCGGCGCTACCGTCAACCAGGAGGGGCTCCTGAAGGTCCGGGCCACGCGCGTGGGGCGAGATACGTTCCTGGCCCAGGTCATTCGCCTCGTGGAGGAGGCCCAGGGCTCCAAAGTCCCCATCCAGGCCTTCGCCGACCGGGTGACCGCGGTCTTCGTGCCCGTCGTGCTGGGGATCGCGCTCCTCACCCTGATCGCGTGGCTCGTGTTCCCGAACTTTATGCGCACTCTGGTGACGGCGGGCTCCTTCCTGCCCTGGGTCAACCCGAACCTGGGGACGGTCACCTTAGCCATCATCTCCACCGTCGCCGTACTGGTGATTGCCTGTCCCTGCGCCCTGGGGCTGGCGACCCCCACCGCCCTGATGGTGGGGAGCGGGATGGGGGCTGAACGGGGCATCCTTATCCGTTCCGGCGAGGCCATCCAGACTCTCAAGGACGTGCGGGTGGTGGTCTTTGATAAGACGGGGACCCTCACGAAGGGCCGGCCCGAAGTCACCGACGTCGTCCCCGCCGATGGGGTGGACGGTCGGGAACTCCTGTACCTTGCGGCGTCGGCGGAGCGGGGGTCGGAGCATCCCCTGGGCCGCGCGGTGGTGGAACGGGCGGAGGCGCTGGGGATTCCCCTGGACGGACCGACCCACTTCGTTGCCCTGCGGGGCCGGGGGGTGGTCGCGACCGTGGACGGGAAGCGGGTGGTGGTGGGCTCCCCGCGGCTGATGGAGGAGGAAGGCGTAGACCTGACGCCGATGGCGGAGACGCTCCGGCGGCTGGAGGAGGAGGCGAAGACGGTGGTGCTGGTCGCCGCCGACGGGAGGCTCCTGGGCACAGTCGCCATCGCGGACACTCTCAAAGAGGACGCCCGGGCCGCCGTGGAGGCCCTCCACCGGATGGGCGTCCGGACGGCGATGGTCACCGGCGATAACCGGCGCACCGCGCGGGCGGTCGCGGATCGGTTGGGGATAGACGATGTCCTGGCGGAGGTCCTGCCGGAAGGAAAGGTGGCGGCGGTCCGGAGGATTCAGGAGGGGTTCGGCATCGTCGCCTTCGTTGGCGACGGCATCAACGACGCGCCGGCCCTGAAGGCGGCGAACGTGGGCATCGCCATCGGCACGGGCACCGACATCGCCATTGAGGCCGGGGACGTGACCCTGGTGCGCGGGGAACTTTCGGGCGTCGTGGAGGCGATCCACCTGAGCCGGGCCACCTTCCGCAAAATCCGCCAGAACCTCTTCTGGGCCTTCTTCTACAACGTGGTGATGATCCCGCTGGCGGTGGTCGGCTGGATGCATCCGGTGCTTGCGGAAATCGCCATGGCCACCTCTTCGGTGTCGGTGGTGACCAACGCCAACACCCTGCGGCGGGTGGACATCGGGATGAATCGCTGATCTTTTTGCCACGAATTGCACGAATTTGCACGAATTAAAAGATAACTACCTGCCGTAGCGCCGTTCTGTAGAAAACCACGAAGGCCTCGCCCTGAGGGCTCGGCCCGAAGGGACACGAAGGCCTCACAAAGGTCACAAAGGATTTTATTGCCCCTTTGTGTCCTTTGTGAAGTACTTCGTGCCCTTTGTGGTAGGTAATTACGCCAATTCGTGAAATTCGTGGCGAAGAGGAGAGAGGCGGGGTATGGAGGAGACGGGCATCCCCATGCTGGTCATTCTGGAGGGGGAGGCCGCCGGTCAGCGGTGGCCTCTTCGGGAGGACCAGGTGCTCATCGGTCGGGGGCTGGATTGCGACATCATCCTCCCGGAGCGGCAGATTTCCCGCCACCATGCCCGGATTGAGCGGACGGCCGACGGCCGCTATCTCCTCTACGACCTGGGCAGTAAAAACGGGACGTGGGTGAACGGGGAGGAGGTACGGGGGGCCCCCCGTCTCCTGCAGGATGGGGACGAGATTCAGTTTGCCCTCTGCGTGAAGATGACCTTTGTCGGCTCGGACGCGACGCTCCCGCTGGGCGGGGAGGGGTCGGTGCGGGGGATTCGGGTGGACCGGGCCGGGCGGCGGGTGTTCGTGGGCGGGCGGGAGGTCGTCCCTCCCCTCTCCCCGGCCCAGTACCGGCTGCTGACGGCCCTGCTGGACGCCCGGGGACAGGTCGTCTCGCGGGAGGAAGTTATCCGCGTCGTGTGGCCCGATGAGGACATCGGGGGAATCTCCGAGCAGGCGCTGGATGCGCTGGTCCGGCGGCTGCGGGAACGGCTGGCGGAACTGGACCCCCAGCACGAGTACATCGTCACGGTGCGGGGGCACGGCTTCCGGCTGGAGAACCGGTAGCGGACGACGGACCACCGACGACGGACGACGGACGACAGACGACCGACCACAGACCATAGACGACAGACCACAGACCACTGACCACAGACGACAGACCGCCGACGACGGACGACGGACGACAGACGACCGACCACAGACCATAGACGACAGACCACAGATCACTGACCACAGACGACAGACCACCGACGACGGACGACGGACCGCCGACGACGGACGACAGACCGCCGACGACGGACGACAGACCACCGACGACGGACGACAGACTACCGACAGGTAGTGATACGCGTCGGTAACCACCTACTGAGTCATTGCGCCATGCGCCGATGGCGCTCGCGCCGAGGTGGGGCGCTAAAGGCAGCGAGGCAATCTCCAGGTTCCAACAGGAATACGAGCATTTGTGGATCCCATGAGGGGATTGCTTGTGTGGCCATTGCCGCCTCGCAATGACGATGAGGCAGGTATTTACCGAAAGCCGCGATTAGCGATACGCGATACGCGATTAGCGATACGCGATGCGCCGCTGGATACCGTGGTTGCTGACCCTGGGGGCCCTGCTGGAACTGGCGGGCGCGGTGACTCCCTGGATTCCCCACCGGGCCGCCGCCCTCCGGCTGAACGCGCTGGACCTGTTTGTGGTGGTCCGACTGATACCGCCGGTGCGGGACGGGGTGGTCCGCGTTGCCCGTGAAGTGTTCCTTCTCCCCCTTCTGGCTCCGGCGCTGGTGTTGGCACTGGCCCCTGCGTTCTGCCTCCGGCCGCGCGGGCTGTTCCGCTACGGAGGCCCGCTGGTCGGGGCCGTTCTGGCGCTGACTATGCTCCCCCCCTATCCGCCCATCCTCACCGCCTGGCGGGACCCCCTCTACCGCGGCCAACTGTTTTTGGTGATAGCGGCCTGCGTTCTGGCGCTGGCGGCGCTCTGGGCCCGCCGTCTGCCGGAGGGGTGGCGGGGCGGACTGGCATCGGTGCTGGCCCTGATGGGCTGGCTGCTCCCGTTTCTGGCCCTTCTCCGCGTGCGGCCCCTCTTCTCCGCGCTCTACGGGACCCCGCTGGGCATCGGTCCGGGCGTCCTTCTGAGCGCGCTGGGCGCTGGAGTGGTGCTCTCCGTTGGGGTACTGGTCGCTCTTCCCCGGCGCTGACCGATGCCGGATTCTCCCTGATTCGCCACGAATTTCACGAATTGGCACAATTTTTTATTTTAATTCGTGCAAATTCGTGCAATTCGTGGCAAAAAATCAACTGTAACATTCGTGCCCTTCGTGGATCACTCTCACGCTTCACGCTTCACGTTTCACGCTTCACGCTTCACGTTTTCACGCTTCACGTCTCACGCTTCACGTTTCACGCTTCACTTCATCCTGCTGACGGCCCTTCTGGCCGCCTGCGGGGGACCGACGGTTTCTCCCACCGCGAAGGGCACCCCCGACCCCTTCCCGGCCCTCCTGGCCGTGGGGGATGCCCGCGCCGCCCGTTGGGAGCGGACCGCCGCCGCGACGGCCTACGACCAGGCGGCGAACGCCCGTCCGCAGAGCCCGACCCCCTACCTGAGGCTGGCCCGCCTCTATCGGGACTGGAACCGTCCCCCGGAGGGGCTGGACGCGCTGGATCGGGCGGAGGCGCGGGGGGCCGACCCGAAGGAAGTGGCCGCGCTGCGGGCGGCCCTCTATGCCGCGCAGGGGGATTGGGAGCGGGCCCTCGCGGAGGGGGAACGCGCGCTGGCCCTGGGCGATGACCCGGATGTGCTCCCTCTGGTCGCGCGCGGGTACCTCTGGCTGGGGCGGGTGGAGGATGCCCGGTCCGCCTGCCAGACCCTGGCCGAACGCGACCCCGCCGACGCGGAGGCCCGGGAGTGTCTGGGTTTCCTGCTGGCCCTCGGCGACCCGTCGGCGGCCCGGCCCCATCTGAGCGCGGCCGATACTCCCTTCGCCAGAGACCTGCTGGCCGCGCTGGAGGAGGGGGAGCCCGCCGTCCGGCTGGCCCGCATGGGGCAGGCCGCGCTGGCTGCAGGCGAGCCGGCCCTGGCCGTCCTGGCGCTGGAGCGGGCGACGGTCCGGATGCCCGACCTCGCCGATGCCCACGCCCTGCTGGGGCGCGCGCTGGAGGGTATAGGCCGCTCCGGGGCGGCGCGCGCCCATCTGGAGACCGCCGCCCGACTGGCGCCGGATTCGCCGCTGGCCCGCTCCCTGCTGGGCCTGCACTACCTGAACCGGGGGGACCCCGCCGCCGCCCGCCCGCACCTGGAGGCCGCCTATGACCTGGACCCGCAGAACCCGGCCTTCGCCCTCTACCTGGGCTTCCTCTACGCCGACCTGGGGCAGTATGCAGTGGCCGAC